>Ga0182024_10011427_pt1 | contig 17829 bp, 20 predicted proteins | sample P32metaG_FD_120480 | JGI IMG/M metagenome (GOLD analysis project Ga0182024, IMG submission 120480) | Permafrost microbial communities from Stordalen Mire, Sweden - P3-2 metaG (Illumina Assembly) | ecosystem: Environmental > Terrestrial > Soil > Wetlands > Permafrost | place: Sweden: Stordalen... | reverse complement strand
TGATCGGGCGGCACCAATCATTCCGGAGACGATGCCGGGAAGAGCTTCGGGGAGTTCGCCGGCATCGGATGGGTTGGGGCAGGACGAACGTCTTGCTTTCCTCGCTAATGCGGCGGCGGGTGCTTCCCATGATCGGTTGCTCTCTGATCGTCATAACGATCCTTCGCCGTTCGTGCTCAGTGCCGGCAGCATCATTCCGGCGACGCTCCTCACGGGCGTCAATGCGGACCTTCCGGGTCTGCTCGTCGCGCAGGTACGCGAGGATGTCTTCGACAGCGTCACGGGACGGTACCGCTTAATTCCCAACGGCACGAAGATCGTCGGAACCTATGACAGTCACGTTGTTCAGGGTCAGAATCGCGTGCTCGTCGTCTGGAATCGGTTGCTTTATCCGGACGGATCGAATCTTGATTTGCGGGGCATGGAGGGCGTTGATTCGGCTGGCTACGCTGGATTCGATGCGAAAGTTGATACGCATCTCGGCAAGACGTTCAGTTCGGCGCTGCTGCTGAGCATCATCGGCGCGGGTGCGCAGCTCAGTCAGCCGCAGCGTTCGGTCGGTTTGGGTGCGCCGCCGGATATCGGGCAAACGATCGCCGGCGAGATGGGTCAGCAGATTGCCAACGACAGCATTCAACTCGCCGGACGGCAGATGCAGATTCCGCCGACGTTGACGGTCGCGCCGGGGTATCGCTTCGATGTACTTGTCGATCGCGACATCGTGTTATCCAGGCCGTATGACGACGGACGCGGTGAGCCGTGATCGTGAGAGTACGGCGATGAGTCAAGCTTGCGATATACTCTTGTTTGCGCTCGCCGGATCGGTGCTCGTGACGTTAGGCTTCGCATGGGCAACTGCGTGCTCGCGTGTCTCATCCGTGCGGCTGATCGGGCTGCTTAGCTTGGGAATGATGCCGATGTTCTACGCATACGTGGGCGAGGCGGCTGGCTTGCGAATCAATCTGACGTCGAGCATGCCGCTTGGGCTCTATCGCGTCGTTGTGATGAATCCGCGTTCAGCACGTGTGGGCATGTTGGTTGCGGTATGTGCTCCGGAGAAAGCGGCGGAGCTTGCTCGACAGCGGGGATATTTGCTGAAAGGCGCATGTGCGCACGAGACGGAGACGCTGCTGAAGCAGGTCGTTGGCGTCGGCGGCGATGAGGTAATCGTGACGATGAAGGGGCTTGTCGTCGATGGACGATTGCTGCCGAATAGTGCGGCGCTTGTAGCGGACCATGCTGATCACGTGCTGGCGGCGTGGCCTGTTGGTCGGCAGCGTGTCGCGGATGGAATGCTCTGGGTATATGCGAATCATCGACGGAGTTGGGATTCACGCTATTGGGGTCCGGTGCCGATGAGCAACGTTTTTGCGGTGATGCAGCCGGTCCTCGTTGTCGAGCAATCGTTTTGATGAACGTACCGCAATCTCCACAGTAGGTTTCCCAATGAATCAGGCAAGCTCGGGCGCGAGATTGGAAATAATATTCTCTACAAGCTTCGTAAGCTGGATGAGCAACTCCATCAGAGATCGCGCCTCAACGATTCGCGACTCGCTAAGCGCTACATCAAAACGGAATTGCATCTTCTCGTTTATTTCCGCATCAGGGAGATCGACGAAGAGTTGATCGCCGACCTTCAGCGGGAAAAGTACATCAGCTGGGTTGAGAAAAAGATCGAACGTAGGGACGGCCTGTCCCTCCGGCAAATGGCGCGTCATCATAGTTACGATGTCCCGCATTATCATGGGAGCGATATTGACGCTTCCAAACTTGGAACCGACCGTGAGCAGCAAGCGGTGCTTCTCGACATTGTTAAGCTGATGGAGAACCCAGAGGAGATCGTTCCCTCCTTTGTAAGGCTTGATCGCGTCGATAGCGTCTATAGTCGTTTGCCGCGCTCCCTGTAGTTTTTTTATTTTTTTGTCTTCATACTTTGCGGCGTCGTCATCGATCGGAAAGTATATCCGTTTCGGGCTTGGTGGGTTGTCACTCGTAGCGGCGCAGACAAGCTGATAGGCCAGATGGTCGAGAGCGCTCATCAGATTCTGAATTGCATCTCCAGCGATTAGAGCGATAATATTAGGAATTGCCTCAGCGGAGCTGACATAATAAACCGGCTTTTGTGTATCTTGGTCGCGTTCAACGGAGACTCTATAGGGGTTGGTCAGATGGAATCGATCAATCTCGACATCCAAATCCTTGACGTGTTTCTTAGCCCGTTCGACTTTAGGCCAGACTTGAGCTAGGCGTTTATTAGCAGCCATCGTGATTCTTTGCTCGTTAACATTTTATAGGTGCCATGTTTCTTAATTCTCAATCTTGGTGACTTTCATGCAATGTAAGCTGCACATAGTTTTATAAGCGTTGAACCAGCTCCTTGCACCCTACATTACCGATATCAGCAAACAGGACAAGCACGGAAAAGACTATTACGAGAGGCTAGTGCCTCTTCATTTTGAATTATTCGTGAAAATATTGCCAAATTCAGCGTGACATGTAATACTTTTGCTTGATGGGGAGACGATCAACCGATTTCAATATCCGCTTGACGAAAAAAGAGAAAACAGCCATCGCCGGCATCATGCGAAAAGGGAACATCAATGCGCGCGTGTTGACGCGGGCGCATATCCTGCGGCAACTCGCGCGAGGAGATTCCCCGCCGACGGTAGCCGAAAATCTCGATGTCACCGCGAACACCGTTCGTAATGTTGCCCGCCGATATATGGAAGGCGGCCTCGACGACGCCCTTTTCGATCAGCCGCGCCCGGGGCAAGCGCCGCTTCTCGATGCGAAACAAAAACAGCGTATCATCGCGATGGTATGTGCCGATCCGCCGCCGGGTCGCGCTCGTTGGACCCTTCACCTCATTGTAGAGGAGGCGTGTAGAATGAAAATCGTTTCCTCCATTAGCCATGAAACAATACGTCGGTTACTCCAAGAGCACGACCTCAAGCCGTGGCGGGAAAAAAATGTGGTGTATCGGGGAGATCACTCCGGAATATCGTGAGCGCATGGAAGACGTTCTGGAAGTCTATGAGCGTCCATACCGTTCAAGTGAACCAGTCGTATGCTTTGATGAGAAAACTCTCCAACTGCTTGGAGAGAAGCGAATGCCGCGTCCGATGCGTCCCGGGAAGCCGGCGAAGCGTGACGGGGAGTATGTTAGGCGCGGAACGGCAAATATATTTTGTGCGGTGGAACCCAAAGCCGGACGACATTTCACGCGTGTTACCGAAAATAGAAAAGGTCCGCAAACTGCATCCATGCTTTCATCTCTTGCCGCGAAGTATCCGAAAGCGAAAACGATTCATCTCGTGATGGATAACCTGAATACGCACATCGAGAAGCCTTTGCTTGAACGCTATGGCTGTAAGGAAGGGCGGCGGATATGGAAACGCTTTACGGTTCACTATACGCCAAAACATGGGAGCTGGTTGAATCAAGCAGAGATAGAGATCGGCTTACTTTCGCGTCAATGCCTGGGAAAGCGCCGGATCGACGATATCACCAAGCTTCGGTCAGAAGTCTCCGCTTGGAATCGTCGCGTGAATCGTAGTCACACGAAAATTGATTGGCGCTTTGATCGGAAAAAGGCGAGAAAGACGTTCGGCTACAAAGCGAAAAATTCAAAATGAAGAGGCACTAGAATCTCACCATAGTCAAAACTGAGCGAACCCATCATGAAGATGGAGCATCATGCCCGGGATGCGAGATTGACGCAAGGGACGGCTTCCGGTCCTCACTTCGCTGCGCTCCGTTCCGGTCCACGCCTCTCCGCTGCGCTTCGCCCTTGTCCGCTTCGCCGTCAATCCCGCCTCCCGTGCAGTGTCGGCTCATCCTCACGACGCTTCGCTCAGCGCCGACTACGTGATGGCTGCGACATATAAATCGTAAGCGCGTTATCTTCGCATGAAACCGATCGGTGAACCGGAGAGACGCGATTTCTTCCTCCTAGGCGCTGGAGATGGACGAATACCATGAGCCAATCGATTTGCGATATCTCAATTGAGATTCTCGGAGCAACCCATGGTGGAAACGAGCTTGATCCGCGTGATCTCAAACTCCTGGAACTCGCCGTCAATGGATTTCTCAGCGAACAAGGCGAGATCGCATTCTATGAACTGTATAAGCGCGCACAAGACGGCTACACAAAACCGTGGTTGCACGGCATCGAGGACCTCACCATCACGCAAGACGGTTACATTCATTGGAAAGGCATGGAGGTCGAGCATTACGACATCCCCTGGGCGTATGGCGAAAATGCGAAAAAATCGGCGGAAGAGCTTGCTCGACATTGTCGCATCCTCGACAAACGTGGTGTGAAATGAACGAAGCGGCGTAATACGTCATTTTCTGTTTTCAAGTACTTGACGATACCAATGCTATCACGAGATAATCTGCGTGTACGAACGTACGCGGGTTTCGCCCGCATAAAAATGCTGATAAAAAGCCTCTGGACGGTAACGTCGCGGAGGCTTTTTTTTTGGAAAATGTTGTCGCTACGTTTGTTTGATCGTCGTAGCGGTCGCTGCGTGCTCATAAGACGATCGTCGGAAAGTGAGATGGAGGCGTATCTTGAAAATTGGGAAACAAGCCTTGTCGGCATTAACTTGGGAGAATGCCCCTGATGTTCTTACCGTGGAAGAAGCGGCTGCTCTTGCCAGGGTGCCTCGCAACGGTATGTATGAGGCTCTTCGTTGCGGAATCGTTCCAAGCGTGAACCTTGGTCAGCGCCGTATTCGTGTCTCGAAAGCGGTGCTCGCGAAGGTCTTTGCGCCGAATGTCGTAATACGTCCCTTGACCGCCGTCTTCAGCCCTTCGGAGACGTAAACAGAATGAAGGGATACCTACGAAAACGCGGTCGTGTTTGGTATACGACCGTCGATCTTTCCCAGAGACTCGGCCAACCCCGGAAGCAAAAGTGCATCCGAATCGGCGAAATGTCGAAGGCTGAGGCGCAGGAGCGCGAACGGGAGATACTTCGCAAGGTCGATGACCGAAATTGGACCGAGGATCGTGCTTTTACGGTCGCTGATCTTCTTATGACTTGGCTGCAAGACAATGAGCATCGTATTGCAGCGAAGACGTGGGAGAGCTACGACTCGAAGGTTCGCCTGCACATAATCCCGGTTCTTGGTGAGATTCCTCTTGCTAAGCTTCGCCCAAAACACATCGTAGACGCGTACGCTGCGATCCGGGCGAAGGGTCTATCGGCGCAGACCTCCGTTCATCTTCACCGTATCCTCCATACGGCGATGAACTATGGTAAAAAAACGCTTCGCATTGTGAAAGAAAACGTGTTTGCCGATGTTCCTTCGCCGGCGGCTGAACGTCGAGATATGGCGTCGTTGAGCGAAAAGCAGGTTCGCTTGGTCCTCGAGGCGGCAAAGGAGACGCGCCTGGAAATTCCCGTTGTCGTCGCCGCATTGACGGGCCTTCGTCGTTCGGAACTCCTCGCTCTTCGTTGGGGGACGAGCCTGGACTTCGAGCGCGGCCTGCTTTCCGTCAATGAGACGTTGGAGCAGTCTCGCCGCTATGGACTGCGATTCAAGAGGAAAATGAAAACCAAGTCGTCGCGCCGGGTGATCCCGCTTGCCGCCGACCTCGTTGAAATGCTCAAGGCCCACAAGGACAAGCAGGATGATCGACGTAGACGCCTTGGTCTTGCTTGGACGGCAAACGACCTTGTTTTCTGCAATGAGGACGGTTCGCCGTGGCCGCCCGATACCTTCAGCAAGCAGTTCGCGGGGATCATGCGTCTTGTCGGCCTGGAAGGTGTATTCCGGTTCCACGATTCACGCCATGCCTTCGCCTCGATCGCCTTGAAGAACGGCGCCTCCGTCAAGGAGGTCTCGACGCTGCTAGGGCACTCCTCCCCGACGCTCACGCTCTCGACCTACGCCCATGTCATGGAAGGGATGGGACGCGAAGCCGTCAACGGTTTAGCGCGAAGTCTTCTTGTTCCACGACAGGGCGAGAAGAGTTCGTGAGCAAATGTGAGCAAACGGCCTTGGCGGGGTAGTCCCCCTCTCAGGCTAGTGCGGAGGAAAGCCGCATGAAAGCGAGGTTCGTTGATCCTGGAGAGATGGCCGAGTGGTTGAAGGCGGCGGTCTTGAAAACCGCTGAACGTGATGAGCGTTCCGTGAGTTCGAATCTCACTCTCTCCTAGGGAAGTCCAAGACCAACTAGGAGCCGTACGGAACCCCGCTGCGGCGTTGCTCGCGCAACGCGTCCACATACCAAGCGAATTCCTCGAAAAAGCGCGCCGTGCGTAATCGCGTTTGAGGATCCGTCGGCTCGCCGTCCTCGGTGAACGCCTCTTGTACATGCGGGAAGGGTTGGATGGAGGGAATCGTGATCATCCCCATCTCGCCGAGGATCGCGCGCCACTGCATCGCCGCGCGGACGCCGCCGAATAATCCGCCGGAATATGACACGATTGCCGCCGGCCGCCAAAAATATTCCTCAAGAAAATGATCCATCAGGTTTTTGAGTGCGGGCGGCACTCCATGGTTATACTCGCCGGAAACAACGACGAAACCATCCGCGCTCGTGAAAAGCTCGGCGAGGTCTTTGAGCGCCGGCGGCGCCTCGTTCGGCGCGTATTCCTTATAAAGTCGATCGAGAAGCGGCAACATGCGTTCCAATGGATCGACGAGCACTGCGTGATATCCGCGTTGCTTTAGCTCTTTCACCACGAAGCGGGCGGCTTTTATTCCCTTGCGCTCGGTTCGAACGGAGCCGTAAATGACGGGGATAACGCGTGCGTTCATCAATCGGACGATCTATGACGTGCGAGGCAAACAAGCAATAACGGTTTCAATGACGCGCTTGGTCTCGTTCGGATTCGCAACCTGAATGCATGTCGCTTCGGTATCTCGTACCGGAGAATCGTTTCCGCCCGGAAATAAAGCATCCCCGACATAAATCATATCTTGGATTGCAATACCGAGGACATCACGTAATTTTCTTATACCGTAAGCCTTATCGATTCCTGGAAGCGTAACATCGATTGACGTAGTACCTCCTAGACGAACGGAAAAATCCGCCAGCGACGCGTCGAGAAGCGCCTTGATTTTTTTGCGTTTGGCAAAATCAGGGTCCCAGCTTTTCTTTTCGTCCAAGGGAGCCTGTTGACCCAATGCGGAGTACGTAATCTGACTTTCGCGATCTTCGATCAGCTCGCCCCATGTTTTTGCCGCTTGAAAACCTGCGGACGCAACGGCTGTCGTTAGCGCGGCGGCAATTTTTTGTTTTTGGGCTTGCGTGAGATTTTCCGCATAGAGCTTGCGCCAGCCCGTCTTGTACTGGTAAAACTTCGTTCCGCACGTGGGTAAGATGGATAAATTATCGAGACGGTCGTTGTGCGCGAGGTGAGCGAGGACTTGCTTTTCAAATTGCGGGAAATCTCCGCCGGAGATGATTGCCGCCTTGACCACGCCGAGAAGGTCGCTGAGAAGCGTCGCCGCTTCGGCGTCGATCACGGCTTTGCTTTCCGCAAGCGTGCCGTCAAGGTCGAAAACAATGAGCTTTTTCATCCTCAACGCAGTCTACGTCGCCGCCGGGCTCAACAACCCGCAAATCTCCTCGCGCGTTTCCCGCCGCGTCATAAGAATTACGCGATCCCCTGCGCTCACGATCGTGTCCCCGTCGGGAATCACGACTTCGCCCTCGTGTTCCAACGCCACCACGATGCTGCTGCGCGGGAAACCCGCATTGCGAATGCTTTTCCCCTTAGCGGAAGCGTTCGCCGAAACGACGACTTTGATGAGTTCAAGATTCCCCGCGTCCAGCTTCGTGATCACCGAGTAATTCCGCGCGTTGACGTGTTCGTTGATCACGTCGAGGATGAGTTCGGTTGAAGAAATCGTGATGACCGGTTGCGCTTGATCGATGGATTCGAACACCGGCTTGTTCTTCGGATTGTTTACGCGGGCGATGCATCGTGCTTTGGAGTGCCTCCTGGCGATGATGCAGACGACGAGGTTGTCTTCGTCGTCGCCGGTGTCGGCCACGACCACGTCCGCCCGCTCGATTCCGGCTTGTTGCAGGACGAGGGGATCGCAACCGTCGCCCACCACCGTGATGTCGTTCTCCAAAATATTCGCCATCCACTCAGCCTTGCGCGCCTGCTTTTCAATGACCAAGACTTCGTGCTTTTGCGTGAGGAGCGCGCGGGCCAGGTACGTGCCTACCTTGCCGCCGCCGACGATGATGACGAACATGACGTCTGCCTAGCACGAAACGGCTTCGGGTTCCTTGCCGGGCTGTTAGAAGGATTGTTTTTGGCTCACCGAGATAGGATACGAAACGTGAGCCTTCGTGTAGGACGCCGGCAAGCCGAAGCGTGAACATGCGTATTGCCGGGGTCGGCTGCACGTGGATTGTTGCGTTTTCGGCGCTCATAAGCTCGATGCAGCCAAGCGTACTGCCGATGGTGCGGATCGAATCCGTCGTTCCGTTTCTTACATTGACATTCGGCGCATCGTTGCTTGCCGCGCCGTTCTTGGTGCTGCTCGGCTTGCTCGCGTTCGGCGTGGGCCTTTGGAGTCTGTATCGCGGAAACGCGTCGGACGCGATGTTCATCGCCGCTTTCTGCTTTGCCATGCTGGCGACGTTGCTCGCTCAAGACGTTGCGGCGTTTTTTCTGAGTTGGGAAGCAACCGCATTGCTTTCGGCCGTGCTGGTGGGGCGTCGGTGCGGCGATCCCCGCGTGCGGCGCGCAACCCTGCTGTATCTCCTGATGGGGCAAGCAGGCGCGCTATGCATCCTCACCGCCTTTGCGATGCTCGCGACGGCATCGGGAGGCGCCTCTTTTTCGGCGATTGCCGCCGCCGCGCCGACGTTGCCCGGCGGCGTACGAAATGCCGCTTTCGTCTTAGCGTTGATTGGATTCGGTTCGAAAGCGGGTTTGGTTCCGTTGCATGTTTGGTTGCCGCGCGCGCATCCGGTTGCGCCCGCGAACGCATCCGCGTTGCTATCGGGCGTGATGCTCAAAGTCGCGCTTTACGGGCTTTTACTCGTCGTGTTCAATTTGGCCGGCCCCGGGTCGTCGCTTTGGGGAATCGCCCTGCTGGGCGCGGGAGCGATCAGCGTGCTGCTCGGCGTGCTCTACGCCGTCGTGGATCGTGATATGAAACGCGTCTTCGCGTACTCCTCGATCGAAAATGTGGGCATTATCGTCATGGCTATCGGCGTCGCGCAAATTGCTCGTGCGAACGCAAACGCGCCGCTCGAAGCCGCGGCGTTATTCGCGGCGTTTTTTCATACGATCGCGCACGGTCTCTTCAAGGGTCTTTTGTTTCTCGGAGCGGGAACCGTTCACGAAATCGAACACACGACGGATATGGAACGCCTTGGGGGTCTGGCGGAGCGACTGCGCTGGAGCGCGCCGTCGTTTCTCATCGGCTGTGCGGCGGTCAGCGCTTTGCCGCCCCTAAGCGGCTTCGTTTCGGAATGGGCGACGTTCCAAACCTTGATCGCCGCCGCACAGGCGCGAACCGATGCATCGACGACGGTTGTCGCGATTGCGGCGCTCGCCGTTCTAGCGCTTGCGAGCGGCCTTGCCGCGGCATGTTTCGCAAAGGCGTTCGGCATCGCGTTCTTGGGCGGCCCTCGGAGCGTCAATACGTCTGATACCGTGCCGTTCGTCGAGCGTTTCGATGCTTCAAACGCGGCGCTTGCCCTGCTCGCGTCGGCGTGCGTCGTGCTCGGCTTCGCGCCGAAACTTGCTTGGGATCCGTTGGCGGTCGTCGTCTCGCATGTCGCCGGGACGTCGTTTGCGTTTCCCACGCTTGCGAGGTTACCGACGGTATTGGCGATCTTGCCGATTCTCGGCGTTATCGCCGCGAGCATCGCGAACCGGGCGTGCGGCGTGAGGTACGTCCCGACGTGGACATGCGGGTCGCAAGTTACCTCGTCGAATCAGTACACGGCGACGGCATTCTCCAAGCCGTTGCGCACGATTTTCGCTTTTATCTTTCACCCTGTGCGCGAGGAGAAAATCATACAAGGAACTTCGGCGTGGTTTCCGAGGCAAATATCGTATCAGACGAAAAGTCGTTATATCGTGGACGAGGGCGCTCGAGGCCTTTTGGCGATGCTCTTTCGTTTTGCGCGCGGCACGCGCATCGTGCAGAGCGGGAGTTTGCGCCTTTATCTCTTGTACATTGTTGCCGCCGCCGCGGCGGCAACGGCGGCAGCACGATGAGCGCGCTCATCATTGTCGTGCTTGCTCCGCTTTTGCACGGAGCGATGCGCAAGCTGCGTGCGCGCTTGCAAGGTCGTCCTGGGCCTTGCGTGATCCAACCGTATCGGGACCTCGTCAAGCTGTGGCGCAAAGAAGCATTACTTCCGGAAGGCGCGCGGATTGCCGGCTACGTGCCTGGTCTTGTTTTAGGCGTCGCGGCGACGTTCGCCGCGTCCTTGCCGATGCTTGGTTCGCCCGGCGCCTTTTTCTCATCCGTGGATATCGTTGCATTGGTACTCTTGCTTGCCGCCGGGCGATTCGCGCTCACGTTGGCCGCGCTGGAAACGCGCAGCGTTTTCGAGGGAATGGCGGCCAGCCGTGAAATGACCTTTGCCGCGCTCACGGAGCCGACGCTTTTGATCGCGTTGTTCGCGGAAGTCGCGCCGGGGCACGGAGTTCGTATGGACGCGTTGGGAGGCGCGAATGCGTTCACGCTTTCGGGCGCGGCGGCTTTCGCCGCGCTTTTTTTGGTGATTTTAACGGAAACGGCACGCATTCCGATCGACAATCAAGAGACGCATTACGAGCTGACGATGATCCATGAAGGGTTGCTGCTTGAGTTCTCCGGTCCGCACTTGGCGATGTTGCATCTTGCCGCGCAGATCAAGCAACTTTGTTACCTTGCCTTGGGAGCATTGCTCTTACCGGGATACTGGTGGGCGTATCCCCTTTGGATCCTCGCGCTTGGCGTCGCGATCACGTTTGTTGAAACGTTTTCGGCGAAGTTGCGGCTTTACGAAATACCGCAACTGCTTGCAACGGCGTTTCTCTTCGCTGCAAGCAGCATCGCGGTGCGGTTTTTCGGGAATCCGCTGCCCTAGATGCTGATTATTTTGCTGCTCGCCGGCGCATTGCTTGTCGTTTCGGCGAGCACGCGGTTGATGCTCTTGGGATACATGATGCTTGCGAGCACGGCTTGTATGATGAGCTTTCCCGCCGTGACGGGATCCGCCGTGAGCATTGGTTTATTCGTCATCATCTTGCTCGTGAAGCTTGGGGCGGTTCCCGCCGGGATACTCTCCTTCGTGCGTAAGCATCCGCAGGCCGACGATTTGCGTTCTTCGGGCTCCGTTCCGGCTCGGTTGCTTTTGACGATCGCTTTTGCGATCCTCGCCCGCATGGTTTCGCATGCGCCGCTATTCGCTTCGATTGAAAACAGCGGATTTATCACATTTACGTTGCTTTGCAGTCTGGGGACGCTGCTCGTTCATCGTAATCTCTTGTCGCATGTACTCGGCCTCTTGGCGCTCGGCGCGGCGATAACGTTAGCCGGGCCCGCGTTAGTTCCGGGATTTCCCGCAACGATCGAATTGGGCGTCAGTTTCGATGCGCTGGTCGCGGTGTTCATCGGATTGGCCTTGATGCGCGCGTTCTTAAAGAATACCTCCGTTTTGGATGTTGAAAATCTGCGCGAGTTGCACGGATGACGGGAGTCGTCATGGCCGCGCCTCTGGTAAGCGCCTTTCTCGCGGGGCTCTTACGGCATCCGGGTCCGCGGCGTGCGGCGAGAGCGTCGGCAGCGATCTTCACGGCGCTGCTGCCCTTCGCGGTCGTTGGCGAGGTTGACGCGCTTTCGCTTATCTTTTGCGTTTTGGTTTGCGTGTTGAGCGCGGCGGCGACGATCTTTTCGATCGGCTCTTTTCCCGTCGATTGGGGAGTCGGCAAGGCGGCTTGGTCGCGCAAGCCCGTTTATTTCGTCTTGTTGGGGGCTTTCACGAGCGCGATGCTCGTCGCCGTCCTCGCCGACAATTTCGCGACGCTTTGGCTAGGTATCTCGGCAACCACCGTCGCGACGGCGTTTCTGGTCGGTTTTAACGGTGAATCCGCCGCGTTGGAGGCGGCTTGGAAATATCTCGTGCTTTGCAGCGTGGGCCTAGCGCTTGCTCTGCTTGGAATTTTTTGCCTCGCGCACGCCGTCTCTGCCGCGGGGTTGCGCAGCGGCGATACGACGACATGGTCGCTCATCGCGCGCCGACCCGTCGTCGTCGATCTTGGCATAACGCGCTTTGCCTTCGCTCTGATGTTTATCGGTTTCGGAACCAAGGCGGGATTGGTTCCGATGCACGCATGGCTTCCGGATGCGCACTCCAAAGCGCCGGCGCCGATTAGCGCGCTGCTTTCCGGTCTGTTAACGACCTGCGCGTCGTACGGCGTCATTCGTACCTTGGGCGTCGCATCGGTGCTTGGGGCGGGAGACCTGTTTCGCGCATTCTTGATGTGGTTTGGAGCGATCTCCATTTTTATCGCGGGCTTGTTGATGCTTTCGCAACGCGATTTGAAACGGTTCCTGGCGTATTCCACGATCGAGCATATGGGGATCGTTGCGCTGGGGTTGGGCTTCGGCGCTCCGTGGGGAACGCTCGGCGCGCTCTTTCATTTGATCGCGCATGCTTTTGTGAAGCCCGGCGCGTTCTTCGCGACGGGCTTGCTGCAGCGGGAATACGGCACGACGCAGCTGGGCGCGTTGCACGGGGTGCTGCGTAAAGGCGCAACCGGTCATTTCATGCTTTCGTCGTTAACCGGCCTCGCAGGGATGCCGCCGTTCCCTCTTTTTTTCAGCGAACTCGTCATTATGTACGCAGGCGTTCGCGCGCATGCGTGGGGACCGTTGATCGCGGGCATGATCGGTTTGTTGCTTGCGTTCGTCGCGATAACGCGCGTCGCGCTCGACATGCTCGCGGGAACGCTTCGTGCGGGGGATGCTCTGCGCGAGAAGAAGCCGGCCGATCGGATGGAAATCACGGCGACGGCGTTCGTGCTTGCCTGCGCATGCGCGATCGGCGTAACTCCGTGGATTCCTTTCGGAGCGCATTGGTTTGCCTTGGGGCGGATATTGGAGTATCTGCGATGATGTCGGAAACGATCTGGATCGACGATCCGGCGCTCTTACGCGCGCGCGTCGTCGCCGAGAGCCGGCGCAGCGTGCTGTTGGGCGCGTACGCCGGGCTTCCCAACGAGTTGCATTATGCTTTTCTTGATTCTTCCGGGGCGTACGCGTTTTCGCATCGCCTGGCCGCGGGCGTGAAAGCGCGGGCGGTTTCTCGGGAGATTCCGGCATTGTCTTGGGATGAACGAGAGATGGCGCAAGAGAGCGGTATCGTTTTTGACGAACCGGCCGACGATCGTCCCTTGCGGGCGGTTGCAGGCCGGATGCCGCAAGCGATCGTCGCGAACGGCCCCGGGTTGATGCATTTCGTAGTCGGTCCCGTTCACGCGGGCATCATTGAGGCCGGGCGTTTCACGTTCTCATCCGGCGGGGAAACGGTCGTGCATTTGGATGCGCAACTGGGGTACGCGCATCGCGGCGTCGAGAAGCATTGCCGGGGCGTGCATGCGTTGGAAGCGGCGCGCTTGATCGCCCGGATTTGCGCGGGCTGCGGAGCCTCGCGTTCGTTCGCGTATGCGCGCGGCGTTGAAGCGCTCGCGGGGGTGATACTAGCGCCGGAAGTTGAATTTGCGCGGTTGATTCTCGCTGAATTGGAACGCGTGCACAATCACGTAGGGGATTTGGCCGCGAGCGCGTCGAGCGCGGGGTGGATGCCGGGGTTTATCATGGGCATGAATCTCAAGGAACGCGCCATGCGCCTTTGCGGCATCGCGAGCGGACATCGCCTGCTCTTCGATGCGATCGTTCCGGGCGGCGTGAGCGAGACGGTATTCGCGGACTGCGCGACGTTTTATTCCGAGTTTGTCGTGCTTGCCGGTGAAATTCGGCGCTTTCTCGCGCGCCTTTTCACGCATCGTTCGGTACTTTCGCGTTGGCGGCACGCAGGCGTGCTCCGTGCGGAGGCGGCGCAAGCGTTCGGCGCCGTCGGTCCCGCGCATCGCGCGTCGGGCGGGAGCATCGACGTTCGCGCGTACGCGCCGTACGGCGCATACGCGCAGCTGCGAGCGACGCCGGCGCTAGCCAAGCACGGCGACGTGATGGCGCGTTGTACGGTCAAGCACGATGAGCTGCTGGACTCCCTAAAACTCGTGCAAGAAACATGGAATCGCCTTGGAGGAGCGCCGCTGCCGTCGCGTATTCGCTTTGCGCCTCGCGAGGGGGTTGCCGTCGCCGCGGTTGAAGGGCCGCGCGGCGCGGAGACGGTGATGCTCCATATCGCGCCGGACGGTCGGCTCTCGCGCTTGCACGTCGTTTCCGCTTCGTATCGTACGTGGCCGGCAGTTGCGTTCGCGATGAAGGAGAATATCGTTCCGGATTTTCCGCTCGTCAACAAAAGCTTCAATCTCTGCTATGCGTGCGTCGATCGATGATGCGCCGCTCTCTAGGAATACGTCATCTCGTTTGCGGAAGTTGCAACGGTTGCGAGCATGAGTTAAACACGCTTGTAAGCTCCTATTATGACGTTACGCAGGAAGGGTGGGACTTCGTCGCCTCGCCGCGTCACGCGGACGTAGTCACGGTGACCGGCCCGATGACGGAAAGTATGCGCGAGGCGGCTGACGCAACGGTAGCGGCCGTTCCGAAACCGTTTATCGTCGTCGCGGTCGGCGATTGCGCCGCAGGGGATGGCCCGTGGAGCGGCGCGAGCTGCGCCGGCACAGGGGCGGGCGTCGAGTTGAACGCCGCGGCGACGATACGAGGTTGTCCTCCTACGCCGGATGCAATGAAGGACGGACTGCGAGAAGCGGCAAGGAAACTTTCCGAGTACTAGACGGGGTTCCGCGAAGGGTGGGCAGCCTTGAAAGCGCGCTGCTCGGTTTCCATGCGTTCGGCTATTTGATCGAGGAGCGACTCAACGGTGTTTTGTGCGAATTTGCGTCCGATACTTCGATCGAAGAGCATGCCGAAGAAGCCGAACGGCGGCACGTACCAGCCTTCGATAAGAAGCTTGGTGCGAACCTGGGGTGCGATGCGTACGCGCAACGTTCCATGAAAATTCGGCAACCAACGCGTTCCGGCGTTCCAAGAGAATGCGATTTCTTCGCGCGTGCGCCCTTCCTCGGTGAGCTCTTCGTGAAGGGTAAAGCGGAATCGAACCCGATGCGCGAGCGCATCGGGGAAAGGCAAGCCGAATGCGCGCAGCGACAGGCGAACCTCGGCGGCCTTGTCGCCCTCGTGCTGCAAGAAGAAAGCATTCGCATAGTCCAGGGCCGCCGCCGAAGGGCAATCGGCGGTACGTTGAGCGAGTATCTGCACGCGGTCGGGCATCTTCATAGGCGAATCGTATCATAGAAGAGCAGGCTGCGCCCTATCGACTTCGGCGAGATTGCCCGCGACGTCGTAGAAGCAGACGCGATTTCGACCGCGTTTCTTACCGTGGTACATCGCCGCATCCGCCGTTTCTAGGAGCGTCTCCGCCGTATTCGCGTCGACGGGATACATCGAGACGCCGATGCTCGCGGTGATCGGGCAGGGAAGTTTCTTGCCGTCGAGCAGCGCATTAAAATCGTAGCTTTCCACCGCTTTGCGAATGTTCTCGGCGCGTTGCACCGCTTGCGTTTTCGAGCTCTCAGGAAGAAGAACGCAGAACTCGTCGCCGCCCTTGCGTCCGACCAACGATTCCGATCCCGCGCTCGCGGCGAGTATTCGCGCGAGCGTTCGCAAGATGACGTCGCCTGCATCGTGACCTAGCGTATCGTTGCACGGTTTGAAATTATCGACGTCGATAAAGAGGAGGGCCGGCCGGCGCGTATTCGGACGTGCGATCGCCTCAAGCAGGCGCGTCCGAAAAGCTCCCGGCGTGAGAAGGTTCGTCAGCGCGTCGATCGTCGCGCGCTGCCGATCGAGTTCGCGGTCGCAAGCGAGCTGGTACGCGGAGACGGCTAATGTCGCAAGCGTCACGACGGCTTCCTCGACATCGAGCGTATCCGCGGTGCTCGAAGACACGTAGAAAACGCCCTCGGCTTGCGCGCCTTCATGCATCGGCACGGCGAGAAACGCCCGATCGCCGGGGATCACGGGTCGCTGCGGACCGCGTGAGGCGACGCGCCGGCACTGCAGCGCGGCTTGCGTGAGCGCCGATTCGTCGCGTTCGAGGGAGAGGCGCGCGTCGCGAAAATATTCGCAGCGCGCTCCCGACGCGTACATGCAGCGCAGCGTCTGGTCCTCGCGTTTGCAGAATAGCACGTTGTCGATCGCCGGGGAGATCTCTCTGACGGCTTGATCGAGCACGCGGCATACGGCTGCGGGGGATTCGCGCGAGGCTCCGATGAGATCGTGCGCAACCTCGCGCATCTTGCATTCCCGTGCTTGAAGCAAATGCTCTCGGCGACGCGAGCGAGCGCGATCGGCCGCCCATAAGGCGATCCAGCCGGCAAAGAGAGCAACCCAACCGGCACCCAACGCGACGAGGTTCATCGATCGCGCGTATTCGCGTAGAAGGCGAGCGTTCCGTTGTCGCGCGGAACAGTCGCGTCGCGCGGCGAACAAAGCGCCGGTCATGTTCCGCTATCTCACCGCAGGCGAATCGCACGGTCCGGCTCTCGTCGGCATTCTCGACGGGCTCCCTGCCCAATTACGCTTGGACGTCGAACGGATTAACCAAGAGCTGCATCGCCGTCAAGGCGGCTACGGTCGCGGCGGGCGCATGAAGATAGAAACCGACGAGGTCGAATTTCTGGCCGGCCTTCGAGGCGGCGTCACGTTGGGTTCGCCGTTGGCGATTCTCGTCCGAAATCGCGATTTTGAGAATAACCGGGCGCTCATGGATCCGCTCACAGGCTCAGGTAAGCCGCTTACCAATCCGCGTCCCGGGCATACCGATTACGCCGGGGCGCTGAAATTTCGCCATCGCGACTTGCGCAACGTGCTTGAGCGCGCCAGTGCGCGCGAGACGGCTATGCGCGTGGCCTGCGGCGCGATTTGCGCGCAATTCCTCGAAGCATTGGGGATTCGTACCTTCGCGTACGTCTCGCAGATCGGGGAAGCGATCGCGCCCGACTTGGGCGGCGCCGTCGAAGCGGAGCTTCTCGACGCGAGCGAAGTGCGCTGTGCGGATGCGCAGGCGGAGAAGAAGATGATAGCCGCTATCGACGCGGCCAAGGCCGCGGGCGATACGTTGGGAGGGGCCTTTACCGTTCGCATAACCGGCGTTCCCGTCGGCATCGGTTCCAATCGCCAAGCCGACACGCGTTTGGACGGCGTGCTCGCGGGCGCCCTCATGGCGATGCAAACGGTCAAAGCGGTGGAGGTGGGCGCGGGGCGCGACGTCGCCGGCGTTCCCGGCTCCCAAGCGCACGACGTTTTTGCGATGGAGAGCGGCGATGTGGTGCGCGGTTCAAACCGTGCGGGCGGTATCGAGGGCGGAATCTCCAACGGGCAAGACATCGTTTTACGCGTGACCGTCAAGCCGATTCCTACCTTGATGAAGGCGTTGCCCTCCGTGAATCTTCACGAAGGAACCGCGGCGCCGGCTTCGATCGTGCGCAGCGACGTTTGCGTGGTTCCGGCGGCATCGGTGGTGGGAGAGGCGATGGCGCGCTTGGCGCTCACAGGTCCCATTCTGGAGAAGTTCGGCGGCGATTCGATTGAAGAAACGCGGGACAATATGGAGCGGGCGGCGTTCGCCGCGTCGCGTCTCTTCGAGACGCCCGCCTCAGCGCTTTGATTGCGGCTCCAAAGCGCCATGTCGCAT
>Ga0182024_10011426_pt1 | contig 17829 bp, 18 predicted proteins | sample P32metaG_FD_120480 | JGI IMG/M metagenome (GOLD analysis project Ga0182024, IMG submission 120480) | Permafrost microbial communities from Stordalen Mire, Sweden - P3-2 metaG (Illumina Assembly) | ecosystem: Environmental > Terrestrial > Soil > Wetlands > Permafrost | place: Sweden: Stordalen... | reverse complement strand
GGCGGGATGCTCTCGAAACCTATCAGCGCGGCGCCATCGGCAAGCTGATTGGCGTTTCCGACCCTCAGGATATCACCCGCATCGTCGGTGGCATTTTCTCTCAGAAGGATTCGGTGGGCGCCATGCGCCAGCTTGCGGCGGAAGCACGGGCGGACCCTGCCGCTGTGGAGGGTCTGAGGAAGTCCGTCGTCGACTATATGTACGGCCGCTTTATCTCGAATGCCGAGGCGGCCACGTCGGATCGCAATCTGATGAAGCCGGACGCGTTCCAGACCTTCGTCCGTCAAAATGACGCCACGCTGAAAGAGGTTCTCTCTGCCAAGGAGGTAAACCTCCTCAAAGCCATCGCGGCCGATCTGCGCCGGTCAAATCGTTCGCTCAGTGCGATCAAGATCCCGGGCCAGTCCAATACGGCCCAGGATGCGTTGCCACAGCTTACCAAGGCCATGGAGCATGGCAGCGGGTCCCTTCTTATGCAGATCGTTGCCGCGGCGGGAGGCGGTTTCGCGGTCCATGGCCTCGCCGGCGCCGCCACCGGCATCACCGGCGTCCTCGGCAAGAACGTCATCGGCAAAATGCGTGAGGCCGGCATGGAAAAGGTCAGCGACCTTATCAAGCAGGCGATGCTGGATCCGGACCTTGCCCGGTATCTGCTGGCAAAGGCGCCGACCAAGCCAGGAACGGGGTCGTCGGTCTCATTGGCACAGCAGCTTCGACGCCTGTCGATGTATGCGCCGACCAGGGCGAACACCTCAAACCCACGGGGCGACCATGCAGGTCCATAGTTTTTATTCATCGTTCGAAGCTGATTTGGACGGCTTTTACTCAGTCGCCGAGCTTTCCGAACTGCCCCTGTTCTGCCGGCCCGTCCTGAAAGACGGCGACGCATCACGTGCCGCATGGATCGACGGTTGGACTGTAGAACCCACCGGCGACTTCGTAGCGGATATGACCACCGGCCGTCAGTACGCCGAGCTTGCCGTCGCATATGCTCGATCGAAAGCTGACCCGGGCTTTATCGAGTTCGTGCTCAGCGCAATGAATATCAAAACATTGATAGCCGAAATCACCCCGGGCGGCATCGAATATGGGTTCTTTCACCGCATTGCCGAGATCGCCTACTGCGGGTCGATGAACTGATGGCCAAATCTGCTGAAAATACAGCGAAAATACAGCGGGGGAAGCCGTTCGAGCCTGGCAAGTCAGGCAATCCAGCAGGCAAGCCAAAGGGCGCCCGCAACCAAATTACGCTGGCTATTGAAGCGCTGTTGGATGGTGAAGGTGAGGCACTGACCCAAAAGGCAATCGATCTCGCGAAAACCGGCGATATGCAGGCTCTCAGGCTTTGCCTGGATCGTCTGGTCCCTCCCCGCAAGGATCGTCCGGTCAGTTTCGAGTTGCCGGCTATCACTTGCGCCGGGGATGCAGCGAAAGCCTCGGCCGCTTTAGTGGCAGCCGTATCGATTGGGCAAATCACCCCTTCTGAAGCGGTCGAGCTTGGTCGACTGCTGGAAAGCTACGTGAAAACGCTTGAGGCGACCGACCTAGAAGAACGGCTAAAGAAACTGGAAAAGGTCATTTCGCAATGAGTCGGTTCACGCGAATTGAAAAACTGGAATCCCGCAGGCGCGACGACAATGAAATGCTGATGCTCTGGCGCAAACCAGGTGAGGATATCGGTGCCATCGTGCTGGCGGCAAACCGGGCCGGATTGTACGAATCTGGAGATCGGGTGGTTTGCGCGGAGTGGTACGGTGACGACGATCTGTCCGCACCGCGCTGGATACGCCGGTTCAAAACCGATCTCACCGAGATCGAGAACGAATACTGCGATCGCACCATCGAAAAGCTAATCAGCAAGGATCAACCGAAATCGACGGGTCGGGACTACGATATGAATCATCTGTCGACCGACCAGCTCACGTGCGGTATGGCGATCAGGTGGCCTTAGCAGAACTGGAATTGCATCGGCCGGCCACAATTGTCGGATCCGTAGAACAACGCGCCGCTGCCGTCGCGGCTGGAATCAGGACCCGCCATGAACCGATTTGAAACGCGCCTTGCGAAACTGGAAGGCAATGCGGCAGCCCCTGCGTCACCATTTGACGGCCTGACGATTGATGAATTGTCGGTATTTCTGCTGGAAGAGTATTCGGAGCTATTAAAGCGTGGCGACATACCGGAAGAGGTTTGCGCCGATGCGAAACAGCACTTGGCGCGGATTACTTGGCAAATCACAGAAACGGTCAACTTCGCCTCGGGACGCTGGGCAATGATGCCCGGTTTCGACAATTATCAGGAGCATTTGGCTAATTGGCGGAAGCAATGGGAAAAGGTGAGCCCCGATCAAAGTGAGTTTGTGCCGTCGCTGAATCACAACATCGAGGGCGACGGGTTTGGCCGGCCTGATCCTGTTACGCCTGACCTGATGGCGCGGCGCGCGAAACTATGGGCACATCCGATCGTCAAACTGATCGTAGAGGAAGCTCCGACCAAACATCTTCCATGGAGGACGAGCCTGCACGAGTGTAAGTCTTTTCAGAATGGCCGCCCTGGGAAGTCATCCGATAACTGCGCGCCGCAGTGCGTGCGAGAGTGCTTGAACAGCCGACGTGGTGGCTTCAAGGCTTCGGATAGGTCGATCCTCAAGGGGTATCACTAGACATGAACCGCACCACGCAAATTCGGCTGGAACGGCTCGAGGAGGCTCACTTGCTGTCGGCAACACCCCACCGCGTGCTTTCGTCCTGTCCGCTTCCGGATGAGCCGGCAAGCCAAGCGACCATCGCGGAATGGCTCGATGAGGGATTGGCGCACGTCGCTTTTGGAGGCCGGGCTGTCTTTTATGATGGTGGGCAGCGCGATGTTCTGACCGAAAGTGAGTGGCAGGCAAAGTACTGCCGGTAAAATAGCAATCTGGCGATCTTGCTGCGGACGAACGGCATGATACCTTTTTATTTTATGAAGTGGGGTCTTATATGGCTGAAGGAGATTTGCCGGATATTCGACCGGAACGCGTTGGTGGTTCTTACGTCGAAGAACGAAGCGTTGTGTTTCCAATCATTGCAGGAATTATCGCAATCGTCGCAGCTTTTAGCTACGCGGGATACTATTTTTATACGACCGCCGAAATGTTCAATCCTTACAGGAAGACCTATGAAAAACTGGGAATTGACCTGCCGCGCTCGTTTGAGCGGTTCGAGCTAGCTTCGCGATATCTGGATCAAGTGAACCGTGAGCCTTGCGATAAGGTCTCTTTTATGGCGCTTGCCAAGCTTATGGAGAGTGCAGGCTACCCCCGCGAGAGTGCCAAGAGTCTTGAAGCTTACAATCAAAGCTGCACGTTTTCAGAGGATATGTTGCAATTTGCTTACGCAGCTTACACCCGGATTGGCGATCACAAAGCGGCTATCAAAGTGGCCGACGAACTCGTCAAATTCGATCCCGCCAGTTATGATTATCGGTTCATGCGAGGCTCTGCTCACGAAAATGCCCGGGATTATAAGGCTGCTCTCGCGGATTATATCAGTACACTAGACCTATTTCCTGACCTCTCCAACGTGGATGGATCCCAATTTTATCAAGTTTCAACAATGTACGACAAACTTGGCAAGCCGTGCGATGCTATAGGCCCTCTCGAGACGTTCATTTCCTATAACGTAAAGGAGCGGCAGACTCAGCAAATCGCGAAACTCATCTCTGACTACTCGCGAAAAGGAAATTGTACTGCGACCTATGCTAATGGTTCCGCCCGAGTCGTCATCCCACAAAGCAATTTGGTCGACGTCGTGATAAATGGCTCGCGCGCACGGCTGATTATAGATACTGGTGCATCACTAGTATCACTGACACCCGAAATGGCCGCCCGTGCGAGAATCACGCCCGACGCATCCGATCTAGTTGAGGTAAAAGTTGTCGGAAGTCTGTTAAAGCAGGCCACCGGCTATGCACAACCCCTTCAGGTTGGGGAAGCGACGGCCGCAAGTGTGCCGGTTCTTATTGCGATTGGAAGCAAGGATGCATTCGGTAAAGGAATCGACGGCCTGCTCGGAATGAGCTTTCTCTCTCGATATACGGTCGCCTTGTCGCCAGGATTGCTTGAGTTGAAGCCTCGCAATCGAAGCTTAAGTCCGCAATAATAGCCTGACGCTCGGGTTATGAAATGGTTCGCATTCGTCGACCGTTCGTCGGCTGAGACCGTCGCGACGTTGCTGCATTTAATCGGAACAATTGATGAGGACGCCCGCACCCCGGCCCGATCATTTCGCCGACGGTTATTTTCTCCGGTCGCACTGTCCCGGCGCGTTGTTGCGCTTTTTCAACAAGGAGCTTCGGGCGCTTAATGCTGTCTGGCTCCGCTTTAATTTGCGGGCGATCAAAATTCTGTCCACTTTCGCTTCGAGTAACGCCACCGACCGCTGAGACCGGAAGATACTTCAAAGCCGCTAGAGGGAAGGCAAGCTTATCGGGCGATAAGCGATATGGACGACTACATGGACAGCAGTGTGAAACTGCTGTGAATAGACCAATCGCCCGCCTCAGCCTCTGTTCTTCGCGCACGCCTCAACAGCAAAAGCACATTGTTCGCCGCCGGTCAGGAGCCCGCCGGTCGGCCCGGTATAGTTGACCTGGCTGACCACGCCGGCCTGGATCACGATGTTGACGACGCAATAGCGGCGTGTGCTAACACCTGTAGCCGTCCCAAGCGTGTTTACGTTACCTGAAACGTTGTTACCTGTTCTGATCGCATTGAAGTTACCGTCAGCACTGGCGATCACGGTGCTGGATCGATACCCGTTTCCTGAGGGATAGGACCAGATCTCGGTAGAACCTTCGGAAGCCTTCGTTGGCGCGGGCCCCATGCAGGTGAAGACCTGCTCTTTGGTCATTCCAACCATGGAAGCCCTAGCTTCCTGAGCGACCTGAGATCGCTGTATTGCGCAGCCTGCCAGCATGACGCCACATGCAAAAATCCTCAGAACACGCATGGCATGACCCCCTCAGCCCAATGGATTCTGGCACCGATCTAGTCTGCGGTCTAACGGCCCCGGTCCTCAAGTAGTGGATTTTCCACCGCCTGCCTCTTCCCGTACTTCTTGAGCAAATCATTGAATGCCTCGACCGCCAAGGCGTTCAAGGTGGTGTCGTTCTCGACCGCCAGCATCTTAATCGCTCGCCAGCCATCGGCATTGAGGCGGGTCAGGATAGCCTTGAAAGACCCGGAAGTACGCTTGCCCGGCTTGCTGGCCGGTTTCGTTGGACGTGCCATTGGCTCTCCCTCACTACCTGCCCAAACCCTCTCACATAGAAGAACCTGACGGAAGCGACGCCGAGCTTGCGTGCTAGCGCGTAACTATGTTAGCTTCCGATAACAGTATTTCTCGGAAGTGATAGAGCCGGTATATGTCAACAGCACTTACCGTTCTTGAGACCACCCTCCCCGCTAACCTCGGTCCCGATCTCGCCGCCGCGGTCGACCTGGCCAAAGCCGAGAAGGTCTTCAGCACGCGAAAGGCCTACGGGACCGACTTTCGGCTGTTCAAGGCCTGGTGCGAGAGCAAGGGCGTTTCCTCGTTGCCAGCAAGCCCTGAGACGGCGGCAGCCTTCCTGGCGGCAGAGGCCAGGACTGCGAAGCCCTCAACTTTAGGCCGGCGTCTTGCCGCCATCCGGTATGCCCACAAACTGGCCCACTTGGAAACGCCCACGGACTCTGAAGCCGTCAAGGCGACGTTGCGGGGCATCCGGCGCACGATGGGCACTGCCAAGGTGCGGAAAACCCCCGCCGTGGCGGCAAAGATACTTTCCATGGTGGCCCTCGCCCCGGACAGCCTGACGGGATTGAGGGACCGAGCTTTGCTCCTCCTGGGATTTGGTGGCGCCTTTCGCCGGTCCGAACTGGTCGCGCTGGACGTGGCCGATATCGAGGAGACCAGCGAAGGCCTGCGGGTGACGATCCGACGCGGCAAGACCGACCAGGAAGGCGAAGGCGCAACGATCGCCATTTCCAGGGGAGATCGGGCGTGCCCCGTAAAAGCTTTGCGGGCGTGGCTGGATGCCGCCGGCATCGAGACCGGCCCGGTCTTTCGCAGCATTAACAAGGCCGGCGCGGTAGCCGGGGGGCGTCTGACCGACCGGTCTGTCGCCAATATCGTCAAGGCCTACGCCAAGCGGGCCGGCTTCGACGCCAGCGTATTCTCAGGCCACTCCTTGCGATCTGGATTCCTGACGTCTGCAGCAGCCAAGGGCGCGTCAATCTTCAAGATGATGGATGTCAGCCGGCACAAGTCGGTGGACACCCTGCGGGGCTACGTCCGGGATGCCGAGCTGTTCAAGGACCACGCCGGAGCAGGGTTGCTGTGAGGCAGCCTTTCAAGCGCCCATGGTCAATTTCTTAATCATCGCTTGCGATCATGGCCGACAAAGCCCCCAGCTGGCATGGAATTTGCTGTCTTTGGGCGATTGAAAGGGCCGAGATACGTGACCTTTATTGTGCGCGGAAGGAAGGGCGAAGATGCCACAACGGCCGTTCGGCTGCGTGCCGATACCGCCGTCAGAAAGGCTCGGGAGCTGGCTGTCGCGGGCTGGTATGTCTTCATTGAGAGCCTGGGTGGGGACCGGACCTACCCTGAGCATTTCGACAAACTGCTTTCTGATAGAGCGCCACCGCCCATGGATCTTGGTGTTGCCGTTTGACATTACTTCATTGAGCAGCGACCGGAGCGAATTTTATAACTCAATAGCCGCGCCACCGCCGCGTATCGCGATGTGTGACGCTTGTGACGTGTCTGTCAGGTGATAGGAGCAGCGGATTACGCGGAAGCCTGTGGCTGAGAAACAATGTTAAGCATCGCGCATATAATTTCTTCCCCATCAACGTCGGCGATAGCCAGAATAGTGCCGACTGACTGAACCGCAAAAGGACTCATTAAGCCCTTCAGAACAATACCTGCTAGCGGGAGGGCATTTGCGCTCGCTTGTTCAACGGCGGTTTTTATAAGAACGCTGTCGGCCGCACCCAATTCGATAGTTTGGCCCCATGGTGTCCGGAGGTACGATTTTATTTTTTCAGGCGGATTGTCGGGGTCTAACATTACCCGGAGATATACGGCCAGCTTCGGCATAGCGCTGGGAAGGGGGGTCATATTGACGTTGTCGGGAAGCACGCCGACTAATGTCTCGGCTCCAGATTTCTCTTCGCGAATGTCTTCGCAGAAAACCCCCGCGACTGCCGTCTCGCGAGTCATCACGCGGCTCTTGCAGAGATCGCAGGTTGGGGCAGGGTTACAGTACCGCTCGTGGCCGCAACGCTCGCCGTATTTTTTGAAGGAATGCCAACGGGGGCAATATTTTGCCCAACGGCAGACGACTGTTCAGGAAAAGAGAGTACGGCTTTCCTACCTAGCGCCCAAGCCAACTCAGCCACCCGGCCAAGCGTAATATCTTTTTCGCCGCGGAGCTCCCTATTGATGACGGAGCGGTTTACACCAATGGCTTTGGCGATCGCTGCCTGCGTTAGACCACGCTTCTTACCTTCTTCCGCGAGAGCTTTCTGAAGGCCACGTCGCACCGCGTAGACAAACCGACCGGAAACACGCTTGCTCGGGCTAAGTGTAATTTGAAACGACGGCATTCGGGTCAACTCCTGGGATAAACTTAGGCGCGTTTAGATCAAGTCGGTTGCGGAAAATGGCCGTTTCTCCTGCAAAGCCATGATAGAGATCGTGGGTCTTGATGAAGTCCGCTTGGCCCGCTCTCCATCCAACGAAACAGTCCTTCACATGAAACCAGCCAAAGATTCTCAAGTCAGGCGTCTTGAGTTGCCAAATACCGTCTTCGACGTGCTCGATGGGGTGAAATTGCGTTCCGTAATAGAGGGTTGCCCCGGAGCAAAATTCCTCAACTAGAGCGTCCAATTGCTGGCTCGGATCAACTTCCACCTTCCAAGTGGACTGGAGCTTTGGCAGGTCGTCCTGCATCCAACTTGTCAGGGTCGGTGACATGTAGATCATGCGCCACTCCTGCTCGTTTGGCTCCAATTGCGGATCCAACTTGGACAGGCTTTGCGCACGCTCCAACTCTATGAGTGTTGCCATATAAGTCAACAATTCTAAACGTCAAATAAAGCTCATGGTTAAACTGCCACAGGTTGTACTCAGCAGTGCCAGCTTTGGGGGAACATCGCCGCTTACCTCCTGCTTACCGTCGCCTATTGCTAGCTGGAACCCGAAGGCAAATAGATAAAAATTGTCTATGTAAATCAATATTTTGCTAGATCGTGGACCCTGACGATTGACATCTTCGGCTGAAATGTGACGTTGCCGCCGCACTGACGATCGTCAGCCAACGATGTGACAAATAGGGCTCATCTTGCGCACCTTCCTGCCCGGCAAACGCCCTCGGCGCGACCCGAGAGTCCGATAACCGACATGATTGCTCGCCCGGTTGTGCCACAATGTTTTACAACCTATCGCGTTTTCCGCTTTCAACATGATGGGACCGGGTTTGACGCGAAGCTGGCGGACTAACCGGCTTCGGAGCCGGACTGCCGGTCGGCGGCCGCATCCTGCTCCAGCCAGAACGTGTCGGAACCGGACAGGAACGATTGCCACCAGTCGGAGGCGTCGCCGACGTCGTGCGATAGATGCCACAAGGTGAAGATGTAGGGGTATCCCTGGTCCGTCGCGAGCAGTTTCCCCGACCACGAGGTGATGGAGTCGAAGGTCGGCTGCCAGTTCACGGCAAAGCCGATGGTATCGCCGGCGACCATGCCGGTGAGGTCGCCGCAGACGGGGTCTTGTTCTGCGCTGACTTTGCTCCAGTACGTCCCGGTGATCAGGCCAGCGTCGACGCTGTCGATCTGCATCCGGGAGCCGAGTTCATTGACCCACGTCCCAACCAGGTTCGGCTCGCGCTGGACTTGCGTCGACAGCAATTTCAGATCCCGTTTCGATCGAAGCATCCGGTACCCGCCACAGATTCCCTACTCGCTGCCCCTATATAACAGGCACGCCGCGGAATCTTCCGGCTTCACGCACGTACTACGCGATATTGGATTGGGCCACGCTATCCCCTTGGGCCTGTCCGTCTGACGCGGCTGACGGTCGCGCGCACATCGGCCCATGGCGGCTTGTCCGGGGCGAATTGCTGCCGGAGATAGGACACGAGTTCGGCGAGTTGATCGTCCGTCAAACTGTCCTTGAAGGCCGGCATGTAACCAAGCTCGCTCGAGACGGGCGATGCGATGCCATGCAGGATCACCTGAACGAGATTGTCAGGCACCGCGCCATGCAAATTGCTGTTCAGCGCGAGCGATGGCCGGCTGCCGAACAGCGCCGCGCCGCCGACCTGATGGCAAACCGCGCAGGCACCTTCATAGAGCCGGGCACCCCTGCCGGACGCGGAGGCGACCCGTGTGCCGGTCGAAGTTTCAAGTTTGGCCGCCAGCGCGTCCTGCGCCGGCTTGTCGATGACGTGCTGCTGGAACGAGCCGAGGTAGACCGCCATGGCGCGAATATCCTCGTCGGGCAGCGCCGTGAGTTGTTTCACCACCGGCGCCATCGGCCCCGCCGCGACGCCGTGGAAACGGGATTCGCCGCTGCGCAGATAAGCGTAGAACTCGTCCTCGCTCCAGGGAATCGGCGCGTGCGACAGCGAGGTCAGCGGCGGTGCTTCCCAGTCCTCCGCGAAACCGCCGGCCAGATACGCCTCGGGCTTTTCCGCACCGAGCGCGTTTCGTGGCGAATGGCAGGCGCCACAATGGCCAAGACCCTCGACCAGATAGGCGCCGCGATTCCATATAGCCGATTGCGCCGCATTGACTTCCAGCAAACCGGGACGATGGAACAGCGCGTTCCATCCCGCCAGCAGCGGGCGCCAATTGAACGGGAGGGAGAGACGGGTGCGGCGATTGTCGGCGTGCACCGGCGGCTGCGCCATCAGATAGGCGTAGAGCGCCTGCAGGTCGGCGTCGGTTGTCCTGGCAAAATGCGGATAGGGAAAGGCCGGATAGAGATGCCGGCCGTCGCGATGGATGCCCTCGCGCATGGCGCGTTCGAAGGCGGGATACGACCAGGCGCCGATGCCGGTCTCGGCATCGGGCGTGATGTTGGTGCTGTAGACCGTGCCGAACGGCGTCGCGAGGGCACGTCCGCCGGTATTGAGAATGCCGCCATCGGTCTTGGTGTGGCAGACCGCGCAGTCGCCGAGCGCGGCAAGTTGCTGGCCGCGGGCGATGGTCGCGGCCGAATAGACCGACGCGTCCGGTCGTGCGATCGGCGCGATCGACCGCCACGGCAGCAGCGCCGCTGCGATGCCGACCGCCGCGGTACACAAGGCTGCGACCACGGCCGCCGCACCACGCCGTTTGACGAAGGGATCTTGCCATCGGTCGAAAGCACGCGGGGGTCTCGGCGCCGCGAGCGGCGGCGTGGACGGCGCAGCGTGCGCTTCGCCCTGCAGCCCCGCCAGAATTCGCTCGCGGGTGAACGGCGGTTCGCGGAACCGGACGCCGGTGGCGTCGAAGATGGCGTTGGCGATGGCCGCCGCGCTCGGGACCGAGGCGGATTCGCCGACGCCAAGCGGCGGCTGATCCTGCCGCGGCAGCATCAGCACGTCGATCTTCGGAATCTCCGGGAATTTGATGATGGGATAGGCGCCCCACTCGCGGCTGGTCACGGTGCTGCGGTCGAACGACACCTGCTCCATCAAGGCGCGACTGGTCGACTGGATGACATTGCCATGAATCTGGTGGCGGACGCCGTCCGGGTTGATCATCAGGCCGGAATCCTGGCCGGCGACCACGCGGGTCACGCTGACCTCGCCCGTCGCCTTGTTGACGGCGACATCGGCGATCCAGGCCGACCACGCCGCGCCATAGCCGGGAAATTTGCTGTGAACATAGAGCGCGTAGGCAAAGCCGCGTCCGCGCACGATGTCGTTCTCGGCGACCGGCGGTTGCCAGACCGGCCGGGGTGTCCAGCCGGCGCGCTCGGCCACCGCGTGGACGAGGTCGACCGCGCGCGGATCCCTGAGGTAGCGCAGGCGATATTCGATCGGATCGACGCCGGCTTCGGTGGCGAGTTCGTCGATATAGGATTCATGGGCGAAGGTGTTCGGCAGCGCCGAGACGCCGCGCAACCAGGATGCGCGCGCGATCGGCGGCATGTCGTGGGCGACCACGCGCAGATGGTCGTAATCGTAGGGCGGGATCGCGGTGCGGTCGCCCATCTCGAACACCGCCGGCGTCGGCGCCACCCTGCCGGTGAGCAGTAGCGCCAAGGTGGGCGCCCCGTTGGACGGATAGCGGGTGGCAAAATCGTAGCCGGCGACGCCGCCATCGGCGCGCAGCCCGCCCTTGACGTCCATCAATTGCGCCGTGCCCTTCGGCTCCCAGGCGTGCTCCTGTTCGCGGGTCAGTTGCACGCGGACCGGACGCCCGGCCGCGCGCGACAGCAGCACCGCGTCCGCCGCGACGTCGTCGGCGCAATTGCGGCCATAGCAACCGGCCGCCTCCATCCGGATCACATCGATTTCGGCATCCGGCCGTTGCAGCAGCAGCGCCAGGTCGGCGCGCAGCAGATGCGGATTTTGCGTGCCGGACCACACCCGGACCTCTCCCTCCCGGTAATCCGCAACCGCGCAGGACGGCCCGATCGAGCCGTGCATCTGGTACGGCCAGACATAGGTCCGCGGCATCGGCTTGGCGGCGGCAGCGAGCGCGGCGTCGACATCGCCCTTGTCGACCAGGGTCCGTGGCTGCGACGGATTGGCGCGGAGCGCCGTCTCGAGGTCGTTGAGATCAGGCAGCGTCGGCGTCGGTTTCCAGCTGATCTTGAGCTGCGCCGCCGCCTTGACGGCGTTCTCCTCGCGCTCGGCGACAACGCCGACGAAATCGCCGATCCTGACCACGGCGACCAGTCCCGGAATATCGCGGACCGAGGTCTCATCGACCGCGATCAGGCTGGTGCCGACAAACGCGCCGGCGTCGACACCGGCATAGGGTGGGCGCACCACGCGGCCATGCAGCATGCCGGGCACCCGCACGTCGTGCACATAGACAAGCTCGCCGGTCGCCTTGGCCGGAAGATCGATGCGCGGCTGCGATTGTCCGACAATGGTGTAGGCCTCCACCGGCTTGACCGGCACATCTTCCGCAAGCTCAAGCCGGATGGTTTCATCGGCGATCAATTCGCCGTAGCTGACGCTGCGATTGTCGCGGCCGCGGATCAGCCCGTCTTTGATCGCGAGGTCCCCGAGCGGCAGTTCCAGCCGCTGCGCGGCGCGCGCCAGCAGGAAGTGCCGCGCCTGGGCGGCGGCCTTGCGCAAGGGGACCGCGGTGATCTGAATGGTCTCGCTGGCGATGGTCGCGCCCTGATCGGGAACGCGCGAGGTATCGCCCAGCACCACGACGACACGCGCAAAGGACACGTCGAGCTCTTCGGCGACGATCTGTCCCAGCGCGGTCCGAATCCCGGTTCCGAGATCGACATGACCGTTGAAGGCGGTCACCGCACCATCGGCCGTGATCTGTATGAATGTTTCGAAACCGGTTGCGGCGTCCGAGACCGCCGGGCGGACGACCGACAGGACGCCGGGCCGGGGCTCATGACCGATCGGAACTTCCGGCACGGCCATCAATCCTGCGTCTCTGCAATATGGCCGGCGGCCCGCTTCACGGCGCGCATGATCTCAACATGGGCGCCGCAGCGGCACAGATGATGGCGCAACGCTTCCAGCATGTCGGTCTCGGATGGCCTCGGCTTGTGCAGCAGCAGGGCTTTCGTCGCCATGATCATGCCGTTGAGACAGTAGCCGCATTGTGCGGCCTGTTCCCGAATGAAGGCGTCCTGCACCGGGTCGGGGCGATCGCGCGTGCCGAGGCCCTCGAGCGTCAGAACGTCGCGCCCGACGCAGCCACTGATCGGGATCACGCAGGCGCGTGCGGCCATGCCGTCGATGATCACGGCGCAGGCGCCGCATTCGCCGAGCCCGCAGCCGAATTTCGGCCCGTTCAATTCAAGATCGTTGCGCAGCACATAGAGCAACGCGGTATCCGGTGCGGCGGCGACGTCATGAACCCTGCCGTTGACGGTCAGGCGGATCGTGGTCTGCGTCATGCTCCAGCCTTGTAGTGCGCTGCAAACTTGGCGCGCGGCTGGCCCGAAAGATACCGTTTGCACACAAACGTGCAAGCACGCCGTGCCCGGTCGGTCCTGCGCCAAGCAGCGTTGCGGCGCGGTTGCACGGTTTATGAACAGGCACCGAGGCAATTGCGGCTTTATCCGGCATCGGATGGTTTTAGCCGCGAAGGCGCTTGACAGCTTTCCGGTCGGCGCGCAAAATCGTTCGTGTACGAACAAAATGGCCGGTTGCGCCACCGCCGGCAAGTGTCTCTCGCAACTCAATCGGCGGCCTCGCGCCGCCGATCGCCTGGCCGTTCTGCACCTCGCCGCCTCGTGAGCTTGTTCATGTTGACTGACACGACTTCAGTTACGGCCGCAGGCAACGCCGACAAGATCCGGTGCGATGCCTGTCCGGTGATGTGCTACATCAAGCCCGGCGCGGCGGGCGCCTGCGACCGTTATGCCAATCACAAGGGTGAGCTGGTCCGCGTCGATCCGCATATCGTGCTGCAGCGAACAGTGTCGCATGGCGGGCGGCTGGTGCCGTTCCAGGCCGGTGGCGACTGGGACGGCAAGATCGTTCACGAGCCAAGCGTCTTCGTCACCGCGATCGGCGCCGGTACCACCTATCCCGACTACAAGCCCGCGCCGTTCATCGTTTCCTCCGAGGTCGAGGGCGTCGACATGGTCACGGTGGTGACCGAGGGCATCTTCAGTTATTGCGGGGTCAAGGTGAAGATCGACACCGACCGTCATCTCGGCCCGGAAACGGCGACGGTTCGCGCGCAGGGCGAGGCGGTCGGCCACGTCACGACCGGCGAATATGGTTCGCAGATGCTGTCGCTGGGCGGCGTGCACCATCTCACCGGCGGCTCCAAGAAGGAAGGCCGCGTCACCTGCGATGCGCTGATGGATCTCAGCAACTGCAAGCCGGTCGAACTGACCATCGACGGCGGCGCCATTGTGGTGGTGCAGGCCGGCCGCCCGCCCATTGTCAACGGCGTCGCCGAGGAACGCATGCGGGTCGGTTGCGGCTCGGCCACCATCGGCATGTTCGCCAAGCAATGGCACGGCAAGGTCGATGAAGTGGTGGTGGTGGACGATCACATCACCGGCGTGCTGTCCGAGCACCAGGCCGGCAAGCTGCTCGACATTGCCGACAGCGGCATCAAGATGAAGGGGCGGCGCTCGACGCCGGGCCGTTATTTCCAGGTGGCCGAGCCCGGCACCGGCTGGGGCGGTACCAGGATCTCGGATCCGCTCTCGGTGCTGGGCCCGTTCGATCCGAAGACGGCACGCCCCGGCCTGACCATGCTGATGGTCAGCACCACCGGCGAACACGCAGCCTATTATGAACTCGACGCGGCGCTGCAGCCGATTGAGAAGGCGATGCCGGCGGATCTCAAATTGTCGGTCGAGCGCATCCAGGAAAACTGCGAGCCGGCGCTGTGCACCGTGCTGTTCATGGGTGGGGCGGGCGGATCGCTGCGCGCCGGCGTCACCGACAATCCGGTGCGCCTGACCCGCTCGGTCAAGCAGGCCCTGACCCGCGTCACCAGCGGCGGCGCGCCGGTCTATGTCTGGCCGGGCGGCGGCATCACCTTCATGGTCGATGTCACGCGGTTGCCGGCGGGCGCCTTCGGCTATGTGCCGACGCCGGCGCTGGTGGCGCCGATCGAGTTCACGATGCGGCTGGCGGACTATGCCGCGCTCGGCGGCCATATGGATTACGTCCGTCCGCTGGCGTCGCTGAAGGACAACACGGAAATCCGTCAGATGCCCGAATCGTCCGACCCGGGACGGCGCGCATGAGGAGGGCCCCGCAGATCGGGTTGCTGGCGGACGGCAGGCGGCTTCACCTGCAGGACGGTCCGATCGACCTGATCGTGGAGGCGCGCGGCAGCGAGACCGGCCTGGCTGCGGCCTATCAGGCTGCGGCGCGGCGATTCATCGGCCTGCTCGATGAACTCTGCGCCGAGCTGCCCTTGCTGCGCCAGGCGGCGGATCCCGCGCGCTGTCCGCTGCAGGGAACGGTCGCGCGCCGCATGCATGCCGCGGTGGCGCCGTTTGCCGCCGAACATTTCATCACGCCGATGGCGGCAGTCGCGGGCGCCGTGGCGGAGGAAATCCTCGGCGCCATGGTTCAATCGGCCCGCCTGGCGCGCGCCTATGTCAACAACGGCGGCGACATCGCGCTTCATCTTGAGGACGGCGAACGCTTCACGGTCGGCCTGATCGATCGGCCGGACGCATTTGGCCTGATGCGGACCACCAGCATCGGCAGTGGCGATCCCTCGCGCGGGGTTGCGACCAGTGGCCGCCACGGCCGAAGCTTCTCGCTTGGCATTGCCGATGCCGTCACCGTGCTGGCACCGACCGCGTCGCAAGCCGATGCCGCCGCCACCATCATCGGCAATGCCATCGATTTGCCGGGACATCCAGCCATCATCCGCTGCCCGGCGCATGATCTGCAGCCGGACAGCGATCTTGGCGCGCGCCTGGTGACCCGCGACGTCGGCGAGTTGTCGGATCACGAGATTGCCGACGCGCTCGCCGCCGGCGCGGGTTGCGCCCGCCACTTGCTGGCGAAAGGGTTGATCGACGGCGCAGCGCTGCGGTTGCAGGGCAAGACGGTTGTGGTCGCGCTGAAAGGTTTCGACGCGACAGCGCTGCTGCTGCCGGTATCGCACCACCGGCCCATGGAAGGGGTGCTGCATGCCTGATGTCGAAATCGCAGGGAAAGGCGCACAGCGATGAGCGCGGTCATTCGCAAGATTGTCACGGTGGTCGAGGAGACGCGGCGCGAGATGGGACGGCCGGTTCAACCGCCGACCCGGCGGGCGGCGGCGATCGCCGTGATCGAAAATCCGTTCGCCGGACAATATGTTGAAGACCTCGGCCCGCTGATCGCGATCGGCGAGGAACTCGGCGAGCTGCTGGCGTCGAGGGCGGTAGCGGCGCTCGGCATTGAAGGACCGAAGGCCCAGAGCTACGGCAAGGCGGCGGCGGTCGGCGAAAACGGCGAGCTCGAACATGCCGCCGCGATCCTGCATCCCAAGATGGGCACGCCGGTGCGCAAGATTCTCGGCAAGGGCGCCGCGCTAATTCCGTCGTCGAAAAAGCGCGGCGGGATGGGCACGATCCTGAACATTCCGCTCGGTCACAAGGATGCGGCCTTCGTGCGCAGCCATTTCGACGGCATGGAAGTGCAGGTCAACGATGCGCCACGCGCCAACGAAATCATGGTCGCGGTCGCGATCACCGACAGCGGCCGGCCGCTGCCGCGCGTGGGTGGCCTGACGATCGGCGAGATAAAGGGTGAAGACGGTCTGCGCTAGCTGGTTTTTCAACATTGGAGGTCTGGGATGCAACGAAGCAAACGTCTCTTGGGTGCCGCATTCGGCGTGGTGTTCGCCGCCATGGCGAACGCCGCCATGGCCCAGGACGAAATCAAGATCGGCGAAATCAACAGCTACTCGCTGTTGCCTGCGTTCACCGAACCCTATCGGAAGGGCTGGCAGCTCGCGGTCGAGGAGATCAATGCCGCCGGCGGCGTCAATGGCAAGAAGCTCGTCGTCATCTCCAAGGATGACGGCGGCAAGCCCGCCGACGCGCTGACCGCCGCCAACGAACTGGTGTCGAGCGACAATGTGGCGATGCTGAGCGGAACCTTCCTGTCCAATATCGGGCTGGCCGTCAGCGATTTCGCCAAGCAAAAAAAGGTTTTCTTCCTCGCCGCCGAGCCACTGACCGATGCCATCACCTGGTCGAAGGGCAATCGCTATACTTTCCGGCTGCGCCCGTCCAACTACATGCAGGCGGCGATGCTGGTGGATGCGGCCGCAAAGCTGCCGGCCAAGCGCTGGGCGACCATCGCGCCGAACTATGAATACGGCCAGTCCGCGGTCGCGGTGTTCAAGAAGCTGATGTCGGAAAAGCGACCGGATATCCAATGGGTCGGCGAGCAGTGGCCGCCGCTGGGCAAGATCGACGCGGGTCCGGTGGTGCAGGCTCTCGCCGAGGTCAATCCGGAGGCCATCCTCAACGTCACCTTCGGCGCCGACCTCGTGAAGTTCGTTCGTGAAGGCAACACCCGCGGCCTGTTCAAGGACCGCTCCGTGGTGAGTTTTCTGACCGGCGAGCCGGAATATCTCGATCCGCTGAAGGACGAGACGCCCGAGGGTTGGATCGTCACCGGCTATCCCTGGTACAGCATCAAGACGCCGGAGCATGAGGCGTTCCTCAAGGCCTATCAGGCCAAGTACAACGACTATCCGAGGCTGGGCTCGATCGTCGGCTATGAGACCATCAAATCGGCTGCGGCGATCCTCGCCAAGGCGGGTTCGACCGACACCGACAAGCTGATCGCGGCGGCCGAAGGGCTGTCGGTGCCGTCGCCGTTTGGCGAGATCACCTTCCGCAAGATCGACCACCAGTCGACGCTTGGCGCCTTTGTCGGCAAGACCGCGCTCAAGGACGGCAAGGGCATCATGGTGGATTCGGTCTATCGCAAGGGCTCGGACTATCTGCCGAGCGACGCCGAGGTGGAGAAATTGCGTCCGAAAGACTGAGGCCCGTGCTAGCCGACACAGTAGTGCTAGCGCAATTTCGACCTCAATGGCTTCATCCTTCGAGACGCATCGCTTCGCGATGCTCCTCAGGATGAGGTCTCAGACCCTCATGGTGAGGAGCGCGCCTTCGCGCGTCT
>Ga0182024_10011425_pt1 | contig 17831 bp, 14 predicted proteins | sample P32metaG_FD_120480 | JGI IMG/M metagenome (GOLD analysis project Ga0182024, IMG submission 120480) | Permafrost microbial communities from Stordalen Mire, Sweden - P3-2 metaG (Illumina Assembly) | ecosystem: Environmental > Terrestrial > Soil > Wetlands > Permafrost | place: Sweden: Stordalen... | reverse complement strand
GCGTGCTGCGTGACGCGCCGCGCGGTGTGGGACGCGGTCGGCGGCTTCGACGAGGACAGCTTCGCGGTCTGCTACAACGACGTCGATTATTGCCTGCGCGTGGGCGAGGCCGGCTATCTCGTCGCCTGGACGCCTTATGCGCGGCTCTTGCACGACACCAGCGTAAGCCAGCGCGCCGATGTCGAACACAAGGCGGTCGAGGAGAAGAACGCGCGTTTTGCTCGCGAGAAGCTGGCGATGTTCGGCAAATGGATGCCGCGGATCGCCTTCGACCCGGCCTACAACCGTAATCTGTCGTCGTTCGGCCTCGGCTTCGCCGTCGAGACCGAGGGCGCGCAGACCTGGGACCCCGAGTTCCGCCCGCGCGAGCGGGTGCTGGTCTATGCCGCCGACCGCGAGGGTTGCGGCGAGTACCGCATCGTCGCGCCGAGCCGGGCGCTGCTCAAATCCGGCCTCGTCCATACCTATGAGACGATGCGCCTGATGACGCCGCCCGAATTGGCGCGCATGGCGCCCGACAGCGTCGTCTTCCAGCGCCAGCTCGAGCCCGGCCAGATCGAGGTCATCGAGTGGGTCAAGCACACCAGCAAGGCGCTGCGCGTCTTCGAGCTCGACGATTTGATCACCAATTTGCCGCCGAAAAGCGCCCATCGCCCGTCGATCGCGCCCGACATCGCCCAGCGGCTCAAGCGGGCGCTGGCGCTGTGCGACCGGTTTGTCGTCAGCACCGAGGCGATGGCGCGGGCCTACGGCAAATTGTGCGACGAGGTGGTGGTGGTCCCCAACCGGCTCGAGAAATCGCGTTGGCTGGGTCTTGCCCCGGCGCGGCGCGCCGGGAAGCCGCGGGTCGGCTGGGCCGGCGCGATCGGCCATCTCGGCGATCTGGCGATCATCGCCCCGGTCGTCGAGGCGACGGCGAAAGAGGTCGACTGGGTATTCTTCGGCATGTGCCCGGACGGGCTCAGACCCTTCTTCGCCGAGTTCCATCCCTGGGCAGCGATGCACGATTACGCGGCGAAACTCGCCTCGCTCGATCTCGATCTCGCCGTCGCGCCGCTTGAGCACCACCCGTTCAACGAGGCGAAGAGCAATTTGCGGCTGCTCGAATACGGGGTGCTCGGCTATCCGGTGCTGTGCACCGACATCCTGCCCTATCAGGGCGATCTGCCGGTCGTGCGCACCGGCAACAAGCATCGCGACTGGGTTCGCGCGATCCGCGACATGGTGGCCGACCGCGACGCCCTGCGCCGCACCGGCGAGAGCCTGCGCCAAGCGGTGCTCCGCGACTGGATGCTCGAGGACCATCTCGACGAGTGGAAGCGCGCCTGGCTGCCCTAGGCCGTGCCATAGACCGCGGGACGCGGTGCTCGCGGGAAGGCCTCGCACGGCCCCGCGCGGCCGGTATTTGCCTAAAATTCGAGATAAAAGTTTCGGCCAAAACGCGTCAAAAGCGATTTTTTGCGGGAAACCTCCGCTCAACCTCTGCAACAAAATCCGAAAGCGTCCGTCTCCTTCTGGGTGAACGGCCCGCTTCCGACGTCGAGCCAACCCGGTTCGGACGTCGGTCGCATGGTCACCCCAATCCGCGCCGGGAGGTGTCCCGGGCCGTGGGCAGTAGGAGGCAAGCAATGCTATCCGGAGTCATCAACACCAACGTCAATGCTCTTTACGCCTTGAATTCTTTGAGCAACACGACGAATACCGCGAACACCCTGGAGCAGGAACTCTCCACCGGCCTGTCGATCAACAGCCCCGCCGACAATCCCGCGGGATACATTTCGGCGCAGGGCTTCACCGCCCAGCTCGGCGGCATCACCCAGGCGACCTCGAACGCCAACCAGGCGATCTCGCTGGTGCAGACCGCCGACGGCTCGATCACTCAGCAGGTCAATCTTCTGCAGAACATTCTGAGCATCGCCTCGCAGGCGGCCAATGGCGGCGCCACGTCGCAGCAATTGGCGGCCCTGCAACAGGTGGTCTCGCAGTTGGAAACCCAGGTCTCGACGATTTCGTCGCAGACCAATTTCAACGGCGTCAACCTGCTCGACGGCACGTTCCAGGGCGTCAACTTCCAGGTCGGCGCCGGCGCCGGCCAGACGATCGGTCTGTCGCTCGGCAGCACCGCGGCCAACCAGATCGGCGCTTATCAATCCTCGGGCGCGGCCGCCGGGCTCTATCACACCGACGGTGCTTCCTCTGGCGGCGTCGCCGACAATACCGGCGCGTCCTACGCGATCACCTCGGGCGGCGCGGGCGCGTTCACCACGGCGGCCGCGATCGGCGTTTCCGGTTCGGCCGGCAATGCCGCCTTCGCCGTGTCGGCCGCCACCGAATCGGCGCTTGGTGTGTCGCAGGCGATCAACGCCATCACCAGCTCGACCAATGTCAGCGCGAACGCCGATACGAGCGTCGCCTTCACCGTCACCGCGGGTTCGTTCTCGTTCACCCTCGGCAACGGCACCGGCACCGCGCAGACGAACGCCAGCCAGATTACCGGGACCGTGACCAGCGTTTCCCAGTCGGGCCTGGCCGGGCTGGTCAACGCGATCAACGAAAATACCGGCACCACCGGCGTCACCGCGACAGTCAACGCGGCGAACAAGCTGGTCCTGACCCAGGCGCAGGGCGACAACGTCTCCTTCGCCAATTTTGTCGGGACCGGGACCTTGGCCGCCGGCGGCACGACGTCGACCACGATCGGCACAGGCCATACCACCGCTACCGTCCAAGGTCTGGTGACGTTGCAGTCGAACCAGAGCTTCTCGCTGGCGGCGGCCTCCTCCGATATCGGTCTGAACACCGGCTCGGCGCTGTCGACCGTATCGTCGGTCAACGTCAGCACGGTGGCCGGTGCGACCTCGGCGCTCAACGTCGTCACCTACGCGCTGCAACAGCTCGAAGGCGTCGGCGGTCAGCTCGGCGCGACGCAGCAGCGGCTGCAGGCCACGGTGTCGAATCTGCAGGCCACCGATACCAACCTCACCGCGGCGCAAGGCGTGGTGCAGGACGCCAACATCCCGCAGGTGTCCACGGAGTTGACCCAGCAGGAGATCCTGCAACAGGCCGGCGTCTCGGCGCTTGCCCAATCAAGCACCTTGCAGCAGGCCTTTCTGAAGCTGCTGCAGTAGTCGGTAGCCGGCGCTCCGCGCCGGTGGGCACCCGCCCCCGAATGAACCGGGGGCGGGTCCTCCCGCAACGGAGTTCGATTTAAGCCATGGCCACCGTATCCGCCCTCCTGAGTTCGAGCCAGATCACCTCGCTGATCCAGCAGGCGAGCGCGGCCGATCAATTGCCAGCTGCCGCGCTGCAAACTCAGGAAACCCCGATGAAGGCGCAGATTTCCGCGCTGGGCAAAGTCCAGAGCGCACTGTCCGGCCTGCAATCGGCGCTCGGCACCCTGGGCAATATCGAGGCGCTGTCGCAGCGCACGGTATCGAGCTCGCCGAACAGCGTCGTCCAGGCGACCGCCACCAACAGCGCCCCGGTCGGCACCTACTCTCTGTCGAATATCCAGCTTGCCCAGTCCGAGACGCTGATCTCCTCGGGCTCGGCGAGCGCGAGCGGCAGCCTCGGCGCCGGCTCGATCTCGATCAAGGTCGGCGGCAACAGCGCCGTCACCGTCAACATCACCAGCGGCTCGTCGAGCCTGTCGGGGATCGCCGCGGCGATCGACCAGGCCGGTGCCGGGGTCAATGCGACCGTGTTGTTCGATGGGTCGACCTATCGCCTGGTGCTGACAGGCAACGGAACCGGCACCGCCAATGGCTTTACCGTCAGTGGAACGGGTGGGCTTGCCGGGCTCAGCTATCACACCGGCGCTTTGGACCTGGCGGTATCGCAGGCCGCGGCCAATGCCGGGTTCTCGTGGAACGGGATCTCCGTCACCAGCGGCTCCAACACGATCAGCGGAGTCCTCCCCGGCGTCACCCTGACCCTGGCGGGCAGCGGCTCGGCGACGGTGAGTGTCAGCCAGAGCACCGACGACCTCGACAGCGCCGCGCAAGGCGTGGTCCAGGCGCTCAACCAGACGCTCGGCACGATCAACCAGGAGAGCGTGTTCTCGGCGACGAGCGGCGCTGGACCGTTACTGGGCGATGTCGGCGTGGAGGAGCTGCGGCAGAGTCTCCTCGACTCGCTGACCGCGCAGCTTGGTGTCGGCGGCGCGGCGGGTTCCTCGTCGTTCAACTCCCTCAGCTCGGTCGGCTTCCAGATCACCAGCGGCGGCACCATCGCGTTGAACAACACGACATTTCAGAACGCGGCCCAGACCAACTACGCCGCGGTCGCCTCGCTGCTCGGTGCGGTCGGCGTCGCCAGCGACCCCAACGTCGCGGTCGACAACGTCGCTTCGGCACCGCCCGGCACCTATGCGGTCGATGTCACGAGCAATGCCAACGGCACCGTCTTAGGCACGATCAATGGCCTAGCGGCAAGCGGCACCGGCGGCGTCCTCTTCGTCAACACGCCGGGGCCGCTGTTTGGCCTGGCGTTGGACATTCAGCCGGGCGTGACCGGCAGCCTGGGCAATGTGACGGTCAGCCAGGGCCTCTTCGGCAGCCTTTCGAGCGTCGTCACCGCCGCGCTCGCCAGCGGCTCGGGCGGTGTTGTTGGACAGATCAGCAGCCTCAACACGTCGGTCAGCGCGATGAACACACAGATTACCGCCTTGCTGAAGGAGGCGACGCAGGAGACGCAAGAGCTCACCAATCAATTCTCGACGGCGCAGGCGACGCTGTCGCAGTTGACGACGGTGAGCAGCTTTCTCTCGTCGTACTACAATCAAGCTTCAGGCGGATTAGGAGGCTGACGATGATCGGCGCGCGGCAACCGTGGGGTGCGGCAGGTGCTTATCGCGCGATCGAGGGCATCGGCGCGAAGTCCGAGGATTTCATGAAGATGGGGCTCGACGCGGCGCGCAATTTCCTGCTGCGCGCCGAGGCCGCGATCGCCGCCGGGGAGCGGGTGGAAAAGGCGCAGGCGTTGAGCTCGGCGGCCAGCGTCGTCGAATTCATGCTGGGACTCTCGGGTTCCGCACCAGGCACGTTGAGCGAATGCCTGGCGAGCGTGTATCAATACGTCCTGGCCGCGATCCTCAAAGGCAATGCCGGGGACGACAAGGAGGCGGTCGGCGCGGCGCGAGTCGCGCTCGACGAGCTTGCCACGACCTGGCGCACGATCTTCCCCGACACGGTCGCCTGGGAGGATAACGGCCCCGACTCGGCACTGAGCGGGAGACGCGATTATGCCTGATCCGATCCGCGGGGTAGACACGACCAACCCCGTCACCCCGACCTCGACCGGGCAGGCCGGCTCCGCGAAATCGGCGGACGCGGCGAGCTCGACGAACACACCGGCGACGGCGAGTTCCGGCGCCGATCTCGCCGATGTCGGTCAGACCGAGGCGTTGCTGCAAACCATTATCCAGGCGGCGAGCAACACCCCGGGTATCGATCAAGCCAAGGTCAACGAGCTGCAGCAGGCGATCGCCTCCGGCGCCTACCAGACCAACCCGCAATCAATCGCCCAAAAAATCGTCGAGCTGGAAGCCCAGCTCGGCACTGCGGGGCAGGTTCAATGAAGCTCTCGCGCTCTTTTTCAGGAGGCAAGCCGCAGCGCGGCGAAGATCGGATCGGCGGCGGCCCGCTCGGCCTCCCGCCTGATCCAGTCCTGGACCCGCGCCAGGCGCTCGGCGGCTTGATGGATGTCGTCGCGCTCGGCGATATCGGCGAAGGCTTCGAGCAGTTGCTCGAGGCATTCGTCGCGGGCCAAGACCGACGCCGATGCCGCATTGCCGGCGCGGCAACGCGGCGCGCGCATGACCGGCCGCACTTTTTCGATCTGTTCCACCCGAGCGCCTTCCCTCGCCGTATTCCGGCTGCGGCTCAGAGTCATCCCGTCGTCGGATAGCCCGGCGCCAAAAATACCCCGAATCACAATGCCCGAATCCGATTCCCCCGCGAGTCATAGCTTGACGATAACCGGGAAATTTTCAATCTTTCGGCATGGAGGGAGAGATGCGAGCCAGGTCTGAGATCGTCTTTCCCAACAATATCAGAGATTTGCGGGTGCGCCGGCAAATGACCCAGGCGCAGGTCGGCCGCATGATGGACCCGCCGATCGGCGAATCGACGGTCTCCAAGATGGAAAGCGGCGAGCGTCGCTTGACGAATTTGCAGCTTGTCAGCCTCGCCGAGATCCTGCGCTGCCGTCCCGAGGAGATCCCGGTCGTCACCGGGCGCGACTCGGCCGAAGGGGTGCGGCGCTGGCAGCACGCGCAGCAGGAGGTGGTCGGCAGCAGCATAGCTAGCGGCGCGGCAGCGGCGGGGTATGTCCTGGCGCAGCTGCGCAAGAAGCACGGCAAGACGATGCAGCACGTCGCCGACGCGATCGGCATGACGCTTTCGGTTTATCACCGCATGGAGATGGCGAGCCGGATGATCCAGGGCGACGAGATCGATAAGGTCGCCGAGCTCTACGACATGAGTCCCGAAGAGCTGATCGCGCTGTTCGAGCGGCGCACGGTCGACAATCTCGAACAACTAAAGAACGGCGTGCCGGTCGAGCAGCTGCTGCCGCGGGTGCCGCGTTCGTTGCTGAAGGAAGGCGCCAAATGGGGCCGGCTCGGCGCGGTCGAGCGCTATGCGTTGCAGCGCAGCATCCGATACTCCGGCGCACCCGCCGCCGAACCCGCGTCGTTGCCGGTTTGCGGCCGGATGAAAATCGACAATAACGGGGTTCACCGCTTTACCATCGATCGCGAGGCGGACGGCGATCAGCAGATGCCGCTGCACGAGCTGTTGCGACCGAGCGCGTCCGGGTTTCTCGTGCGCAACTTCTCGCAGCGGCTCGGCGTGCTGCTGCGTCCCGGCGCGCTCGCCTATGTCGACCCGCAGGTTCCGGCGGCGATGGGCGACATCGTGTTCCTCGCCCGCAAGGACGGGACGGCCGACACCGCCGTGGTGATCGGCGACGGCATCGGCCCGTTGATGCTGAAGATGTACAACCCCGAGGAGCAGGTCCCGATCAGCGATCCGAGCATCGCCGCGGTGCTGCGCGTCGGCATGCTGGTTCTGCCATAAGCCAGCGCCGGCGGGCCGTGATTTCGCGACCGGCACGGGCGCCGCGACGCCGATTCGCGCGATGGGACGGAGCTGGGCCGCCATGCTTGCCCGCAAGGCTTGTCCCTGCCGCTCGCAAAGCACGACGAATGTTTGACATTTTTGCGCGATCTCCGGCTCCGCACGGGCGCGCAAATCGCCGAATATCGATGCTTCGTATAAACTTGCGGCGCGCTACCCAGCGAAGCGCTCCGCCGCGAGGAATGCGACGTGGTCAGCATGCCCGACCCATCGCCTGATCGGCCGGATAGCGACGCGCCGGCACGGTCTTTCATGCCGTCGCGGCCGCGCTGGGCGGTGCGATCGCCCCGGCTTGTCGCCTTGGCCCTGGTTGCCGCCGGCGCACTGCCGCCGGTCGGGCTCGCCGCGTTGCCGGGCGGGTTGTCGATGCTCGGCGCGCCGCATACCGGGATCGTGCTGATCACGGCGCTGTTGTTCGCGCCGGCATTGGTCGGCTTCGCGGTCGCGCTGCAGGGCTTCGACGCTGTCCTCCTCCAGCTGCGCGCCGAGGCCGGCGGTGACTATCGCCAGATCATCGCGCGGGTGCTGCTCGGTGCGCTGATCCTCGCTTATGTCTTCGGCCTGTTGGCCGCGCTGCCCGAGGACCCGGCGATCGGGCCGTCGCTGCTGATCGGCTCGCTGAACCTCGCGGCGGCCTGGCTCTTTCTGCTGAACGTGATCCTCGACCCGCGGCGCTCGGGGTTGCGGCGCCACGCAGCGCTGGTCTTCGACGTCACGCTGCTATCGATTCTGCTCGCCGCCGGGGGCGGGCTGACCGCGGCGCTGGCGTTCGCCTACCTCTATATCGCGATCAGCAACGCCGAGCACCACGGGCGGCGCGCCCTCGCCTGGGCCGTGGCGCTGGAGATCATAGCCTTCGCCGCGGTGATCGCCGCGACGCCGTTCTGGCGCGACCGGCCGCTGCTCGCCGGCGGGGTGCTGGTCGCGATGGTGCTGCTTCCGGCCTATGTCGGCGCGGTGCTGCACCGCCTGGGCGTCGCGAAGACTGAGGCCGAGACCGCGAACGCGGCGAAAAATCGCTTTCTCGCGGTGCTCAGCGAGGATTTGCGCGGTCCGCTGCGGATGATCGCGCGGGCCGGCGCCGCGCTCGACCGGGCCGCGCTCGATCCCGAGCAGTGGGACATGCTCGCCCGGATGCGATTGAGCGCCCGTGCGATGCTGCTGCAGCTCGACGACATGCTCAATTACGTCAAGATCGACGGGGGCACCTTCGCGCCGGAGACGCGCTCGTTCGACCTTTATCGGCTGGCCAACGGCGCCGTCGCTGCGCTGCGCGCGCCGGCGGCGGAGCGCGGCATCGTCCTCGCGCTCAGGATCGACCCGCGGCTACCCTACCAGCTGCGCGGCTGGCCGCACCAACTGCGCCAGATCCTGATCTGTCTGATCACCAACGCCATACGGCACTCCGGTAAGGCCAAGGCGCGGATCGACCTCGACGCCGTCGACTTCGACGCCGCCGGTCCTGACGCGGATCGGGTGATGCTGCGCCTCGCGGTGGCGAGCAGCCTGGCGGACAACCGGCTTGAAACCGTCGACGAAGATTCCGACGATATCGGCCGGCCTCTCGGCCTCGCCGTCGTCGATCGGCTGGTCGGGCTGATGGGCGGGCGGCTCGCCGTCGACGCCGACGCGCGGCGCGGCTTGTCGTTCACCGTCGAGCTGCCCTTCGCGATCGATCAGGCCTCGCTCGCCTTGCCGCTCGACCTCGCGCATCTGCCGGTGCTGATCGTCACCAAGGATTCCGAGTTCGTCGGGGATCTGATCGAGCCGCTCGAAGCCTGGCGCGCCGATCCGCGCTGGATCGGCGCCGGCGATGCGGCGCTCGCCTATATCGAGGCGTTCGATCCCGGGGCGCGGCGCGCGGTGCTCGTCGTCGACGGGCGCGGCGACGTCTTGCAGGCGCTGGCCTGGGCGCATCGCGCGACGGAAATGCGCGCGCCCGAGCCGCCTTACGTGCTGTTCATCGCCGACGAGCCGCGCATCGACAGCGTCATCGGCCTTGCCGACGGCGAGCTCGACGGCATCCTGCCCGCGCCGTTCACGGAGAGCGCGCTGCGCGGCGCGCTGCATGCGCTGCGGGTCGAGCCGGCCGACTGGTTCCTCGCCGAGCCGTCGCCGACGGTCGCCGAGGAGCCGGCAGCGCCGCCGCGGCGCCGCGCCGTCGAGGAGGCGCCGCCGCGCCGTCCGGTCGCCGAGGAGCCGCCGCGCCCCAATGTGGTTGAGGCGGCGCCCGCGCCCGAGCCGGCTGACGAGCCGGTCCGCATCGTCCCGCCCCGTCGCCCCGCCGCGGGTACCGGGCCGCCGCCGCGACGGCGCCGCCAGATCCTGGTGGCGGCCGGCAATCCGGCCAACCGCAAGATTCTCGGATCGATCCTCGCCCGCGCCGGGCATATCGTCCATTTCGCCGACGACGTCGACGAGGCGCGCCAAGGGCTGGAGGCGCGCGACGTCGATGCGCTGCTGCTCGACCTGACCGGCTATGCCGGGGCCGATTACGGCGCGGCACGGCAGTGCCGACGGGCGCGGCCGACCTTGCCGATCATCGCGCTGACCGGCGACAAGCCTGAGCTGGCGGAGCGCCGGGCGCGCGAGGTCGGGCTCGACGCGGTGCTGCCGAAGCCGGTCGAACCGCGTCGGCTGGTCGCCGCGCTCGCCACGGCGCTCGACCCCGAACCGGCGGAGGCCCCGTCCGGTGCCGCTGGTCCGCGCGGCGTCGTCACCGAACTCGCCTCGCACCCACGCTTCGCCGGGGAGAGCGCGGCGATGGCCGACGAGGGCGCCGCCAATGACACCGCCGGTGCGCTGTGGTCATCAAGCCAGGAAGGCGAGGCCCTGCAAACCTTGATCGACACGTTCCGCGTCGATTCGGCGCGGATCGTCGCCGATATCGATCGGGCGGCGGGTGCCGGCGACGTAACGGCGTTCGAGGAAGCGGTGCAGGCGATGCGCGCCTGTACCGAAGTCTTCAGCGTCCCGCGGCTGCGCGACTTCCTGGCGTCGATGCACGAGCCGACGCCGGCGAAGCTGCGCCTGCAGGGGGCGAATTTCGTTCATCGGGTCGAAAGCGAGCTGGCGCGGCTCGACGCGGCGCTGATCGATTACCTAAAGACCGCTAAATAGCAGCGTCTCGACCGTCTCCGGCGGCATCGGCGGCGCTGGCGGCAGCGTGACGCTGCGGCGCTCGGCGAGCAGCGCGAGCGCGCGGTCGCGATTTTCCCAGCACACCTCGACATAATAGATCGCGCTCGCCGCGACGAACACCGCGAGCGCGTCGTTAAAGGTCGCGACCGCCGTCTCGAATTGCGCCATGCCCGGCTCGCGCTCGCCGAGCCGCAGCAGCGCGCCGCCGAGATTGTTCTGGGTCATCGCCCATTGCATCGGCGCCCGCTCGCTTGTGCATTCGGCGAGCGCGTCGCGATAGCACTGCACCGCCTCCTCCATCCGCGCGCTACCGGCGTCGCGCTCGCCGAGCCGGGCCAGCGCGTTGCCGAGATTGTTCTGGGTCATCGCCCAGTCGAGCGGCAGGCGTTCGCGCGGATATTCCTTCAGCGCCTCGCGATAGGCCGCGACCGCCTCGCGCAGCCAGTTGATCTCGTTCTCGCGCTCGCCGAGGCTCGACAGCGCATTGCCGAGATTGCCCAGCGTGCGCGCCCAATCGAGCGGGCTGCGGTCGCGGCGATACTCCTTGAGCGCCTCGCGATAGGCGGCGACCGCCTCGCGCAGATGCCGGCTGTCGGTGTCGCGCTCGCCGAGCGCCGCCAGCACGTTGCCGAGATTTCCCTGGGTCATCGCCCAATCGAGCGGCGCGCGCTGCCGGGTGCGCACCCGCAAGGCCTGGCGATAGGCGGCGACGGCTTCCTCGAGGCGCGTCGTGCCCGGCTCGCGCTCGCCGAGGCTGCGCAGCGCCGCGCCGAGATTGTGCTGGGTCATCGCCCAGTCGAGCGGCACCCGCTCCGGTCGGTACTCCTTGAGCGCCTCCTGGTAGGCGGCGACCGCCTCCTCGAGCCGCGCTGGGCTCGCCTCGCGGACGCCGAGGCAACGCAGCGCCGCGCCGAGATTGTTCTGGGTCATCGCCCATTCGAGCGGCGAGCGCGAGCGCACATAGACTTCGAGCGCATCGCGATAGATGGCGATCGCCTCCTCGATGCGCTCGGTGCCGTTCTCGCGGTCGGCGAGCGCCGCCAGCGCGTTGCCGAGGTTGTTCTGCAGCATCGCCCATTCGAGCGGCACCCGGTCGCGGCTATAGCGGCGCTGGGCAAGACGCAGCGCGGCGACCGCCTCGGACAGTCGAGCCGGGGTGATCTGGCGCGAGCCGCCGCCGGTCAGCGGGGTCGCGTCCGCGGCGGTCGCCGGGAATCGGGTAAGAACGGCACCATCCATAACCGAAAACGATCCGCCTTTTGCCCCGAGGCCGCAAGGAATGGGGCGTCCACGGCCTGTTGCGCCGCTTCCGCGCGGCGCGGCGCGGCGCCGACGCGCCACGACCGCGAGGGCGATTCTCGCCGGCGGCATTGCTCGCGGCGAGCGGGAGCGCCATGCTGAGGGCGAAAAGGCGCGGAGACGGGGATGGCGGGGGCAGGCGCGAAGCGGGTCGGGGTGATCGGCGCGGGCATGGTTGGGGTCTGCGTCGCGAGCTATCTGCAGCGCGACGGGCACAGCGTCTTTCTGATCGATCCCGGCACGCCCGGCGAGGGCACCTCGTTCGGCAACGCCGGCGCGTTCAATGCCTCCTCGGTGACGCCGATGGCGATGCCGGGGATCATCAAGAAGGTGCCGGGCTGGTTGCGGGATCCCTTGGGGCCGCTGTCGCTGCGCTGGAGCTACCTGCCGTCGGTGCTGCCCTATCTGTGGCGCTTCGTGCGCGCCGGCACGCCGGAGAAGGTGCATGCCCAGGCGCGCGCCTTGCGCCCGCTGGTCGGCGCGACCCTGTCGGCGCTGCAGCCGCTGGTCAAGGATGCCGGCGCCGAGCGGCTCGTCCACCAGCGCGGCCATCTCTATGTCTACCGTTCGGCAGAGTCGCTCGCCAAGGACGGGCTGGCCTGGGCCCTGCGGCGCGAAAACGGGGTCGAGGTCGACGAATTCGACGCCGACGAGTTGCGCCAGCTCGAACCCACTTTGTCGCGCGAGTATGTCCGCGGGCTGCTGGTGCGCGAGAACGGCCATACCAGCAACCCGTTCGGCCTCGTCACCGCGCTGGTCGAGCATTTCGTGCGCCAGGGCGGTGCGGTGATCCGCGCGCAAGCGCTGGGGTTTCGCCTCGATGGCGGCAGGCTGACCGCGATCCGTACCGATGTCGGCGAGCTGGCGGCGGACCGCGCGGTGCTCGCCGCCGGCGCCTGGTCGAAGCCGCTCGCCGCCTCGCTCGGCGACCGGGTGCCGCTCGAGACCGAGCGGGGCTATCACCTGATGATCCGCGACCCCGAGGTGATGCCGTCGATCCCGACCGCCGACGGCGACGGCAAGTTCGTCGCGACGCCGATGGATACCGGGCTGCGCTTCGCCGGCACCGTCGAGCTCGCCGGGCTCACGGCGCCGCCCGACTGGCGCCGCGCCCGCATCCTGCTCGAACAAGGCCGCAAGATGCTGCCCGGCCTCGCCGCGCATCATGCCGAGGAGCGCGTCTCGGTGTGGATGGGCCATCGCCCGACGATGCCCGACTCGCTGCCGGTGCTGGGGCCGTCGCGCGCGTCGCCGGATGTCATCTACGCCTTCGGCCACGGCCATGTCGGGATGACCGCCGCGCCGATGACCGGCCGCGTCGTCGCCGACCTCGTCGCCGGCCGGGAGCCGGTGATCGACATCTCCCCCTTTGCCGCGGCGCGCTTCTGATGCGCGACCTGTTCACCCGCGACATCTTTCACGGCCTCAATTTGTTAGTCGTGGCCGGCTTTGTCGTGATGGGCATCGGTCTCAACCAAGGCCGGCAGGGCAAGGCCCGCGCGCTGGTCGCGTTCGTGCTGATGGGGATCGGCACCGCGCTGGTATTCGCCGGGCTATACGCGGCGCACACGCCGGGTTGATTGATGATTGTCGTTACCTCTCGCTTGAGGAACCAACTAGCACCCAACCCACCGGGTTTGGAGCGCCTGCTCCGCCTGCATCTGCTGGAAATTTGCAGGCGGATCGCCCCCTTCGGCCGTTTACCGTCCACGACGTCAATCAACTCCGCAATGAGCCCCGACCGTGAGTCGATGGTTGGCTAACCCTTGCTTGGTTTTCTGCGGCCATCCTGGCGCCCTCAAGCCGTGGATCGTGAATAAGTTCTAGCAACTTCCAAGCTGGCACAACGCCGTTCATTCCGGTATTTGCACGCACGAATTCCGCGCTCGATGCTTCGTCGACACCCGCGAGCTTGGAAGTCCGCTTCCGCCGGGTGATCTCCCAGTCGTCGGTGATGTACCCCCAGTTGACCCCGAGAAGCCAAGTGCCGTGCGCCTCATCGCGAATGATCGGCGGTGCCGATCTTGATCTATCGGGAGGCCATTCCAGCGAAACCCTCGGTGCCCGATATACGTGGACGGGCGAGCCTGAATAGCCAGCGTGGGATCGCATTTCGACGAGGAAGCTCTCCTGCATATAACCCGCAGGCTGGCGAATTTTCTCTTCGGGCATCACGCTGATATTGCCAAACCGCGCTGCGGGCAAATTGCGCTGCCGACCTTCTTGGTTGATGAAGCGCCCGACCATGAACACATCGTCGCCTGGCCCTATATCAAATTCGGCAGCCTTCTTCTCGGTCAGAAAGTCCCGCTCGATGTTGAAAGTTACACGCAGATCGTCCCGATCGGCGGGCATGGGGAGGACAACAAGATCGTCGCCATCTGGATGATCGATCCAATCGGTGGGCTCGAATTCTAGGACAGCGACGCCGCCATGTTCATTGTTTACTCGCATAACCGAAGCGCCCCCGCCATGAACGACGTGCCTATTTGAAACGGCCAGAACGAACCAGCTGCCAGGCACGATTTGCAATTCGATGCCGACAAAAAAGCCGGTTCCGCCAACTCTTTCTCCAGTCTCGGCGGCAGCACGGGAGGGATACAGGTAAAAAACTGTCTCTAGCGTCGTGTCGCGAATGCGGGGCATCGGATCGGACAACTCGTTAGCCGGATTAACGGCAGATTAGAACAAAAAGAGTACAAAAGTCAAGTCATTTTCGTACCGCATTGGTAGGCCCCTCGCGGAAGAGCGTTCCAAAAAATGGGCGGCCGGCCTATGCTCCGCATAGCTTATCTTCAGGGAGGTGCACCATGCCCAACGACGTATCGCCCGTTACCACGACCCGCATGAAGCCGGTTCATTCGAGCGCCCGGACGCCGGTGATGTCCCCGGGTCGCCGCGATTTCTTCACCTATCGCGACCTCGGGGTGAAGGACGGCAGCGCCGGCAAGATGCGCGCCCAGCTGATGAAGGCTAAAGAGGGCATGACCGAGCCGACCGGCTGGCACTACCACACCTGCGAGAGCCAGTTCGTCTATTGCCTCAACGGCTGGGTCGAGCTCGAATTCGAGGGCGCGCCGACGGTGCGGATGGAAGCCGGCGACTCGATGTTCATCCCCGGCGGCTGCGTCCATAACGAGCTGCGCACCTCGAACGACGTCGAGATCCTCGAAGTCTCGACCCCGGGCGAGCTCGGCACCGTGCCGGTCGACGCGCCCACGCGCTGATCGTCGCGGCAATGACCTCCGCTCGTAGCAACGAGTATCCGATCCCGGAGACGATGAAGGCTTGGGTGCTCGGCGACCCGGAGCAATTGTCGCTCGTCGAGAAGCCCGTGCCGGAGCCGGGCCGCGCCGAGGTGCTGGTGCGGATCGACGCGATCGCGGTCTGCGCCACCGATATCGAGGTCATCAAGCACGGCGTGCCGGCGATGATCGATGGCGGGCTGCCGTTCAACAAGGGCTTCACCCCCGGCCATGAATACATGGGTACGGTGGTGAAGCTCGGGCCGACGGTCGACGAGTTCGCGGTCGGCGACCGGGTCGCGGTCGAGATCCATGCCGGCTGCGGGCGCTGCCCGCGTTGCCGCGAGGGCATGTACACCTCTTGCCTCAATTACGGTTATCGCGCCAAGGGGCATCGCGCCAACGGGTTCAGCACCGATGGCGGGTTCGCCGAATACGCGATCAACAACGTCAACACGATGGTCCACATCCCGGACACGATCAGCGACGCCGAGGCAACGCTGATCGTCACCGCCGGCACCGCGATGTACGGGCTCGACGTGATGGGCGGGGTGATCGCCGGCGAACCGGTCGTGGTGATCGGGCCGGGGCCGATCGGGCTGATGGGCGTCGGCGTCGCAAAGGCCTTGGGCGCGCAGCCGGTGATCCTCACCGGCACCCGCGACAGCCGGCTCGAGATGGGCAAGAAGCTCGGCGCCGACCATGTCGTCAATGTCGGCCGCGAGGACGCGGTCGAGGCGGTGATGCGGCTCACCGGCGGCAAGGGCGTCAACTACGTGCTCGAATGCTCCGGCGCGCCGAACGCGCTCAACGAGGCGGGACGGATGGTCACCCGCGGCGGCCGCATCTGCCTCGCGGCCTTCCCGCACGAGCCGGTGATGGTCGATCTCGCCCATCTGGTGCGCAACAACATCTATGTCTTCGGCATCCGCGGCGAGGGGCGCAGCGCGACCCACCGCGCCGCGGCGCTGATCGCGCAAAAACGCTTCGAGGCCAAGCTGATCCACACTCACACCTTCCCCTTGGCCGAGGTGCCGACCGCGATCCGCTACGCCCGCGACCGGGTCGACGACGCGATCAAGGTCGTGGTGCAGAACCGGGTGGCGTGACCAAATTTGTTTAAGGCGCCTTGGCCGGGCTTGACCCGGCCAAGGGTTAACCCGGTCACCTTGCCAAACACAAGGTAAACCGCCAGATTCCGAGCGATCTGCCCTCACTGCCCCGCACGGGGGATACAGAGGGGGATACAAATATGCAGGTCGCTCGCATGCCCGATGTCTCGTGGGATCGGCAACGTGGCCGATTCATCATCAATTGGCGCTTTCCAAAATCGGTTCACGCGCTCACCGGCCCGTGGTTTCGCCATCGTTTTCCCAAGGATACGATCCCGACGCAAGCTGATCGGGCCGAGAAGCTGGTCGAGTATACCGCGATCATCGACGCCGCCGTCGCCCGGCTGGCGACCCCGGATGGTTTGATCGAAGCCGCTGACCGGCTAATCGAGAATACCCGCATCGGCCGGCAACGGTTTGCCGAGATGCGCGCGCGGTTGTTCCCGGTCATCGGTGCCCGGCTCGGCGCGGTGGACGAGGCGATCCAGCACAACGAGGATCGCGCGATCTACTACCGCGCCGCAGGGCGGCTGGGCATCGATGTACCGATAATCGATGTGACCCCGGCGACGGTCGTGCGGAAGCTGGACGAAGCCATCGGCTACTGGAAAAAGAAGCACGGCGCATGGCCGGACACCGACGCCGGGCGCAAGGCCGAGAAGAAGGCCGAGGCGGCAAAGCGCCGAGCGGCCGAGTCGTTGTTCAAGTTCGCCAAGACCGACAACATGGCAGCGATCCCGACCGAGACGATTCAGAAATGGAAAGACGGTCTCGACGGTCGTGTGGCCCACGATTACGTGGTGGATGCCAAAACGCTCTACGGCCGGCTCAAGGCGAACCATCGGTTCCCCAAGGGGATGGAAAACCCCGCTGCCGACATCGAGACACCGACGAAGCCCAAGCACCAAGGCCGCAACGAATTCTCGCACGACCGCGCCAAGCTCATCCTTGAGTCGGCCGCGAAGTCGGACAACCCGATCATCAAATGGGGCCACCTGCTCATGGCGCATCAGGGCATGATCCCCTCGGAAATCGTCTACGCGCCGACGAGCGAGATACATGAGGTACACGGCGTCATGTGCTGGCACGTGGGCGAGAACCGCGATCTCAAGACCGGCAACCGACCGCGCGTGCTACCGTTGCACGATGCCGTCATGGAGAGCGGCTTCCTCGCCTACGTGCGGTCGCGAGGTGATGGCCTCTTGTTCGACATCGATAACGACAAGGCGAGCGGGACGCTCATGGCGCACCTTCGCGGTCTCGGTATCGAGGGCGACGATCAGGTCAACTACTCCTGGCGGCACGGCTTCATCAGCCGCCTCGTCAACAATGGCGTCGATCCGACCCTGCGCCGGTATCTTGACGGCCACGGGCTCGGCCATATCGACGAGAAGCACTACATTCATCACAACATGGCCAACATGGTCGCGGCGATCCGGCTGGTCGAGCCGACAAAGCCGTATGCGATGCCCGCCACGAATTCAGAAGGTTGATAGCGCAGGAGAGTCGGGATAAGCACGACGTAGGCCATCAGTCGGCGCGCGCCTCATGCCGGCTGGTGATGCTGGGACTAGACTGGCAAAAATTTCGGCGCTGCCATCCTCCATGTCATCCTGATCCAATGAGAGCCGATCAGAATGCGGCGGAATCTCTCGCACTCAATACGAATGACGCGGATGACAAGAGATGCCTTCAAGGCACAATATACACCGCTAAGCCTTTGATAACATGATCTGACGCGCTTACAGAGCCGTAGCACTTCCTGGAACTCCAGCACGTCGGTAGAGTTGAGCCGGCGCTTGACCCGGATGGCCAGGGCCTCCCGGGTGAACTCGTCGATGACGCAAAGCATGCGGAATCTCCGCCCATCATGGGTGCGGTCCTCGATGAAGTCG
>Ga0182024_10011424_pt1 | contig 17834 bp, 15 predicted proteins | sample P32metaG_FD_120480 | JGI IMG/M metagenome (GOLD analysis project Ga0182024, IMG submission 120480) | Permafrost microbial communities from Stordalen Mire, Sweden - P3-2 metaG (Illumina Assembly) | ecosystem: Environmental > Terrestrial > Soil > Wetlands > Permafrost | place: Sweden: Stordalen... | reverse complement strand
CTTCGTGTGCATCCCGGTGCTCACCCTTTATGGTGAACACAACCTGACTGAGGTTGACGCGAGAGGCAGAAAGAAGCGTAATGTAGAAGTATTGTTTTGCTCCGGTGCCGTTTTCCAAACTCATGGAAGTGGGAGTCGTCGGCAGTGCTCCCGCAGTCGCTGCTGACTTAATGCCCGCCGGTCCTGTGCCAGCTTTGAAGAACTGGGTTCCGTTCTCTAAAGACTTGCCCACCGCCTGTCCATTGATGCTGATATCACTGACTAGAAACGACGCGTCTGGCTCAGATGCGCTGGTCGAAATGACGATTCTATCGACTTTACTTCCCGGTATTAGGTGCAGCTGGTTGGCATCCAATGACACGCTCTCAAAACCATTGGTTCTGGCTGTATGCGAATGCAATCCGACACTCGCTGGTGCCGATGAGTAGTTGTATGCAGACGTGTCCGGACGTTGAGAATGCACGGTGACCTGAGTTGCCGTCGCCCCATTGAGCGAGAAGGATAGGTTGCGAAAGCTTTTAGACACAGCAGTAGGAGCAATTACTACCCCGGCATAAGTTCCATTTGGCGGTGGAAAAGTGTTGGCTGTGACCGAGAATGGGCTGCCTGGAGCCGTTGCCATAGCGGCACCGAAGTCGGTCGTGCCTGGGCTATCAGAGGCAATAAACGGCGCTGCGAAAAATTGCACGCCGCCGGCAGTGGCGGCGCTGCGAATCGCTGCCATCACACATAAGCAAGTCGCCACAACAAAAACCACAAGAGTTGGAGCCTTAAGATTCTTCATCACTAATCCTATTCACAAGTGCCTTATCAGGCGAGAGAGAGCGAAGCCGAAGCGCAGTGGTGGAACCGACTTTGGTCGGGACATGGTACCACAACTGGCACAGCAATTAAGTGAAACCGTGAAACCACAGAACAATCTGAATACTTTGGCTGCCTGAATAGAAGATGTCAGGTTTATGAGTGACGAGATTTTCACTACAGGTAGTGGCAACATCTTCATTGATCTTGGTTCACTGAAGATGTTGCCGCTTATCGTCCTACGCGCAGACTAATGGGGTGAGTAGTACGTGAATGTGTAAGGGAATTGCTTCAGCCTGATTTCCAGGTTGCCACCGTTCTGATACTGGGCGGCACGGCTAACCTGGCAAACAGCTAAGTTTTGCTCGACCGTACCGGCAGCTGGATACGAACCCGTAGCACAGCCAGCCGAAACGCGTGAGGTGCACTGATCGCAACCAAACGGGTAGACACCGACTCTACCAGCGATTTGCTCACTGGCTGGCCATTTATGTTGATGTCACTGACCAGAAATGACGCGTCTTTCTCTAATGCGTTGGTCGAAATAACGATTCTGTCAACTTTACTTCCTGGTACTACGTGCAGTTGGTTCGCATCCAATTTCACAGTCTCGTAACCACTGGTCTTGCCTGTGTGTGCATGCATGCCCTCACTGGCAAAAGCCCGGGAGTAATTGAAAGCAGACACGCCAGGCCGTTGGGAATGCACGGTCACTTGGGTAGTTGTTGCTCCATTGAGCGAAAACGATATGCTGTGGAATCTGTCAAATACGTCAGTAGGAGCGATCACTACGCCAGCATATGTTCCTTCTGGTGGTGGAAAAGTGTTGGCTCTGATAGCGAACGGGCTACCCGGCGCCGTCGCCAGATCTGCACCGAAGTCGGTTGTCGCTTTACTCTCAGACGCAACAAAAGGCGAGGCGAAAAATTGCATTCCTCCGGCATGAGCAGTGGCGGCACTGTGGATTGCTGTGATTACGCAGGGGCAAGTTGCTGCAAGACAAACCGCAAGAACCAGAACCCGAGCGCGAACATTCTTTGCTGTTCCAGAAATGGACAGCCTACCAGATGATCTCATTGCTAATCCCACCAAATGAAGTGCGTCGGATTATAACACTCATGTATGGCGCCTGACTCTAACTCGCTTCTCAAACCCGCAATCCGATTCATCGGTTTGCGGCATCACATTTGGTGAGTGGAGATCAGGTTCACGCTCTGTCAGTTACTGACCGCAGCCCTGACCGCCACAGGCAGAGTTGCCTGAAGCTGATTGAATTGGGTGGCAAACATCGGGTAGTTGAGAGGGCGCCCGTCCACATCAATCTGCAGAGCTTCGCCGGCGCTTTCAATTGGTCTGGTCGAGATCAATTCGTAGGTAAGTTGCGGGAAGGGCTTTTTCTTATTCATCTGGGCGAGAGCTTCGCTCATCGGAATCATTGATTGATCGATAAGAATGGTAGATTTATATGGATATTTGGGCGACATTGTCGTCAGTACAAGACCCTTTATCTGCCGGAATGAGTTAGCGACGATATTCAACTTGCATGCACAGCTCAACCCGCTGATGCCTATTTTGGCCTCGGTCAAGTGCACGTGGGAGGCAAGAGCCAGTGCCTTTGATCGAGGTGACGCAGCACTGCTGTCGGTCAAGTGGAGTTGCTGCCTAGTTGCAGCGCTCGGCTCCGTTGCACCGCTCGGCTCCGTTGCCGCAATCTGCCCGGTTGCAGGGATCTGTACCGGCTTCAGCTTCGACAAAAGATACCCTGTCAGCTGATCGTGCGCATCAATTGCCCATGCTTTATCAAGCTCTAGGGTCATTTCTTCCGCCTTGCCTTTTTGACCAAGAACACTCGCCAGACCTAAATGATAGATAGCGGGGCTGGAGTTTAGCTTAATTGCTTGCCTGTAGGCAGCTTCCTCGCTCTCCAGCCACGCACCATATTTGGTGCGATCGTACGACACGTAACTTGCTTTCTCCTCAAAAATTCTGGCCAAACGCAGGAATGTCTCCGAATCAGTGGGCCTTGCCAGGTTGGCCACAGCTGCATCGAAAATCTCATCTGCCGCGGCCGGATCCAGAACAGGCAGCAGTGATGATGCCGCTTGAATATAAATCTGGGCATCAGTCGGCTTGTTATCACAGAAAACTTGATGCTTGAGCGCATTGGCGCGCTCAATTTGATTGTCGCGAACACAAGATACAAACAGTTGAAAAAGGCTATCCGATTTTTGCTGCGGTGTACTGGCTACAGTGTTTGCCTTAGAGGCGGCATCAGCAGCCAAACCAGGTCTGTCCAAAAAAAGATAGGTCTGTGCCAGCTCGTAGTACCAATTGAAGTCATTGGTAGTTTGAGCACCCATCTCCTGCAAAATGGAGGCGCTTTCGTCTACGCGACCGACTAGCATCAAAGATTGCGCCTGGCCAATCCATGCTCTCCAGTCGGTGGGAGCTAATGCCCTGGCTTTGCCGAAGCAATCAACGGCTGACTGCAGGTCACCAGACAGCTGCTCAATAATTCCTAGGTTGATCAGCAACACTGGCATATGAGGCGCCAGTTTAGCTGCCAGTTTGCCTTCAACAATCGCTTCTTGTGGCTTGGATTCGTGCCAGAGAAAGTACGACAGCAGCGCATGAGGCAGCCACGCTGTTCGTTTCTTTTTTACTGCTTGCAGCTCCAGATCAATCGCTTCCTGAGCTTGATCTTGCTCATACAGGTGAATCCCCTGCTGCGTCAGCTCGTTATAGCTCGACCCTCCTTTTGCACTGACCGCAGTGCCAGTAGCTAGAAGCAGGCATGCAAAAACGGCAATGAAAGGCGGTTTTAGCTGTATCTGTTTGGACAGAGTTCTACAAAGCGCTGGCTGAAATTTGACGATCATGGTTCGGCTCACTGCTTTTGTCCAAACGGATAATTATCAAGTTTGATCTCTACACTACCTCCAGACCCTGACGGGCCCCGCAAAATGTTACAAATACCGTAGCCGTAAAATAGATTTGCATTTGTAGGGTAATTGAGATTGTAGAGTGTGTCCTTGTCATGCTTGAGCGAATGATAATAAGAGTCAACTGGCAGCGCATGCACCCCTGGTGGAGGGTTTTGGTAGCCTGCCAGGGGAGCAGTGAGATTTGCCGGTAGCGGAGGAGGAGGGCTGGCAGGATTAGCGTTGGTCGGATAGTAGTTGATCGCATTATCGCAACCCACGTCATTGGATGGGTAAGTTAAAACGCCACCATTGAAAGTGGAGAGGCAGCCAGATTTTTGGGTACCAGGAGGATTGGCGACAGGGTTAGTCAGGTTGTTGTAACGCGACGCGCAATTGGTGCAGCCATATGGAAATACACCTGGATTCCCATAATCGCCATAAAAGTTTGGTGGATTACTTGTGCCAGGACCAGGGTTATTTTGTATGTGATCGACCGGAATTAAGTTACCGTTCTTTCCAGTTCGATACGCCGAGCTACTCCATCCGCCTGGAAGGTCAATACTCCATTGTGCATTGACACCATTAACTTCGCTGATGTCGACAGTATCGAAAGCGGGTGCATAGGGGATGTTCGGGGGGGTGGCTCCGAGGTGGATCTCAGCAAATGTGGCTCCAGCGGGAGTGGCACTACCAGGCGCCCCTGGAAAAGTACTAGCGAAACAATAATTGGCAAACCAGGCAGTAGAAGGATCTTGACCTGTGGCACTGGAGTCAACAGGAACCCACAAGGACAAATGAACTGGAGTGGTCAAATAATTTGTCAGCTGGGCCGTTTGCCCGGGGGCAAGATAAAAATACCACATTGCCGGATTTGCCGGGGCGTAGGGCGTGGCAGGTACGTTCAGCAGTGTAACCGGTGTTGTGGTGCCCATCAATGTAAGCGAGTTGGTATTGATGTTGCCCGCGGTGTTTCCTTGATTACCCGGTCCGGTATAGTCTTGCAGGATGAACACCTGTGTCCCAAGGGCAGTTGTCGATTGGTGTATATAAACATTGTTAGCGGAGGTTAGTGAGAAGTGGCGCGCACCTGCGCTGGTCGCTGAAAAAGCGCTAATCACCAATGCAATTGCTAGTCCAAAAATGGACAAGCTGCTAAATGATTTCATTGCGTCCTCCGCTAACAAATTGCGGTTGGATTATAGCACCCACTATGCTTTCAGATGTCCTGTCATTACAAAGTTGAGTGATGGAATAAGTATTGTTCTTTGCCCCACGGATAAGAGCGAAGATGGATGCACGGTTGTGGCCCTTCAGCTACATCAATTTTGGCAGAGAAGGAGTAGCGCCCAAGCCCGTCGGCAATCTGATCATACTTCTCTCTGGGCACCAGCACTACATTTATCGGTGCCTGCTTGATGTCGAGTTCAACAAATAATCTGATCAGAGCATTCGATACTGCTCCGACAGAGTTATCGTCCACTGGTCCAACAATAATGGCTCCACTCTGGTCTTCTTCGACGTCCAGCTCCTTTTGACGCCGCAAGCCGATCGGCACATCCTGGTGATACCAGAACTCTTCATAAAGCGTCGCCGGGGAATTGCTGCACTCTTTGCCTCGTGGAAACGATCTGAAATTGACACGCAGCTGTGTTAGAGGATGGAGCTGAGACCCAGGGTAATTCAAGAATTGCTTGGTGTTTTGCAAATCGATGAACATGGCCCAATCAAAGTATTTCTGCAAATACTGGTCGACAAGATCTGGATTGATGTCGCAAGCACATGGAAGTTGACAGAACAACGTTAGGCACGCCACTACTGCTAGTGGCAAAATGTTCTGTTTGTTCTTGCGCTCTGCCATTGCCCACTGTAAGTTCACACTGCTGTCGAGCCTGTTTCATCACTAACCTGCGAGCGACCTGGATGTATCACAGTAACATTCTCACTGAGCAGGTAAGACTGTTTGTCAGGTTCTGGCAGTACCAGCCCTGTTCAGTGAAGGCCGGGGGGGTTAGTTTCTCCCATGTACGTGATCGTTACGGTGCCCCCTGATACGCCTGCCGCACGGCTAAGGAGACAATTGCCTAGCGCAGGGCCCGAATTGTCTGTGCAAAAGGCTTTGCGTATTGGAGCGGGATAGTTTGGACATGCTCCAAGAGCGTTCCCTGTAGACAAAGCCGTGGTGCAATTGGTGAGTCCGTATGCATATACACCACTCAAGTTGCAGTTAGCATCGAGACCACTCATGCCGTTGGCGTGGACTTGAACCCACGAGTTCTGAATGCTCGTAACGTTGGCATTGGTTCCATCGGTCCAATTGCCATTCAGGGGCTGGAACGAGCCGCTTATTATCGAATTTGCTCCCTGGACGCAACTGATGTCTGCCGATTCGCCATTGGGGCTTGCAACATTGAGAACTACTTCGAAAAAATTGCTTCCATTTGACAACTTGCCCGAAGCCGACAAGGTCGGATCTCCAGGGTATTGTGGATGCTGAGCACTGTTGCAAATAGGATTGAAGGGGGCAGCTGTAAACGCCCCGCATGGGCATTCCTTAGGGATGCCAATACTACTATCATTAAACGTGAACGCGGCCGAATCAAGGGTTTGATTCGCGTTTGTAGCCTTTATAGTTAGCGGCAAGGGAGTCGCGGCAGTAGCAGCCAATTGATGTTTCCTTGTAGTAGAGGCTTTAGGGTAGAATGAAAAGTACCCTTGAGTTCCGGCTGGCGTATACCCTGGCGATGGCGTGATCGGGATGTTGTTTCCCATGGCGTCACTGACTACAAGACCAGAAACGTTAGTGGGCCCGCCCAAGCTTGAACTGGATGGTAATTGAACCACCACCGTTACAGTGCCAACCATGCCGGCACCAGTAGCGGTGATTTTTAACGCGGTCTGTGCTAAAGCAGCCCCCGGAAGCATCAGAGACAAAAGGGCAGATACGGCTGGAAGGAGTACTCCTTTTGCGATTGATTTCATTTGCACTGCGCCTCTCGGTCGACCTACAACTATAAAAAACCGCGCGATTATAGCATGCACGGTTTCTCTGTAGTCTTTTACAATCGAAACCCCAAAATTGCTCACTATTAGAAATTCGAAACTGGATAGTTAGTTATTGACGGAGCTTCCGCCGCCGCACTAACAGGCAAGGTGGCCTGAAGCTGTGTGAAATTTGTGGCAAAGAACCAGTTGTTCAGAGCGATCCCCTCCACTTCAATGCGCAGAGCATCGCCGGCGCTTTCAATCGGTCTGGAAGAGAGCAACTCATAAGTAAGTTGGGGGAAGGGCTTTTTCTTATCCATCTGGACCAGAGCATCAGCTATAGGAATCATTGATTGATCAATGAGAACGGTAGCCTTATATGGAATTTGAGGTGACATTGTCGTCAGTACAACACCATTTATCTGCCTGAATGAGTCAGCTACGTTGTTCAACTTGCAACTACAGCTCAACCCTGTGACGGCAATCTTTGCCTCGGTCAAGTGTAAGTGACTCGCAGCAGTGGCAGGATTGTCTGACAAATTGGGTTGTCGCTCTGTCCTAGCAGTTTGTGACGGCTTCATCTTGGACAAGAGATATCCTGTCAGTTGATCGTGCTCGTCAATTGCCCACGCTTTGGTAAGCTCTTGTGTCATTTCATCGGCTTGCCCTTTTTGCGCAAGAATGCTTGCCAGTCCTACATGAATGATTGCCAGGCTTGAGTTTAGCTTAATTGCTTGCCTATAGGCTGCTTCTTCGTTGCCCAGCCACGCACCATATTTGGTGCGATCATAGGAAACGTAATTTGCCTTGTCCTCAAAGATCCGAGCCAAACGGAATAATGTTTCTGCGTCATCGGGCTTGGCAAGATTGGCCGCAGCTGCATTCAAAATCTCATCTGCTGCGCCAGGGTGAAGAACAGGCACCAGGGATGATGCAGCTCGAACATAGATTTGTGCGTCAGTCGGCTTGTAATCACAGAAAACTTGATGTTTTAGCTCATTGGCGCGCTCGATTTGATTGTCGCGAATGTAAGCCGAAAACAGTTGAAAAAGGCTGTTTGACTTTTGTTGCTCTGTACTGGCTAGCGCGATCGCCTTAGAGTCCGCATCTGCGGCCAGACCAGGTCTATCGATCAGCAGATAGGCCTTGCCCAGTTCATAGTACCAATTGAAGTCATTACTATTTTGAGAAGCCATCTCGTTCAAAATGTCCAGTGCTTCGTCTGATCGCCCGGGTGAGAAGCTCAAAGACTGCGCCTGGCCAATCCACGCTCTCCAGTCTGTGGGGGCCAATGCTCTGGCTTTGCCAAAATAAACAGCCGCTGACGCCGGGTCATTAAACCGTTGTTGCATAATTCCTAAGTTGATTAACAACACTGGTTTGCGAGGCGCAAGCCTGGCTGCTAGCTTGCCTTCAGTAATCGCATCTTGCCACCTCGATTGCTGCCATAGAAAGTATGATAGAACCGCGTGAGGCAACCACTTTCCTCGTTTCCTTTTTACTGCTTGCCTTTCCAGATCTATCGCTTGTTGAGGTTGCTTTTGCTCATACAGGTGAATCGCCTGCTGCGTCAGTTCCTTGTCGGTCGACCTTGCTTTGGCGCTGACTGGAATTGGATTTGCGCCCAGTAACAGCCAGCATGCAAAAATAGCAACGAGTGATGGTTTTCGCAGAGTCTGTTTGTGCATAGTATTGTCAGTGGTGGCAGCTCGCATAGGTGCCAGGTGATTTCATTGCTCACTGCCTATTGCATTTGTCCAAACGGATAGTGTTGCAAAGTAACATCGATACTGCCTCCATTGGGTAACGACCCCCGCGCCACTTCACAGATACCGTAGCCGACAAATGGAATTGGGACTTGTTTGCTCAGATCGTCAAGTGTGTGATCGGGGCCGCTTACATAAGCATCGTCTTTTGGCAGCGACTGCACCCCTGGTGGAGGAGCTTGGTAGGCTGGTAGGGGAGGATTTGGTGTTGATGGTGGCGGAGAAGAGTTAGCGTTGTTTGGATAGTAGTTGATGGCATTGTTGCAACCCACATCAAGCGTCGGATAAGTTACTGGCGATTGGTTTTGAGCGGCAAGGCAGCCAGACCGTTGGATACCGGGAGGAGTGCCAGGCGCAGACGGGTTGTTGTAGCGCGAAGCGCAATTCGTGCAGCCAAACGGATACACGCCTGGATTGCCATAATCGCCATAAAAGTTTGGAGTAGCGCCAGGGTTATTCTTGATTTGGGGGACCGGAATTAGCTTTTTGTCTCTGTCCTTAAATGCCGAGTTAGTCCATCCTCCTGGAAGATCAACGCTCCATGCGGCATTGACACCATTTACTTCGCTGATATCGACAGTATCAAAAGGAGGCGTGTTGATTTTTCCCGTGACGGGGTTCTTCGACGGACCAACGTTGAACTCAACGAAAGTGGCTCCAGCCGGTGTAGCAGTCGAAGGTGCCTGGTACGTTTTAGGACCGAAACAAGTATTGTTAAACCAGGCAGTAGAAGGATTTTGACCTGTGGCGCTGGAGTCGACAGGAACCCACAATGCCAGCCAAACTGGAGTGTTTACATAATCTGTCAACTGGGCGGTCTGCTTCGGTCCCAGCATAAAGTACCAGATTGCCGGATTTATGCCGTAGGGGCTCGGCGCCACCATTAGAGAAATTGGTGCTCCGGTGTCCTTGTCTTTAAGCGAGTTGGCGTTAATGTTGCCAGCTGAATAACCCGGGTTCGGCCCCGTATAGTCCTGCAGGAGGAACACCTGCGTCCCAAGCGCATTCGGCATGGGGTGTATGTATACGTTGTTTTCCGGTGAGCTTGATCTTAATCGCCTGGCATCTGCACTGGTGGCTGACACAGCGCTAATCGCCAAAGCAATTGAAAGGGCAAAAATGGACAGTGCAAAAATGGGGAGGTGGCCAGATGATCTCATTGCTCTTCCCTGCTTTAAATAAAGTGGGTCGGATTATGACATATTCAGCACAACTAGACAAGAATCTGCGCCCGATCCTTGTTTGAGGCTTGCCCGTGAACGTGCGCTGTTATGCGCTCAAGCTCCTGCAACGTGCTGCACTTTGTCGCGCACGCAATCAATTCTTCAATGCCAATCAGGAAATCTGACATCACCTTTCAATGGAACAAAGCAATACAAGTTTAGCAGCACCGTATACACCACCGAAGATGTTTGCTGGAGCAGCAGTTGATTAATCTCGAAATATTGACAAGCATCCTGCCGGATAGTACAAAGAGGCGAACTTTAATACGAGGATTGTGTCAATGAATACGACCATGGGAGTAATCGTAAATTCTCACACCGTGCGAATCGAGCGACTTTTGCCCGGTCCTATTGATCGTGTTTGGGAGTACTTCTCAAAGCCTGAATATGTGTCCTTCTGGTTGATGGAGTGCACTTTGGAGCCGAAACTGCAGGGACTGATTTCGCTGAAGAGCGAGCCAATCCCTGAGGGCACCATTGCAAACAACCAGGTGGAACCGCAGGTAACCATTATTCGCGGATTGATCAGAGAATTCGATCCACCGCGTTTAATTGCTTGTTCTTGGTATCAACACAGCTATGGCGTGGCGACAAACCTAAGAGTCGAACTAGAGCAACGCGACGATCAAGTGCTAGTGGTGTTGACTCACAGTCACCTGGATCCCGAGTTTATGGCTGCTGTTGCTGCCGGGTGGCATACAAATTTTGAGACCCTCATTGCTCTTATCCGGGGTGAAGAAAAACCCGAACTCGATCCCATATTCAAGGAATTGCTTGAAGAATACAGAGTTCTGGTCGCAGCAGCAGGCATAGTAATGGTTGCTGGCACTGCGACAGCGGCAATGGCGGAAGCGCGAAGCGATAACCCGTACAAAGTAGTCAGCGCTCAGAAGCAACAACTGTTGAAAAAATACGATTCAATCTGGAAGGATGCCGATCGCATCAGTAATGATATAACCCTTCTGGAAAGGGCTTCTGAACGCGATAATAAGTCATTGGATGTCCTTTATCGCGATCTTAAAGAGAAAAAGGATACCTTAAAAAACATCGAGCTCGATGTTCGCGATCTGGACAAAGTCCTAATTTGATGTCAGACACGCGTTAATCAAAGCCCCGTCATACCACGCTCTAATGGCAATTTTTTTGGAGCTGGCTATAGTGGCAGGCGTATAAGTGCAGGTTCCACCTTCTGATTGTGCACACGGAAGATGAGATAGTGATAGAACCCTCCGGGATCACTATTCAATGGCGCTCCGGCGCCGCCAGAGACAATGTATATGGGTTGCTGACCAGGTCCGCCTATATAAATAGGGGGGTGGTGACGTTACTGGGAGCATTTGGACAGTAATAGAGATGCTCGTGGGCCGAAAGCAGATATGCAACGTTTGGATAGTTTGCAATTATCTGTTTAATAGCATTGGCTGAAGCTTGATCGAGCCCTGCCTTTGGCTCTTTCGCATAGACAGAGTGGTGCATAAAGATAAAAATGTGAGTTTTATCCCGATTTTGCTGGAGTGTGGTGTTTAACCAGCTCAATTGTGCAGCAGAGACATAGCCCGCACCTATGTTTTTATCACCACCGATGGGCAGACCTGGTGACAGGGTAACTCCTGGTGGGGCTATCTCCTCCGTATCGAGAGCGATAAAACAGGCATTGCCATAAACAAAACTTCCCGTTCGCGGGGCCATCAATTGTTCATACCAACTTTGCATGGTGGCATTGGGAACGTCGTTCTGATCGTCCATTTCGTGATTGCCGGGGGCATTGAAAATCGGCACGTGGGCTTGAGCCGCCACATTCAAAAAGTCTGTGTATTCCTGTGAGATGGTCTTTTCGCTGTTCGGATTCTTGCCGTAGATTGTGTCGCCAAGCCAGATTATGAATTGGGGTCTGACGTGAGCCGCAGCAGCAATGATTTGCTGGGCAGGCCCGGTTACAGGCAGATCTGCTGAAGCGGGGCGATTATCACCACAAACAAAAAACGTAAAATCCTTAGTAGGTGACGGTTGCAAGGCAGGCGTGCCCGGCAAATTGGGCAGTGGTTGAGTCGAACTCAATGCCGGTGCTGTAGAGGCATACAAGCAGGCTAATGCCATGGTCAGCATCTTGAACGTTTTAAGCTCTTTCATCATTATTTCCTTATTGCGAACAACCTTCTGCCACCTTAGCCGCCAATTAGTAAAGCAAGTTTGCTGTCGTAGTTCAACTCATTCACTGAATAAATAGGTATCTTTTTCGACTGCGGGTGGATTCGATGTGATATGAAGGCTTAGCGGAAAGTAACTAACACTCTCATGCTTGTAAAATCCGTATCGACCTAAATCAGTGCACACTTGGTTGAAAGACTCAATCGGTACCACAACCGCGGCAATTATTGCTTTCTTCAGTTTCAAATCAAGAGTTACATGGGCGATAGCACTGGCGATGGATGCGCTCTCTTGCCCAGCGTTTTCAGCGCAACTAACGATGATCGTTCCGATTTTTTGACTACCCAGTGATAGCTGATTTACACGATGGCTGCCTATTGTAATTCCGTTGTGACACCACAAATCCTCGTAGATGCGCTTATTCTTAGGAGCCAGTTCTTGTGCCTGTGCTTCGGGCACCACTCTATAACTTACGCGTATGTTGATGATGGGATGAACTCTCGAACCTGGATAACGAAGATAATGGTCGAGTCTTTTAACTTCGAGATACATGACCCAATCATTCGACGCATCAAGATGCTTATCGTCATCATTGGGGATGTGGGCGATGCTTTGCTGAGAAAGAGTCATGCAAATTGCCAAAAAAAGTGGCAAAGCATTGGTTCTTTTGCACAACATTGTGGCAAAGTCTTCCGAGGCTTGGCGCACGGCGCTTGGCGCCTTTATCTGTTCAGTCAACTTCATTGCCTTACCAGATGTGCGCGGATTCTGCGTGGGACGGAATAATCTCATCACATCATTATTGCAGCTCAACGCGCGCCTGCGTGGAATTTCTTCGACCAGAAATGACGCGTCTTTCTCTAATTCGTTGGTCGAAATAACTCATTTCGCTTTAAATAGTCAATCCGATTCATCGGTACCACCAGCATCGTATGTGGTGCGCCGCGATCAGGTTCACGCTCTAATGCAATGGCAAGAATGGGCAGGCGGCCAGATGATTTCATGCTCTTTCCCCGCTAACAAATTGCGTCGGATTATAGCACTGCTGGTGTGCCGCGTTGTAACTCGATGTTCTGCCACTAGAAAGTTGAGTGGTGGAATAAGTATTGTTCTTTGCCCCACGGATAAGAGCGAAGATGAATGCAAAGTTGCGGACCTTCAGCTACATCAATCTTGGGAAAGAATGAGTAGCGCGCAAGCTCAGTGCCAATCTGATAATACTTCTCCCGGGGCACCAGCACTACATTTATCGGTGCTTGCTTGATGTCCAGTTCAACCAATAATCTGATCAGAGCATTCGTCACTGCTCCAACAGCGTTATCGTCCACTGGTCCAACAATAATGGCTCCACTCTGGTCTTCCTGGATGTCCAGCTCATTGCGACGCCGCAAGCCGATCGGTACATCCTCGTGATACCAGAAGTCTTCATAAAGCGTCGCCGGAGTATTGTCGTTCTCTTTGCCTCGAGGAAACGATCTAAAGTTGACACGCACCCGGGTTAGAGGACGCAGCTGAGAACCAGGGTAATTCAAGAATTGGTCGGTGTTTTGCAAGCCCATGAACATTGCCCAATCAAAATAACTCTGCAAATATTCGTCGACAAGATCTGGATTGATGTCGGAAGCACAAGGGCGTTGGCAGAACAGCGTCAGGCACGCCACTACTAGTAGTGCCGAAATGTTCTGTCGATTCTTGCGCGCTGCCATTGCCCACAAACTAACACACTTTTGGACGAGTCATTCAGTCTACGTACTTACTCTTGAGCAGGAAAAACTGTTTATCAGGTTCTGGCTACGTGGGCCCAGAACTGCTCAAGGTATTAGCCAGAGACTGTCAGTGAAGGCTGGGCGGGTTAGCTTCTCCCATGTACACAAGCTGTACGATGCCCCCGGACACGCCTGCATTACGTTGGATGTTGCAAATGGATCCCGCAGTGTCGCTGCAATAGGCGCTTTCTGGATTAGCATTCGGACATGATCCTGGACCAGCAGTGCAGTTGGTGAGGCCGTACGCGAATACTCCATTGAGGCCGCGTGAGGCAACCACTCTCCGCGTTTCCTTTGTACTGCTTGCCTTTCCAGATCTATCGCTTGTTGAGGTTGCTTTTGCTCATACAGTTGAATGGCTTGCCTCGTCATTTCCTCATCGCTCGACGCTCCTGCGGCGTTGACCGCAGTTGCGCAAGCTATAGTAAGACAGGCGAAAGCAACACTGAAAAGCGGTTTTAGCAGAATGGATAGGTGGACAGCTGATTTCATTGCTCTCACCGGTTAACAAACAAATCGCGCCGGATTATACCACTCTGGTCAGGTGGTAAGGGTAGCTGAACTCATTGCCCCGGGCTCACTGCCTATTGCATTTGTCCAAACGGATAGTTTTTGCACGTGCCAAGAAGTCTCCGTTTTGAACCTTCAGTCAGCGCACGTATCGCTCAAACGCCAACTTGATGGCTGCTTTGATCGTCTTGTCGGGCTCGTCTAGCTCGTGCGCTTTTTTCAGCTCCTTCTCACCTGCGGCCCGTCGTCCAAGGTGCTCGATGAAAAGCATGCCCAGCCGATAATGCGCTTCTGCGTCGCGCTGGTCGGTCTCACATGCATTCTGCAGCACCTTTTCTGCTTCCGGGTACTGTTTGAGCTGCGTGCACAAGTATCCACCAAGCGTAGTTTGATATTGTGAAACCGTGGGATCAAGCCGCACCGCTTCTCGCAATTCTTTCTCTGCCCGGTCTTTATCATAGTTGGGAATACGTTCGAACAGTATTCTCCCTAAGTGATAGTGTGCCGCCGCATAATACGGATCAAGGGTGGTAGCCTTTTCAAATGCTTGCTGCGCTTCTCCATACCGGCCCGTCATTAGTGCAAGCAGCACTCCGAGCTGGTCGTAGGCATATGCATATTTCTCATCGATGGCGATCGCTTTGCGCAAGAACTGTTCGGCGGGCGGCTCAGCAATGGCCGGTTGATCTTTGTAGAGTTGCGAGCTTATATGTGACAAGCCTACATAGGCGGCTGCGTTGCGTGGATTCGTTTTTATCCCCTCTCGAAACTGACTGTCCGACTCGTCATAAACTTTCTTATAATCCACCAGCAGATTTCCTAAACAGACTCTGGTACTGTCAAGAGAGGGATCAAGCTCAAGCGCTTTGCGGTACTCCCTTTCTCCTTCATCAATCCGATTCATGGGATTGACCAGGAAATCGGCCAGCATCGCATGTGGTGCGCCGCGTTCAGGTGCAAGCTCCACGCCTTTGCGCAGCTCAGCCTCTGCCTGATCGTATTTCAATTTGTCGGCAGCAAGAACAATGCCCAACTCGCTGTGCAAGTTCCAGTTGGCAGGGGCTGTCTCCAGAGCCTTGCGCAGTAGCGCTTCTGCTTCTGCATATTTGTCGTGCGCCTTCTTCACCTCTGTATTTTTGATCTTCTCCGCTGTTGCGTACAGTAGGTGACCAATTGCAAGCAAGGCGTCCGGATTATCAGCGTCTTCTGCAAGTGCGTTGCGGAATAGTTTTTCCGCCTCATCGGGTCTGTTCTTGTGGTTTTCCAGGAGCAAACCAAGATTGACCATCGCATTCACATTCGCTCCATTCAGCTCAAGCGCTTTGCGATATTGCTGCTCTGCTTCATCGATCTTATGGAACTTATGCTCGTTGATCCAGCCCAGCTGATTGTGGGCAGCAGAGTTGTCGATAGCCAGCGAGAGTGCTTTTTCCGTGAACAGCACTGCCGAATCGGTTTGACCCAATCTGCAGTATTCCCAACCTAACTGTTGCTTGGCTTCCGACGATTTAGAGTCTTTATCGTTGGCGGCTGCCTTGTTGGCTGCCTGAAAGGCCTCGTTGTATTTTCCTTGCTGATCTAAAACATCAGACTGAAGCAAAAATGCGTCAATCGATTCAGGATTAGCCTCGGTGGCCAGAGCTAACTCATGAGTGGCATCCCAGAGCTTGTGATGCTTAATAAAATCGTAGGCTTTGTTCTTATGCTCGCCGTACTCGGTGAGGTCGACTGCGCCACCACCACCGGTGCTACGCGAGCCTGCAGGAGCGGCGCCGCCCGTACTGCTTGAGTCTGGCAGCAAAATAGGCGCCGCATGAGCCGATGTCGGCGGCACGCCCAGCATCAGGCTGCCACCACTCATTCCACCGCCCCAGACGGGAGTCTGTAGCTCACCTTTGTCTTTCAAAACAGAGGCTTGCACTTTGTCCTTCATTGACTTAAACGCCGTTTCTACGGTGGTTTTCCCGCCACCGGTGCCAAGAGCGTCGATCAGGTAGCGCGTGAAATAACTGTTCTGCAGCTGATCGGATTCCCAGGAGCGTTGGTCGGGGGCGCTGGAAGAAATGACTACGCTGCCGATGCCCGACGCCACTTTTTGCGGATCGATGTTGGTGCGGAACATCCCTTTAGCCACGGCGCCAGCGCCGGAATAGCAAGTGTCCATAACCAGGAGAATGCGATTGGTGTGCACGCGTTCCTTTATTATTCGCAGGAACTGGCTCATTTCCAGCCCGGTGGCGAATAGTTTGTGAATCTGGGTGTCATAAGGAATCACATAATTGACACCGTTGATGTCAGCGCCGGCGGGCGAGCCATGTGTTGACAGGTAAATGACGACAAGGTCGCCAGGTGCCACGGCGTGGGGCAAGAACGAGTCGCCGAGCGCATCCATAATGTTTACTTTGGTGGCGTCTGCATCGAGCAAGAGACGCACATGGTCCTTTTGGAAATGACCGCCCTCATCGCTAGTCAAATAAGTATAAAAGTCTCTTGCGTCCTTTGACGAGTACTTCAGTTTTGGCACACCGGGATCGGCAAAGTCGGCGATGCCAACTACCACCGCCCATTTGTCCCCTACGGGGCTGCCGGCGACAATGGATTTGCCGCCGACTGAGGCGCCTGGTTTCGAGGTTGCTAGTGCGCCTGGCTGGATTGCCAACAGCGCCACCGTCAGTAAAGAAGCTAAGGTCTTTGGTCTTTTAGGATTCATGGGTCTTTTGCCGTGTAGAACAGGGGTTAAAGATAACCGCTTGGTTGCCAGGTTGATCACTTTCTACCGCACGGAAGAGATTTTTAGGCGGATCGTTTACACAAATTGAAAGAATCCGGAGCATAGTTGTAACGCGGTGCAATGAAGCATTCTTGGTCTTGTCACGACGATCGGGATGAAGGTGGTGGCTTCTCACTGCCTATCAATCACCTATCACTGCCTATCTCTATCACGGTCTAACCACGCACTTCTCAATCGCCTTCGCCAAGCCTTGCGCATATGCCTGCTCTTGCTTGGTGCCAAAGCCGATGCCGCCGACTTCATTGTATATCCACGGTACGGGATGGTCGGTAAGCGAGGATGCCATCCCTCCTGCAAACAGCTGCACTTCCGGTATGTTGCCTGGTTCAAGACCGGCGCGCCCGTCAAAACTGACCGCCGTTACGGTGACCGGATGCCCTTCTGTAAGCGCGCGTTCTTTGGCGAATATGTCAGCGAATGACTCACTTTTTTCAGCCACTGACACGTTGCTAAACACCACCTTGGGCTGGGATGCGGTGCCCCCACGCCAGGCGCCGACCCGCTGCGCATAGACTTGGGCAAAGGATTGATAGGGCTGAGTGTGATCATCGTGAATGCTTACTGCAAGCGCCGCTCGGGCATCTTGAGCAATTGTGGCGCGCTGCCGCAAGGTGACGGAGTCGGTCACCGCCTTTTTTGTGTAGACCACCTGGTATCCTGCCTTCTCAAGGATGGCTGCGACCTTTTGAGCGACTCTAAACATTTCCTCCATCTCTGGATGGTTGGGATAATCATGGTCCACCAAACCGGTCTGGGCATCCACAACCTGCAAGTTTTTGCCGCTGTGTCCAGGATCTAGAACCAATACCGTTTCCTTAATTTCTGCATTTTCGCGGACTGGCAGTTAAGACTTTTATTTGTTCAGAAGTTTGAGAGCGAAGCGATCTATCTTGAGACCTATCCACAAGCGGATAGTTACTCAT
>Ga0182024_10011423_pt1 | contig 17834 bp, 12 predicted proteins | sample P32metaG_FD_120480 | JGI IMG/M metagenome (GOLD analysis project Ga0182024, IMG submission 120480) | Permafrost microbial communities from Stordalen Mire, Sweden - P3-2 metaG (Illumina Assembly) | ecosystem: Environmental > Terrestrial > Soil > Wetlands > Permafrost | place: Sweden: Stordalen... | reverse complement strand
TTTCAAGAGTCACTGAGGAGATTGCAGACGAGTTCTACCTAGCAAAGGAAAACTGGCTGGCCGAGAAGAAGCACCTTATATGCAGGACCAAGAAAAAAACGAAGCCGTAACTAGCACAGCAGATGAGTCGCAGACTGCCGCGACGGAGGGCGCTGCCGCAACCACTGAGGTGCCCCGCAACCCGAACATGAAGTGGTACATCATCCACTCTTATTCGGGATTTGAGCGCAAGGTGAAAGAGTCTCTGGAATCGCGGGTCGCTGCCTTCGGGCTGCAGGACAAGATTGGCAAAGTGCTGATCCCGACCGAGTCGGTCACCGAAGTGCGCGGCGGCAAGAAATACACCTCCGAGCGCATGTTCTATCCTGGCTACGTGCTGGTTGAAATGGACATGGACGATCACGTCTGGCACGTGGTGAAGTCCACGCCGCGCGTGACCGGATTCGTCGGTACCGGCCAGCAGCCTACGCCGTTGTCTGAAGAAGAAGTTCAGCACATCGTCTACAAAGTTGCCGACAGCCGCGAGAAGCCGAAGCTCAAGGTCAAGTTCGAGAAGAACGAATCGGTCCGCATTAGCGAAGGACCATTCGCCAGCTTCACCGGCATTGTCGACGAAGTGAACGAAGACCGCGAAACTCTCAAAGTGATGGTCACAATTTTCGGCCGCTCCACTCCGGTGGAACTCGAGTTCAACCAGGTGGAGAAGGTAGCGTAGTGGTTTTGAAAGGGCGCGGCTTCAGCCGCGCCATAAAGGCCCGCACGAAACCGGGCTTTAGCCCCTGAGGGTTCGCAGAGTAATGCAGGTTTCGAGAAATGAGAAGTCAGCAGATCGTGAGCCGAAAACCCTAGACTCACGCTCCAAGGCGGAAGAGAGATCATGGCAAAGAAAGTTACAGGTTATGTGAAGCTGCAGATCGCCGCCGGCAAGGCCACTCCGGCGCCCCCGGTGGGACCGGCCCTCGGCCAGGCGCAGATCAACATCATGGAGTTCTGCAAGCAGTTCAATGCCCGCACCAATCAGAAAGAAATGGAAGGACTGATCATTCCGGTCGTAGTGTCGGTGTACAACGACCGTTCGTTCACCTTCATCACCAAAACGCCGCCCGCTTCGATCTTGTTGAAGCGCGCGGCGGGCATCGCCAAAGGATCGGGCACGCCGAACAAGGACAAAGTTGGCAAGGTCACTGCCAAGCAGGTCGAGGATATCGCCAAGCAGAAGATGCCCGACCTGAACGCCGCTTCAGTTGACACCGCGATCAAGAGCATCCGCGGCACCGCAAGATCGATGGGTATTGAAGTAGTTGGATAGTTCTGTGTGGACGCGGGCGACTCGCCCGCGCAGGACGGGAGGGTCGCCCGTCTCCACACGAGTCGAGTTGTAGTCGCACACACCACGGCCGACTGAATTAAGGATCGGCGGTGGGAGACAAGGAAGAGCAATGAAAAAAGAAGGAAAAAACATCGCTAAGGCGCACTCCGCAGTCGAGAAGCGCCCCTATGTTCTGCAGGACGCAGTTCCGCTCTTGCAGAGAGTGAAGTACGCAAAATTTGATGAGACCGTCGAGCTCACGCTGCGGCTGGGAGTTGATCCCAAGCATGCTGACCAGATGGTGCGCGGCACGGTCGTCCTCCCCCACGGACTGGGCAGATCGAAAAAAGTTCTGGTTATCGCGACCGGCGACAAGATTAAAGAAGCAGAAGCGGCAGGCGCCGATTTCGCCGGTGGCGAAGAGATGGTCGAAAAGATCACCAAGGAAAACTGGACCGACTTCGACGCGCTGATCGCCACACCTGACGTGATGAAATCCGTTGGACGTTTGGGCAAGATTCTCGGTCCGAAAGGCCTGATGCCGAACCCGAAGACGGGAACGGTGACCTTCGACGTAGCCAAGGCGGTGCAGGAAGTGAAGGCCGGCAAAGTCGAATTCCGTACCGACAAGACGGCGCTCGTCCACTGCCCCGTCGGCAAGATTTCGTTCTCGCCCGACAAGTTGATTGAGAATGCGACCGTGCTGATCACCAGCGTGATCAGGGCCAAGCCGTCAGTGGCCAAGGGAAAGTACATTAAGGGCTGCACCTTGAGCTCGACGGTGGGGCCCGGGATTCTGTTGGATGTTGCCCCCATCGAGGCCGCTGCGAAGGCTTAAGCGAAAACTGCCGGGCTGGGTCCCGGCGGACAGCCGAGTGTGGCTGTCCCCACAATAAGATCACCAGAGGGATTGAACTATGGCAGTTACTAAAGCGAAGAAGACGGAACAGGTCGAAAAGCTGAGCAAAAACCTGAAGAATGTTTCGAACGTGGTTGTGACTACTTACACCAAGATGACCGTGGCCCAGGACTATGAGCTGCGCAAGGCTCTGCGTGGCGCGGGTGCGAAGTATCAAGTCGTCAAGAACACGTTGGCTGAGCGCGCCGCCAAGGGTACGAAGGTCGAAGGCGCTCTGAAGGATCTGGCCGGCGTGACCTCGATTGCCTACACCACCGGCGATCCCGTGGCGATGGCCAAGGCGCTGACCAAGTACGCCAAAGACGCGCCGGAGTTCACATTTAAAGTTGGCGTGGTCGAAGGCCGGGTGGTCACTATCAAAGAGATCGAAGCGCTGGCCACCATGCCGTCGAAGGAAGAGCTTTACTCGAAGTTGCTGTTCTTGATCAACGCGCCGGCGCAGCGTTTGGTCACCGTGATGAACGCGGTGGGCCGCAACCTGGCGGTAGTCGTCGATCAGGGCGTACAGCACAAAAAGTTCAAAGAGGCATAGAAATTGTGTAATTGAGTAATCTTGAACTTTGGCAATTGAAAGACTTATAGGGTGTGGAAGGCTTTCAAATTACCGAATTTCCCGATTACCCAATTACCAATTAAGAGATTTGGTTATCAGCAAGTCGGGGGTTGCGCGGTTCGTTCCGAGCGTTGTCTGGCGCGAGGATGCAGACCTGGTCGCACTGGAACCCTGGCCCACGATAACGAAAGCGAGACGTGGCAAGCTACGTCTCTACGAAAAGACTAAATAACTGGAGAAATAACATGGCAGATCTGCAACAGTTGGAAGAATCCATCGTAGGGTTGTCGCTGCTGGATGCGGCGCAGCTCGTAAAGAAGCTGGAAGAGCGTCTGGGCGTGTCGGCGGCAGCAGCAGCCCCGGTCATGATGGCCGGCGGTGGCGGTGCGGCAGCAGCGGCTCCGGCGGAAGAGAAGACGGAATTCACCGTCGTCCTGAAAGAAGTGGGCGCCAACAAGATCAATGTGATCAAAGCCGTCCGCGAAGTTACCAGCCTGGGATTGAAAGAAGCCAAGGAACTGGTGGATGGAGCCCCAAAGAACGTGAAAGAGGGCGTTTCCAAGGAAGAAGCGGAGACAATCAAGAAGAAGTTCACCGATGCTGGCGCTACTATTGAAGTAAAGTGACGCCAGTTAGGCGGGCGTGACCCTGAGGGAAGTCGAAGGGGAGAGCCCCGCTGGCGTCATCCTGAGCGTCTTTTGCGAAGGATCTGGGAGTTCCCAGACTTTCTCAGTTTAGGACTGCCAGGCGTTTGTTTTCGATTCCCAGAACGCACCGGAAGCGGTGCAATATCGTTAATGTTGCATGTTCTCTACTTGTGAACCCTGGGCGGCGATGTTAGCATCTATATTAACGTCGCTTCCCTAGGCTTCACTCAAACGCGAGCGAAGCTCGCAAGGGAAGTTTAGGCAAGCTGCTCCGCGGGCAGGCGGGGCGGAAAACAGGCCGAGGAACTGGCGCGAAAGAATTCAAATCAAGAAGGGCGAAACGCCTTGGTTGGCGTCTGCGGGAACGACTGTCCCTGCGGGCGCCCCGTCGTCTTTTGGATTTCCAGTTGTTCCGGTTCTGCGCACGTACGTCCCGCGGCGCGATAAGCGCCCCACATTCCGCGGTTTAAGCGTGGCCGTCGGTCGCGCATGAGATTGGGAGTTTCTGACGATGAAAAATGCCTTCCGTAAACGATTCGATTTTTCCAAGATTCCGGCCACCATCCAGATCCCAAACCTGATCGAGGTTCAGAAGCGCTCTTACGATCGCTTCCTGCAGATGGACAAACTCCCCAGCGAGCGCGAAGACGGCGGCTTGCAGGCGGTATTTCAATCCGTCTTCCCGATCACCGACTTTCGCAACGTATCACAACTGGAGTTTGTGGATTATGCCATTGGTAACTGGGAGTGCAAGTGCGGCCACCTGAAAGGCCTGCACCATCTCCGCACCACTTGTAAGAATTGCGGCTCCACGGTCATTACCGATCCGTTCCATCCTGGCGAGGTACTTTGCGGCAAGTGCGGCACCTACAACGCGAACACCCCTGACTTCTGCAACAAGTGCGGCGATCCGGTTGGACTGCAGTTGAAATACGATGTGGCGGAGTGCGAAGAGCGCGGCATGACGTATTCGGCGCCGCTCAAGGTTACGATGCGGCTGACCATTTTCGACAAGGACGCCGAGACCGGCAACCGCTCGATCCGCGACATCAAGGAGCAGGAAGTCTTCTTCGGCGATGTTCCGCTGATGACGCAGAACGGCACGTTCATCATCAACGGGACCGAGCGCGTCATCGTCAGCCAGTTGCACCGCTCGCCGGGCGTGTTCTTCGAGACCGCCAACAACCGCACCTATTTCCTGGGAAAGATCATTCCCTACCGCGGCTCCTGGGTAGAGTTTGAGTACGACCAGAAGAACGTGCTTTACGTCCGCATCGACCGCAAGCGCAAATTCCTGGGCACGATTTTCCTGCGTGCTCTGGGCCTGCGCTCCGGCGAAGACATTCTGCGCTCGTTCTACACCGTCGACCGCCTGGTGGTCCGCGACAAGAAACTTTACTGGACGCTCGACCCGGCCAGTGAGAAGCCGACGAACCTGCTCGGCATGAAACTCGCCCACAGCATCAAGAACAAGTCGGGCGACGAGATCGCACACTCGGGCCGCAAGATCAACGCCCAGGTTCTGAAGGATGTTCAGAAGGCGAAGGTCACAGAAATCGAAGTCGACATTACCGACCTCGAAGGCGCGTGGACTGCCGGCGACATCGTCGACACCACCACCGGCGAAGTCATGCTCGAAGCCAACTCCGAACTCACCGCCGACAAGGTTTCGAAGATCCTCGATTCCGGTGTGGTCGAAATGAACCTGTTCTTCCCCGAGCGCGACGATGTGGGCACGGTGATCAGCCAGACCCTGAAGCGCGATTCGGTGAAGACGCCGCAGGAAGCCCTGATCGAAATCTACCGCAAGCTGCGTCCCGGCGATCCGCCGACGCTCGATACCGCGACGGCGCTGTTCCATGGCATGTTCTTCGACCCGCGCAAATATGACTTCTCGCGCGTGGGCCGCTTGAAGTTCAACATCAAATTGCACGAGAACCAGGACGCGACCAGTCTGGACAAGCGCACGCTCGACCCGGACGATTTCTACGCGACCATCGCGTACCTGCTGAAACTGCGCAAGAGCATTGGCGCGGTCGACGACATCGATCACCTCGGCAACCGCCGCGTTCGTGCGGTTGGCGAGTTGATGGAGAACCAGTTCCGCATCGGCTTGGTCCGCATGGAACGCGCCATCAAGGAAAAGATGAGCGTGTACCAGGAAATGTCGACGGCGATGCCGCATGACTTGGTCAATGCCAAACCAGTGATGGCCGCAATCCGCGAATTTTTCGGGTCGTCGCAGCTGTCGCAATTCATGGATCAGACCAATCCGCTCTCCGAGATCACGCACAAGCGGCGTCTCTCGGCCCTTGGGCCGGGCGGTCTATCGCGGGAACGCGCCGGATTCGAAGTCCGCGACGTTCACCCCACGCACTACGGCCGTATCTGCCCGATTGAGACGCCGGAAGGCCCGAACATCGGCCTGATCTCGTCGTTGAGCTGCTATGCCCGCATCAACGACTACGGCTTCATCGAGTCGCCCTATCGCAAGATCAAGGGTGGACGCGTGATCGACTACGTCACCATCGTCAACGTTGGCGACAGCGACTTCAAAGTTGGCGATCACATGGAGAAGCACGAGATCGAGAAGCTCAACGCCGACTTGAAAGAGAAGCGCAAGAAGCCGGCGGCGATCGAGCCTTTCTCCTTCTATCTGTCCGCTTGGGAAGAAGATCGCCACACCATCGCGCAGGCCAACGTGGAGCTCGACGACAAGGGCCGCATTGTGGCCGAACTGGTCAACGCCCGCAAGGCCGGCAACTTCGTGCTGGTCAGCCGCGAGGAAGTTGACTATGTCGACGTCAGCCCCAAACAACTCGTTTCCGTCGCCGCCTCGCTGGTTCCATTCCTTGAGCACGACGACGCGAACCGCGCGCTGATGGGCGCAAACATGCAGCGCCAGTCTGTGCCCTTGCTCCGCGCGCAAGCGCCGATCGTGGGTACGGGGATGGAAGGCGTCACCGCCCGTGACTCCGGTGCAGTGGTACTGGCCCGGCGCAACGGCATTATCGATTCAGTCGACTCCGAACGCATCATCGTGCGCGTCGAAGGCGAACACCATCCCACGCAGTTGTCTCGCGAAGTTGGCAGCGACATCTATCAGCTCACAAAGTTCAAGCGCTCGAACCAGAACACCTGCATCAACCAGAAGCCGGTGGTGAAGAAGGGCGAACGGGTGCTGAAGGGCCAGATCATCGCTGACGGTCCTTGCACCGATCATGGCGAACTGGCGCTGGGCCGCAACGTCCTGGTCGCGTTCATGCCGTGGCGCGGTTACAACTTCGAAGACGCGATCCTGGTCTCCGAGAGAATGGTGAAAGAGGATTACTACACCTCGCTTCACATCGAGGAGTACGAGATCGAGGCCCGCGATACCAAGCTGGGACCGGAAGAAGTCACACGTGACATCCCGAACGTCAGCGAGTCCATGCTGCGCAATCTGGACGAAGCGGGCGTGATTCGCATCGGCGCCAGCATCAAGCAGGGCGACATTCTCGTCGGCAAGGTAACGCCCAAGGGTGAAACCCAGCTCACGCCGGAAGAAAAACTGCTGCGCGCGATCTTCGGCGAAAAGGCCGGCGACGTGCGCGACGCTTCCCTCTACTGCCCGCCGGGCATTGAGGGCGTCATCGTCGATGTGAAGATCTTCTCGCGTAAAGGTCAGGAAAAGGACGAACGCGCGAAGGCCATTGAAGCCACGCAGATCGCGAAGTTGGAAAAGAACCTTTCGGACGAAATCCGGATTCTGACCGACGAGCGCCTGAAGCGCCTGGAGAACATCTTGGGCGGCAAGGAAGTGCAGGCCGACCTGCACGACGAGCGCACCAACAAGCGCCTTCTGAACAAGGGCAACATGCTCACTCGCGACGAGATCGAGCGCATTTCTACCCGCAACCTGAAGCGCATCAAGTATGCCGACAAGGATCCGCGGGTGAATGAGCAGATCGACGAGATCGAAGAGATGACTTCGCGTCAGATCGACGTGCTTAAGAAAATCGTCAACGAGAAGAAAGAAAAACTCACGAAGGGCGACGAACTGCCGCCGGGCGTGATCAAGCTGGTCAAAGTCTACATTGCCATGAAGCGCAAGCTCAGTGTGGGCGACAAGATGGCCGGCCGTCACGGCAACAAAGGCGTCATTGCCCGCATTCTGCCGGAAGAGGATATGCCGTACCTCGAAGATGGGCAGCCCGTGGAAATCGTGCTTAACCCGCTTGGCGTACCCAGCCGTATGAATGTGGGCCAGATTCTCGAGACCCACCTCGGATGGGCTGGCTTCGTGCTCGGTGAGAAGATCACGCAATTGCTCAAGGAGAACACACGGAGCGAGGCCATTCGGCGTGAGCTGAAGGCCTTGTTCAAAGGCTCGCAACTGTCTGACATCATCTCCGACATGAGCGAGGAAGAACTGGAGTCCGTGGCGCCGACCCTCGCTAAGGGCGTGTTCATGGGCTCGCCGGTGTTCGATGGCGCGAAGGAAGGTGAGATCAAGGCGTTGCTCGAGCACGCCGGTCTGCCCACCTCGGGCAAGACGACTCTTCACGATGGCATGACGGGTGAGAAGTTCGAACAGCCCGTCACCGTGGGTTACATCTACATGCTGAAGCTGTCGCATCTGGTGGACGACAAGATTCACGCGCGCTCCATCGGGCCGTACTCGCTAATCACCCAGCAACCGTTGGGCGGCAAGGCGCAGTTCGGCGGACAGCGTTTCGGCGAAATGGAAGTCTGGGCGCTGGAAGCCTATGGCGCGGCGTTCATCCTGCAGGAGCTGCTGACGGCGAAATCCGACGACGTATACGGCCGAACCAAGATTTACGAGGCCATCGTCAAGGGCGAAGCCGCCATGGAGCCCGGCGTACCCGAATCATTCAACGTGCTGATCCGCGAGCTGCAGTCGCTCTGCCTGGATGTGGAATTGATCAAGGCAGGCGAGAAAAAGCCCACGGCCAGCGCGGCAGCAGACTAAAAAACGAGTTCTCGGTTCTCGGTTCTCAGTTCTCAGTTGGAGCTGAGGCCGGGCTAAGAGCCGGGACACAGGTTTAGAAAGACTTTTTCAATATCCGCCACCGCGGCATTCGCTCTCGATGCCGCGTGAAAGGCAAAGGTTCACTCCCGGTTTTAACTGAGAACCGAGAACTGAGAACTGAGAACTAGTCACGAGGGCCGTCAGCGGACGCGTTAGAACCGCAGGAAGCGGAGGATCCCCTTGTTTCGTTCGAGCCCATTCGAAATGGCAAATGTGATCGCGGACTTCGACGCCATTCGTATCAGTCTGGCCTCTCCGGAAAAAATCCGGAGCTGGTCGCACGGCGAGGTCACCAAGCCCGAGACCATCAACTACCGCACCTTCAAGCCGGAGCGCGATGGTTTGTTCTGCGCCCGTATTTTCGGCCCCGTCACTGACTGGGAATGCTTGTGCGGCAAGTACAAGCGCATGAAGCACCGCGGCGTAATTTGCGACAAGTGCGGCGTGGAAGTCACACTGTCGAAAGTCCGCCGTGAACGCCTTGGCCACATCGAGCTGGCATCGCCCTGCTCGCACGTGTGGTTCTTCAAGGGACTGCCCAGCCGCATCGGTCATCTGCTCGATATCTCGCTGCGTGACCTTGAGTCCGTGCTCTATTTCGAAGCCTACGTCGTGGTCGAACCCGGCGACGCTCCGGTGAAAGAGCGCGAGGTCATCAAGGACGAAGCCAAGTTCCGCGAACTCGACCAGCAGTACCGTCCCGCCGGGTTCAAGGCCATGATGGGCGCTGAGGCGATCAAGGAACTGCTCAAGCGCGTCGACACCGACGGGCTTTCCGTCGAACTGCGCGAGAAGATGAAGAACGAGAGCTCGCTGCAGAAGCGGCTCAAGTACGCCAAGCGTTTGAAAGTGGTCGAGGCCTTCCGCAAGAGCGGCAACAAACCGCACTGGATGATTCTCGACGTCATTCCGGTCATTCCGCCGGAGCTGCGCCCCCTGGTTCCACTCGATGGCGGCCGCTTCGCCACCTCCGACTTGAACGATCTCTACCGCCGGGTCATCAACCGCAACAACCGGTTAAAGAAGCTGATGGACCTGCACGCTCCCGAAGTCATCGTGCGCAACGAAAAGCGCATGCTGCAGGAAGCCGTCGATGCGCTGTTCGACAACGGACGCCGTGGCCGCGTGCTGCGTGGCGCCAACAACCGTCCGCTGAAGTCGCTGTCCGACACGCTGAAAGGCAAGCAGGGACGCTTCCGCCAGAACCTGCTCGGCAAGCGCGTGGACTACTCCGGACGTTCCGTCATCGTAGTCGGTCCCGAACTCAAGCTGCACCAGTGCGGCCTGCCCAAGAAGATGGCGCTCGAGTTGTTCAAGCCGTTTATTTATCACCGGCTCGAACAGACCGGGAACGTCACCACCATCAAGCAAGCCAAGGAAATGGTGGAGCAGCAGGAACCGATTGTGTGGGACATTCTTGAAGAAGTCATCAAGGACCACCCGGTCTTGCTGAACCGCGCTCCCACGCTGCACCGCCTGGGAATTCAGGCTTTTGAGCCGGTGCTGGTCGAAGGCAAGGCCATCAAGATCCACCCGCTGGTCTGCACGGCGTTCAACGCCGACTTCGACGGCGACCAGATGGCGGTTCACATTCCGCTGTCTCCGGAAGCGCAGGTCGAAGCCAGCGTCCTCATGCTGGCGTCGCACAACATTCTTTCGCCTGCATCCGGTCAGCCCATCACCGTGCCTACTCAGGACATGGTGCTCGGACTCTATTACCTCACGAAGGCCAAGCCGGGCGCGAAGGGTGAAGGCCGTGCCTTTGCCAACATTGAAGAAGTGCTGATGGCTCTGGACGCGGGTGCAGTCGAAACACTGAGTCCGATCCGTCTCCGCTACTCGGGCGAACTGATTGACCTGACCACCGCTTACGACGATCAGGACATCATTCACACCGAACCGGTACAGGTCGAGCGAGCCTTCATCAACACGACCGTGGGCCGAGCGATTTTGAACGACCAACTGCCGGACGGTATGCCGTACATCAACGGTCTTCTTAAGAAGAAGGGGATCGGCGCGCTGGTCAACTACGGATATCTCCGCTTCGGTCTCGAAACCACGGTCAAGATGCTCGACGAAGTCAAGACTTTGGGTTTCAAGTTCGCGACCAAAGCAGGCTTGTCCATCGGCATCGACGACATGGTCATCCCGGACAGCAAGAAGGTCCTGGTCAAAGACGCCGAGAAGCAGGTCGTCGCCGTTCAGCAGCAGTATCTGGACGGAGCCATCACCAACGGCGAACGCTACAACAAGGTCATCGAAATCTGGTCGGCGATCACGGAAAAAGTGGCCGACGAAATGTTCGGTGAAATGCAGCGGCGCGACAAGGAAGGCGAACTCAATCCGATTTACGTCATGGCCGACTCCGGCGCTCGAGGATCGAAACAGCAGATTCGCCAGCTCTCCGGCATGCGCGGATTGATGGCCAAGCCTTCTGGCGAAATCATCGAGTCCCCCATCACGGCCAACTTCCGTGAAGGATTGACGGTGCTCGAATACTTCGTCTCGACCCACGGCGCCCGCAAGGGTCTGGCCGATACGGCGCTCAAGACGGCAGACTCCGGTTACTTGACTCGCCGCCTGGTCGACGTGGCGCAGGACGTCATCATCAGCGAATACGACTGCGGCACGGTCGACGGCATCTACGTGCAAGGTATCGTGGAAGCCGGTGAGATCATCGAACCGCTACGCGACCGCATCGTCGGCCGCGTGTCGCTCGAGAAGATCAAAGACTATGACGCCAACGTCATCGTCGATATCAATCAGGAAATCACGGAAGACCTCGCGGTGGCGATTCAGGCTGCCGGTATCGAGCGGGTAAAAATCCGTTCGGTGCTGACCTGCGAATCGAAACGCGGTGTCTGCGTCATGTGCTACGGCCGCAACCTGGCCTCCGGACGTCTCGTCGAACTCGGCGAAGCGACCGGCGTCATCGCGGCGCAGTCCATCGGCGAACCTGGAACCCAGCTCACGATGCGTACCTTCCACATCGGTGGTACGGCGTCGCGAGTTTCAGAACAGTCGCGCCTCGATGCCAAGAACAACGGCACCGTGCGCTTCATCGGATTGCAGACCGTCAAGTCCAAGACGGGCGATCTGGTGGTCATGAACCGCCAGGGCTCGATCGCGGTCGTCGACGAAAAGAATCGCGAGCGCGAGCGTTACTCGGTGGTGTACGGCGCCAAGCTGAAGGTCAACGAAGGCGATCCGGTCACGCTCGGCCGGGTCATGGTCGAGTGGGATCCTTACACGTTCGCCATCCTGACTGAAATCGGCGGCACGGTCCAGTTCAAGGACTTGCAAGAAGGTGTCACACTTCATGAAGAGGTCGACGAAGTCACCGGCCTGTCGCGTCACGTGGTCGGTGATTCGCCGGACGAGAAGCGTCAGCCCGCCATTGTCATCAAAGGCAAGGCGAGCAAGCGTTACCTCATGCCATCGCGAGCCCACCTTATGATCCAGGACGGGGACACCGTTTCTCCGGGCGACGTGCTGGCGAAGATCCCGCGCGAAACCACCAAGACCAAAGACATCACCGGTGGTCTGCCTCGTGTGGTCGAGCTGTTCGAAGCCCGCAAGCCGCATGAAACCGCGGTCATCAGCGAAATCGATGGCACGGTAAAATTCGGCGAGGTTTCGAAAGGCCAGCGCAAGATCTACGTGGTCGCCGATAATGGCACCGAAAAGGAGTACTCGGTTCCGCGCGGCGTTCACATCAACGTGCAGGAAGGCGAGCGCGTCAAAGCGGGCGAACCGCTCATGGACGGACCGCTTAATCCGCACGACATTCTGGCTGTGCTCGGCGAAAAGGAACTGCAGGCTTACCTGGTGAACGAAATCCAGGAAGTCTATCGCCTGCAGGGCGTCAACATCTCCGACAAGCACATTGAAGTAATTGTCCGCCAGATGATGCGCTGGGTGAAGGTCGAGGACGTGGGTGACACACGGTTCCTGCTCGAAGAGCAGACCGACAAATTCGCCTTCCGTGAAGAGAACGAGCGCGTGATTGCGCAGGGCGGCAAACCGGCCACCGGTCGGCCTCTGCTTCTGGGCATCACCAAGGCATCGCTCTCCACCGACTCGTTCATTTCGGCGGCGTCGTTCCAGGAGACCACCCGCGTGCTCACCGAAGCCTCCATCAACGGCAAGGTGGATCACTTGCGCGGCCTGAAAGAGAACGTCATTGTCGGACGCCTCATCCCTGCCGGCACCGGCATGGAGTACTACCGCAACGTGCGCCTCTCGCCAGAAATGGAAGAGGCCGCGGCCAAGGTACAGGCGGAAGTCTCGGCGGCGTACGAAGAAGCCGAGCGCGCTCTCGAAATGATGCGCCACGAGGGCGAAACCGACGATCTACCCGTGGAACTCCCCGCGGCCGAGTAATCAAAACTGAAGTAAGATTCGGGGCGAATCAAGTTCGCCCCGAACCTGCTTCGGGAGTGGTTCTAACGTCAATGCACGCCAACCCTGAGCGATTGCCCTTTAAGGAACCCGGCCAACTTCCTTCTTTGCGCCCGGTGCCTTCCGGACCTAAGCTAGAGGGGCCGATGCTGCGCTTCTTCCGCCTCTTACGGATTGCCTTCTGGCGTGCCTTTGTCCACGACGCCTTCGCCACTTCCAAGGCGGCAGCCTATTCTTCGATCCTCACTTTTTTCCCAGTCTTGCTGATTGTCGGCTCCGGCCTGGCAAACTGGCGTAAGGGCGCCCCCTATTTGCGCGAAGTTACTTACGCTTTGGGCAGCATCCTGCCGGCTGGCGGGAACACCGCTCTGAGCTATCTGAAGGGAGCCGCGCAGCACCCAGTTGGTCTGTTGACCACGACTTCCGTGATCACGCTGTGGACCGCATCCGGCGTCATGATCTCCTGGATGGACGGTTTCCGCCGTTGCTATGAACTGCCAAAAACCTGGGGGTTGGTGCAAGAGCGCCTGATCGCCTTCCTGCTGGTTGTTTTCGCGCTGGTTCCCATGACGTTCGCCACGCTGCTGGTGGCCGTAGGCAGCAAGTTCGAGACTCGGCTTCTCTCCTATATCGATCCCGATTTCAGCATCTACGTTTTATTGCTCTGGGGTGCGATTCGCTGGTTGATCGCCACTCTCACCAGCATCGCGGTCATTGCGCTGATTTATCATCACGCGGTCCCACGCACCCAGCCCTGGCACAGCGTGATGCCGGGCGCCATGCTCGCGACGATTCTGTGGTTCTCAACAACGGTTGGATTTCGGGCCTACCTGCAGCATTTCGGCGATTTCGCTACGATTTACGGATCGCTCGGCGTGGCCATGGCGCTGCTGGTATGGATGTATCTGATTTCCCTGGTCGTGCTGGTGGGCGCGGAATTCAATGCCTTGCTGTTCCCACGAGCCATGCTGGGAAAAGAGCTCACGGCGATCAACGGCCCAAAAGCGCTCTCGTAGAGACGTTGCTTGCAACGTCTCTCTCGCCGTAGATCGAAGTGCGGAGGCAGAGACCTAGCAAGCTACGTCTCCACGATGAATATCCTGAAGTTCAGCAACTCCGATTGAGGAGACAGGTTGAGAGTCAGCAAGCTTGAATCGATCGCCTCGGCAGTCATCTCTTCTCCGCGTCGCGCCAAAATCATCTGCACCATCGGTCCGGCCTGTAATACCGAAACAGCCATGCGTGACCTTCTCCGCCTTGGCATGGATATCGCCCGCCTCAACTTCTCCCACGGCACCCACGACGACCACGCCCAACACATCCAACGCCTGCGCCGCGCCGCCGAGCGCGAAGGACGCACCCTTTGTATCCTGCAGGATCTGCAAGGCCCGAAAATCCGCACCGGACCACTCGAGCGGCACGAGCCTGTCCTGTTGAAGTCCGGCTCCGTCGTCACCATCACCCCGCAAGATGTGCCCGGCACAGCCACGCGCATCTCCACCACATTCCCCGATCTTGCCCGCGAACTGACCGCTGGCGCCCGCATCCTGCTCAGCGACGGCCTGATCGAGTTGCGCGTGCGCGGAATCCGCGGAAACGACGTGCTCTGCGACGTTCTCAATGGCGGCATGCTGGGAGAGCACAAGGGCATCAATCTTCCCGGCGTCGCTCTTTCCATTCCCGCGCTGACCGAAAAAGATCGCAAAGACCTCGAATTCGGCCTCCGCCACGGAGTGGACGCGGTCGCGCTTTCGTTCGTCCGCACCGCCGACGACGTCAGCATGGTCAAGCAGATCATCGCTACGCATCACAGCGATGTTCCCGTCATCGCCAAACTGGAAAAACCGCAAGCCGTGGATCACCTCGAAGAAATCCTCGTAGCCGCTGACGGGGTCATGGTCGCGCGCGGCGACCTGGGCGTCGAAATGGCGCCGGAAAAAGTTCCCGTCATTCAGAAGCATGTGATCCGCCGCGCTTACGCCTTGCGCAAACCCGTCATCACTGCGACGCAAATGCTGGAGTCGATGATCGAAAACCCGCGCCCCACGCGCGCCGAAGCCAGCGACGTGGCCAACGCCATCTTCGACGGCACAGACGCCGTCATGCTCTCCGCCGAAACCGCCAGTGGCCATTATCCTCGCGAATCGGTCTCCATCATGTCGCGGATCGTGGTGGAAGCCGAACGCAACATGGGCGACTTCGTCCAGTTCCGCCGCCGCCGCGAACATCGCGGACTCTCCGTGGCTGAAACCATCTGCGAATCGATCGCGCACTCCGCGGAAGATTTGCCCATGGGAGCGATCGCGGTCTTCACCGAGACCGGCAACACCGCTCGCATGATTTCGAAATACCGCCCGAAAGCCGCTATCTACGCCTTCACCCACATGGAGCCCGTGGTACAGCGCATGAATCTCTACTGGGGAGTGCATCCCGTACGCTGCCGCCAGGCGCTTTCCGCGGAACAAATGGTGGCCATGGCCGAGCAGGATCTGGTCGGCCGTGGCCTGCTGAAACCCGGGGACGTTCTGGGAGTCGTCGCCGGCACGCGCCAGGCCTCCGGTTCCACCAACCTGATGCGGCTGCACGTGGTCACCGACGAAGAAGCCGCGCGCATCGCTAACCCTAAGAAGCCCCCCTCGAAGAAGCTGCACCCACGGAAACCGCGCTCCGCCCGCCGTCGCAAGTTATAATCTCCCCGTATGCCGCAAGAGATACTCTCGGTGGCCGTCTGGGAGCCCGTGCCCGACATGGAAGCCGCGTCGCTCGCTACCTTTCGCGAACTGAGTTCCATCGTCGCCGCCAAAGGCTATGGACGCGATCTGCTCTACCGCGACCGCGAATCACATTATGTCCTGATCCGCCACTGGAAGTCAGAAGACGCACGCCGCGCCGCGCTGGAAGATCCCGACATGCTGCGCTGCTGGGCCCGCCTGGGAAACGAAATCAAAATCGTGAGAGTCTACGAGACCCTGACCGAAGTGCCTCTAGAAAGCCCGAAGTAAGCGACTCACGTAGCGACAGCCGCCTCGGCTGTCCGGCTAGAGCGAAGCTCGGCCGCAACGAGATGAAGGTGATCTAAACTTATCTGAAGAATCTCATGCCCATCCGCGAGTTCTCCGACAACGCCGTCGACCCCAAAGTCCGCGGTTTTCTCCATCTTCCCGATCCCCCCAACGACGACGGCCTTGTCTTGTCCCATGGCGCGGGCTCAAACGCCAGTGCGCCGCTGCTGGTAGCGCTGGCCGACACTTTCAGCGCGAACGGTTTCACCGTGCTCCGCTGCGATCTGCCCTATCGCCAATCCAGATCGTTCGGTCCACCGGGCCCCGGCGACGCCGCCCGCGACCGCGCCGGTTTAGAGAATGCCCTCGCCGCCCTGGGAAAAATGATCTCCGGCCGTCTCTTCCTTGGCGGCCACTCCTATGGCGGACGCCAGTCCAGCATGCTCTGCGCCGAAGAACCAGACCTGGTTACCGCTCTGCTGCTGTTCTCCTACCCGCTGCATCCCCCGCGCAAGCCGGAGCAGCAGCGCATCCAGCATCTACCGGACCTGCGCACGCCGACGCTTTTCGTTCAAGGCACACGCGACCCCTTCGGCTCCATCCCCGAAATGGAGCGCGCTCTGAAAATGATTCCCGCGAAGACGAAATTGTTGGCGGTGGAAGGAGCCGGTCACGATCTGGGATTCAAAGGCAAGGCTAAGCGGGAAGAACTGCTCGGACAAATATTGTCGGACCTGACAAAACTCTCATCGTAGAGACGTTGCTTGCTACGTCTCTACGGTTTATCCGTGTGGATCCGTGAAAATCCGTGGCCAGTCCTAGTTCACCCATCCCGACTTCGATCCGCCGTTCCCTTTGTGCGTATCGTCATCCGGTGGAATGTAATTCCCATGCTCGTCGAAGTGAACCTGGCGGTCGTGCTTCGACATATACACTTCGAATTTCTTGGCAGCCCGCCGCCGCTTCCAGCGGTAGTAAGAGTTCCGCGCACTGTAATAGCGTTCCGAAAAACCCACGTTCACCAGCGCTGGCTTTACCCCCCGTCGCACATAAAGCCAGCCAAACAGCAGCCCGCCCAAGTGCGCCACATAAGCAACTTGGCCGCCCCCAGACATGGCCAGAGCCAGCGTGACCACGATTAGAATTCCAACGAAATATTTGGCCTTGATCATAAAGGGGAACGGAGTCATCATGATTTCGTTGTCCCCAAACAACATTCCAAACGCGATAAGAATGGCGAACACACCCCCTGAGGCGCCAACCGTCGGCGTGTCAGGTCCCCCAAGCACATGCGTGTAAGCAACGCCGATGGTTGTAATCGCAGCGCCTATCACACCCACTGAATACAGCTCTATGAAACGGCGCTTGCCCCACGCGGCCTCGAACGCCGAACCAAACATCCAAAGCCCCAGCATGTTCCCAAACCAGTGCCAGAAGCCCACGTGCAAAAAACTGTACGTAACGATCTGCCACAACTCCCCGTGCTGAACCACTGCCTCCGGCTTCAGCTCAAAGAGACGGAATCCAAGTCGCACCACATCGGGCGCCAACATCCCCAACAGCTCCATGAGCAGGAAGATTCCCGTGTTGATGCCCAGCAGCCAGATCACCGCCCGGGTGAACGGGGGCAGGCTCAAGGTCATCGGTTCGCCGGTTCGCCGCACAGAGGTACCTCTCCTCCAATTCTACTCGCACCATGCCCGGCACAATGCCTTATCGCTCCGAAAGCGGCAAAGGCGGTAAGCCCACCCCCGCGAACTGCCCAACGTAATCGCAAAAAACACCGCCCGAAGACAACCAACTTCAACGCTGGCCGCTTCTCATTTTACCAGTCTGCCCAAAGGATCGACGGAAGGCCAAATCAGGCTGAGTTTGCAGTACAATCCGCCTTTTCCCCAATAGAAGTGCGCGGCCTTCATCGGAGCAGAGGAGCAGTGATGAAAGTAAGAGTACTGCTGGTGCTCTTCGTTT
>Ga0182024_10011422_pt1 | contig 17834 bp, 14 predicted proteins | sample P32metaG_FD_120480 | JGI IMG/M metagenome (GOLD analysis project Ga0182024, IMG submission 120480) | Permafrost microbial communities from Stordalen Mire, Sweden - P3-2 metaG (Illumina Assembly) | ecosystem: Environmental > Terrestrial > Soil > Wetlands > Permafrost | place: Sweden: Stordalen... | reverse complement strand
CCTGGCAGGCATTCAACGAACTCGCCTGCTGTGTGATCTGCGTGAACAAACTCCAGCATCTCACCGAACAAAGGAAAGTCGCTTAAATGAGTCTATTATCCGGTTCTGAAACCGCTTCTTAGCGCGATGCTATTTGGGAATCCAGTGGGAAATGACTTTCACCACGGGCTGCTAAGCCTTCTGTCGAACATCGGTCTTCAGAATTTGGCCGCGCGGGATGTCAAAACTTATATCAGCACGGCAGAAAACTTGGCGGGTGACGTCGATCTACTTCGTGATTTGCGTAACGATCTGCGAACGATGATGTTGGATTCACCATTAATGGACGGCCGAAGGTTCGCGAGTGATTTCGAGGCCTTGGTTCGCTTAGCGTGGCGGCGGTTGTGCAATAGGCAATGAATTGAATAGCCCCCGGCCTGCGTGAACGGATCAAGGGCTTCTTTTCTCTCAACGGTGACTCGTCGAGGCCACGACCGACAATTGATGACTTACCGAATCTTTCGCCCGACGGATACATCGCGGTAAACTATCGAACGTGACCAAACCAATTCGCCGCATCGGCTTCGGGTTTTTCCTGGGTAATTTCCTGCTGGCCGCTTTCTTCGCCCGCACGGGCAGGTCGGCCGAGCCGGTTCCTTTCTACCAGGACGAATTGATTTTCCCGCTTCGCGCGGATCACAACCACGCGGCGGGAATCGTCGAATGCCCCAACGGCGATCTGCTGGTCTCCTGGTACCGCGGCAGCGGAGAGCGGACGGCCGATGACGTGGCCGTCTACGGCGCCCGGCGCCGCCAAGGGCAGCAGCAGTGGAGCGACGCGTTTGTCATGGCTGACACGCCGGGCTTCCCCGATTGCAACACGGCGATGTTTATCGACGCCACCGGTCGGCTGTGGCTTTTCTGGCCCACGATCATTGCCAACACCTGGGAATCGTGCATCACCAACTATCGCATCTCCAAAAGCTATATCGATGACGGCTCGCCGCATTGGGATTGGCAGGGAATTCTTCTTCTGAAGCCGAAGGATTTCGAGCAGTCGATTCTCAACGCCCTCGACGAGCGATTGAAAGCCGCGGGCAAGCCCGCCCCCGACGACGCACGCACCGCCGCCCGGGCCGAGCGATTTCGCAAGCTGGCCGGCGACAAGTTGATGAGCCGCCTCGGCTGGCAGCCGCGCTGCAAGCCGACGGTGCTTCCGTCCGGGCGGATTCTGTTGCCCTTGTATTCCGACACATACTCCGCCGGCCTGATGGCCATCAGCGACGACGCCGGCGCGACGTGGTTTGCCAGCCGGCCGCTGGTGGGGTTTGGTAGCATTCAGCCCACGGTGCTGCGCCGCAACGACGGAACGCTGGTCGCCTACATGCGCGAGAACGGACCGCTGCACCACATCCGCGTTTCCGAATCAAAAGACGATGGCATGACCTGGGGCCCCGTCGGCGTCATCGACCTGCCCAATCCCGGCGCGGGAATCGACGGCGTTCGCCTGGACGATGGACGCTGGCTGCTAGTCTACAACGACACCACCCACGAGCGCAACAGCCTGGCGGTTTCGATTTCCGATGACGAAGGGCGCACCTGGAAATGGACGCGCCACCTAGAAAAACGGGACACGGGTTCCTTCCACTACCCCGCCGTGATCCAGAACCGGAATCATCAGCTCGATGTCGTCTACAGTTACTATGTAGACAAGGGCCAGACGATTAAACATGCCCGCTTCGACCCGGCTTGGGTTCTGCAAGGGGACAAGAATTAACGTAGTTACTGAGTGCGGTGTTGTTAAAGCGTAATAAGGCGCTGCAAGCGTCCGTGACATGGGGCTTCCAGCCCATGCAAGCGATCTTCGAAATCGAAGGACGCAACTCTTGATGTCTTCCAGTTCGCCACTTTCGGTTCCGGAGGATCCTCAGAATCAAAGATGAAAAGCAATACGCGCTGCGCTTCGAGCTGGGACGATTGAAAACACAACGTTACTCGTAGCGGACAATCGCTCAGCATGGGCTGGAAGCCCATGTCACAGACGCTTTGCAATGCGCTTTGGCTACGAAACAAACAGTAGTACGTCTCTCACTGTGAGTTTCCGCAACCCCCGCCCTACTGCTCATCATTGCGGCCACTGGCTTCATCGGTGCTCACTTCGCCGGCGAAGGAATCGTCGTCGGAGTGCGTATTGGACGCCGAATCCGCCCCGCTCGGCCCGGCGGTTTGATCGTCGGCGGGCTGGACGGTTGATCCATCCGATGCGGCCGTGTTCGCTGGCCGATACACCCCTTTTTGACGCGGATCGACGCCAAGATGCGAACGTGCTTGTGCGTCATCCGGCCCGCTCGGCTCATGAATCGTGCCACTTTCGGATATTCCGCTGCCATGAGTTCCGACGCCGATGATGTCGGCGTCAATATCGCCGCCGCTGGATGAACCAACGCCCGATGCGTTCCCGCCGACACCGGTTGTGCGGGATTCGTCCGCCCCGCCGCGGGCGGGTGCATTGCCGGGGTCGGATCGCTTGGTGTTCGTCGAGGTATAAGTGCGACCGACAACATTGCTCTCCGGCACGCCAAAATCGCCCTTGCCGCCCACGGCTCGGGCATCTTCAACGGATGAGCCAGGATGCGGCACATGCGCCGTAGCCGTAGTTGTGTCAGATGACGACTTTTCAGATCGTTTTGTGTGATCAGCCATGGCGGAATTCCTTCAGTTTGAACGTTCGAGCGACTGCCGACGAGCGGATGCCGCGTGATTGGGGTTTCCAGCAATCCGCGAACCGCACACTGCGATTTTGAACATCGAACTGACCAGCAGCCGAACTGAGCCATGGCTTTTGCGACATCAGTTGATGAAGCCGAAGCAGTGGGTCTGGATTTGTCCCCTTTTAGCCGGCTTGCTTGCGAGCCGTTTTCATCGCCACCGGCTCACATAGCGCCGGCTGGGAAGACGCGGCGTGTGGAACGGGCGTTCCTTTGCGGCTTGGCCAATGGCGGGTGTCGGATCGATGGGGAGAGCGGGCTGCGCCGCCGAGTCGTTCGTGTTACGCGACGGATCGCGTCCGCAATTGATGGACGAGCCGGCACGAAGTCTTAAAGCACGTCGGCGTTCGTAGCAGAAGTACCACCACCCCGGCAGAATCGCGGCCAGCCCCACCACCAGCCACATCGGCGTCATCAATCGAATCGTGTGGCCACGCGGCGTTGTTTGCGCGCCGATGCTCAACCCCAGGCGATGCAGGAGCGTGTCATTGGCCAATAGCTCTCGTGATGGAAACCGGAATAGGTGCCAGCCGGAACTGGCCAAGGGATGGCTGGTCAGCCGGCGTGTTCGGCTGCAAACAAACTCGCCGTCGATAACGGCGATAACATCAAATGAAAGCATCGTATGCAGTGCGGGGTCCGACGCGTCAGCGAATACATCCGGCAAATAGGGCTCGCGGATGATCGAGTTGTGATCGCCGCAGCTCAACGCCCAGAGCGCGATTGCCAAAACGCCGACCAGCAACGAGATTAAGACGGCGGCGGTGTATAGCCGGTTAAGCATGTCGACATCGTACATCTTCGCCGCGACTTGATGCTCGAACTTTCCGAGTTGTCTTTTGTTCGACTAAGCGATGGCGCTCGGTGGCGCCGGGAAAATCTGTATTCGATTGTGTAATTGCGGTGGCCGCTCGACGAGAGCGGCATGCAAATCTTGCGTTTCACCAATTGGCAGTAGTTAACTGAAGGACAGCGACGACAACGAACGGCTCAGCGAGAGAGTTTCGACTGCTTCGGCTCCTGCGACGATCCGCGGCGCTCGGTGGGGTAGAAGTCGTCGGGCTTGGCATCGAATTCGGTGGAACTTTGCGGCGTCTGCGGCGCCGGAGCCAGCGGATCGGCAGTCAGTTTGGATATGGGAGACGCCGAAACCACGGTGTCGGCGGCTGCCATGACGACAGCCGAAGTTTCCGGAGATTCCGCGGTCGAGCCAAAGTCGAGTGACAACGTTTTGGCCGGCTCGGGCGTCTTCGGCTTATGGACATTCCACAGTGAAATCGGCTTCACCTCCGGCGGCCGAGTGAATCTACCAAACGCCAGCAGGTTGATGAGCGTTGGCCAGATGCCGCCGATGACGATGAGACATCCCGTAACCCAACTCAATACTGGATACGCCGCCCACCAGGCGTAGCGGTATTTGATGCCGTACACGCGGTTCAGCGCCGCGAGAAACTGGACGACGGATGGATATTCCTCGACAACTGGAGCGTTGCCCTCGACAACGCCGATCTGCGGTCGATACGGCGTTTTCGCGATGAAGCAGCGCGGGTCCCAGCGTCCCAGCCCGTTCTCTTGCGTGTGCCCATCCCAGTAATTTCCGCCGACTACGTAAACGAGTTGGCTTTTCCCCGCGGCATCGATCGTCCAATGCGGATATACCACGGGGTTGCTGAACAACGGAATCCCCTGGTAGTTGGATACCAGCGCATTTTCGAATTCGCGCTGATCGGTCATCTGCATACCGTAGCTGGTGTTCAATCCGTAGATCGGGCCGTTGGCGGCTTTGCGAACCAGGCCAATGATCGCGCCGACGATGATCGCGATCGCGATCCAATACCAGCGCCTTAGGGCTGCAAGTTGCATATGAACCTCACTGCAACGGAAACGTCAGCTACTGCTTCTTCGTCCCTCCCTCGGTACCCCGGGGGAGGGTTGGGAGGGGGGCTGGCGAGTGGGTTGATGGTAAGGAAAAGTGCTAATTCGACTTCTTCTCCTCAACGTCCGGTCCGGCTGCGAGCGTTTCGGACCACGACAGCATCCGTTTCGGATGAAACGTCATTTCCTCCTTGTTGAACTCGGGGTAGGTGTCGACGTGAAGGTCGTCGAAGAGGACGTTATTTCCGCCGCGGTGCATCAGGAATCCGCCGTCGCCGGGGAAGCAGAGACAGGGGATGCCAAAATCATCGCGATCGTAGTCATCGGTTTTCGTTTGGGAGCTTCCGAGAGGCGACGGATAGAGCGAGAGCTGGGTCAGATCGCCGCTGATGACGAATCGGCTGCCCATTTTCACGTCGCTGAACTTCGTCGAATGCCGTCCGTTGATCCCGGCCCAGACGGCGCAGATAAAGTAGTTGTGCAGCTTGATGGTGAATTGTGGAAACGACGGGCAGTTATAGATCGCCGAGTCGGCCGGAATAATTTTGTTGATCTTGCCGCACCAGGAGACTTCGTCGCCCGGATCTGATGGAGACGGAAACGGCGTCGCATGCCACCCGGACCAGCTCGGCATCGAGCCGCGGTTCTCGTTGGCGTACTGCATGAACGCAAAGCCGATCTGCCGCAGGTTGGACTGGCATTGCGTGCTCTGTGCAATTTCTCGCGCGACGCGCAACGCCGGCAGCAAGATCGACAGCAGCATCGCGGCAATGCCGATCACGACGAGCAATTCCACCAGGCTAAAGGCCCGCCGCAATCGACTTCGCGCTGGCATGCTTCGCGGCATCATGATCTCTTTGCTGAATGGACGTTTTTTAGCCATCGGATCAAACTCCGTTGCAACTGATAAATACCGCCGCTCGATCAAAGAAGGTGACCGATCCGGGAATTTCTTTTTTCCTGTCCCCGTTCGTCGCGAGCGGCAACAAGTCCTGTGAAGGCCACTGATGACTGATTCAGAACTCTTGCAAGAATACGTAAACGGTTCTGATGCGGCGTTCGCGCAACTGGTAAGCCGGCATGTTGATCTCGTGTATTCAGCGGCGATCCGACAGGTTCGCGATCCGCATTTGGCCGAGGACGTCTCGCAACACGTTTTTCTGATCCTGGCGCGTAAAGCGAAATCGCTGCGGCGCGAAACGGTGCTGGCGGCGTGGCTCTACAACGCGACGCGATATGTCTGCCTCGACGCGATCAAACAGCGCACCCGCCGCGAACATCATGAACGAAGGGCCGCGGAGATGGCGGAGAAGCTGAAACAAACCGAGGGCTCAACTCAGAATCAGAGCGCGATCTGGGACCAGACCGAGCGCGTTCTCGACGGCGCGATGGGATCAGTTAGCGGCGGGGATCGCCGGCTGCTGATCATGCGATTCTGGGAGAACCGGACGATCGAACAGATCGCCGGCGCTTTGGGCATCTCCAGGGACGCGGCCAAGAAACGAACGTCGCGTGCGATTGAGCGACTCCGCAAGGCACTGCTGCGGCGCGGCGTCGCGGTTCCCGCAGCCGCGCTCACGGCATTGCTCGTAAGCGAAACAGTCAAAGCGGCTCCTTCAAGTTTAACTACAAAAACAGTCTCCGCGATTGGAACCGCCGGCGCACACGCCGGCGCGGTGAAGGGAGCGTTAGCAATCATGGGATGGACCAAAGCAAAGATCGTCGCTGTGACGGCGGCAACCGCCCTGCTACTCGGCGGCGGTGGGTATGTCACATATCAAATGACCGCCGGCGCACGCCCGATGATCGTGTCGCTGGATAACAGCGGCGCGCCGGGAGTGAGTACTCTGGCGATGCCATCGGTCGTTATCGGCGCACCGTGGCGAAAAAACTTTGACGCGGTCTATCACCTTGAGCCGGCGGAAGTCATCAAGCGCGTGCCGCCGCCTTACATTCCCGAACGCGCCGCTTATCTGCAGTCAGAGGATGCGAACATGATTCGCATGTTCGGCAATCCAAAGCCGGAGGACATGTGGGTTAATTTCAGCTACGACAATACAAGCCATCTCCAGAGCGCGGCGATGGGCAAATCAACCATGGGTGATGCGCTCGAATCGGGCGTCGGCGTACGCCCCTATCAGATCGAAGCCGATTTTGACCCTTGGGCGATCGCATTTCCCGGCGATGTCCTCAGCCGCGGCGGCGCGCCGGTCGATCAGAAACTCGCCGCGATCGAGCCGGCGCTCTCGGCGGCGCTGGGCCGACCGGTGCACTTCGTAAAGAGAAGGCTCACGCGAAACGTGATCATCGTTCAGGGAACCTACGCGCCCGGCAAGAATCCACCGGTGGTGGATGTCACCGCCGGGCCGGTGCAAAAAAAGCCGATGCAAGTGGGCACCAGCACCGACTTCTTTTGGGGCTCGCTCGAACGAATTCTACGCTTGAAGGTGGTGGACCAGCGCTCAAGCAGGAAGGCGGAGATGGTGATGTACCGCGTCGATGGCGTCACGCCCGCCACGGCAAAAGACCCGCAAAAGCTACAATCCCTGCTGGCCAATCTTTCGCAACAGATGTCGCTGCAATTCAGCATCGAGCCGCGGGAGATCGATGTGTGGCAGATGACGGGTATGAGCCAGACGAATCCTTCCTAATCTCGAAACTTGATGACAACCGGGTGGTCACTCAGCGTCAGCGAGATCGAATGCGCGCCATTGAATTTTTGGATCGGCTCCGTTCCGGTCGTCGGATCGAAAACTATTGCCGACTTTCGTAACTCTGAGAATCCAACCGTCACGTCGTCTGATCCCGAAGCTTTCTCGTTCCATACCACCAGCGCGAGCGTGCCGTCGCTCTTTTGCAGAAGCACATCGTGCACGGTGGCCGACTGATTCGGAATTGTGTAATTCAGAGTCCGCTGCTGATCGACCGGTTCGCTGGCGAGGATCGTCGTGAGATTGTGCAGATACTCCGCCGACTTCTTCGGTTTGTAGTCCTTGGTCACGATCCCGTACCCCGCTTCATCGCCGCCGCCGGCGTCGCGGAGCATGTACACGAACGTGTATTTGAAGCCGCGCGCGAACTGCGCAAGATACATATTCAGGTAGAGCCGGCCTTGCTGCTCTTCGGTGAGGCCCTTCTTGCCGCCGGTCACCCAGCCGGTTTCGGTGGTGACGCGTGGAAGCTTCTGCAGCTCGTCGTTTGAATATCCGGGGAAGTTTTTGCGCCAGGTTTTTCCGTATTCGACATAGAGGCCATCCGTCCAACCGTGGAAGGTGGGGTCGGCGTTGACCCACGCCATGTTGTCGATGATGTGCGGCTGGCGGCAGATGTAATTGTGCACGTTCGCGAAGTCGGCAAACTTCGTCCCGTCCGGCATCAGCGCGCCGGCTTCGGTGGGAATCGTCAGAAACTGCAACCCGGCGTTGTCGGATTCCGAGCCGCCGGCTTCGCTGGAATGAAATACCGGATAATCCTTGAGCACCGCGTCGGCCTTGGCCGCGGCGTAAAACGTCGCCTGCCATTTCGCGATTGGCGCGGAAGTCGTCTTGCCCGACTTTTTTCCCTCATACGTGACGGGCCAGTTGTTCGGCTCGTTAGGCCCTTCCATCGCCAATAGCGCGCCGGCGTCAGCAAGCTGCCTGGAGATATTGATAACGCGAGATATCCCGGCGTCGCCGGGCCCGCTCTGGGTCAGCACGACCTTGATGCCGGCCTGCTTGTGCATCGAGATCCAGTCTTCAACGTGTCGCACGCTGGCATCGTCGCGAATGTTTCGGATGCCGGCATAAGCCAGTGTCGTTGCACTCCTGGACGGATCATCCGCCCCTTGTCCGACATGCGTGCAAATGCCGATGGAATTAAGGAAATCCGTCGCGGGAAGGGCGACGGCCGCACGCGCCGCGGACGCCGCCGACGCGAGCAGGCAAATCGTCGAACCGGCCCACGCCGCACTCCATCGTCCCGCCCACCGGCCACCGAGGTTGATCTTCATGCCTGTCCTACGAGTTTTGCTTCTAGACGTTGCCGCGCCGCCAAACGACAACTCGCCGTCGGCGACGAAAAATCACGCGGCCCCAGTTTTGCACTCATGGCGCGTTATGCCGGGCCTGGCTTGGGCACGAGGGGCAGGATTTGCCGCCACGCGAGGAGGATGTCGCGCTCTTCGCGCTCGGGCAGGTAGCTGCTCAGGATGAATTCCGAAGCGAGCCGGGCTTTCTCGATGAGCGGCCCCGGGTTCTCGTCGAGTTGTGCGATCACCTGCTCGACTGTCCGGGCGAAGCCGACGATGTCATCACGCTCCACCGGGAAAGCATATTGGCTATTAAGGTACTCGCGGCCGCCGCGCCCGTCATAGCCGATGGTGATGCACCCACAGGCCATCGCCTCCATCGGCGGCAGCCCCCAACCCTCCTGCACCTGGAAGCTCAGAAAGATCATGGATTCCCGCAGAATGGCCGCGGTTTCGGCCTCGGTCTTTCCTTCGATCTTGACGATCTCAAAACCGCGCAGCGACGCCCGATTTTGCAGCATCCCCAGTACCTGCGCGATATCCGCGGCGTTCCTCCGCGGCATCAATGCAATTTGCCGGCGCTTGTGCGGATGGAAGTGGAACAGCCGCGAATCGATCGAGTGGTGAATGCGAAAGATCGGATGGCCGGGAAAGGCATACTCCAGGTACGCCCGGCTGTCATCGGAGACTACAATCGTCGCAATATAGTCGGGGCGGCGGTAGGGAGCGACGTCGTCGGGGCTGGCTTGAAAAAGGAATGTCTGGTAGGCCCCCTGGTTAAAAATGACTTTCGGAATTCCCACCGTCTGCGGCGCCAGTTCCCAGGCGTTTATTTCCGGCACGACCAACAGATCCGAGTCGCCGGGCCACATCTCGGGGGGATACACGATCGGCGTCGCGTTGTCGAACCAAGTATAACGAAACCCCACCTGCTGATGCCCAATGACAGCGGGCAATCCATATTTTCTTAGAACATCGACCAGACGATAAAGCTTTCTCGCTCCGCCTGAGGCCTGAGCCAAATCTGGGCACAGAACGATGATGCGCCTGTCTGTCATACCTTGCCCGAAGAGGTGTTCGATAGGAGCGAAATGTACCGACGTGTCAGGATTCTGTCACGGCATTGTGAGAAGATGGCGAGGGCACGGCGAGCCGCATTGCGTTCGCGTGGAAAATGCCGGCGAGCGATCGCGCCGCCGCGGATTCCCGGTGCGCGCAAAATTCATCGCCTTTTCTTCCACGACCCCCACGCCACCAGCAGCAGATACGTCACCGCCAGAACGCCCCACCAGTTCCACGGATAGCCCGGCCCCGCTTCATGCGGATCTCCGTAGCCGCTGAGCAGGTTCTGCATGTATTGTTTGTCCCAGTTCCACTGCCGCACGGTTGTGTAGATCGCGCTGCCGAGCGCGAGGATTCCCCAGATGATCGCAAGCAGTTCGATCTCGGCGGCGCGGGGGTGCGCGTTGCGGCGGGCAAGCAGCATGGCGACGCGCGTCAACACCGCGACGACGCCGACGCTTGCGATGCACGCCAGCACGAACGTTATGTTTGAGTAAGTTTTGTCGGTGCCGTCGGCGTATGCGAGCAGGTCCATCGCGATCGAGCTCCTGAGTGCGTATGGAAATGATAGAGGGTTTGCGGTCGCGGAGAATCCGAGGCGGTTTGCTGGAAGTGTCTTTCGATTCCTTCAGCAAAATCATTCGTGTCCTCTCGCGCAATCGCGTTGTGCAAACGCGCGTTCCGTTGTGCAAAAAGCCCGCGGGCGCAACGGTGAAAATTCGGCGTGCATGATGACCTTGTGAAATCCATCACAGCGTTCTTGCAAAGCGTTTGGGCGGGTCATATGCTCGCCCCCCGTTCTCGGTGGCGGTTCATCGGCGCTCGCGTGGGCGGGCTTTGGCCGGCCGTCGCGGCTTGCACGAATTGGGACAATGCCCGCGTTGATTTCATCTCTTGGAATGCCGTTTTTTCTCGCTCAAGCCGGCGGTCCGGTCCTGCCGGCAATCGCGATTGTCGCGCTCTGTGTGATTGCGGGCATCGGCACCATCATGCTGCTGCCGTCGCATTTTCACCCGAGCTGGCGAAAAGTGGGCGGCGCGCTGACCGCCGCGACGGGGCTGATCTTCCTGGCGGCAGTGCTGCGGCATGAAGCCGCCGAGCATCAGACTGACATCCACAGCGTCTATTTCTATATTTTTTCCGCGTTCGGGCTCGTTTGCGCGATGCGCGTCATCACGCATCGCCAGCCGGTTTACTCGGCTCTCTATTTCGTGCTGACGGTGTTTGCCTCGGCGGGTTTGTTCGTGCTGCTGATGGCCGAATTCATGGCCGCGGCGCTGGTGATCATTTACGCCGGGGCGATCCTGATCACGTATGTATTCGTGATCATGCTGGCCTCGCAGCCGACGAGCGTCGACGGCGCGCACCCGACGCCGGCCCAGCAGATGGCTGATTATGACAACGTCAGCCGCGACCCCTTCATCGCCGCGACCATCGGCTTTGCTCTGATGGGCATCCTGCTGTTTGTCATCTTTGACCGGGCCGAAGAAATCACCGTCGCTTCGCTCAATCCAACAGCGCTGTCGGAGGGGATTGCGCGGCAAGCCCCGGCGGTCGAAGGAAATACGCAGGAACTGGGTGTTTATCTGTTTAGCCATCAGCAGGTGAGCCTGGAACTGGCGGGTTTGCTGCTGACGATTGCGATGGTCGGGGCGATTGTGATCGCCCGGCGTCGCGTGACGATTCCCGAATCGCTCGCTGCCGCCCCGGCTGAGGTGGTTGTCTTCCCCGCCACCCCGGTGGATGACAATCCGCACAGCATTCCGGTCTACGGCACCGACAACCCGAGCCAGAAAGCGTATCCGGAAACCTAAGCCGCGCGGTGCTGTCCCGACCGCGCGATGTTGACGTAACGTGTTCGTGAAATTGTCTGAACCATGAATCCACTTGCTTTGCAACATTATCTGGCGGTTGGCGCGATCATGTTCTGCATCGGGCTGATCGGCTTCATGACCCGCCGCAATCTGATCGTCATGTTCCTCTGCACGGAGCTGATGTTTCAGGGCGTGGCGATCAACCTGATCGCGTTCGGCCGTTTCCATGACAACTTGGCCGGGCAGGCATTTGTGATCTTCGTGCTGGTCATCGCGGCGGCCGAAGCGTCGCTGGCGCTGGGGCTTGTCGTCCTGCTGTTCAGGCAACGGAATACGCTGGACGCGGATGCGTGGCGCGATATGAAGGGTTGAGCGACGACGCAATTGCGCGCGATCGGGTCGCAAGCGACCCGGCTAAAAAAAGATTTGATTTGCGACCATGAACGACCTGTTTACTGTTCAATACGCCTGGCTAATCCCCCTGCTGCCGCTGATCGGCTTCTGCCTGAGTGGTCTGTTCGGCGCCCGCTGGCTGAAGGGCCAATCGCATTGGCCGATCTGGCTCGGCGTCGGCGCCAGCGCCGTTCTGTCATTCATGCTGCTGTTCGGGATGCTCAAGCTGTGGGATCAGGGGCCGACTTTGGCGCCCGCGGTTGACGTCGGGCGAATTATTACGCCCGTCACGACTGAAGAAGCTCATCCCACGCTCTCGACAACCGCGCACTGGTATGAATGGGCCAGCATCGGCGATCCTGCAAAGCAAGGCACCAAAGCGTATCTCAAGGTTGAAGCGGGCGCTTTCTTCGATCCGCTGACGGCGGTCATGCTGTGCGTCGTCACCGGCATCGGGTTTTTCATCACCGTCTACGCCAAGGGATACATGGCCGGTGAATCGGGCTACTTCCGATTCTTCGCCTACCTCGGGCTGTTCATCTTCTCCATGACCATCCTCGTGATGGCCGAGAATCTGATCATGCTCTACCTGGGGTGGGAAGGCGTCGGCCTCTGCTCGTATCTTCTGATCGGCTACTACTACGATAAGCCGTCGGCCCGCGAAGCCGCCAAGAAGGCGTTCATCGTCAACCGCGTCGGCGACTTCGGTTTCGGCATCGGCATCATGCTCTGCTTCCTGGTCTACGGAACCGTCAGCTACTACGGCGGCGACCCGTCGAAATCGATCGGCGTTCTGACGAAAGCCGCCGATATGGACTTCTACAACAAGCTTCTCCCCTGGCAGCAAACCTGCGTTTACTGGATTCCGTTCTGCCTGATGCTTGGGGCGTTCGGCAAAAGCGCTCAGTTCCCCCTGTACGTCTGGCTTCCCGACGCCATGGAAGGCCCCACACCCGTCAGCGCGCTGATCCACGCCGCCACGATGGTGACGGCCGGCGTTTACATGATCGTGCGATGCAGCACGCTCTTCTATCAGAACAGCGCGGCGATGATGATGATCGCCGCCATCGGCTGCTTCACGGCAATTCTGGCCGCGACGATCGCGATGCGGCAGTTCGATCTGAAGAAAGTTTTCGCGTATTCGACGATCAGCCAGCTTGGTTTCATGTTTGTCGGCGTCGGCGTGCTCGCTCCGGTCGCGGGGATTTTCCACCTCGTCACGCACGCGTTCTTCAAGGCGCTCTTGTTCCTCTCATCCGGCGTGGTCATGCACGCCATGGGCGGCGAACTGGATATGCGAAAGATGTCCGGCGTGCGACGCGTGCTGCCGATCACGCACATCTGCATCCTGATCGGCTGCCTGGCTCTGGCCGGCTTCCCGCTGACCAGCGGATTCTTCTCCAAAGACGACATTGTCGGCGCGGCCCTACACCGCTCGCCGTTCATCGGCATCCTGCTGCTGATCGCGGCGTTCATGACCGCCTACTACACGTTCCGACTGTTCTTCCGCGTCTTCTGGGGCCCGCTGGTGGTTCCGGAGCCGCAGGCGGGTCACGGGCATGGTCATCTTGACGCCCACACCACGCCGGGCGTCGATGCCCCGGCGCATGGCGTCGATACGCATGCAACCGCCGCCGACGCCCACGGCCACGACGACCCCGCGCATCACAATCACGAGCCGCTCAGCATGATCATTCCGCTGATCGTGCTGGCCATCGGCGCGCTGCTCGCGGGTTATCTGAACTTCCCGGAGCGCGCTCACAGCCTTGCCGGATTCCTGGCCCAAAGCCCGTCGTTTGTGCAGGGATATGACGTAGCCCTGCACGGCCATGGCGACATGGGTTCCGTTGGCGCGGGCAATTTCGGATTTGAAGATGCCGACGCCCCGTCTCCGATCCCTGGCCTGCTGCTGGGCGGGGCGATCTCCATCGCCGGCATCCTGGTCGCGCTCTACCTGCATTTGGTAAACCGCACCATGGCCGAGCAACTGACGCATTCGCTGCAGAAACTTGGCATCGTCGAGCTTGTCGACGGCAAGTTCTTCGTCGACGAGATCTATCAGAAGTACATCATCAATAACCTGCGCCGGCTCGGCGACGTGTTTTTCGCGTTCGATCGCTGGATTGTCGACGGAATCATCAACAGCTTTGGATGGATTCCACAGCTCTTCGGCTATGGGCTGCGTTTCACGGTGCAACGCGGCTACCTGCAGGGCTATGCGACGACGATGCTATTCGGCGTGCTGGTTGTGCTGGCGCTGATCTTCCTGAGCTAATGAAAAGCCCAGGCCGATCGCGGCGATGGTTGAGTTAGAAACTTGATTTGCTTCCGAAAGTCAGATGCCTGAATACAACAGCATACTGGTTCCGCTTCTTCTGCTGGTTCCGCTGGTCGGAGCCGCCACCGGCGCGCTGATCAAGACCGACCGCGAGGCCAAGATCTGGGCGTTCCTCGTCAGCCTGGCGACGTTCGGCATCGCCATCGCGATGACGTTTCAGTTGTACGGCATCGGCGCCGACGCCAACTGGGATCACGTCATCGCCCTGGGCTATCGCCCCGAGCATTTCCAGATTTCATCGCTGCACTTTGGATTCAATCTGCATGTGGACACCATCGGCCTGTGGCTGGTGCTGCTGACGACGTTCCTGACCCCACTGACGATCGCCTTCAGCATGGGCAGCATCCACGAACGCCAGCGCGAGTTCTACGCGTGGATGAACGCCCTGCTCTTCACGATGCTCGGCGTGTTCGTCTCGGGTGATCTGCTGCTGTTCTACACCTTCTTCGAACTCACGCTGGTTCCGATGTTTTTCATCATCGGCATTTGGGGCGGCACGCAGCGCCGCTACGCCGCCGGCAAGTTCTTCCTGTTCACCTTCACCGGCTCGGTTTTCACGCTGGCCGCGGCGATTTACGTGGGCATGCGGGCCAACTCGTTTGATATCTCGCAGGTCGTCAACTTCGCACAGCACAATCTCACTCAGTTCGAACGCTGGTGGGTGGCCCTCGGATTCCTTATCGGCTTCGCGGTGAAGGTGCCGCTGTTTCCGGTGCATACCTGGCTTCCCCTGGCGCACACCGAAGCCCCAACGCCGGGTTCGGTCATCCTCGCCGGCGTGCTGCTGAAGCTCGGAACTTACGGATTGCTGCGGCTGGCCATCCCAATTGGCGTGCTGCACTCGGGCGGCGTTGCCTTCACCGGACTGGTTCACTTTGTGGGGGTCATCTGCATCATCGGCGTCATCTACGCCGCCCTTGTCGCGTGGGTGCAGCCCGACATTAAGAAGCTCGTCGCTTACAGCTCGGTCTCCCACCTGGGCTTCTGCATCCTCGGCTTGTTCGCTCTCAACGAGATCGGCTTCGAAGGTTCGGTCCTCTACATGATCAACCACGGCCTTTCGACCGGGGCAATGTTCCTCGTCGTCGGCATGATCTATGACCGCTATCACACCCGCGACATCAATGAACTTTCCGGCCTGGCCAAGCGAATGCCGATCCTGGCGTTCTTCTTCGTCTTCTTCGTGATGGCCAGCATCGGCCTGCCGGGCCTCAACGGATTCTGGAGCGAGTTCCTCACGATTCTCGGCGCGTTCACCAGCGATTCGCTCGGCCCGGCTTACGGAGCATTTGCCGCCCTCGGCATCATCCTTGGCGCGGTCTACATGCTGCACATGACCGCCCGCGTGATCTGGGGACCGCTCAAGACGCCGGCCGTTCATGGAGAAGCACACGGCCACGCCCCCACCGGCGGCGACGTGCATGGCCATCCGCTGGCCGAACCGCATCCGTCGCACCCCGGCGACATCAATGCCCGCGAGATCGCGATCCTGATTCCGATCGCCTTGGCGGTTATCGTTCTCGGTGTAAAGCCCGGCGTGGTCACGGATCACATGCTCAAGCCGGTGCAGGAAGTGCTGAGTCCCATGGATAAGCTCGGGCCATTGCCGACGACGGAACCGTATAACGCCACGCCGGCCAAGTTGCGCGCAATCGGCGGCCTGTCATCCGCTCGTCCGAAAGCGCCCGCGGCCCTGGCCAGCGCCGAACGAAACTAAAGAAATACGTATCGAACTCCTATGAGCGAACTTTTTGTCAGCATCTGGCCCGAAATTCTGCTGCTGGTCGTCGGCAGCCTTCTGCTGCTCTTCGGAACGGCCAAGCGACCTTCCACGCGCCGCATTGTTCCCGTGCTGGCGTTGCTCTCATTGCTGGGAATCTTCTTTGGCTTGCTGTTCGCGGCTCCCGCCGATCACACAGCCAAGCCGGCCTCCGAATCGCTGCTGATCTACCGCTTTCAGGATTACGTGAAGCTGATCTCCGCCGGCGCGGGCGCATTGCTGGTGCTGCTGGCGTGGCCCACCAACCGCAGCGCCACCGGCAACACCGCCATCCAATATGGACATGAGACCGGCGAGTTCTTCGGCCTGATGCTGCTCAGCATCGCCGGCATCTTCTTCGTCGCTTCGGCTAACGACATCATCGTTCTCTTCCTCGGTATCGAGCTGGCGAGCATTCCCACCTACATCATGGTGTCGATCTCGCGCCCCATGCCGGTTGCGCAGGAAGCCGGCGTCAAATACTTCTTTCTCGGCGCGATGGCCGCCGCCGTCATGCTCTTTGGCTTCAGCTACCTTTACGGAACGACGGGTCACACGAATCTGCAGGAAATCGCCAACAGCATGCAGATGTCTGGCCCGAACCATGACTGGCAGTTGCTGGCCCTGGTAATGGTGATCCTGGGCTTCGGATTCAAAATCGCCGCCGTTCCGCTTCATGCCTACGCGGCTGACGTTTACCAGGGCGCTGCCACGCCCGTCACGGCGTTCCTTGCCTTCGTTCCCAAGACCAGCGGCTTTGTCGCCCTCATCAAGATCCTCTTCTATGCCGGCCAGGTCGGGCAAGAGCACTTCATCCTCCCCGACAACATCTCCAAGATGCTCTGGGTACTCGCGGTGCTCACCATGTTTGTGGGCAACGTCATGGGCCTGCTCCAGCACAACATCAAGCGCGTGCTGGCCTACAGCTCGATCGCTCACAGCGGCTACATGCTCGTCGGCGTCACGACGATCGTCACCGCCCAGGGCCATCCCGACATTCAAGCTGCCGCCGTTGCGGGCGTGCTGTTCTACCTCGCGGCGTATGCGATCATGAACACCGGCGCGTTCGGCGTGCTGATGATGCTCCCCAGCCGCGAAGCCCCTGAACTTCCCGAAGGCGCTGAAGACGGCGCCGAGCCCGCCGCCCTCGGCACCTCCGCCGAAACTTTCGAAGACATCGCCGGCCAGGGCCGCCGGTTTCTCCCGCTCGGCATCGCGATGGCCGTCTGCTGCTGGAGCCTCACCGGCCTGCCCTTCACGATCGGCTTCTTCGGCAAGTTCTTCCTGATCAAGCCGGCCCTGATGATCGCCTCCGACAATCAGCTCGTCCGCTCCCGCATGACCTGGCTCGTCGTGCTGCTGGTCATCAATGCCGCGATCTCGGCGGCGTATTACCTCAAGATCATCGGCGCGATGTTCCTGCGCGCCGAGCCGACTTCGTTCTATAGCAAGTCAACCCCCAGGCCGAGCTACGACCAATACCGCCCCGCCCAGGCATGGCCCGTCATGGCCAGCATCGCCATCAGCGTCATCGGCACCCTCGCCCTCGGCGTCTACCTCCCCGCCACCAGCAACCTCGCCGACCGCTCCCAAGCCACCGAAATCCAGGGCACTCCCCCGCGAATCGACGCCCCCATCGTCGTCAGCACCCAACCCGCCACCGCGGCGGCATCAGCTCAGTAGAAATCGCGGAAGTGCGCCGGGCGTGAGAGAGTCTTCCCAAGTTAGCCGCAATACCGTTCAACGAAGCATTGCGATGCTTTTGGCAAACTGCTGTTTTGGCTGGGGATAGTTGCGGTGTTCGGGGCGTTTCTTTTTCCATCGGCTCATCTTTCGT
>Ga0182024_10011421_pt1 | contig 17834 bp, 15 predicted proteins | sample P32metaG_FD_120480 | JGI IMG/M metagenome (GOLD analysis project Ga0182024, IMG submission 120480) | Permafrost microbial communities from Stordalen Mire, Sweden - P3-2 metaG (Illumina Assembly) | ecosystem: Environmental > Terrestrial > Soil > Wetlands > Permafrost | place: Sweden: Stordalen... | reverse complement strand
GCTTCCTTGAGTTTAATCAACTCGAAAACCCTTCGGGCAATCAGGCTCGGCGCTTTGAGCGCTTGCTTGGCCACGGCGCGGTGTCCAGTTTGCTTGCTGAGATACGCAGACCGCTAGTGATCCTTGACCCTGACATCCTGATGAACTGTCTTATTCGAAAGAAGTTCTTTGGCGTGGACCCGTACAGAAACCGGGTATGGGATGAGGACGGCGACTTAGCACACCGGCGTTTCCAAGTCTTTCAGCAACAAATCGCGTTCGGCAGCCTTCGAAGCTTCGCGTGGGTTCAGGAACTAAACAGCGTGTTGAAGCGCAGCGACGACACGCTCGTTATCTTCGTCTCCCCCGTCAATGAGACGTTGATTGACACGTATTCGTCAAAAGAGTATGCAGCCCGCTGTCATGTTGAGTTCTCAAGGGCGCATCAGAGTTTGCTGTGGTATTTGGACCGCCAAGGGATTCCTTATATTGACGGGAGTAATCAATTTGAGGCAGAAGACTTTGTAGACCTAGTGCATGTCAACGTACATGGTGAACGACGCATTGCGGAGTTAATTGATGGATACGTGAAGGCAGGGAGATCGATTTCGGCTTCCGCACATCAGTATACTCAATAATCGGAACGCTGGAGCCATAACTCAGCGACCAACTCGGCCGCCCGAATTCTAGAGCTGCTTGTGCGAAAAGTTCAGGAGGTCTTTGATGTGGATCAGGGCCGTAATTCTTCCACTGAAGGTTTCTTCAGCTGGGAGGGTATTTGAAAATCAGCGTGTTTGGTTTATGCGTGAGCACAGTCTCGGCAGGCTGCCTTGCCTATCAGGGACATGAGGTTATTGGCGTCGACCCCGTTGGGATGAAGACGGACCTGATTAACCGCGGATGGTCGCCTATTGTAGAGCACTACTGTCCGGTTGAACACTTTGGCGATCCGTGTAACCCACAGTTGTGGCAGGACTTAAGTGCCAATTCCAGTCTTTTCGGTTTGAACTCGTCAGAGCCTATTTTCGGCCCCCCGTACTCCGATTTGCCCGCGCGAAATAAATAATGGAGCATGAACAGCGGCCGAACCGTCTTCTCAGCTGATGGATTACTTGCCGACCTATGAATTTCAAAAATGTGTGAATCGTTATGCCGGCGATTACAGATCACGAAGCTTATCTTGCCGGGATCAGTTTCTCGCCATGGCCTTCGCGCAACTGACTTACCGCGAGAGTCTCCGGGATATCGAGACTTGCCTACGATCGGTCGGCAGCAAACTCTATCACATGGGTTTCCGCAGTACGATTGCACGCTCCACTCTGCCGATGCCAATGAGTCTCGGGACTGGCGGATCTATGCCGACTTTGCCCAGACTCTGATCGCGATTGCACGCCCGTTATATCGCTGCTGGCGACAGTTGTAAGATAGGTTTGGCGTTCAAAGCAGGAGAGCCGGATTGAAGATCAAAGCTCGTTCCGTCGGTTGCAACCAGTCTTCGGATCGGCGTAAATATTTCCGGTATCGGTTGCCATCTGTCCCGATGTAATCTGCGAGGACAAAGACGAGCACCAAGAAAGTTTGTTGCCCTTGATCGTCGTATAATGACTCGCTCCATCCTGCATCGAAATGCAGTCATACCCGCTAGAGGTTTGGCCGCTCGTCGCTCTGCCCACCTGTGTGATCGTGTTGTTCAGAATCTGGACACCGGACGTTCCAGCATGGATGTAAATACCGGAGTTACTGAGCGCGAAGGTAGGGTCAGTAATCGTGAAGCCTTCGATGATTACATGACTCGCAGCTACATTCCACGGCCTCGTCGTCACCGTAGCGCTGGCATTTACTGTGAACGTGATGCACGCCGTGCACACACCGTTCGTTCCGTTTCCTGAATGACTAAGACTTGGTGTTTCGCTGTACGTCCGCGCATCGACCGTGCAGGTATCGCCCGCGGCGGCCACGTTGGCACATGCTTGAATCGCCGCCTGCCTTTACTGTATTGTTCGTCGCACTGGCTGAAACCGCCAAAACCAAAACACACCAGATTATTTTGATCATTGTTTTCATGACAAAGCGCTCGATTTGTACGGCATGTCTTTGCAACGAAGGGGCTATTCTCTGGTTAATGTCCTGACTCGTCTTGCCATTCAGTCCTGACCGGACGGTTGCAATCGCTTCATTCTTTGTTGCAGAGTACCACCTGTGGCGGGGCTGTGGTCGACAGCACCAAAGTATCGGGAGTACATGGAAGGCAAATCCCGGCGGGAATTGGCCGATGGCGGGGTTATCCTTGCTGAAAGAACAGTATGAGAATTAGCATCTTCGGGTTGGGGTATGTGGGGACGGTTTCGGCGGGATGTCTCGCTGATGATGGACATGAAGTCGTTGGTGTTGACCGTCTTCCGACAAAGGTCGATCTGATCAACCGTGGGCAATCTCCCATTGTTGAAACAGATATTGGTGAAATCATCGCGGCCACTGCCAAGGCTGGCCGGCTGCGCGCCACGAGCGATCCTGGGCAAGCGATCCGTGAGTCGGAACTGTCGTTCGTTTGCGTCGGCACACCTAGCCAGGCCAACGGCAATCTCGACCTCCGATACATCCGACGGATTTGCGAACAGATCGGCGAAGCGCTCAAGAGCAAGAATGAGCGCCACACGGTCGTCATTCGCAGCACCATCTTGCCGGGTACGATGCGCAAGATCGTGATTCCCACTTTGGAAGAGTTCTCCGGAAAGAAAGCCGGGGTCGCATTCGGGGTATGCAACAACCCGGAATTTCTGCGGGAGGGGTCGGCAGTGAAGGATTTCCGCTTTCCGCCGAAGACCGTCATCGGAGAGTTGGATCAAGCCAGCGGCGACATTCTGGCGTCTCTCTACAAGAAGCTCGATGCGCCGTTAATTCGGACGGATATTGAGTCTGCCGAAATGGTAAAGTACATCGACAACAGTTGGCATGCACTCAAGATTGGGTTTGCCAATGAAATTGGCAATCTCTGCAAATGCTTAGGCCTCGACGCCCACAAGGTGATGAAGATCTTCTGTCAGGATCAAAAGCTCAACATTTCTCCTGCTTACCTGTCACCCGGTTTTGCGTTTGGAGGCTCGTGTCTGCCAAAAGACCTTCGGGCATTGTCCTATCAGGCCAAGATGCACGATTTGGATCTGCCGATTCTAGCTTCGATCCTGCCGAGCAACGAAATGCAGATCTCCCGAGGCCTGCAGTTGATTGTGAAGAGGGAACACACGCGAGTAGGCATCTTGGGATTTAGTTTCAAGGCGGGAACGGACGATCTGCGAGAGAGTCCCATGATCGAAGTCATCGAACGCCTGATCGGCAAGGGGTATGACTTGCGGATCTATGACAAGAACGTGAATATCGCCAGGTTGGTGGGCGCGAACCGAGATTTCATTCTCAACCACATTCCGCACATTTCCAAGCTTATGGTCGGAGACATTGACGCGGTGCTGGATCACGCCGAGACCGTTGTAATTGGAAATAAGGATCCGGAGTTCAGCAAGGTGCCGGAGCGGCTTCGCGCGGGCCAATTTCTTGTAGATTTTGTGCGAATTATCGAGGGGAGAAGTGATAATGGCAATTATGACGGCATCTGTTGGTGAGAAGCGGGCGAGCCAGGGTGTGAACCCTGCTGCAAAAACGGCGATCTACGAATCCGTGATGCGACTCTCCCGGTGGTTGGAAGAGAACGATTACCGCGGCTACGATACTTTCGACGGCCTCAGTGCGCGCTTTTTGCGGCCATTTACTTTTGAGACGAAGTTGCTGCGTATCGTACTCCAGCAGAGTGTGAGGCGATTCCCAGTGAACTTGCGCCCCGTGTTGGGAATTGCCAGGGAACAATCCAGCAAGGGCATGGGGTTCCTGGCGCGCGGCTTCATGCGTCTTCACCAGACCACCGGCGACCCGGCATGGGCGTCCAAGGCGGAGATGGCTCTGCAATGGCTGATCGATAAACAGTCCAAAGGATACAGTGGAGCTTGCTGGGGAAATCATTTCGATTACCAATCGAGGGGATTTTACCTGCCCAAGGGAGTCCCAACCATCGTGTGGACATCCCTAATCGGCCACGCGTTTCTGGACGGATATGAGCATTTTGAAAACGATAAATATCTAAAGGTTGCCGTAAGCGCTTGCGAGCATATTCTCCGCGATTACAGTACGCACCCTCACGGAGAAGGGGTATGCATTAGTTACGTGCCAGGTATAAACAACCAGGTTCACAACGCGAACACGCTGGGTGCGAGCCTGTTGGCACGCACCTATTCCCACACGCGTAATCAGGCCTACCGCGACCTAGCACAGAAAGCCCTCCAATATACCGCTGACTATCAGCGGTCGGACGGATCCTGGTACTACGGGGAAGATGGTTGTCATTGGGTCGATAACTTTCATACTGGCTACGTACTCGACTGTTTCAAACGCTACGTCGAAAGCACCGGGGACGATCGCTTTACGGCCTCGATGAATAAGGGGTATGAATTCTGGAAGAACACGTTCTTCCTGCCGGACGGGACTCCCCGGTACTACGATTACAAGACTCTCCCCATTGACATTCAGTGCAGTTCGCAGGCGATTGATACCTTGGTCTACTTCAGCGATCGCGATCCAGAAAGTTTGCCTCTTGCGCTCAGAGTCGGTCAATGGACGATTGATCATATGCAGGACCGGTCGGGCTACTTCTATTACCGAAGGTATTCGCGAGGGATTGTGAACAAGACTCCAACCCTGCACTGGGGACAGGCAACCATGCTTTGCGCCCTGGCCGGACTGTATCAGTCCATTTAGAGAGAAGGTTTGTTGTGGCGAAGAAGATCCTCATTATCGTGGAGAACCTGCCGGTTCCACCGGACTTCCGAGTCTGGAAGGAAGCCCGTTCCTTGCGCGGGGCTGGATATGAGGTCACCGTATTGTGCCCCAGAGGTAAGGGCTGCGAACGCGGCTATGAGTTCATCGACGGAGTACACATTTACCGGCATCCGACGGCCCAAGAGGGGCATGGCCCTTGGGGATACGTTCTCGAGTACAGCTATGCTTTGTTTTGGGAGTTTCTGTACTCGTGGTGGATTTACCTGCGGCGTGGATTTCGTGTGATCCAAGCTTGCAATCCTCCGGACGATATTTTCCTTGTGGCACTCCCGTTTAAACTGTTGGGCGTGAAATACATATTCGATCACCACGATGTCAACCCTGAGCTGTATCTCTCCAAGTACGGCAAGATGGGCCTCTTCTACAAAATACAGGTGTGGTTGGAAAAGATGACGTTTCGTTTCAGTGACGTTGTGATGTCGACCAACAACAGCTATCGAGAGATCGCGATGACGCGCGGAGGCGTAAGCGGAGACGACGTCTTTGTTGTGCGCAACGGCCCCGATCCGGAAACGTTTAAAGCCGTCTCGCCGAATCCGACCTTGAAGCAAGGGAAGCGTTATCTTGTCGGGTATGTCGGAGTGATGAACAGTCAAGAGGGCTTGGACATTCTTCTCGATGTAGCCTCACGAATCAAGAACTTAGGACGCCGGGACGTTCATTTCACATGTATCGGAAGGGGGCCGGAACTGGCAAGCCTCCGCAAGATGACCCAGGACAAACAACTCGAAGACATGGTGACCTTCACCGGATTTGTGCCAGACGCTGAACTGGTCGAGATCCTTTCGACTGCCGACGTATGCGTGAACCCAGACAGGCCATCCCAGATGAATAGTATGTCTACCATGATCAAAATCCTGGAATACATGTGCTTGGGCAAACCGATCGTGCAGTTCGAAGGGAAGGAAGGGCGGTTTAGCGCTCAGGACGCATCGTTGTACAGCGGCGAGCAAGCGGCGGATTTTGCGGAAAAGATCCTATGGCTGTTGGATCATCCGGAGGAGAGGGAACGGATGGGCCGGTTTGGGCGAACGCGGATCGAGAAAGAACTGGCTTGGGAATACTCGGTTCAGAACTTGCTCGCCGCCTACGAGAGAGCGTTCAGCAAGATGCGAGGCAGGAGCGCTGTTGAAGCAAACAATGCCAGTGCTGAGATGAAACACTGATCGTCGGTTACTGGACGAATGAAAGGTAAGAATCAGATCTCTTGGAGTTCTGAGATTGGACTCATGGAAATCATCGCTGAATCCGAAGAAGTGTCGCATTCGTTGAATACAGAATATTTTGAGCCTACGGTTTACGAAATTGATCCTTTACGCGATCCGCGCTGGGCGTGCCTTGTTGAGAGCCACCCTCGAAGTTCAGTCTTCCACACAACGAAGTGGCTGACGGCTTTACAGAATGTTTACGGTTACGAACCTGTGGCGGTGACCACCTCGCCACCAGAGGTGAGACTCACGAATGGGCTCGTGTTCTGTCACGTCAAGAGTTGGCTGACTGGGCGACGCTTTGTTTCTCTGCCATTTTCTGATCATTGCGAGGCGTTAGTCGACAGTCCGGACGAGTTGGACGCGATGCTTATGCGTTTGAAGCGAGATCACGAGAAATGGGCGTCGCAATACATCGAGATCAGGCCAGTATCGCAGCGCCCCGGCAGGAATACTGGACTGGAAGAAAGTCTCACCTATCAATTTCACCGCCTAGATCTGCGCAGGAGCGCAGAGGAGTTGTTTCATGATTTCCACAAAGACTGCATTCAGAGGAAGATTCGACGCGCGGAACGGGAAGCATTGAAGTACGAAGCAGGGAACTCGGAAGCCTTGCTGCAGAAGTTTTACAGCCTTCTGGTGACGACTCGCCGGCGACAGTATTTGCCGCCTCAACCTTTGGCGTGGTTTCGGGGGCTCGTCGCTGCCTTTGGCGACGATATCAAAATTCGTGTTGCGTCCAAGGGAGACGTGCCAGTTGCCAGCATTCTGACGCTGTCCCACAAGAAGAGTGTGGTCTATAAGTACGGAGGCAGTATCGCCTCACTGAACAAATTGGGAGGTATGGCGTTTCTGTTTTGGAAGACGATTCAAGAGGCGAAGGATGAAGGGATCGAAGAGCTCGATCTCGGGCGCTCCAACATTGACAATGAGGGTCTCATCGCCTTCAAAGAACACTGGCGGGCGGCTCGAACTACCCTCAGTTATTGGAGGTATCCACGCGGGCCTCTGGTGCCGCAGAGCGCTTGGCGACAGACCCTGCTCCGCCATTTCGTTCAGTCCGCACCAGATTTCGCGTTAGTGGCCGCTGGGTCGCTTTTGTATAAGCATATCGGCTGAGAATGACTCCCGGAGTCCGTTGTGCTCTCGGTCCTTCTTGAGGATGTTTTATGCAGTTTCGTAGTGATCTGCAAGACGTCGTGTCGAATGCAACGGTGTACTCCCCCGTCTTGATAGATGTGAGTTAGTAGCGTTAGTTCCCGGTGCACCACCTAATCACTGTCTATACTCTCGCTGGGGGAGATGAATTCGGGATGAATGATTCTGTAAGCCAATATTATCGATGCCCCGAAAGCCATGTGCGCCTGAGTCTGAGAGAGCCCCTCTCGGAAAGCAACGGCTATTTCAACTTCGGTACAGGCACAACCTGTTACGGGCGGTGTGCCGGACACTCTCCATCGAAGTGTCCGGAAGGACCTCTATATGACGTCATGGCCGATGCAAAACTCGATGGCGGGACTGTCGGTCTTCCGTTCGATCTGAAGCAGGTTGTTGATAATCTGCGCTATGAATTGTATTCCCAGGAAGCCAGCAGCCAAGCGGAAACCACGATGGCTCGGGCCTACTATCTAATTCGCCCGCTTCTTTCGGTCTCTGTAAGGAAGCACATTCAAAGATGGCATTTCAGAGATTGGGAGCGCCTGGCATTTCCTCATTGGCCTGTCGACACGACGGTAGACCAGATTTTCGAGCAGACCATGCTCTTGTCACTCAAGGCACAGTCTGTAAGCGAGATTCCATTCGTGTGGTTCTGGCCCGAAGGCGCCACCAGTTGCGCGATCATGACGCACGATGTGGAGACCGAGAAGGGTGTACGCTCATCCCCTTATTTGATGGATATGGAGGATGCGTTCGACATCAAGGCCTCCTTTCAGATCGTTCCCGAACAGCGTTACGAGGTAACGGATGATTTCTTGAATTCTGTACGGGATCGAGGATTCGAGGTGGTCGTGCACGATCTGAACCATGATGGGCATTTATTCAGGGAAAAAGCGGAGTTCCTCCGCCGAGCCAAGGCAATCAATTCTTACGGGAGACGCTTTGGCGCCTCCGGATTTCGCGCTGCGGTCCTATATAGAAAGCAGGAGTGGTTCGATGCCTTAGACTTCTCATACGACATGTCGGTGCCGAACGTGGCGCACCTCGACCCGCAGCGAGGTGGCTGCTGCACGGTCATGCCGTATTTTGTGGGAAAGATTTTAGAGTTGCCTGTGACAACCACCCAGGACTACACACTGTTCAACATTTTCAATGACTATTCCATCGATCTGTGGAAGAAACAGATCGAGTTGATCATGGAGAAGCACGGGTTGATTAGCGTCATCGTGCATCCCGATTACGTTGGCGATTCTCGGGAACGTGCTGCTTATGAAGCTCTGCTCGCGCACCTGGCAGACTTGAGGAAACAAGAAGGAATTTGGATTATGACTCCTGGTGAGATTGATCGCTGGTGGAGACAGAGAGCAGAAATGAAAGTCGTCAAGGACGAAGTGGGTTGGCATATCGAGGGTGCTGGAAGCGAGCGAGCTTGTCTGGCGTTCGCCAGTGAGAAGGACGGGCGCATTTGCTACACGTGCGATTCTACGCCTGACCTTCATCCCACCAACGTTCGGACCGGCAGAGAGGACCGTGCAGAGCGAATTTGAGCGTGGTGTGGCAGAAATGCGGATGGGCCTATTCAGCGGGATCACGCTGTTAAGAATGAATAAGCGAGGGCAAAAGTGGTGAGGAGCAAGTCGTCCAATTTGGATGTGGCGATCGTAGGCGCGGGTCCGTATGGATTGTCTGCGGGAGTGCATCTGAAGGCGAAGGGTATTTCTGCGTGTGTGTTTGGTGAACCGATGGAGTTCTGGGCGAGCAAGATGCCGGAGGGGATGCTTCTGCGCTCGCCTCGAGTGGCGTCCAACCTGTCTGACCCGGATCGAGCGTTCACATTGGAGGCTTACGAAGAAGCCGTGAAGAAAGAACCCTGCGCTCCGCTTCCGCTAGACACGTTTGTTGAGTATGGCAGATGGTTCCGGCAGCAATTGGGCTCAAATCTGGATCAAAGTAAAGTCTTACGGATTGATCGGGACCAGCGTGGCTTTCGGCTTACTCTGCAGGACGGCACAGAGGTTCTCTCGTCAGTGGTGGTAATCGCCGCGGGAATTGGTCCGTTTAAGAAGAAACCCACAGTATTCCAGAATCTGTCACCACAACAAGCGACACACTGCTATGAGGGCCGTGACGTCCGAAGGTTCGCGGGGAAGAGAGTTGCGGTCATCGGCGCGGGACAGAGCGCGTTAGAATCGGCAGCTCTTTTGCATGAAGCAAATGCTCAGGTCGAAGTGATTATGCGCGAATCCCACATCAACTGGATCGGCATGCATTCCTGGTTGCACCACATGGGCCCGATTTCATCACTTCTTTACTCGTCTCACGATGTAGGCCCAGTCGGAATCAGTCGTCTCGTGGCGTACCCGAAGATCGTTTCCGCGATTCCACTGAAGCTACGTGACCGGATCCGAACTCGAGCAGTGCGTGCGGCGGGATCTCGATGGCTTCCTGAGCGCCTAAAGGCGGTCAAGATCATGATTGGACGGAGTGTGTCGCAGGCCACTGCACTTGGCGACGAAGTCGCCCTCAAGCTTGACGACGGGAGCGAGCGTCGAGTCGATCATGTGTTGCTTGGAACCGGATACCAGGTGGACATATCTCGATATGACTTTCTCCAGCCCGAGCTCGTGCGAGATGTCAAGCAATTTGACGGATATCCCAAACTTGCCGGCGGATTCCGTAGCTCCGTGCCTGGACTGCACTTCATCGGTGCTACTGCAGCCCGAACCTTCGGCCCTCTTTTGTACTTTGTGGCGGGTACGGAGTTCGCTTCTCGGGAATTAGTCGCACACATTTCAACAAATCATCACTAGAGTCTCGGAGTCTGCCGTGGAAACTTCTGCCAATACGTCAATGAACCCCGAGCAAGTGGGAGCGATTGTCATCGGGGGTGAACACCCAGGATTGGGCATTGCCCGAAGCCTGGGGCGCAGAGGGATTCCCGTCTGCGTCATTGATGACCAGCATTCGATTTCGCAATTCTCTAGGTACGTCACGAGAGTAGTACGGGTAAAGGACTTACGCGACGAGCATCAGACTGTTGAAAACGTATTGGAAGCGGGACAACGCTACGGAATGAAGGGTTGGGTATTGTTTCCGACGAGAGATGAAACGGTCGTTGCGTTCTCCCGCCACCGAGATCGGCTCGCGGAATTCTTCCGAGTCACAACGCCTTGTTGGAACACCGTGAAGTGGGCGTGGGACAAGAAGAACACATATGACCGGGCCGTCGAGTTGGGGATCCCGGTTCCACACACGTCTAACCCCAGGAATGAGGAAGAGCTTTCTGCCTTGTACAGTCGATTGCCTTTGGCAATCAAACCGGCCATCAAAGAAAATTTCTTTTATGCCACTGGGGCCAAGGCATGGCGTGCGGAGACGCCAGCCCAGCTCCACGACTTATTTCTGAAGGCCGGGCGGCAGATTAAGCTAGAAGAGATCATGGTTCAGGAAATCATTCCGGGCGATGGTGAGCGGCAGTACTCGTATTGCGCTTTTTTTCGCGATGGTAAGGCGCACAGCACCTTGATCGCCAAGCGCATGCGCCAGCATCCTCGTGAGTTCGGGCGGGCGGCTACTTACGTTGAGACGGTAGAGTTTCCTGAGATCGAAGAACTTTCAGAGCGATTCCTCAGAGCTATCGACTTCTACGGGCTCGTCGAAATGGAGTTCAAGCAAGATCCTCGCGATGGGCAATTCAAGCTTCTGGATGTAAATGCACGGACTTGGGGGTTTCACAGCATCGGCATACCTGCTGGCGTGGACTTTCCGTATCTGTTGTTTGCAGATCAGCTTGGGCGTTCGGTCGAGCCCAACCGGGCTCGAGCGGGAGTAGGATGGCTTCGAGCCGTCACGGATTTGCCCACAGTTATCTCAGACCTGTGCGCTGGTGAATTGCGTCTAAAGGCGTACTGGCAATCACTGAAGAGAACGCGTGCTGAGTCGGTGTTTTGTCTACAGGATCCGATGCCCTCCCTGGCGGAGATGCTTATGCTTCCATACCTGGTAGCGACAAAGTACTTCTTGAAGTCGGGCGTCAAGTCTGAGATTCGGACCGCTGCAGACTCGAAGAGCACCCTTCCCGCCAGGCAACCCGTGGATTAGTTGAAATTCGATTCCCGCGTCCTGTAGAACACTGTCACTTCACCCTGCTGAGTAAAATGGAATTCTTTGGTTGCATTCTCGACAGCCACGGTGCATCCCGGTCTTACGCGGTCGTGGAGTTCGATCGTAAGGACTTTAACCTTACTAATCCAAGGACATGACTCAAATATTTCTATCTCTGCACCTTCAACGTCGACCTTCAGTAGGTCGATTGAATCGATTTCGGCTTCACGCATCACTGTTTCTATGGTGACGGCGCGAACTTGCTGGCCGCCTTCTTCGACTAATTGAAAGGCTCCCTTGGGATGGGCGTTGGACAAGCCGAGAGAGACTTCCCCGTCCTCGCGCCATAGGGCGGCGTGAATTGGAGTGATCGACTTATAAGGAGCTGTGTTGCGGACTAATGCGCCAAAATTCGACGGCTCGGGTTCGATGGCGATGATTCTAGCCGCCGGATACTTGAGCGCGAACAGAATACTGGCCATGCCGATATGGGCTCCGACATCGACGATTGTTGTCGGGCTAAAACCGGGTAGGGCGGGACCATACGACTTGCTTTTGAAGATTAGAACGTCTCTATACGCACAAAAGTCAGAAGTATCGATTCGAAGGTAAACTGGTTGGTTCGATTGAAGCGGGGCAATCGCTAGTTCTCGCGGTCTACCCAGCAGTCGAAAAGACGCAATGGCGCAGATGCCGCGGCCTCCGCACACTTCGTAATACCATTTCAAACCTTGCCAAAGGCCCATTCAAAGCCTCGTATGAAGTCCTGATTGTACTATGCGCGAAGGCCCGTCTTCGGATCTTGTTCGATTGAAAAGGCCGAAGGGGTTTATGTTGCCGGTGCAAGCCGGTGCCGACTGGAGATTTTCGATGTCAAATGCCAGGCTTCCTCCGATTCGCCGGTTTCTTCAATTGCAGATTCCACAAATGTTTCGACCGATCGTAACCTCCGTTTTGGCCAATACGATTGGCCGCGTGAATCTCGAGGCTCCGGCTACAGGCCTTACGGCCGTCGCGTACTGGGCCCGATTCTCTCGCTGGTGCAGTACACATCCCACCCCCACTGCCAGAAAGGGGAAGGGTCGGGATTGGCTTTACCAGTCGGTCATTGAGAGCGAAGCGTTAGACCAAGGGCCGATACAGTATCTCGAGTTCGGAGTGTACAGAGGTGATTCCTTACGTTCGTGGCTCGCAGGGATTTCACACCCAGACTCGCGATTTGTGGGTTTCGACACCTTCACCGGACTGCCCGAGAGATGGCGCCCAACGGAGCCGGCAGGACACTTCAACGCAGACGGCATAACTCCGGACATCAAAGATCCGCGCTGCAGCTTCGAGGTCGGGCTGTTTCAGGATACGCTGCCCGCTTTCGTAGCTCGAATGAATCTGTCGGGCCGCTTGGTTATCAACCTAGACGCCGACATGTTCACGTCAACGCTATTTGTCCTGACAACCCTTGCTCCGTATTTGAAATCGGGAGATCTTGTCTTCTTCGATGAGTTCTCGTGTCCTCTCGATGAGTTCAGAGCTTTCGAAGAATTCGTCCGCTCATTCCGTGTGAAATACGATGTCATCGCTGCCGTTTACGGATACACACGCGTTTGTATAAAGATCTTGTAGGTTATGCGCGCCTTCGCAGAGTTGAGACCAATCATCGAAAATCGCTCGATCGAATCTCTCGACCGTGTGACGCTGAATTCATTCTCGCCAAGGTTGGTGAGAGGAATGTGTACCCTGGTCCTCGGCATCATCCTGGTGGCGGGACTGTGGCCATTTCATGCTCCGCGGAATGATGTCAGTTGGCTGAGTGAGGGAACCGGCGTTCTCTTCGGCAAACACGGTAGCATCGTGAGTGCGAGTCCCTTCAGGGCTCATGGATCACAAGGGAGCAATTCCTGCAGCCTGGAGATCTGGTTGAAACCGACCCGGGTCGACTCCGGTGGCATGATTCTCGCGTTTTACTGGCCCGAGAGCCGAGTCGTCCCGTTCGCGTTGCGGCAGGTCCGTGGCGGACTGGTGATCGAAAGCGACAGTCAGGACAAGAAGGCCGAGATGTACGTCGGCGATGTTCTTACTACCCAGAAGCCGGTCTTGGTGACGATTACATCAGGTGAAGCAGGTACGGCGATTTACGCGGATGGCTCGTTGGTCAAGAGAGCTCAATATTTTGCCTTTTCCAATCGGCAGTTGACGGGTCGGTTTGTAGTCGGCGGCGCGCCGGCAACCCCCTATAACTGGTCGGGACAGGTTCGAGGCTTGGCAGTTTACGATCGAGAACTTGCGGCCACGGATGTGTCACAGAGCTTTCTGGCGTGGACGAATGGCGTTCAGCGGAATTCGGCTAAGGGCGAGGGGGTGGTTGCCCGGTATCTCTTCGACGAAGAGAACGGGAACGTAGTCCACAACGAAGTGGATTCAGTGACTGACCTTCTTATTCCAGAGCGATTCTTCGTCTTGCATGAGAAGTTTCTAGAACGGCCATGGGATGAGTTCCGCCCCAACTGGAGTTATTGGAAGAATATCGGGATCAATGTCATCGGCTTCATCCCCCTAGGCTTCTTTTTCTACGTCTATTTCTCTCAGGTGCAAAGATCTGAAAACTCCGCCGCGTTCACGATCGCACTGGGTTTCGCCGTCAGTCTGTCCATTGAGGTCTTGCAGGCATTCCTGCCGACCCGAGATTCCGGCATGACCGATCTCGTCACCAATACGCTAGGAACGGCCATCGGAGTGATGGTCTTCAGGCATGGAGTAATCCAGACCGTAGTTGCAGCAGTGGGGCTGCGTACCAACAGGTCTAGGGCTTCAGTGGTGTCATCCTAGCGTGTTCCGGCCGAGGCGGACCACGAGTAGCCAGAGAGTCTGCTGACTCATTTAGCCCTGGTCTCTTGTCCTGCTATGGATCGAAGCATGGCCTATTTTTCCGCGCGCTCCTGCCGAAGGAGATCCTCAAGAACCGTCACTAGGCGGGACGATGCCGGTTCTTGAAACGCCGAGCGATTGCCAACATGAAGAAGATTCCTCAACTGGACGCTGTTCGTGGGTTGGCGGTTCTGTTGGTTTTACTCCACAACACCAATGTGTACCCGGCCTGGCATCTTGGGTTCATCTCGGACAACGGCTGGATGGGTGTAGATCTCTTCTTTGTGTTGTCCGGCTTCCTGATCACCGGGATATTGCTCGACACAAAGCATTCCGAGGGGTACTTCAAAAATTTCTACGCTCGCCGTTGTCTCCGGATCTGGCCTCTTTATTACTCCGCGCTGCTTTTCATGTTCGTGATTGTTCCGATTCTGCGCCCATCGGAGGCCCCAGTCATCTTCGCGCCACGTTCTTCACCGTGGTGGGCCTATCTGTTTTACCTTCAGAACTTCCTGGTCCCGGTTCCAACCCTGGCCACTGGGCTATTGGGCGTCACATGGTCGCTCGCCATCGAGGAGCAGTTTTATCTGTGTTGGCCACTCGTCGTGCGATTCTGCACCGAAGTGCAGCTGCGCAAGATCGCGATCTTTGTGATCTGCATCTCTCCTGCGCTACGTTTTTATCTGGTCTTGCACGGGGTCAACATCTATTCGAATACCTTCTGCCGTCTCGACGGACTGATGGCTGGGGCGCTTCTGGCGATCTTCGTCCGCTCGGCCAACTTCGTTCCATCGAAATTCGTAACCGGGGCTTGGATCGTGTTCCTTGTCTCGGCCCCGCTGGCGCTCGCGATCGAAACCTTTCACGCGAGATGGATCGGCTTCTCCGTCATCGTGGCCGCTTCGATTTCATTTGTATATCTGGCACAGTTCTCGACGCAGCGGTGGTTGCGCGCAATCCTGACGAACCGGTTCCTGGTTAACACCGGCACCATCAGCTACGGCGTTTATGTGCTCGAGAAGATCCCGCTGGATGTCGCCAAAATCCTTCATTTGGAGCGGCATCCGTTTCTGGCTCTGCCGCTGACGACCGCTGCGACTTACGCGCTGGCGACCTTGTCTTGGAGGCTTCTGGAAAAGCCGTTCCTGGCGTTGAAGCGGTTCTTCGACGCAAAGACGGCCTCCCCCGAGCCAGCCGTTGATGTTCTTGTCACGGCCACGCAGGTTTGAGGAAGTTCCGTCCCGCTCCGCGAGACGGAATGTTTCGAAATGCGCACGAGAGGCTGTATCTAGCTGATATCACGATAGTTATATGCGCGTTGTGGGCGCGGGGTAACTACCCGTTCGGGTGATTGGCTTGCCATCCGCGCGTGCTATAATCAGCCTCAATCCCCCGATAATTCCCCCGCAAAAACTAATAGGTCGTCGCCTATTCAGGCCTCGAGCGCCAACTTCTAAGGAGTACTTTTCACGGCATGCTAGACACCGCAATCATTGGAGCGGGACCTTACGGACTGTCCATCGCCGCCCATCTTCGGCATCGGGGCATTCCATTTCGCATCTTTGGCCGTCCCATGGACAGCTGGCTGCAGCATATGCCGAAGGGCATGATGCTCAAGTCCGACGGCTTCGCCTCTGATATCTATGATCCGGAGCAGGCATTCACCTTGCGTCAATTCTGCGCCGAGCAGGGCATCCAGTATGCGGATGCCGGACTGCCGGTGCGCCTCGAGACCTTCGGTGCATACGGGCTGGCCTTTCGGGACCGCATGGTGCCGGAGCTGGAAGAAAAGCTCGTAGCTAACGTGGATCGCGTCGGCGACGGATTTGTGCTGCGACTCGAGGACGGAGAGACCATTCAGGCCCGGCGCCTCGTATTGGCGGTTGGCATTACTCACTTTGAATATATTCCCGAGAATCTGGCGCATCTTTCGCCAGAATTTCTTTCTCACAGCGCTCGTCATCGCGAAGTGGAAACATTTCGCGGCCGAAGTGTAGCGGTAATCGGGGGAGGTGCATCCGCCCTGGATCTGGCGGGACTTCTGCACGAAGCGGGAGCTGATGTGCAGTTGGTAAGCCGCCGCAGTGAGTTGAAGTTCCATAGCCAGCCGACGGGGAAGCCACGCTCTTGGTGGCAGCAGATCAGGCATCCGCAATCCGGGCTGGGCCCGGGCATGCGTTCGCGCTTTTTCGCCGATGCGCCCGGGGCTTTTTACTACCTGCCTGAGCGGCTTCGCCTGGAGATCGTGCGTAGGACTCTCGGACCTTCGGGAGGGTGGTTCATCCGAGACAAGGTGATCGGAAAGTTGCCCGTGCATTTGGGATGCACTCCGCTCGGCGCCGATGTACGGAACGGCCGGGTTTGCCTGAGCGTTCAGACTGCGGATGGCAGTAAACGAGAGATTGTGAGCGAGCACCTCATTGCGGCGACTGGATACAAAGTGGACCTGGAGCGGTTGAAATTTCTCAACCCCGAGATTCGGTCGAAGATCAAAGCCGTTCAGGGGGCGCCGGTTCTGTCATCGATCTTCGAGTCGTCGATTCCTGGTCTTTATTTTGCGGGCGTTGCGGCCGCCAACAGCTTCGGACCAGTCATGCGGTTTGCGTTCGGGGCAGGGTTTGCGGCGCGTACCGTCACTCGCGCGCTGGCGAAATCCGCTTCACGTGAGACAACTTCGGTTCCGGTGAGGAGTGTGGCGACGAGTTCGAAGTGAACGGATCCGCTTCTATTTGTAAGACGCATAGCGTTTTCCTTGGATAGCGAATGAAGAGAGAGACGATCGCCATTCACGCTGGTTACGACGGTGACCCCACGACGAAAGCCGTCGCGGTACCCATCTATCAGACGGTCGCCTTCGAGTTTGACAGCGCCGAACACGGAGCAGCACTGTTCAATCTTGAAGTCGAAGGAAACATCTATACGCGAATCGGTAACCCCACAAATGCGGTGCTGGAGAAGCGTGTAGCAGCGCTAGAAGGCGGAGTGGACGGGCTGAGCGTCAGCTCCGGAATGGCGGCGATCGAATACTCTCTCATCAATATTGCCGAGTCGGGTAACAACATCGTTTCTCTTCCTCAGCTTTATGGTGCTACTTATACACTGCTCGCGCACATTTTCCCGAAGCGAGGAATTACTTCACGTTTTGCGGCCAGCGATCGCCCTGAAGACGTGGAGAAGTTGATCGACGAAAATACTCGTGCCGTCTATTGCGAAAGCGTCGGCAATCCAGCGGGAAACGTAGCCGACATCGAGGGCTTGGCCAAAGTCGCGCACAAACACGGTGTGCCCCTGGTCGTCGATAACACGGTCGCGACGCCGATTCTGCTGCGGCCCATCGAGTACGGCGCCGACGTTGTCGTGCATTCCATGACGAAATTTATCGGCGGAGCTGGCAGCAGCATCGGAGGAATGATCGTCGATGGGGGCAAGTTCCCATGGCGTCAATATCCGGAAAAGTTCTACATGTTCAACCGGCCGGAGATCGCATACCACGGCGTCGTTTATGTCGACCATTATGGGGATGCTGCATTTGTAGCGAGATGTCGAACCGTCTGCCAACGCAACACCGGGGCGACTCTTTCTCCCTTTAACGGCTTTCTGTTCCTACAGGGAATCCAGACGATGGCGCTGCGAGTGGAG
>Ga0182024_10011420_pt1 | contig 17835 bp, 22 predicted proteins | sample P32metaG_FD_120480 | JGI IMG/M metagenome (GOLD analysis project Ga0182024, IMG submission 120480) | Permafrost microbial communities from Stordalen Mire, Sweden - P3-2 metaG (Illumina Assembly) | ecosystem: Environmental > Terrestrial > Soil > Wetlands > Permafrost | place: Sweden: Stordalen... | reverse complement strand
TTTTATATATCCAATCAGGAAATGCCAAGCTGACCATCGTAAATCCTCAGGGCAAGGAAGCAGTTCTCGCAATTGTGGGGTCGGGTGACTTTCTGGGTGAAGGGTGCATTATCGGCAATCCGGTACGCTTGACCACGGCGACGGCAATCGCGCCAATGAATGCGATGAGCATTGAAAAGCAAGAGATGATGCGCGTGCTGCACGACGAGCAAGAGTTTGCCGGAAAATTCATCAGTTACATGCTCGAACGCAACATCAAGATTGAAGCCGATTTGGTGGACCAGTTGTTTAATTCAAGCGAGAAGCGGTTGGCCCGCGCTCTTCTAATACTTGCCCGTTATGGGAAAGAAGGCGCGCCTGAAACGATGGTAGCCAAAATATCGCAGGAGACTTTGGCAGAGCTGGTCGGGACCACCCGGAGCCGGGTGAACTTCTTCATGAACAAATTCAGGAAGCTCGGTTTTATTCACTACAACGGCGGTTTGCAAGTGCACAGCTCACTGTTGAACGTCGTGCTGCATGATTAGCAGCTTTGAATAAGAGTTCTCAAATGGTGTTGGTGCAGTTCCTTGGTACTTTCCACCAGGCAAAAGTGCCCCAACAGAGCGCCGTGAAACGATTCGGCTTGACGAAGACGTCCGAGGCAGATTCAGCCTCCGGACATTTGTTTTTAGGGTGGCGGTAGCGCGTGATAGATTCATCCCATTCTCAAACAAAAATGGATTGTGCGAACCGAACTTGACCCACTCTGAATATTCCCAACCGTTTCGCCACAAGTGAAGCGGTCGACAACATCGCTTCGAACCATCTGTCGAACGTCTCAGGCGAATTGCGGCTTGCCGCGCCACCCAGCATCTCCGACTCGTTGCTTGCGCCGTCAGTCGGTGCAGGAAGCGGGACGAAGCTCGCTACCGGTGTACGGTGCCGGCCGTTGTCGCTCACCCATTTTTCATCTTTTGTATCGGTAGGTCCGGTGTCCTTTAGAATACAAAAGCATAGCGGAGCTTAAAGGATGCTACTCAGGAGCCACTCGCAGCTCGGGCTTTCTGTTGGCTAGCCATTTGTTCCTTCATCTTCTGTTGCATTTCCTTAGGTGTGGGTTCTGCAATGTGGGTAGCGACCATCCAAGTGTAACCCTCGGGATCGACAACGGTTCCACAACGGTCGCCCCAGAACATATCCATCACGGGCCCCTTGGGCGTGGCGCCGAGCTTTACGGCGTTGGCGACGGCCTTGTCTACGTTCTCCGTCAGCAGATACAGACTCGTCGGCGAGGCGCCGATTGTTTTCGCGCTGCGGGAGCCCATCTGCGGCATTTCCGGCCCCAACATTAATGTCGTGCCGCGGAGTGCCAGCTCAGCATGGATCGCCTTGCCGTCTGGGCCATTCATGATCCCGCGTTTGGCAAAGCCGAATGCCTTTTGATAAAAGGCGGCTGCCGCTTTCACGTCGGTCACCGTTAGCATTGCCGTTACGGAACCGTAGAGCTTTTTATTGAGCGGATCGATTTTTCTGGGCATAACATTCCTTTCGTGAGGCGAGTATTCGAGCTGAATTTCGGCGGAGTTTGTTTCATGATGCACCGCTCGAAGAAACCTCTGGTCAGCGGAGATCGAGAATACTTCATTGAGAAACGTCCGGTCAACGTGCGAGTCGAAGGCACAGCACACCTCGCCGAGGCTCTTTTATCATTGAATCGGCCCGAGACGTTTAACAGTCTTCGACGATGACCTTGATTCTACACGGCGCTGCGAGGACAGAAGAAGTATCCGCATGGTCATTCTGGAATTAGAAATGGTCCAAAGAGCGATTCACACTCGCTCCGGACAACAAAATCACTGGGCAATCGTCTGCCCTGACTCACGTGTAAAGGGTCGTCTAAGCGTCGTCCGACGTCTTAGAAAAATGAATGCTGAATAACGACGTTAATCAGAACTTGGTGCCGCAGCTACCTAACTTTCTTAGCTTTTTCAGCTCTGAACTTCGCCCAGCGGGCTTTCGTCAACTTCGAAATCCTCGCCCTACCTGCGGCAGACATTGTTCTCTTACGAGTGACTCCTTTGTGACTGGCGACCTTTGCGCGAGACGCACCGGGGTGCGGACCACTCAGAGCTAGGATGGCTCCCTCTATTCCTTTTAGCTGCTGTTGTAACTTTGCCCGTTCTTGCCTTAACGCCACCAGAATGTTCATGAACTCCTCCGGGAACATTAAACACTTAAGCGGAGCAACTCACAAGACGTGCCCGTTTTATGTCGCTGCAATTAGCTAGACAATCGGTGTTTTCAGATGTCCGGTTAGCGCTTTATCAGGCACTGACGGTAGGAAAGGCGAAGCCAGGTTATTAGCGGCGTTCGGCACTCTGCCCTTTGTCGTATTTTCGACCAATTTTCTCGCTAACATTGCCGGACCTGTATCAGCGTTTCGACGTAACGCAACAGCACTGACAACCCACCGTCCTTCGGAACGACTGCGTCGATGGCCGTTAGCAGCGCACCGCGATCTTGCAGAGCGCCGGAATGCGAAGTCAGCAGGACTATCGGTGTGTCAGGAAGCATTTTCTTCAATATCGGAGCCGCTTCAATTCCATTCATTCGCGGCATTGCGAAATCTAGAACTATCAAATCAGGATTCAGGTCTTTGGCCTTCTGGATAGCGTCGTGACCGTCCACAGCTTCGCCGCAGACGTGAAAACCGGATTCGATTAAAAAGGAACGAACGCCATTTCTGACGGCTGCAGAGTCATCAACGGTGAGAATACATTTGAGCACTCGGACGCCCTTGTCGGGCATCGGGCTAGCGGCACCCTCCGTCAATATATTTTGCTGGAATGGTTCCGCATATACACATCTCTCTGTATGAAGTCCTACGCCCGGGGCAATAAAAATACGCCTTTGGTAGCCCACCCTACACAATAAATTCATTTTGCCCCGCTAACACAAATGGTATATAAGGTTCCGAAATGTCCTTTGCGTCAAAGGAAAAAGCCATGCCTATTAGAGTTCTTTTGGCCGATGATAGTGACTTCATGCGATCAGCGATACGAAGAATATTGCAAGAAGAACGTCGCATCGAGGTTGTCGGCGAGGCTGGAACTTTTGCCAAAACCGTCCAAATGATTGGCGATTTAAAACCAGAAGTATTGTTGTTGGATTTACATATGGCCGAAAAGCGAGAGTTCACGCCGGAGTTAGTCAAAGCGCAGCTTGGATGTGTCTGCACGCTCGCCGTGTCTTTTTCAAATGACCATGAAGCCCGAGAGCTTGCTAAAAGTTACGGAGCCGTGACGCTACTGGATAAGATGAAATTGTTTGGGGAAATGATTCCTGCAATTATCGGGTGCGAATCGGAACGAAGCACGCCGCCAAAGCGCAGAAACGTTGCATAAATGTTCTGACTGCCCGGTCTTATATCTTCTGATAAACTCCGCATCGCCCCCGTCTAACTCATGCCCATTAAAGTTTTGGTAGCAGACGATAATGAGATAGTGCGTTCCGCGCTTGTGCGGATGCTCAAGGCCGACGCTGACCTCGCAGTGATAGGTGAAGCGGCTACTTTCGCAGAAACCTTTGAATTAGTCGATCTGCTGAAACCCGATATCGTGCTGCTTGACTTACACATGCCGGATGAAAGCACGCACACGCCAGAAGCCGCAAAGTTGAAAATATTGCAAAGCGCGGGTTGTATTTTAGCCATATCCGTCTGGAACGATTCCCAAGCGAAAGCACTAGCGGAACAGTTCGGTGCGAAAGCATTGATAGACAAGGCGCATCTTTTTTCCGAGTTGATTCCCACCATTAAGGCATTTTGTCTTAAATCTTGAAGTAAAGATTGATGAAAGTTTCAAGGCGCGAGCAAGCCCGGCTGTTCGAGTCGCCGCTGCCTTCGTATAATACTTAAACCGAAACTGGGTTTTAGACTGCGTTTGCTGCCATATAACACACAGTCTGTTGCTTCAGTTGGGCGTCCACTTCGTCGGCAATGGTAACGACATCTGGCAGTAGTTTGGTGAAGTCCAGTTGACTTGAGCTTTTGTGCAGAGCGGTACGCGCTTAATACGGCGAGCGTGTTCTTGAATTTCTTTAACCCTTTATTGACAGCCACGCTTCGATAATCTCACTGCTGCGTTCGGCAGAACTGTACGGTATTGAACTGCCTGCCGACGAAATGTCGGCGTAGATTTCGCCGAAGTAACAACGGCAGCTTGAGGCGATTACCTCAGAACTAAAGACCGCGAACGACCCGGGCCGCAGAAGAACGGTCCTCCGGGAAATGAGTCGATTGGTCGCAGAAACGAGCGAATCAGCAGCCAGCCTCCCAAAATGAGAAATACCCCGCGGTCCAATTAAAGGACGGCGGGACTTTGCGCGACGACCCCACTGCCAGAACAGGGCATTAAATACAAATTACGTCGTATTGCACCACATTTCCCCCAAGCGGACTTCAGGCCCGGAATAACTTTCGGATAGCATGTAATCCGAAAATTGACATTGCGAACCGGCCAATCACGTTCCACAAGCCGACTTCCGGGTACTAATCCGAACGTCTTCTGCTGTTCGTTGCTGGTGAGGTTTCCGGCGGGGCTGGTTAGAACGCCTGCCAGTGACGCAGGAGGTCGCGGGTTCGAGTCCCATCGCTCCCGCCACTTTTACAAGTGAAACGCGTCGGGCTATGTCCATCCCTTTTTCTGAGGCTTTGCTTGCGAATCTGATGCGCTATACTCGAAGCCATGCGAGCTCGGGCTTCTCGAATAATCGCCACAGTTATCTTGGTCACCTGTCTTGTATGCCCATTTGTCGAGCTGTTCGACAACTGGGATCACACGGTCCAAACCGGTAACGATACCGAATACGCTTTGGTTGTGCTTGCATTGTGCGTGGGAGTGGCGTATTCGTTTGCGCGCTTCATCTTCAAATCGGCGCTGCTTGGTTTTGTTGCAAAGAGTTTATTCGCTTCCTGCGGTCGGAAATCTTTCTTTTCCGCGCCGTCCAGTTTCACTTCATTGCTTTTTGATGCCACGAGTTCCCCTCCTCTACCACTGCGTATATAGAAGTCTGCACAAGCCGATCCAAAAACGCACTCAGGCGCAGCTCCGTCTGTTGACGGCCCCGAGATGGGCCGTCCTCGCCCTTCAACGAAGACACATTTCTTTGTTCTTCCACGATTTATTGGACTGGGTGACTCAAGATGATTCTAATTTGCCGTTCATTTTCCGTGCGTCACGTTGCTATCGGGATTGCTATATCGTTTGCCTTGTTGTTTGGGGCGGCGGACGCTGCCGCTCAAGCGTCGAGAGTCGGAGCAACTATTGAGGGCATTGTGCGCGACACCAGCGGGGCTGTCATTCCCAACTCGAAAGTTACGGTGCACAGTCCTTTGACCAATCAATCTCGTACTGTAGCAACGGATGAGCAGGGTTTCTTTCGGGCAGAGCAGCTTTCTGTCGGCACCTATGAAGTGCGAGTGGAACAAACAGGCTTCGTACCTTACCGGCAAGCAGCCGTTGGAGCGAGTCTCGGACAAACTGTTCATCTCGACATCATGCTCGCTCCGGCTTCCGAGTCGGAAAAAGTAACGGTCAGCGCGCAGCCCTCAGCCATAGATACGTCGCAAACATCTGTCGTATCTTCCGTGGATCAGGAGAGGATAGAAGAACTACCGGTGCGGAGCCGAAATTACTTGGATTTCGTTCTACTTGCACCAGGCGTCTCGAGTTCGCCGATATCCTCCGGCGCGAGCGGTTCGACGCCACTTACTGGCAGTGGCTTCACTTTCGGTGGTGTGAGATCGCGAAGCAACAATCTCTCCATCGATGGCTTGGACAACAACGACGAATACACAGGTTCGAGCCGCATCGAGCTTTCGCCGGAAATCGTGCAGGAATTCCAGGTAGTCAACAACGGCCTTTCAGCAGAGTCGGGCGGAGCCTCGGGAGGTTCGATCAACGTCATCACTCGTTCCGGGACGAACACGATTCACGGCGACGCGTTCCTGTTTGCGCAGGAGGGCGCACTCAATGCGCGCGACCCGTTCGAAACGGAGGCCGGCAAGCCGTCGTTTCGACGCTTCCGCGCTGGCTTTGCCCTGGGCGGACCCGTAGTCAAGGACAGGACCTTTTACTACGTCGCCGTCGAACAAGAACACAATCGAGGGCAAATCGGCTCGGATATTGACCCTACCGTGGCATCAACCATAAATGCCTTCCTCGCGACCGGAGCATTTCCAGGACTAGCAACGCGCCAGATCACGAGAGCTTTCTCTCCGACTGCGCGCGCGGAAACGGAAGCTGCGGGCAAGCTCGATCACCAGCTCACGAAAAATACTGCTCTGATGCTGCGCTACACTTTCACAAACAACAAGGAATCAGGTGATGCGTTCAACACCAACGGCCTCATAGACGCAAGTGCGCAGGGCAGCAGCTTCACGAGCGACAACGCTCTTTCGGGATCGCTCACCACGGTCTTAGGCTCGGAAGCCGTTAGCGATTTGCGGTTTCAGGCCGCGACGCGCCATGCCGTCCTGCGCACGAATGAGCCTTTCGGCCCGGCGATTGACATCGCTGGACTGGTCATCTTTGGGCGGCCCTATGCGGGGAACAGCGAACGTCGCGAAAATCACTACCAAGCCGGCTATACGTACTCTCGGACGCGAGGAAAACATCTTTGGAAGGTCGGAGGAACAGTGAATCGCGTCAGACTGCGGGCCGACGTACCGGACGGCTTCGATGGCGTATATCTTTTTGGCTCTCTCGATGATTTTCTCGCGGGGAATCCTAATCAGTTTCGGCAGGGGTTCGGGAATTCGAACGTTGATTTTCCGGTGACGAGTTTTGGCGGATTCGTGCAGGATCACTTGTCCCTCGCCCGCCAACTCACAGTTGATCTGGGTGTACGTTACGATTTCGAGCGCCTGCCTGCCGGGTTCAATCAAGACACGAATAACGTCAGTCCGCGAATTGGTCTCGCTTGGAGTCCATCTTCCAAATGGGTTTTTCGTGCGGGGTACGGAATTTTCTTCGACCGCTACGTTCTCGCCAATTTGACGCGAGCCATCGAGAAAAACGGCTCACAGGCATTCGAGCAAGTAGACGATGGAAATGCAGCAGCCAGCCTTTTCGCGACAGCGCAGGGCGGCCCACTGGCTGCACCTGCATCCGGGATTGCCCCATCTCTCTTCCGGCCTGATCCGCGTATGGCGACTCCCTACAGCCAACAGGGAAGCGCCGGTGCGGAATACTTGCTCGCGAAGAATCTAACGGTGCGCTCCGACTATTTGTTTGTTCATGGAGTTAAGCTGCCTCGAACGCTTAACGTCAATCTATTGCCGCCCGTTGTCCTCACTCTTGCAAACGCCTCAAGTCTTGGCGTTCCAAATCCAATGCCACAGCAGATCGGACGAGAAGTCTTTTCACCTGGGCGGCTCAACACTCAATTTGACGACATTTATCAGCTGCAGAATTCTGCGAGTTCGACCTATAACGGCGTTTCATTCACGCTTAACCGGCGGATGAGTGATGAGCTGGCGTTCTCGGCGAGCTGCACACTGTCGAAGACATTCGACGATGCTTCAGACTTCGACGAACAACCCCAAAATCCCTTCGATCTTCGCTCGGAGAATGCGGTATCCCGCCAGCATCAGCAGCAACGCTTTGTTTTCAACGCGCTGTGGGAGTTGCCTATCGGTGACGAGGAAGAGAAGGACGGGAAGTCAGAAGAAAACACCGGATGGCTCACGCAAGCGTTCAGTCATATTGAAGTCGCCCCGATTCTGACACTCGAAAGTGGCCGGCCTCTGAATCCGTTTACGGGCCTTGACTCGAACCAGAGTCATGCCTTTCCGCTTTCGGCTAGACCGCTCGGCCTCAGTAGAAATTCTCTGAATACATCCGCACTGGCGACGATGGACTTCCGCGTTTTGAAGTACTTCCCATTCGGCGGCGTGAAACGCCTCGACGTGGTAGCGGAATTCTTCAACTTGTTCAACAGTGCGAACGTGTCCCAGATCAATCCTGTCTTCGGCTCAGGCTTGACTCCGATACCCGGATTTAGGCAACCGATTACCGGAACCGGCGCCCGTCAAATCCAGTTCTCGTTGGATTTCGAGTTTTGAGAATGGCGGACAACTACACTATGGAGTTCTTGAGTCAGGGGCGATCCTGATGTTGAGTGCTGTCGACTGGATGAGTACCGAGAAACGCGCATCTCGCCAGTGCTTAATTTCCTGACGAGATGCCGACTTCCCAGTACTAAAGCTACAGAGCTGACGTTTGAGTAGTTCCCGAGCAACAAGGGTGGCCGTCAAGTGATCAACCTTTGCTGAGCCGACAATGCTGGCCTAATCCTAAGAAGCGCAGAGCAACGGCCTGAGGTTCAATCGCTGAATCAGACAGCATGAACGCCACAGCCCTCCAAGCTAGGCGGGGAGTCGTCCGCCAACCGTTTGGTGTAAAAATGCTCAAAAATGGTTCCCGGACATCGTTTTGGAGTTTCTTCTTACCATCTGGTTATGTCCATATCAGGGTAAGCTCAAGTGCGTGTTGCCTGTCGGGATATCGCGCTCAAGCGAGGCAGGAGCAATCCCATCCTTGCCTGTTCTGGCCTGTGTCCAGCTGAGATGAAACATGGGGCCTGCATTACGCATATCCAAAGTGGAATGTCCGTTCTCTGAATGCCAGCTAAAATCAACAACGCTGTTGCCGACGCGGACATGTTCGACATGCAATGAATGCCAAGAGGTAGGGACCTGTGGCTCGAAATGCAGCACGTTCTTCCGTCCTTCGGATTCCAGCCCCAGCATGCCGTGAATCGCTGCGGAAAGAAATGCTGATGAGGACCAGGTCTGCTCCGGCACTGATTCGCGCTGCGGCGTAAAAAAACTGCCGGACATCACTTCATGCATGTGACCAAGTGAATCGACTGACTCCCAAGGCACGAGACTCTGCCACAAAGTGTTTGCAGCGTCTGGCCGATGAGCCCGCCACATCATCTCGGCCGCCCCAGCCGTACTGAAGGCCCACACGCTCCCTTTCGCATATCCGGTCGCATCGTAATCCGGAGCCGTGGTTGGCTTACTGCGCAATCCCCACGAAGTCAAATAAGGTGGCGTCGCAAGCAAGTCCAGAGTTGCTGATGTCTGTTCCGGTGTCGAAGCGCCGGAAGCAATAGCCGCCAGATCCGCTGCGGAAGTCCTCTCCGTCGCCGTCCCGGAGCGGGTAAAGCCGCTAACCCAGCGCCGCGCAGTGGAATCCCAGTATCGCGATCGGATGCTCTCCCGGGCGCGGAAACTCGCAGCCTCCGCCTGCCGACTCAGTGTCTCATCGTGCACTGACGCAGCAAGTTCAAACATGGCATGGGCTGCACTCACCCAGGAGGCAGAGAGCGTCAGTTCGTCTGTGAGGCGATCCTGCTCATTGCCACTCATCTTGTCTGCCGGTACGCGCGGCAGGCCGTCGCTCTTATCCAGCGTGGAGAGGCAGTATTGATACGCTTTCAAGGTTCCGGGCCAGTGCCTGGAGAGGAAAGCTTGATCCCCGGTGATCCGGTCGTATTCGGCAAGCTCCGTCAGAAAATCGAAGGTTATGTCGACGTGAACATACATATAAGGATAGTCCGTCGCCCAGTTCAGAAAGCCTGCACTTTGAGAGATCTCGTGCCACATCATGCCGTCTTCCGGCTTTTGATACCGGTAGAGAAAGTCGAGTTCGTCAGCGGCCCGCTTGTAGTTACCCTCATGTAAGAGAGCCTCCGCTGCCAACAGACCATCTCCAGCGAAGGGCCAGGCGTACTGTGGACGGCGGGAATTGTGCGAAGGTCCATAGCCGGCGACCACAGCGCAGCCGAGACGCGCATTGCACGTCCAGGCCTGCTCCAGCGCTATCTGCGCCCACTGGATCGCACGATTCGCCTCAGCATCAGGCGTCGTGACCTTTACGATCTCCGACGAGCTAAAGCGCTTCCCGTCGTCAATCGCAGAATCGTCGGACACACGCAGCAAAGAAGCTGCTGTCGCATGCACCTCATCCTCCTTTTCACTTTGCCCCGCAAACACCAGCGTCGCGCATTGGCCTCCAGCACAAGGTTTCGGTTCAAGTGTGAGAGTGGTGGAACGATTGAAATCGCTACCGCGGCGATCATTATTCATTTCACTGTGCTCTGTTGCCTCGGGGGACGAAATGAGCGCTCGGAACTGCTGCGTGGGTTCGCTCAAAAGGAAGCCTCGCGCATCCTGATCCCACGAGGTTTCCTGCCCGCCGATGCCAGCCGGCCACATCAAATTGAGCGACGGCTGAAAGTGAACTTGAATATGAAGATCACTGCGACCTTCCACGGTAAAACGGACGAGAACACCTGGGTCCTTCGCATGCGTCACAATACGTTCCCGTACGCGGAAGGCCGGTGCAGTGTAGATACGGGTCACACCAAGGGGATCAATCTCGACTGACGTGAGCATACTGATCGCAGAAATAGGGGGAGCTTTGGGCAGCACGAAGCTCAGGTGATATCCGGATACGAGCTGTAAGGGAAAACTCCAGAATTCCAGACCATCTTCAGAGTACCCACCAGCGAAGCCTCGAATCCCGTGTGCCGAGATATACCTGTTCGGCTGCGTCAGCGTAGTCGACCACACTGGAAGGTCGGACGCAGCATCCGGCTTGGTCGCCGATGCTGTCGAATGACTCTCTTGTGCAGAATTGAAGATGCTGAGCAGGAGAAGGGTTACGAGCAAGCGAAGCATGGAGTCTCCTAAAATCGCTGGGGCGAGTCCCTGTGACTTGTGAGCGACGTGTACCAAATTATCCCCCGACTGATAGAGAAGCTCCAGAGCAAGGGTCTGGCCAGCCGTAAGACTCAGGGATGTGCGTACCTCTCTGGATCTATTACGGCCCCGTCCACGTCGATGAGCACACACGGAAACAATGGCTAGCTGGTTGGTCAACACGCTTGCAGTCGATTCGAACAAGAAAAGCCAATTCTCGTTGGCCTGTATTAGGCGGTGAGTGAATTTCGATGGAATGCGGCGTTGCGAAATTCACACTGCTAATCCGCGCACGCTTGAGTCGGTACCGGTAAACGCGCTTGTGTTGATTGAATGTGGTGCGAATTTACCAGATGGTTGGCAATGCTGAATTATTGTTGGCGGCGCCCCGTCAGAGAGGGGAAGGTCGCAGGTTTTTGCTGAACACTTGCTGAACAATAGACTGCAAATGAGGTTTTACAACGCAAATGAGAAGGTCGTAACGCTAACAAAACAAACGAAAATCGGTCCGTGCGAACAGGTCAGGGTGAATTTGGAAAACCGCCTAGAGTTTTGAATCAGTGCAGAGCATTCGAATTTCTGCCGAATCGTCGAGCAGTTTTTCAATCGATCATGCTATCGGGACATGGATCGTTTCCAGTTACGCCGTACTATAGCAAAGATTTCAAGTAACGCGACTCGACTACTCGAACAGGGCTGGTTGAGGAGACGCATCATCCGGGTCGTGAAAATTACTTAACCCGACGCCAACCAAGCGAAAACGTTGTTTTGGACTCAAGGCTATGCGCTCACGAAGCGACAGCGCGATGCTGGTCAATTCCTCACAAGAAGAAGGAGGAGCAGTGGGTGTATGGCTTCGAGTGAGAATCTTGAACTCGCTCGTCTTCAGTTTGAGGACGACAGTGCGTGCGACTCGCAATTCCTTGCGCGATGCGGTCCAAGTCGTTTCCGCGAGACGGCGGATCATTGGTTCGGTCTCGGTCAACGGTACGTCGCGCTCAAACGTGTCTTCGGCTGATATGGACTTTGTCGGTCTGTCCGGGACGACTTCACTCTTGTCGATGCCGCGGGCCAACTCGTAGAGACGCGCACCGTAACGACCAAAGCGGCCGTCGAGTACCGACAAATCCAGCTTTCGCAAATCCCCCACCGTCTGTATCTCAAGCTCTTTCAACTTTTCTTCCGTCACCTTCCCGACACCGGGAAGGCGTCCCACAGACAGTGGAAATAGAAATGAATCCACCTCGTCCGGCGGGATGACGAACAGCCCATCCGGCTTTCGCCAGTCCGAAGCGATCTTCGCGAGGAACTTGTTCTGCGCTACGCCTGCCGAAGCGGTCAATTTCAATTCTCCCCGAATTTGTTCACGGATAGCGCGCGCCACACGAGTAGCGGTCGGCAAGCCAGCCTTGTTCTCCGTAACATCGAGGTAAGCCTCGTCAAGAGATAGCGGTTCCACCAGATTGGTGTGACGTTTGAAGATTTCGCGCACCTCACGCGAGACAGCGCGGTAACGTGAGAAATCGGGAGGCAAGAAAACGGCGTCCGGGCATAATCGTTCGGCGCGAACGGCCGGCATGGCGGAGCGCACACCGAATCGTCTCGCTTCATACGAAGCGGCACAGACGACGGAGCGGTTGCCCTTCCAAGCGACAACAACGGGTTTGCCTCGCAGTTGCGGGTCGTCCCGTTGCTCGACGGATGCATAAAATGCGTCCATGTCGATATGGACGATTTTGCGAGCGGTCATCTCGCAATCATCTTATTCCGTTCGGCAGCGAGAGAAAACAATTCCAATCCGGCGGCATCCACGGGTCCTCGAACGGAAAATGTGCGCGCTGGCCGAAGCAAGGCCGGAAGGCCCGCGCGACGCGCTTCCAAGCACTAAATCGTTTTGACGTATTCCGTGAGCGGCGTGCCAAAGAAATCTTGGATCTTACCCGACGGAAGAAAGCCGAATCGCTCATAAAGCCGGATTGCGGTTTCAAGAGGCGCGGTCGTGTCGCGATTGATTCTCTTGCAATTTCGTTCCCGGAAATGCGATTCCGCCTGTATGAGCAAACGTGCTGCAATGCCAGTCCCTCGCGAAGCGGGAAGTACCGCCATACCGCGAAGGTGGCCTTCTTCCGCGTTCACAATACTGCAAGCAATCGTCCCGACGATCTCTCCGGATGCCCGGGTTGCTACGAATACGGTCATCTCCTGGAGGCGTTTTGTAGTCGATTCTGTTGTGAGAACTGCGTTGGCATATGCGCCCGAAGTGTAGTCGTCGCGATGTTCGGCGAATGCAGCAGACAAGCACGCGAGAATGCCGTCGGCATCTTCAGGGGTCGCCCTCCGGATAGACACCACAGCGCCTGCAGCTGAAAGTGGATTCTGTAAGGAATTGTGCGAGGCAAACGCGGGACTACAAGATCCACATTGGTGCTGCGCGTTCGCAATGTCTGTCCTGCGCGAAGCCAGGAGGGGTGGACGAAAGAAAGTGTTGACTCTGAACTATACTCCAGAGTGTAGCTTCTAAGGAGGAGCGAAGCCCATGCAAATCGGCCTCGTCGCTAAGAAGGTTGGTCTAAGCGTTGACGCGATTCGCTTCTATGAGCGCAATGCGCTGTTGCCCCGGCCTACCCGGACGCCGGGAGGCTTTCGCCGTTACGGCGAAGGTGATGTCGAAACACTGGCCTTCATCCGGCGCGTACAAGGTCTGGGATTCAAGCTTAGTGAAATTCGAGGACTTTTGAATTTGCGGGGAAGCCGGATGCAGCCGTGTGCGCCCGTGCGCCGCCGCTTGCAAGCGAAACTGGCTGATGTTCGGCAGAAACTGGAAAACCTGCAAAAGCTGAAGCGTGAATTGCAATTGGCGTTGCGCAGTTGCGATAAAGAGCTGCGCAAACAAAACTCTCATTGCCCAATCTTGCAGGATAACGATGCACGGAAAAGGAAGGTCGTGGATGAAAGTTGAGGTTTTATATGTAGCGGAGTGTCCGTCCCATCCTGCCGCTGTGAAGCTAGTGAAGGATGTCCTCGATTCGGAAGGTGTCGCGGCAGAAGTTCGTGAGGTGCTGGTGAGGGATGACAGCATGGCGACGGAGCTTGCGTTCTCTGGCTCTCCAACGATCCGCATCAACGGGCGGGACATTGCTGGAGAGGCTTCCCATGCGAAGGCGTTTGGTTTGAGTTGCCGCCTGTATCCGGGCTCAGTCGAGATCGGTCTTCCTCCCATCGAGATGGTGCGGCGCGCCGTCGTCGAGGCCCGCGAGGGGAACTTGTCTTGAAACAGGCCACAGGCATTTCGGCGTCGCTGGCTGCGATTCTGAGCTCCGTCGCAACGATCAGTTGTTGTCTCCCGCTCGGGTTTGCCGCCGCTCTCGGAGCGGGCGCGGCAAGCGCCTTCTTCACGACACTGCGCCCGTGGCTCTTGGGTCTGTCCGTTGTGCTGCTGGGCCTGGGATTCTGGCAGCAGCATCGCGCCAAGCAGTGTTCGATCCGTGGCCGCTTGATCGGAAGTGTGCTGCTTTGGACGGCTCTTGTCGTGGTCGTGGGCATGATTCTGTTTCCGCAAGAAATTGCAGCATTCATCGCAGACAGGTTTTCCTGAATATGAGAAGAAAACGCCTTATCGGCGTCGGGGTGGTGGCAGTTCTCGTACTGCTCGCGGTATACCTGTGGGGTCCCGGCTCGGCGCCGCGTGGCCAACAGCCGGTTGTTATACTTTCGGAAGGAAATCTCGGGGAGTTCGAGAAAGCGTTCGATGCCGAGACCGACGTTCCGCGATTAGTGTTGCTGCTGTCGCCGACTTGACCGACTTGTCTGCGGGGGGCCTCCGCAGCTCAGCAACTGTTAACGCGGCACAGCGACCGAAAGCTGCGGGTGCTCGTGGTGTGGGAACCGATCCTCCCAACGGACTGGCGGCCACCGAGTGGCAGCACGCTCGCACGAATCTCAGACGGCCGAGTGCGCCAGTTCTGGGACCCGAAGCATGTCGTATCCGCGGAACTGAAGGATCGCGCAACCCGAACTCCTCCTCTGCCGAAGCCAGATTGCTGCGTTCAAAAAGGATTCTACTGGGACGAAGCGATTCTGTATCCAGCCGGTACGCACTGGCAAGATGCTCCGGTTTCTCTGTTTTGGAATGGACCGGTAGTTCGCATGGTTCCCGGCCTTGAGAATTCTTTGAGCGAAGTGCGCAGATAACGGCTCGAGATGCGATTTCCAAAGGCGCTAGCGGACGGCCGTGGAGTCTCCGGTTTTATGTTCTGTAATCTGAAATCTTAGGAATTGGAGAACAGCGGCGAGCGCGTCGGGGTCAGTTGTCGCGATCACAACGCGAGCGCCCGCCGGTGTCTCCTCAAATTGGTAGCGAATTTTGTCCTTCAACTGTTTCATGACCGGAACGCCTGGCGGCACCGTGTCGTGAACAAACATCGGAATCGCAAAATCACCGGTCGAGAAAGACTTCGCGATGTGTGACAAGTGCATACGAATGTTATCGCGTGTGGCAGTGTCGGATGGATCGTTCACCTCGACTTGAATTGCGCCACCGTACGCGTTCAATAGAAAGTGATGCGTTGTTGCAGTCTGTGAAAATCCCATTCCTTTGTCGCCGCGGTCGTTCATGGCGGAAGAGGTTGATTCGTCGTGCGCATGAACTTTGTGCATCGGGCAGTCGGCATGAGAATCTTTGGGCTTCTCATTCTGTTCGGAAGACGGTTCCTGAGCCACTACGACCGAAACAGCAACGCAAAAAACAGCCGCCGCGAATAGTCCTCTCATTGTGACTTCCCCTTTTTCTGATGTCCGCGCGTCAGTGGCATTCGTGATGAATAGCGTGTCTGGCGAGTCGGGTGAGAAGCAATAAACGTTTCCAGCAAACCAGCGCGTTGCCCCTTGGGAGTTTTTCGGAGCAGGAGCTCCCATCCCGCGAGTGTTGTCTTCAGTTCGCGCCGCCAGATTTGCATTTGCCGGAGCGAATCTTCGACGGTTGCGAGTTTTTCGCGTGCCAACTGAAGTACGCGTTGGCAGGGTGCGCCGCCACGGTCGCGTTCCGCGAAGATCTCAGTCAGTTCGCGAATGGAAAATCCGATCGCGAGAGCGCCCCGAATAAGGCGGACGCGATGGAACGCCTGCGCAGGAAACAGCCGGTATCCAGAGGCGGAGCGTGGTGCGGCGGGAAGCAGTCTGAGACGTTCGTAATAGCGGAGTGTATCCGTACTGACGCCTGCAAGACGCGCCAACTCTGAGGAATGCATCGGTTGTGTTTCGGAGACTTTGGATCTCACGAGAATATCCTCAGGGGTGGAACGATTCCAGGGTCAAGCGATTGTTCTCGGTTGAACCGGGTCTCTCTATTCCACGCGGCAATAACAGTATAAGAATTGTTGCGTGGTTCCCTGCGGAGTCGCGTGAAGTTCCTGTGAACTCTCTACAAGGCAAAACCGCGCCCCGAACTGATCATGCAGTGAGTCTGCGTCGTAACGCATGACTTCAAGGCCGCTGCATTTCCGTGGACCTTCCGGCCCAAATGTACTGACAATGACGTGACCTCCGCGTTTTACAGAACGCTCGACACTTTGAACGTAGGCGAGTCGTTGCTCAATGGTTGTCAGAAAATGAAACACGGCCCGGTCATGCCAAACATCGTACGCACGAGGCTCCAATTCCGTCGCGAGGACGTTGGCTACAATCCAATGAACGTGGTCGGAAACTTCTCCCATGCGTTGCTTGCAGACGTTGATCGCGGTTTCAGAAATATCGAGCATAGTGACGCTCTGATATCCGCGTGAGACTAGATCATCCACCAGTGTGGATTCGCCGCCCCCTACATCAATGAGGGAGGAAGAAAGGTCTGCCCCGGTTCGGCCGATGAGGGCGAGGGACGTTTCAAGGTGCGGCAAGTACCAGCTGACAGTGTCTGGCGCTTTTGTCTTGTAAACTTTCTCCCAATGCGTTTTTACGTTCATGGCGAACCCATTCGATTGCAGCGAACAACTACACCCAAGCTCTATCCGCATTGTATAGCAGCTGTTGTTGGTAGACTGTCGGCATGGGCACAATCGACACCTTGGAACGCCCCGCTGTTGTACTTCGTGGGAGAAGAATCGAATATTTCACGGTGGTGTGGAACACACTCGAGGGTTTGGTTGCGGTCCTGGCGGGAATTGTTGCAGGAAGTATTTCGCTAGTGGGATTCGGAATCGATAGCTTCATTGAAGTGACGTCCGGCTCGGTCTTGCTCTGGAGGATGTCCGTTGATTCGGACGTGCATCGACGGGAGACGAACGAGAAGCGAGCGGTGCAGATCGTTGGTGCGTGCTTTCTACTGCTGGCTGCTTATATCACTTATGATTCGATTTCAGACTTGTGGTCGAAGCGAGCTCCTGAACACAGTATTGCGGGAATTGTTCTGGCCTGTGCGTCCCTGGTAGTCATGCCGATACTGTCGCGTGCCAAGCGAAAGGTAGGCCGTGCTCTGGGCAGCGCCGCCATGCACGCCGACGCCAAACAAACGGAATTTTGCACTTACCTCTCGGCCATTTTGTTAGTCGGCTTGTTGCTCAACGCTTTTTTCGGCTTATGGTGGGCGGACCCGATAGCCGCTCTGATCATGGTCCCGATCATCGCCAAAGAAGGTATCGAAGGATTGCGAGGGCGAGCCTGTGCCGAGTGTTGCGGGGGAGATCGTTGAGGCATGAGTCCGGTAAGGGACTTTGGATGATCGGGAGTTGTACGAGGATTGATTCGCTTGCGTGTGCAGCATCACGCAAACGAGGGTCAAGCCGTATGGTCGGACTAGAGCGCCTCGCTTCGCAATTCCAGCCTGCGAAGCAATTGCGCATTTGCCGCGACGATGATCGTGGACAGGCTCATCGCAACTGCGCCGACGCTCATGGGGAGATCCAATCCCCAGCGGACGAGAACACCTGCCGCGACTGGGATCGCGACAAGGTTATAGGCCGTCGCCCAAACGAGATTTTGGATCATCTTTCTGTAGGTAGCGCGGGATAGCCTGATCGCACCTACGACGTCGCGCGGATCGCTGCGAACCAGCACGATTCCGGCGGATTCGATTGCTACATCGGTTCCTG
>Ga0182024_10011419_pt1 | contig 17835 bp, 17 predicted proteins | sample P32metaG_FD_120480 | JGI IMG/M metagenome (GOLD analysis project Ga0182024, IMG submission 120480) | Permafrost microbial communities from Stordalen Mire, Sweden - P3-2 metaG (Illumina Assembly) | ecosystem: Environmental > Terrestrial > Soil > Wetlands > Permafrost | place: Sweden: Stordalen... | reverse complement strand
ATCTCGAATGCCTCGCTCAACCGCATGCCGGTGGCCGCGAGAAAACGGAATAGCGTTTGATCGAAATCACTAAGCTTATCGAGATTGCGCTTGACTAGCCTCATATCGGCGTCGCTGAGCGGAGGGCTAACCTTCGACTTATGAAGAAAGACGCATTTCTTCACAAGTTGATCGCGGGCACCATCCGGGTAAATCGAAAAGCCGAAATTCGGGGCGTGAATGGGGCCGCATGCGATTCGTGCAATAACCATTAAAAATGCTGGCCTCATTCCCGCTGGAGGTGAAATTCGGTGATCGTCGGTGCCACCTCGGTCACTGTCCGCTGCATGATCGTCTCTAGTCCAGCAGGAGTTGAAGACTCGGCAATCGAGCCCGAGTTCTCGATCAGTGCGCGATAGTCGTTTGAACCGACAATCGACGCAATGTCCTGGTTGAGGGTTTGGATGATCGGCGCCGGAGTACCGGCTGGCGCGCAGACGCCCAACCAGCCGGACCGGACGAAGTCAATTCCGGCTTCCGTCAGGGTGGGAATGTTCGGCAACGCGTTCAAACGCTGCGAGCTTGTGACGGCGATTATCTTGAGCTCCTTGTTCCGATAGTGAGGCAGAAAGGCAAGTGGCGGCGCAACATAGAACTGAATGCGACCGGCGATGAGCTCTTGCACTGGCTCCGCACCACCGCGAAAAGGCACCTGGGTCATCGTGATGCCGGTGAGCTTCTGGAGCTGACGCGCGAGAATTTCCTGCGCAGAACCGAAGCCGACGGTGCCGTAGTTCTCTTGGCCGGGATGGGCTTTGGCATAGGCGATAAAGGAGCGGATGTCTGTTGCTGGAACAGTGTTCGCTACCGCGAGGCCGTAGTAGTATCTCACTATCAAGGAGATGGGCGCTAAATCGCTGAGCTTGAACCCTGGATTCTTATAAGCTGCGACATTGATCGATTCGAAATGGGTGCAGAGCAGGAGGGTATAGCCGTCGGCCGGCCGCGCGATCACGTCGCGCGTAGCTACGATGCCGCCCGATGCCGGCTTGTTCTCGACAAAAACCCGTTGGCCGAGCGATTCGCTAAGTTTGTCGGCGATAAAGCGTGCGGGAATATCAGTCGGCCCCCCGACTCCGAAACCGACTACTAGCCTAATCGGCCGATCCGGGTAGCTTCCGGCATGGCTCGTAGTCGCTGTTAGAGCCATAACCAGGCTCAGGATCGGCATGCAGAAATTACGCATCTTCCCCCCCATCAGATGACCAGGAATGTCAGCAAACCCCGATCATTGTCGGAAATTGCCGATACCTTACACCTGCTCATCAATCCTTGAACTCGAAAGGCAAGAGCACAGCCAAACTTGCGGCATCACCGCCATAATTCGGATGTGGCAATCCGCGCACCCGTGACCAAGCTACGAAACTTGGCCCATACGATTTCTGGCTCGATCTCGGGTGGCACGCCAGGCTGAAGCGTCGAAGCGAAGCCGCAATCGGAGCCTGCGATCACGTTCTCGCGGCCGACCAGCTTGGCTAGGCGAACGATGCGTTGGGCCACCAGTTCCGGATGCTCGACGATGACGGAGGCATGGGTGATACAGCCAGGGATCAGTACCTTGTCTTGCGGGAGCCTCACGTGCTCCCACACACTCCACTCGTGCTCATGGCGCGGGTTCGCCATCTCGAAGGAGTAAAACCCTGCACGAATCGTCACGATCAGGTGAGCGAGATGCTTCATCTCGATGTCGCCGGTACGGGGCCCCATATTGATGCCGTAGCAGGTATGGTGGCGGACGCGCTCCGGCGGAATATTACGGAGCGCATAGTTTAACGCCACGATCCGCCGCGTTATCCAGGCGCGGGTTTCGCCAATCGTCGTGTCCGGATTAAGCATGTAGTGCATGGCCAGTCGCGGGTCGTCGATCTGGACCTGGAAACCAGCGGCGACAATGGCTTCATATTCAGAGCGCATCGCCTCAGCGACGGCAAATACATGCTCTTCATCATTCTTGTAATAACGGTTCTCCATCAGCCCGGCGCAACTCGAGGGCGAGACGGAGGGTACAAAAACATCGGTTGGACTGACGTCGCCCAGCGCAACTTTGAGATTGTTGAGATCATTCTGGAGGGTCGTGTTGCCTATATAGGCGATCGGTCCAGTGCAAGCGAATGCCTGCGGCTGGGTACCGGAATGCGCACCATTTTTGTAGAAAGAGGGGAATGCGGTATTTTCCCGGGTGCGGCGATGGCCCGTCTGCGACTTGATCGGTTCAAGACCGGAAAGGCGCTCGACCACATAGATCTGAAAGCTTGGCTTCGATTGCTCACCATCGCTGACGATATCGATCTCAAGATCAACTTGCCGTTTGACGGTGGCCGCGACGGCCGCGCGTGTTGCAGCCGCGAGTACCGTGGGATCGTAGGGCTGCGCGGTCATTTTGGCGAAAAGAAGCGCTGAGACGTCATCTGGACGCGGCAGGCTACCTGCATGCGTGGTCAGGATACGTGTTGTGCGCTCTTCGATTCCCATCGGGTCCTCTCAGCTGCGAGTATTCCGGAAACTAGGTCTGAGGAGCCGTTCGCGCGCTGCGCATGAGCTTGAGGCGAAGCTCTAGCGTACGTCGCCGATTGGCTCGGGCGACTTGCTCGGCCCCGTCGGGGTTTCGGTTTTCGATGGCCTGGAGCAGGCTTTGACAGAACGCCACAATCTCCGCGTCACGCCCCGGAAGTGTCGTCGTCGTCGTCCGGTAGTTGCGAATCTTTTCTTGAATCGAACTCAGAAGGCCATAAAGGTAATCGTTGTGGCTGGCCTTAAAGGCCGCAAGCTGAAACTCCCCAGTGAAATGCCGTAAGTCACTGATATTCGATCGGGCGTGTGCTGCTTCAATGTCGTTCAGAATAGCACGCAGAGAGTTCAGATCTAGAATCCCTGCATTCTCGGCAGCGAGGCGAGCCGCCATGCCTTCCAGCGCCTCGCGCGTGTAATAAATCTCAAGGAGCTGCCTTTCGGTCAGCACCTTAACGGTGAGAGCATTCCCCACGTTGACGATGAGATCTTCTGCCTCAAGCTTGCGCAGAGCCTCCCGTACCGGCGTTCTGCTAACCTTTAGCTCCTTTGCCAATACGTCGGCACGTAGCCTGGCGCCCGGCGTCAAAAAATTGCTTAGAATGGCTTCGCGCAAGACGGCGTAAGCCATTTCCGCTGCAGTGCCAGTATTCGTATGGCGAGAAACCAGCGCCCTTAAATCGCTCTTGGGCGCTTCCGGCGCATGCTTCTTGCCGCTTGGCCGTGATGCTGGACGAGTCGCCATTTAACCTTCAGTATCCTTCCGGCAATCACGGTGGACCAAGCTTTAGACTATTATAAAGAACAGTTGGTTTCCACGGGCCGATGCGTGGTCAGCCCAGTAACCCGACGAACTGCTGCATGTCGGGCAGGGGCCTGAGATGGCGCGTGATATCTACGATCTCAGCACGGCGCGTCTGCGGCCATCTCCGCTGTAGTTCACGGTGGAAGCGGGCTGCATGATCCTCATGGGCAAACGGCCGCGACGGGCTGCCCTTCGGGGCCGGCACAAAAACTTCGTGGGTTGCGCCAGAATTCAGCGTAAGGACGATGCGCGCCGGCACTGATTCGGCCGTTGTGGCCTGCTCGACCTGCGGATCCACCTCGCAACGGACGCAGCCCTCGACGTCTTTGACACGGCGATCTTTCAGGCTGCCTTCATAGTCGCGGACGCTGAGCGCGAAACCTTCGCCAGCCGTTGGCGCAAGCACCGCGGCGAGCGCCGCGCTGTGCGGCAAGCTCATCTGCGCCGCCTGAACATCGATGGGACGCGGAATAGTGAGACGGCCAAGAATGATCGAAGGAATGCCAATATAGAGATCCCTGATTGCCCCGACATCAACATTATGCTCGCGGCATAGCGCAACTACACCTTCGACGGCCGCCTGCACGCGTGCGCTGCAGGCGTGGCCTTTCACCGTCACACTGCTTATCAGGTAGTCGCGGCCAAGTGCATCGGTGATGATGTCGGGCGCAAAGGCATCGGCGTAAGCGCGGGCGAATCCATTCGAGCCTTCGAGGATATCAGTCGGCCCGGAAAAGCCCTTAGCTGCCAGGAGTGCGGCGGCGACGCCATTCTCGGCAGCGCGGGCGGCATGTATACGCTTGACAGTGGAGCCCGACTGATAGAACTGCGTCAGTCCGCCAGAAAACGAGGCGACAAGTCCGATACTCTCGGCAATGCTGCGCCCGCTATCCCGCTTGTCAGCAAAGAGCAGACGCGACGCGGCGACCGCCGCGCCGAAACCGCCACATGTCGCTGTGCTCTGAAAACCGCGGCGAAAATGCGTCGGCTGAATCGACAGTCCGATGCGGATCATTGCTTCGTAGCCGGCGGCAACCGCGGCGAGAAATTCGCTGCCGCTCGCATTCGCACACACGGCGAGCGCGGCGGAGAACACGATTGCGCCGGGATGCAGCATGGAGCCGACATGGGTATCGTCGGCATCGATACTGCCGGCATACACGGCATTGAGGAAGCTAGCGCTTACGGGGTCCATAGCGCTGTTCCCGAACAACACCGCTGCTGAACCCTTGCGGTTGAGTGCGAGCATATAATCGCGCGACCAAGCGCTCCACGGCATGTCGGCGCCAATCGACGCCACACGCAGATAATCGAGAAGAAGATCGCCGAGCAGCACCACGACATCAGCTGGCAGGTCGTCGCAGTGTAACTGCGCAGCGAAATCGGCCAGGACCTTCGTCGTTCCCGTCGACGCAATCTCCGACCTACCTGAACCGCTCATGGTCCCCGCTCGATCACCTTGCTGACCGCAAGACTCTGCGCGCCTGCGGTCGGACACCACATCGATTTGCCTCCGGCGCCTCCGGCGACGATGACGAATAAGTCATTGGGTTCGTTTACGATTGGAACCATCGCGTTGGGGTCATTCTTATTCACCCATTTTGGGAAAAATGGACCTTTTGATTTGCCGTGATCCTTGGCAATGCCCCAGGGTTTTCGCGCTGTTTGGAACAGCGCCATTTGGATATCCTTCTTGTGCCAGCCGGCCGCAGCAATGTGCTGGGCGTGTTCGGGGCCGAGCACGACGACGGGATTGCCCTGCGAATAGAGATTATTGCCGCCGAATGTTGCCATCGTGTCGGCAAATGTGCGCATGATCTCAAACGGATCGGTCTGCACATTCTCCGTCATACTGTGTGGCGCTTCGGCATTGATCACCGTGACCACACTGTCCTCGGCCTTGAAGCCGCGTTCGACGTGCAACGGCTCCCAGGGATTGGCGGCCTGATGCTCAGCGATGCAGTAGGTATATTTGCCAGGGTGGGCGTGCTGGCAGAAATCGGTTTGCGCCGGTATGGCGCCGCCAATGTTGCTGACGGCGAACCTGAGCGCGCGCCCGATCGTGGCGTTAGCGCGCCAACCCGGACCGAACACGCCATTCCCGTAGTTGAGGCCGATGTCCTTGATAATGGGTCCGTTCACGATCAGCAGCGGAGCGCCGGCGTGCGTCGTGGTTTGCCGGTGTGCCAAGCCATATTGTTTTTCCAGCACGGCTTCCACCGCGGCAACCACTACCGGCAGGTAAGCCGGGATGCAGCCAGCCATCACCGCATTCGTTGCAATGGCGCGCAGCGTTGCAACCCCCATCGCAGGCGGCACCACGCCGACAATGGAGTCGGGCTCGCGCCAGTGCATGCCGGCCAACACGCGTTCAACGCGTTCCGGCGTCGGCGGAATTATCGGCAGCCCATCTGTAAAGCCTTGCTCGTAGAAATAGTCATTCACTGCCTCGAGCGAATTCGGCAAATCCTTGGCATTAGTCGTCGGCGATTGCGTGCGGTCTAACATTGATTTTTCCTTCATCCTCGGTGACCACGTTCGGGGCCTAATGTTCAGCTCCGAGGAACGGCGTGTTCGGGCAGGGGAAACGTCTTCGTTGCATACTCGGCATTGACGATATCCCCCCGGGTTGTAAGAAGCCGCACGCACTCTGCGGCGGCGTCAATGCCCTTCTGCGCAATGCGCGTCTCCTCAGTCTCGCCGATAGGGTGCGGAAGCATCACGATCGGCAGACCGGTATGTCCGAGGCCGCGCCCGACGATCTGGCCCAGCGGACAAAACGATCGACTGATCAATGCGACAGCAGGCACGCCAGCCTTTTCCAGGTTGACGGCGTCAATGACGCTCCACGGCGAAGACGAGCCGCAATGTCCGACGCCCGAGATCGCAACATCGGATTCAGCCGCCATTTCCGCAATGAACGGCGCGCCTTTTGCGGGAAAACCCTTTCGCCAAAACTCTATGTTGGCGACCGCGAAATCGCGCGCCAATGCTTGCGCGAGACCATCAAGGACAATGTCGGAGAACTCCTTGCCGTTATCGAGAAGCGCGACGCGTAGACCACGTAATGATTCCGGACGTGGTGCGGTCGTGATAGCGCCGGTCTTCTGGGCGCCGGTAGGCATTAGCACGGTGAGCGTGTCGGGCATGGAGAACTCCATAAATCCAATTCGATGTTCGTATACGATAGTATACTATGTTATGCAAGTATGGTCAGGTGGTGTGAGAAGGGAGGATCGAATGGATATTCTCGTTCTCGGCGGCGACGGCACCCGGAAATCCCACCAGCAACCTGCGCGAGCTTGACACGGTCAGGGCGGCTTTCGCCCTCGATTTGGGATTTTTGCGACTTCCGATCGGCCTTTTTGCGCTCAAAGCTACAGATTTACGGGCGCCCGACATGGGCGGCTCCCTCGGCACAGTGTGATGTTTGATCACCCACTTTGGCCCATGACGAGCCGGTCTCTGGAGTCTATTGGCTTCGACTGCCTATTTCGGCTTGGCTATCTGCATGTGCGTCGCACTCACGATGCCGCGATAGAACGCGATGTCGCGCCGCGCATAAGCCTCGAAATCAGAAGGCACGCCCTCGGTGATGACCGTAGTGGCGTGCTGATGCAGCTTTTCCTGCGCCGCAGGATCCTTGAGGGCTTCGTGGAAAGATTGGTTCAGATGCGTAGCAATCGCGGGAGGTAACTTGGCCGGGGCAAGGAGTCCGTACCAGATGCCCATGTCGACGTCGGCGAGCTCCTTGTTCTCCGCGAGTGCCGGTATGTCGGGCGCAAGCGGAGTTCGCTGTGGATCGGCAATACCGTAAGCAGCGAGATTGCCTGACTTGATGTATTGCAGGGCACTCGACAGCGTGATGATCGTGATATCCACGTTGCCACTGAGGACCTCAAGCAGGCCGCCCGTGCCACCGGAAAACGGCACGTGCACCAGATTGATGCCGAAGCGCTGCTTGATCAGTTCACCAAGGAAGTTTTGCGGTGAACCGGCGCCGGAGGTTGCGTAGGTCAGCCCTTGAGGCCGCTTGTGTGCTTCCGCCACAAGATCTGAAATCGTCTTGGTATTCTTGAACGTCGGGCCGCCGGCAACCACGATCGGTGATCTGCCGCCGAGAGCGATATAAGTGAAGTCTCGTTCGACATCATAGGTGATATTGGGGTTGACCAACGTGGCTGTGCTGATCTCGCGTGGGGTGCCCATCTCGAGCGTATATCCATCTGGTACCGCGTTGACCAAGCGCATGGTGGCAATGGACCCCGAGGCGCCGGGAACGTTCAGCACTACAACTGGCTTGCCCAGGATTTCGGACATCTTCGATGCAGCAAGTCGCGAAATGAGGTCGACGCTGCCGCCGGGAGTGAATGGAACAATCAGAGTTATGGACCGTGACGGATAATCATCCTCCGCCTGTGCGTCTGGTGCAGAGACACCGTAAAACAGGGCGGCTTGCGAGAGCAGAAATAACATTCTTCGTGTAATCGTCCCTGGCCGATTAGTTGCCGAGGTTGCCTCCTGGCTCATGAACTGTTGCTCCCCTCATTCTTTTGTTTTGATAGTATACCACAATATACCATCGGATGCGAATGACAACCGCGTCGATCTGGCTCGATGCGATGTCTCGAGAGCAGGCACAGAAAGCTGTGCCAAATGCCCGTCGGATGGTCGCGTTCCTCTGAGCGAATAGAAAATAGGTAATTTTGAGGTAGTCGCACAATTTGAAATGAAAATCGTATTTACGGGTCAGTCGCACAACTCGATATGAAAACGTCACTCATATCGAAGCTAGCGGTGTGTCCGTGAGTGTATGCACCCCCAGCTGCATTCTTAAAGCGTAGCATGCGAATAAATGATGCTGAGCGTTTGTTTCTCCGCAACAGTCCAAGCTCAACAATCCTGCTTGATGCGGGCCAGCTGTTCGCCGAGCGGCTGCGGTACCCAATCGGACTTGATTCCCAATTCCGCCAGGACGACTTGCGCCGCATTGTAGCCAGGCAAGCCCGTGATGTTGCCACCGGGATGGCTGCTCGAGCCGCAAAGGTATAGACCGCGCAGGTGCGTGCGGTACCGGCCGGCGCCTGCGAATGGCCGGTTGTAACCGATCTGGTCGTCGGTAAAAGCTCCGACCAGCAGATCGCCGGCGTGCATGTTGGGCAGCGATCTTTCCACATCGAGCGGGGAGCGCGTGAAGCTATCGATCACCGCGTCGGCGAGATTGGGCGCATGCTTCTGCCACAGATCGAGCATGCTTCGCCTGGATCAGCATGGTGCTCGTCACCGCCGCCGAGCGTCGCCAAGGGCTGGCAAGTTGGCTGCTGCGCTGCTGCGTCGACAATCTGTTAGCGCGCGAACTCGTCCCGGTGCTCGACGCGACGCCGGCAGGGCGCCCCGTCTACATTGGGCTTGGCTTCCAGGATCATTGGACCTTGCAGCTGTTCGCCGAGCGGCTGCGGTACCCAATCGGACTTGATTCCCAATTCCGCCAGGACGACTTGCGCCGCATTGTAGCCAGGCAAGCCCGTGATGTTGCCACCGAGATGGCTGCTCGAGCCGCAAAGGTATAGACCGCGCAGGTGCGTGCGGTACCGGCTCAAGACCCGAGCGGACCTGCGGAACCTTGGCTTTCGTTTCTGCTATCGCCAGTCTTGCTGCCACGCACGCGCAATAGTCGGCGGGGTAGCTGGTGGTCCGGAGTAACAAGTAGCGCGCTTTGTGGAGAGATCGCACAAAGGCGCTCCCCGGTCCAGATTTCTTGACCTTCGTCCCCATCTTCGGAGTCGCCGCTCTATGACCTTTCGCAGCCGCAGCAGATCCGTTTTAATCGCGCACACTACGTTCGACGTCTCATGAATTTATTTGTGCGGTCACGCAGTCACCGTTTGAACACGGCGGAAAAAACAAAACGGGCGCGCCCGCCTTTTTCCCTTGACGGTATTCCGATTCTGGATTATTTTGGATCCAGTTTAATCCAGATCTGGAGATGTAAATGCAGCGGGTATTTGAGCCCACGGTCATTGATCAGGTCGCGCCAATACCGGCTGCGCAACGGCTGTCCGGCCTGCGTGGCAAGCGCCTTGGTTTCGTGGACAACAGCAAATGCAACGCTGATCTGTTCATTAGGCGCATCGCCGCCCAGCTCACCGACCGCTACGCGACGGTGGAGGGACCCGTCATTCGGAAACTCGCTCCGAAGGACCACCTGTCCGAAAAGGATTTGGCTCACCTTGCAGAGTGCGACGCGGTGGTGCAATGCTTCGGCGATTGCGGTACTTCGACCTCGATCAGCGTTGCCGACGCCGTCGAGATCGAGCGCCGTGGCATTCCCACCGTCACCGTGTTCAGCACCGCCTTTGCCGGCGCGGCGTGGAAGCAGGCGGCGGGACGCGGCATGGCGAAACTGCCGCTTGCCCGCATTCCGCATCCGATGCACACCGCGCCACGCGACGTCATCGTCGAGCGCGCGGATGCCGTCGTTGATACGCTCGTTGACCGCCTAACCAAGCGCGCCGATGCCATCGTCGAGGCCGACGCGGCGGACGTTTTCCGCGGCGCCAATGATGCGGACGATCAGGAACTGTTTTTTGACCGCGGTTGGACCGATGGCCTGCCGGTAGTCATTCCGACAGCGGAGAAAGTGGCAGCCATGGTTGCCGTCTCCGGGGGCGACGCGGCTGATCGGGTCGGACCGATTCCGCCCCGGTGGCGCCAGGCGACGATCGAGAAAATCGCGGTGAACGCGGTCATGGCGGGGTGCCGTCCCGAATATTTCCCGGTCGTGCTCGCCGCGATCGACGCTGCTCTGGACGACAATTGTCAGCTCTACGGCATCCAGACTGCGACCAACACCACCGCGCCGCTGTTCATCGTCAATGGCCCGCTCGCGGCCGAGTTAGAAATCAACGCTCGCGGCAACGTCTGCGGCCAGGGGGCGCGCGCCAATGCCACGATCGGCCGCGCGGTGCAGCTTGTACTACGCAATATCGGCGGCGACGTCCCCGGTGAAACGGACATGTCGACGCACGGCCATGCCGGAAAATTCACCGCGTGCATCGCCGAAGCAGAGAGCGACAGCCCGTGGACACCCTTTCATGTCGATGCCGGGTTCGCCGCAACCGATAGCACAATCACGGTGATCGGCGCATCGGCACCGCAGAATATCTTCACCTATGGCTGCGAGACCGGACACGACATTCTCGAGCACTTCATCGGCGCCACGCTCGGTCTCGGACACAACAACATCATCTTCCCGACCGGCCCGCTGTTCGTCGTCAGCCCTGAACATGCGGCGACGATGGCGCGCGACGGAATCGGCAAGAAAGAAATCCAGAACGCGGTGTTCGAGCGGGCGCGCATTCCGCTGTCGCGCTTTGCCAAGCGCAGCGTGACTGGACTGCATCATCGGCGCGATCGCTGGTTTGCTCAGGTCGGCGATCCAAACCATATCGGCATCGCCGATCGGCCGGCCGACATCAACATTGTCGTCGCCGGCGGGGCCGGCATCCATTCGCTCTTTGTACCGACCGCTTTCAGCTACCACCCGGTCACGCGACGAATTGCCGCCAAAGGATGAAACGGGATTTGGCTTAGAGTTTAGGCGGTAAGCGGCCCGCCAAGAGGCCGCGAGGGGGGAGCCAGTAGGCCTTCGGGCACGCTCCCACACCTTGCACCGAGGGAGACGGCCATGACTCATGCGGAACGGATCGCTCCGCCCGGGACTCCATCGCCATTGTCCTCCGCCTCCGCGCCTGTCACGCGGTCCAAGACTGGTCTGACTAAGACAGGCGGCCTCTTGGCCGGAATAGCCGCGCTCGTCGTCATTGTCATGCTGCCGCAGCCGGAGGGTCTGTCGGTTGCCGGCCAGCATATGCTCGGCATTTTTGCCTTCGCCGTAATCGTGTGGATGACGGAAGCGCTTGATTATGCGGCGAGTTCCATCGTGCTCATGGCGCTGATCGCCTTCCTGCTTGGCATCGCCCCCGATCCGGCGCATCCGGAGCATGCGCTCGGCACGTCTCGCGCGCTTTCGGCCGCGATGGACGGCTTCACCAACCCGGCGGTGGCGCTAATCGCTGCATCGCTGGTGATCGCGGCGGCGATGTCGATTACCGGCCTCGACCGCCGCGTGGCTCTGGTCGTGATTTCGCTGATCGGAACGAGCCGCAGCCGCCTTTTGATTGGTATCATCGTGGTGATGGCGCTGCTCGCCTTTTTCGTTCCCACCGCCTCGGCGCGTGTCGCCTGTCTGGTGCCGATCGTATTGGGCATCGTCTCAGCGCTCGGCCTGGACAAGAAGGGTCGCGTCGCCAGCATGCTGATGATGTCGATTGTTTATCTTTCCCTGATCTGGGCGATGGGCATCGCGACGGGCGCGGCGCAGAACGTTTATGTCAACGCGCTGATGGAGCGCACCATCCATGTCCGCATTTCGTGGATCGACTGGCTCGTAGTCGGCGCGCCATATTCGATTGGGCTGAGTGTAGCGCTCTACTTCATTCTGATGAAGATGATGGCGCCGGATCCCACCGAGGCTAGCAGTGCCGCCACCGAAGCGCCCTGCGAGCTTGCTTCCGATCTCGGGCCGATGAGCGGCAAAGAGATCAAGCTCATGGTCTACGCGCTGGTCTTGCTCGGCTTCTGGGCTACCGAAGAAAGATTGCACAGAATCGATTCATCCACCGTGGCGATCGCAGCAGTAGCGCTTATGTTCGTTCCGGGCATCGGCGTGATCGGCTGGCAGCAGGTGCAATCGCGAATTCCGTGGGGGATTTTGATCCAGCTCGGCGTCGGCGTCGGTCTCGGCACCGCGCTGCTCAAGACCGGCGCGGCGGGTTGGCTCGCCAGCTTTGTCGTTAGCGTATTCGGCGTGCAACATCTCTCCGTGTTCGCGATCCTAGCCGTGCTGTGGCTTTTCCTGATCCTGATCCATCTCGGCTTTTCCAGCGGCGCGGCAATGGCTACGACCATGATACCGGTCATGTTGAGCGTGTTACAGCAGGCGCAGGTTCCAGTGTTGCAGGTCGCCGGCATGACCATGCTGCTTACCTTCGTGACTAGCATCGGCTGGATCCTTCCCATCAACGGCCCCCAGAACATGCTCGCCTACGGCACAGAGACCTTCGAGGCACGCGACTTCATCCGAGTAGGCGTGGTTCTGACGGTTGTCGCCTATGCTTTGCTGCTGCTATTCGCTGCTACCTATTGGCACTGGCTCGGCTACGTTTGAGTGGAATTCCGGGATTGGCGGATCGATGACGCGGTTGCGCGCGCTTTTGCAGGAACGGGAAGCCGGCGGCACTACCGCCGAGGCGGTCTATCAGGCGCTGCGGCACGGCATTGTCCATGGCGACCTCGCGCCGGGCGAACGGCTGCGCAGCGATGCGCTCGCTAATGAACTCCGGGTCAGTCGCACGCCAGTGCGCGAAGCCTTGCGCAAGCTAGAAGCCGAAGGGCTTGTAGCCCATGCGGGCTCGCGACTGCTCGTGCGCGCCGTCAGCGAAGAGGATTTGACGGAACTGTTCTACGTGCGCGAAGCGCTCGAAGGCATGGCGGCGCGGCTGGCCGCCGAAAACGCTATGCCGGGTGAAATCGCCGCGATCCGCGAGCTCCTCGATGACATGGAAGTGGTGCTGCGGCGCGGAGACGTCGGCGCACTGCGGCGGCTGACCGGCGAATTTCATAAGCTCGTGTGTCGCGCCGCGCATAACAACCGGCTCCTGCAATCGCTACAATCGCTGCTCGATCATGTGCGCGGGTTTCAGACCAGCACGCTCTACAGCGAAGGCCGGCCCGCCGAGGCGATGGAAGAGCATCGCGCGCTACTCGCAGCGATCGAGGCCCGCGATGGGGAGGGCGCCGAGCGGCTCGCCCGCGAGCATCGCCGCCGCACGCTAGAACTGCGCAGGGGCATGCTGCGCGAGCAATTGCGCAAGAGCCGCGCCGACGGCGGGCAGGGGACCAGATGATGGCGCGAGAGACGCGCAGGCTTGCAGAATTCGCCAACGGGCTTGCCTACGACGACATCCCGGCGCCGGTGATTGCCATCACCAAGGCCTGCCTGATCGATACGGTGGCCGTTGCGATGTTCGGCAGCGGTCTGCCCTGGAGCAACAGTGTGGAGCAGTTCGCGCGCCATGTCGGCGGCAACGGTTCGAGCACGATCTTAGCTCCGCAATTGCGACGCGCCAGTGCACCGGCAGCGGCGCTTGCCAACGGCACCTTCGCTCATGCCTTCGAGTCGACAATCTGCGCCAGCCTAGCGTCGGCGTTCATCCCGGCTCGACCGCCACCGTCGGCGCGCTTGCAGTGGCGGAGGAATGCGGCGCGTCGGGACGCGATTTTCTAACGGCGCTTGTTGCCGGAAATGAGTGCATGCTGCGGACTGGGCTCGCGGCCAAGCAAACCAGCGAGCTGATGGGCTTCCATGCGCCGGGCCAAACCGGCGTGTTCGGATCGGCAATAGCCGCAAGCCGGATCATGAAGCATGACGCGCACCAGACCACGATGGCGATCGGCATCGGCGGATCGCTGTGTTCGGGATTGCTGGCCTTTGCAAAAGCCGGCAACGGCGGCATGGTGAAACGGCTGCACATGGGCCGAGCCGCGGAAGGCGGTGTGACTGCCGCCTATTTGGCTGCGCGCGGCTTCGAGGGACCGGATGTGCTCCTCGAAGGCAAGTTTGGCTACCTCGATGTGTATGCGCGCGACGGCGATCCGCAGTTGCTAACCGACGGTCTCGGCTCGCGTTGGGAGAGTCTCAATATCTGGTTCAAGATGTTTCCGTGCCACGTCACCGCCCAGGCGCCGGTGCGGGCGATCCGACAGCTTCAGCGTGAGCACCGTTTCGGTCCGCAGGATATCAGCAAAATCGTCATCGAAACCTCGGAGAAAGTGCTGTCGCATCACGCCGATCGCGCGCCGCGGGATGTTGGCACGGCGCAATACAGCGTGCCGTTCAGCGTCGCGCTGGCGCTGTTCCGCGACCCAGCCGATCCTCGCGCATTCCTCGATGGCCCGAATCAGGATCCCGCGATCCTGAATCTGTGCAAGCGGATCGAATTGCGTCGCTATGTCGAGCCGATGGCCGTGGGCCACAATGCGAGCTGCCGGCTTGAAGTTTTTCTCGCGGACGGCCGTTCCGTGGCAATTACTAAGACCGATTTCGACAACGACGACGGCGAAAGCCTTGAACAGCGTGTCGAACGCAAGTTTCGCAATCTTTCTTCGGGTCTTCCCGAGGACAAGCGGGAAATGCTGCTCATGCGCCTCAAAGCGATTGAGCAGCAGGACAACGTGACGAGGCTTCTGGATCTATAGGATATTTAGCTTTTCAAACCTGCCGTGCGCACGACTTCGGTCCAGCGGGCGACGTCGTCGCGAATGTGGGCCGCGAACTCATCAGGCCCAACATCGAGCGCTTCATAACCCTGCTTACGCAATGCCTCGATCGCGTCCGCGGTGTGCAAGGCTTTGTGCGCAGCGTCTGCAAGTTTGTCCACGATAGGCCGCGGCGTATCTGACGGTGCGAGTAGTCCGAGCCAGAGATTGAAGCCAAACCCCGAAACACCGCCCTCGGTCATGGTCGGCACGTTGGGCAGCAGGGTCGCGCGCTTGGCACCCGTCGTCGCCAGGGGCAGGAGCTGGCCGGCATTGATCTGGCCGATGGTTGATGATCCGACGACGAAGGCCATGGTGATACGGCCTGCGATCAAATCAGTGACCGATTCCGGGCTGCCGGGATAAGGCACGTGCACAAGCTTGATGCCGGCACGCTGCTCGAACAGCACGCCGCATAGATGCGGCAAGCTGCCGGCGCCCACCGAGCCATAGCTCAGTTGGCCGGGCTTCGACTTGGCGAGCGCCACGAGCTCGCCGACGCTGTGGACGCCGAGCGACGGATTGACGGTGAGGAAGAATGGTCCCTCCGCGAGCTGCGCGACCGCAGCGAAGTCCTTGCTCATGTCAAGCGGCGGAGAAGTCGGGTTGACGATCTCATTGGTCAAAGTCGACAGTGCTGGAAGGAAGAGCGTGTAACCGTCCTTTGGCGCGTGGGCCACATAGTGCGCGGCGATGCTTGATCCTGCACCGGGCTTGTTTTCCACGACGATCTGCTGCCCGAGGATCGGGCCGGCGGTGTGGGCAAAAATGCGCGCCACGACGTCGGAAGCTGCCCCGGCGGTGAAGCCGACGATGAGCCGGACCGGCCGCGAAGGATAAGTGTCGGCATGGGCAACGCGCGCGGCGGCGGGCAGGGTTGTGGCGCTAACCGCCAAGCGCAGCAAAGTTCTGCGATCGATTTTCATGATGTTTCTCTCCCGTGTTTATTGAGCCATCACCTGCACCCGATCGCCTTCTGGCTTAAGCGCGGCGCCGAGCTTGTTGCGTCGTGCTGTGAGGTCAGCGAGGGTCTCAGTCTCATCGGCAAGGCGGCACACATAAGATGAACTCGCTTCATCGCTTCGGACGAAGCGGAAATGGCAGCCGGCGACAGCGCCGCGTTCGAAAGTGACGTCCACCAACATGCCGATCCATCCGGCGTGTTTGCGGCCAATATGGCTGGTCGAAAACGTCAGATTGCCGAGGCCGTAAAAAATAGGCCGGCCGTTGTAGACTTCGATCGGCAGCGGATAGTGCGGCCCGTGTCCCATGACCACGTCGGCGCCCGCATCGATCGCCGCATGCGCGATATCGGTCATGTATTGCAGCGGCTCGCGCCCAAGCCCCCAATGACAGGAGGCGACGACGATGTCGGCCTGTGGGCGGAGCGCCGCGATGTCTTTGCTAAATTCGTCGAGATAGGCAGCATCCGCCCACGTCACAACGATCGGCGGCACTCCCGGCCGGTTCGGCGGCGGCATGCCGGGCGCGACCCGGCCGATGGGAACCTGATAGGCGGTGTGGCCGCGCATTACGGCGATACCGGGCGAATCGGGAGCGGCCTCGTGGTTGGTCGGCCAGTACACTGAGCTTCGCTGCACAGCGGCGATGCGCAGTCCGTTGCGGGCGATGATGGCGGGAGCACGCGCCGCGGCAAGGTTGGCGCCGGCTCCGGTATGTGCCAGCCCGATCTGATCGAGCCGCTTGATGGACGCCGCGATGTTTTCGGCGCCGTAATTGACATTGTTGGCGATGCCCACTGCGCGGATTCCGGAAAGCCGCAATGCTTCGCCGCCAATCTGCGGATCGACAAAGAAGCCTTCAGTCGCATGCGATCGCCGTGATGGCAGATGCAGGCAGCATTCCAGATTGGCGAACACGGCGTCTGCCGCGTGTAGTTCAGCGGCGACCCGCCGAAACGGAGTTGTAGCATCGGTGACATTCATGAGATTGACGTCACCGGCCAAAATAAGTCTGAGGGTCATTTCCGATAGCCGGCCAAAGATCAACTAATTCGAGACGCAAGCCCGATGTCTGTACTATCAAATCTACGCTAGAAGTGAAGTCAATTGGGAAGCGGAAGGTCGTGCGACTATGCGCTAGGGTGGTCGAATCCTAGTGTTGGGGATTACCGGGCTAGAAGTGAGAAATGTTCACCCGACCTGCGATAGATTTACGCGACCAGCGCTATGACTCCGCTGGCGATAACAGCCTTTCGCGCGGATTGCGCGTCAGTCCGGATTTCTTTACCCGAGCGGCGGCATTCGTCGCGCACTCTCGTGGTCCTCTGGCGCGCCGGTATCTGGCGCGGCTAAGGCCTGCATGCGGTTCGTGAACTGTAGCTTCAAATAAGCAAAAACCGTATAGGCCTTGGCGAAGGCCAATGCGGTTTGAACATGCGGCCGATCTGTCAGACCGCCAGCGAGTAGCCCAAATCGCGCAACGGTAGGCGGCGCACCCGCTCTCCGGTGGCGGCGAAGATAGCGTTGCCCAGCGCGGGCGCCAGCGCCGGGAAAGCGGGTTCGCCCATACCGGTCGGCGGGTTCTCCGACTGGATGAAATAAGGATCAATCGTCATTGGTGCGAAAGGCAGGCGCAGAATCGGATAGGCATTGTAATTCTGCTCCTGAATTCGGCCGTTTTCGATGTTGATCTTGAGGCCCATGGCTGTGGAGAGAGCGTCGGTGGACGCGCCTTGCGCCTGGGCCTCCGAGCCGGCCATGTCAATGATAGGGCCGACATCGAGCACTACCACGATGCGATCGACCTTGATCCGCTTGTTGGCATCCACGCTGAGCTCGATCGCCTGTGCGACATGGCCGGCGTGAGAATAGCACCAGGCCAAGCCCAGACCGCTGCCATTTGGCAGTTTCTTGCCCCAACCCACCTTCTCGGCGCACATCTTGATCACGTCGGTGACCCGCTTGGGGCTGAAGTTGACGCTCCGGTCCTTGGGCGCCAGCTCGGGCACGTCGCGGTTTACTGCATCGATAAGAAACTCGACGTGGTCGCGGCCCGAAGCGAGCGACAGTTCATGCATGAAGCTTTGCGCAGCGAAGACCTGGGCGTTGTCGCCTGGCGCGCGCCAGGCGCCGGTGGGGATT
>Ga0182024_10011417_pt1 | contig 17847 bp, 22 predicted proteins | sample P32metaG_FD_120480 | JGI IMG/M metagenome (GOLD analysis project Ga0182024, IMG submission 120480) | Permafrost microbial communities from Stordalen Mire, Sweden - P3-2 metaG (Illumina Assembly) | ecosystem: Environmental > Terrestrial > Soil > Wetlands > Permafrost | place: Sweden: Stordalen... | reverse complement strand
CGCAATTTTGTCAGCGCGTTGGCCTCGATCTGGCGGATACGTTCGGCCGAAACGCGATACTCATCGGCAAGCTCGTGCAGAGTCGCCTTGTCGTCGGTCAGAAAACGCCGCTGCAGAATCTTGCGGCTGCGGTCATCGAGCCTGCCGAGTGCGCTTTGCAGCCGGTCCGAGGAGTCGCTTTCCCATTCCTCGGCCTCAATCTGTTCCGCCGGATTCGCATCCGCGGCCGTGAGGAACGCCGCCGGAGAGAAGATCTCGTCCTCATCCGACTCGGGCGTGGGATCGAAGGACATGTCGCGCGCACTCAAGCGCTGTTCCATCTCCGTCACTTCCGCGGCGCTGACGCCCAGATCGCGCGCAACCGCGGCGGTTTCCTCCGCGGTGAGCCAAGCTAGATTCTTCTTCATGCGCCGGAGGTTGAAGAACAGCTTGCGCTGCGCTTTGGTGGTCGCAACTTTCACCAGCCGCCAGTTGCGCAGCACATATTCGTGAATCTCGGCGCGGATCCAGTGCACGGCAAAAGAGACGAGCCGCACGTTCAACGTCGGGTTGAAGCGCTTCACCGCCTTCATGAGGCCAATGTTGCCCTCTTGGATGAGGTCGCCCATCGGCAGACCGTAGCCGCCATAGCCCCGTGCGATATGCACCACGAAGCGCAGATGAGCGAGCACCAGCTCGCGCGCCGCCGCAAGATCGTTCTCATTGCGAAAGCGTTCGGCGAGCACGCGCTCCTCTTCGCGAGTCAGCACGGCAATGTGGCTGACGCGCTCAAGATAAGCATCCAGGCTTCCAAGCGGGCCGGTCAGGGCGAAGTCGTTGCGAGCTACCAGTGCGGTGGTCATCGGTTCGGGATTCTCCAGGTGAGGCGGGATTTTAGCACTCGACGAGTTAGAGTGCTAAATCCCTGCGGAGTTTCAGGGTCCTTGGGGGTTAAATTGCAGTTAATTCAATGGATTAAGAGGGGTCTTCAGCGATCGCGGTGAGAAGCCACCGATAAATGAACGCGCCGCCGGGCAAAGTCGTTCCTAGCGGACTCCATCGCGGCGAGAATAGTGCCGCCCAGCTCGCTTGGGCGCAGGGAAAGACTCCATGAATGCCGTGTTGCTCGCGCGCTTGCAGTTCGCGTTCACCATCAGCGTTCACATCATCTTCCCCGCTTTCACCATCGGGCTTTCCGCTTTCATCGCGACGCTGCTCATCCTCTGGCAGCGCACCGGTCGCGAGCACTTCCAGCGGCTGGCGCGCTTCTGGACGAAGATCTTCGCGGTCTCGTTTGCGATGGGCGTGGTGTCCGGAATCCCGATGTCGTACGAATTCGGCTCCAACTGGAGCCGCTTCTCCGAAGTAGCCGGCAACGTAGTTGGACCCATGATCGGCTACGAAGTTCTCACGGCGTTCTTTCTCGAAGCGACCTTCCTGGGCGTGCTCCTCTTCGGCTGGAACCGCACCCCTCCTTGGCTGCAGGCCACTGCCGCGGTGCTGATAGCCGTCGGCACGGCCATGTCTGCTTTTTGGATCCTATCCGCCAACAGCTGGATGCAGACTCCGGCGGGCCACGTCATGCGCAACGGCATCGCGTACCCCGTCGACTGGTTCGCGATCATCTTCAATCCGAGTTTCCCGTACCGCCTCTCACACATGCTCACCGCGGCTTACCTTACGACTTCGCTCGTGGTGCTGGCGGTCGGTGCGCGCTATCTCCTCGTGGACGCGTTCAAGGAGGAGGCGCGCACCATGATGCGCATGGGCGTCGGCATGCTCGCCGTGCTTGGGCCCGTTCAGCTTCTGCTCGGCGATCAACACGGCTTGAACACGCTTGAGCACCAGCCGGCAAAGATTGCCGCGATCGAAGCGCATTGGCGCGACACCGGGCCCATGGACCTCGTGCTCTTCGCGCTGCCCGATGAGCATGCCAAGGTCAATCGCGCGGCAATCGCCATTCCGCATCTGGGCAGCCTCATCCTCACGCACGATTGGAATGGCCGCGTGCCCGCGCTTTCCGAGTTCGCGCCGAACGCCCAGCCGCGAGTGACAATCGTCTTCTTTGCCTTTCGCATCATGGTCGGCATCGGGGTCTTCCTGATTGCGCTCGGATTGACCGGGGCGGTGCTGTGGCTGCGCGGGAGCCTCTTCACGTCGCGCTGGTACTTGCGCTCGGCCGGCTGGGCATGGCCGCTCGGATTCATTGCGATTCTGGCGGGCTGGCTCACGACCGAGAACGGCCGCCAGCCGTATGTCATCTACGGGATCCTGCGCACCCAGGATGCCACCTCGCCAATTGCAGCGGCTACGGTTGCTGCATCCTTCGCCGCCTTTGTCCTGGTCTACGGCGTCGTGTTTTCAATTGGTATCTATTACATGCGCAAGATGATCCGCCATGGCCCGCGCGGGGCGGCGGTCGCAACGTCACCCGTGCCGCATGCGCTGCCGAATCAGCCGCTCGCAAGCGCCCGTGAGTCGACGCGCGAGTCACGCGCGGAACCGCCGGTCATATGAGCGCGCTCACGGGAAGTGCCTACTGGCTGCCGCTCATCTGTGCGGCGGTCCTCGGATTTGCGGTCGCGATGTACATCGTTCTCGACGGCTTCGATCTTGGCATCGGCATCCTGTTCCCGTTCTTCCCGCGCGAAATTGATCGCGACCAGATGATGAATTCGGTCGCGCCTTTTTGGGATGGCAATGAAACATGGCTGATCCTGGGCGGCACGGGTCTCTTCGTGATGTTTCCGCGCGCCTACGCCGTCGTCATGCCGGCGCTCTACGTGCCTCTCATTACCATGCTGCTCGCGCTCGTCTTTCGCGGCGTCGCGTTCGAATTCCGCTGGGTGGCAAAGCCCCATCACGGCAAGTGGGATATCGCCTTCTCGGCAGGCTCCATCGTGGCTGCTCTGTGCCAGGGATTCATGCTCGGCGGCCTGCTCGGCGGGACTCGAGTCGAACAGGGACACTTTGCAGGCGGCCCCTTTGATTGGCTGACACCCTTCACGCTCTTGTGCGGACTCGGACTCGTCATGGGCTATGCGCTCCTGGGAGCAACGTGGCTCGTCATGAAAATGTCGGGCAACCTTGAGCGCCGCGCACGCCGCAGTGGCCGTGTGCTCCTCGTCGGGGTGCTCGGGTTTATCGTTCTCGTGAGTGTGTGGACGCCGCTCGAGTTCGAGCGTATCGGCGCACGCTGGTTCTCATGGCCGAACATTCTTTATCTGTCGCCCGTGCCGCTGGCGACGGCATTCATCGCTGTGGTGTGCTGGCGCGGCCTGATGCGCACACGCTTCATGTTCTCGCCGTTCTACAGCGCCGGCGGCCTTTTTGTTCTGGCCTATATCGGGCTCGTCATCTCGATGATGCCCTACCTCGTGCCGCCATCCATCACCGTGTGGAACGCGGCAGCTGCTCCGTCCTCGCAGCGCTTCGTGCTGATCGGCATCGCGGTTCTTCTGCCCTTTATCCTCGGCTACACGGTATTCGTGTACTACACGTTTCGCGGCAAGGTGCGCGCGGACGAGGGCTATCATTGAAATCGCTCAGGCGCGCGGCTCGATGCTGCGCAAATGGCGCGCCGCTGAAAGCCAAGCGCCGAGCCAGCCGAGCATGACGCCGCCCGCGATCAATATGCCAAGCTCCTGAGGAGTCGGACCGATGAGGACGTAGCGGCTGCCGTAGGTGCGCGCCAGTGCCGCCACGGGAGGTGCAAGCATCGCGACGGCGCTCGCTACGATCCCCCACGCCAGGAGCGCGCCTCCGAGGCCATAGAGAATTCCCGCATAGAGAAACGGCCGGCGCACGAAACCATTAGAGCCGCCGACGATCTTCGTCACCTCGATCTCGCCGCGCCGATTGAGGATCTCAAGCCGAATGGTATTTCCGATTACGGCGATCACCCCCGCGCCAAGAATCGCAGCGGCAATCATGAGCAGGCGTCGCAGCACCTCGAGAATTGCATTGAAGCGCGTGACCCATTGCGCATCGATCTGTACAAGATCGACCTCCGGCCACGCCGCGAAATATTGCCGCAGCGCTTCGAGGGATTCGTCGGACTCGGCATTACTCGCAGGATGCACGTGCAACACGTGCGGAAGGGGATTGCCGCTCAACACGCCAAGCGCCGCGCCGAAACCCGAATAAGCGCGAAATTCCGCAAGCGCCGCGTCTGCTGAGATCACATCGATCTGCGCGATGCCAGGACGCTCGCGGGCACTTTTTGCCAGCTGTTCGGCCTTGGCAAGCGGCACGTCCGTCTTGAAATAGACTGACAGGTCGATCGCATTGGCAAAACCGCCGGTTGCGATGCGCGCGTTCGTGACCAGGAGCTCAAGTCCCAACGGCAGCACAAGCGCAAGCGCGATCACTATCAAAGTCAAAAACGTACTGAAAGGGTTGCGCGCCAGCCGCCCGAGAGATCCCAGGAGAGCTTGCACATGGCGCGCGCCGTACGATGTCAGGCCAAGGCTCATCGCGTCGCGACCATTCCGGGGAGGGGATCAATGTCGTTGCCCTGGACGCGGCCATTGTCGAGCACGATCTCGCGCAGACCGAGCTCGCGCACCAAATGCACATCATGGGTCGCAACTACGATGGTGACGCCGACTTCCTGAAAGCGCTTGAAGAGCCGCATGACTTCCACAGCCAGGTCCGGATCAAGGTTGCCGGTCGGCTCGTCAGCAATGAGCAGCGGCGGCTTGCTGACGACGGCTCGTGCGATGCCCACACGCTGCTGTTCGCCAACCGACAGCTCAAGGGGCAATGCACGCTCTTTGCCCAAAAGACCCACTTGATCAAGCGCCGCGCGCACACGCTTGTCGATTTCCTTGAGCGGTGTGCCCGCAACGACGAGGGGCAACGCGACGTTGTCGAAAACCGGGCGCTCCGGCAGGAGTTTGTGATCCTGGAAAACGATGCCGATGCGGCGTCGGAACGCGGGGATGTACCGCGAGGCCAATGACCCGGTGTTCTTGCCGCCGACCATGACGGTTCCGCGCGTCGGCCGCTCCAGGAGCGCGATGAGCTTCAGCACCGTGCTCTTGCCTGCGCCCGAGCGACCAGTGAGGAAGACCATCTCACCCTCTTCGATGCGCAGGCTTGCATTGCTCACGCCTTCACGCCCGTTGGGATAACGCTTACTGACGCGATCAAAGATAATCACGAGGCAGCTCCCGTTTTCGGGCCGCCCTCAACGAGCGCGGCCGCAAAAGCCTGCGCGTCGAACGGCCCAAAGTCCTCAGCCTGCTCGCCGATGCCAATGAACCGAATGGGCAGCGCCAGCTTGCGTGCGATCGCAACCACGATCCCACCCTTGGCGGTGCCATCAAGCTTCGTGAGCACGAGCCCCGTGACACCGATCGCCTCGTGAAACTGTACGGCCTGCGCAAGCGCGTTCTGGCCCTGGTTGGCGTCAAGCACCAGCAGCACCTCGTGCGGCGCACTGGCGTCGACCCGATGCAGGACGCGGCGCACCTTCTTCAGTTCCGCCATCAGATGCAATTGATTGTGCAATCTGCCAGCGGTGTCCGCCAGCAGCACATCGATGCCGCGCGCGCGCGCGGATTGCAACGCGTCGAACACGACGGCGCCCGGATCGGCACCGGCCTGCTGCGCGGCAAACGACGCGCCGGAAGCACGAGCCCACACTTCAAGCTGCTCGACCGCGGCGGAGCGAAAAGTATCCGCGGCCGCCAGCATCACGCTCTTGCCGTCATCCGTCAGCCGCTTGGCGAGCTTGCCGATGGAGGTCGTTTTGCCTGAGCCATTCACACCGACCACCAAAATGACGAACGGGCGATGTGCCGGATCGATCACGAGCGGCCGTGCGCAGGGTGCGAGGATTTCAGTAAGCGTGGCGCGCAATGCGCCAACGAGCGCGTCGACATCAGCCAATTCCCGGCGCGCGACGCGCTGGCGCAGCGAATCGAGGATGTATTGCGTCGCCTCCACGCCGAGGTCGGCCACGAGCAGCCGCGTCTCAAGCTCATCGAGGATATCGGCATCGATGACGCGTCCACGCACGAGATCGCCAATATCCAGCGTAAGCCAGGAATTGCCCCGATTGAGCCGCGCGCGCAGGCGCTTGAGGAAGCCGCCTGGGGCGTCCGCTCGCTCGCTCCTCGACTCGGATCCGAACATGGATGACCTCGTTGTCAGCAGGTATTGTAGCGGCGATCCGTCCGGGGTTGAGCTATCCGTAGCCTGGCAAACTCCTCGCCGGGAAGAGTGGGGCGCGAAGCGTGATCCGCAAACAACTTATCGTTTTTTTGGGGGCCGCCGCAGGGTTTCTGGTGGTGGGCCTGGTATGGCAGCACGCGGCGCAGCTTTTCGCGCGCGTCGCTCGTCCGGCTGACGATACCGCGAGCCGTCTAGCCTACGTGGCGCACTGGCTTATCCTGCCGGGCCTGACATTGTTGGCGGGAATCGTCGCCGCCGGGCGGCGCGGCTTTATCGCGGATGCAATCGATGGCACGCGCACGCCCGCAAGCCACAGCCTCGAAATCAATCTGCGCTACAATCAAAATACGTTGGAGCAGACAGTGCTTGCGGCAATCGCCTGGGGGGCCATGGCGCCGATACTCCCGCGCGATGCGCTGGTGCTCATTGCGATGATGGCGTTTTTGTTTGCGTTCGGGCGCATCGCTTTCTGGATCGGCTACTCGTTGCATCCGCTCGCGCGCGCGTTTGGGATGGTGCTGACGGCACTGCCGACGCTCGCCGCCTACGCGTGGCTGGTGCGGCATGCATGGCATGCGCAAGGTTCATGAGCTCTTTATTGCGCGCGCGCGGATATCCCAGACCGACTTCAAGTTGGGACACGCATATGCCGGGTCTGCCAAGTGCACAAACGCAGCAGACCCGCGGGATGTAGCCCTTGCAGCGTGCCCCCAAATCAAATATCCGTCCTGCCGGTCGCGGCGCAAGCTCGCGCGTGCTGCGCATCATCGCCGGCACCTGGCGTGGCCGGCGGTTTCGCTTCACCGCCGCGGCCGACATCCGGCCGACACCCGATCGAGTTCGTGAAACGCTATTCAACTGGCTTCGCGAGCGGGTGACGGCGGCGCGCTGCCTCGATCTGTGCGCGGGCAGCGGGGCTTTGGGCCTCGAAGCGCTGTCGCGGGGAGCTGCGCGCGTGCATTTTGTCGAAAGTGACGCGACGGCCGTGCGCGAGCTGCGCGCGCGGCTTGTCGAATGGGGCGCCACGGGCGGCACGGTCGAGCGCATGGATACACTGCGCTATCTGCGCACCAAGCCCGAGACCTTCGACATCGTGTTTCTGGATCCGCCGTTTGCCGCAGGTCTCCTGGGCGCCGCCGCGCAGCTCCTGGAGGATCGCGACTGGCTCGCCCCAGAGGCTCTCATCTATGTCGAAAGTGCGGCGCGCGTCGCACTTCCGGAGTTGCCGCAGACCTGGCAACCCGCCAAGGCGAAGCGCGCCGGAGAGGTCGGGTATCATCTATTCCAGAAAAGCATTCCGGGAGGCGTCACCGAATGAAACGCAATGCCGTCTACCCCGGCACTTTCGATCCCATCACGACCGGACACCAGGATCTCGTGCGGCGCGCGGCGAGCATATTTGACCGCGTCGTGGTCGCTATCGCCGCGAATCCGAACAAGACGCCGATGTTCTCTCTGGAGAAGCGCGTCGAGCTTGCGGCGCGCGTGCTCGTGGACGAGCCCAATGTTCAGGTTCTGGGCTATTCAGGCCTCACTGTCGAGTTTGCCAAAGCGCACAACCTCACCGTGGTCATCCGCGGGCTGCGCGCCGTGTCGGATTTTGAGTTTGAGTTCCAGCTTGCAAATATGAGCCGCCACCTGTCGCGCGAGATTGAGACGGTATTTTTGACGCCGCAGGAGCAGTACACGTTCATATCCTCAACGCTCGTGCGCGAAATCGCGGTCCTGGGGGGCGACGTCAGTGAGTTCGTGCATCCAATCGTCGCCGCGGAGCTCAAAAAGCAAAAGCGCGTGTGAGGCGGGGGCGGACTTCTGCGCAGTACGCGATCTAGCGGGCGCGCTTGCGCGGCGCCTTGCTACGTTTGACCCTGGGCAGGCGGATGCGCTCGGTGGGCGCCGGTAGTTTACCCGCGCGCGATAGTTCGACCGCGCGCCACAGGTACCATGCGGCCGCGGTGCGATGCGGTCGCCAACGCTCGCCAAATGACGCAAGCGCACGCGGCGGCGGCATCTTGCGCAGACCATACGCCAGGCGAAAGCCGTTGCGCACGCCAAAATCATCGACCGGCAGAACATCGGGCCGGCCAAGCTGGAACATGAGCATCATCTCCACCGTCCACCGGCCGATTCCACGTACCTGAGTGATGCGCTCGATGATTTCGTCATCGCCGATGCCAGCCAGGCCTGCGCGCTCCGGGACCACGCCCTCGAGAGTTTTCTTGGCAAGGTCCTTCAGCGCTGTGATTTTTGCCAACGAAAAACCAGCGGCGCGCATCTTACGTTTCGGCGCGGCAAGGACTTCCTCGGGTGTTGGAAACTCCCCCTTGCCGCACGAGCTGACGAAGCGCTTCAGAATGGCGTTTGCGGCATTGGCATGCAGTTGCTGGTGCGAGATGGCGCGTGCGAGGGCGCGAAACAGAGTGCATTCCAGCTCCGGCTCCAGGCGATAAGGACCGGCCGCTGCAACGAGCCCGGCCAGCACGCCGTCGGAGCGCGAGAGGTGCGTTACGATGCGCTTGGACATCCCAGTACTATTTTTGGCAGGTTGGGCAATAGTAGCTCGAACGCTGTCCTTGATTGAGATGGCGCAGCTTCGCTCGGCAGATCCGGCAGGGTTTGCCGGCGCGCTCGTAGACGAAGTGCTTCTGGCTAAAATATCCCGCTGCGCCATCGGCTCCGACATAGTCACGCAGGGTCGTACCGCCGAGGCGAATCGCCGCGCGCAACACCGTGCGCACGGCCCGCACCAGGCGCGCCGCCTCGACGCGTGACAGGCTGCGCGCCTTGCGCTGCGGACGGATGCGCGCACGAAACAGTGCTTCGTTTGCATAGATGTTGCCGACACCGACGACCAGGTGACTGTTCATCAGCAGTTGCTTGATGGCGACGCGGCGACGGCGCGTGACGGACCAAAGATAGTCCGCATTGAAGCGGCGGTCGAAGGGCTCCGGGGCAAGCCGTATGAGCAACGGATGCTCATCCGCGGGGCCGCTCGTGTAGTGGAGGCTGCCAAAGCGCCGCGGATCGTTGAAGCGCAAGGATTGGCCCGAGTCCAGCACGAGATCAACATGGTCGTGGGCTATGCGAGCGGTCGTAGTCGGCAACACTCGCAGGCTGCCGGACATGCCCAGGTGCAGAAGCAATGTCCCGGAGTCGAGCTCGAAGAGAAGATATTTGGCGCGTCGCCCGGTTGCGAGAATGCGCTGGCCTGCGACCTGGCGTGGCATGTCTTTCGCAACCGGCCAGCGCAATCGCGGCTCATGCACCGCGAGTCGCACGATCTTGCGGCCGACCGCATAGGGTTCAATGCCGCGGCGGGTAGTCTCGACTTCCGGAAGCTCGGGCAAGACCGCCCGCCTATTTGATCTTCGTTTCCTTGTAGGAGACGTGCTTGCGCGCGACCGGATCGAATTTGCGCACTTCCATCTTGTCCGGATGCAGGCGCTTGTTTTTCGTCGTCACGTAAAAGTGGCCGGTGCCGGCCGAGGATAGGAGCTTGACCTTTTCACGCATGATGATGCCTCGAGCTAGACCTTCACGCCGTCAGCGCGCAGCTCTGCGAGCACGACGTCAATGCCGCGCTTCTCGATCGTGCGCATGGCCTGAGTCGAGACGCGCAGCGAGACCCAGCGCTTTTCGGTTTCAATCCAGAAGCGCTGCGTATGCAGATTCGGCAGGAAACGCCGTCGCTTTCTATTGTTGGCGTGTGAAACGCGATTCCCGACCGCCGGGTGCTTACCAGTGACTTCGCAGACTCGGGACATAATAAAAACCTTGAAAAATCAGTAACTTATACTGGGCACCGAGGAATGCGGGCCTCGCGAGAGCGCGGTTTTATACCAGCCCGGCGGGCCGCCCGCAACCTTCACGCTTTCGTTGCCCTGTGTCGCATACGGGCGGCAGAACCCGTCGCTTCTGCCTACGCGCTCCTTCCCAGCTATTCCTTTGAGGACCCTACCGAGATGTACGCACTCGCCGATAAGGCGTTGGCCAAAGCCGATCAACTTTCGCACAACCGATCGGAAAGTGCGGTCACACGCGCCTACCTTGGCTTGATGCGCGGGCAGTGGATCGAGTCGGAAACGGCATTTCGAACGGCAATCGTCGCCGATCCGAACAACCCGGATGTGCGCCAGATGTACTCACAGCTGCTCGGTGCGGTCGGTCACATTGACGCCGCGCGGACGCAGGCCCGCCTTGCCCAGGAGATCGACCCGCTGGCGCCGGTCGTCGCGGACCGGCTCGGCATTCTGCACCTCTGGCTCGGGCGCGACGCGGACGCCGAGCGTGATTCGGCGCTCGCCCGCGAGTTGGGCCTCGACGAACTCGCTTATCCGGAGACCAAGAGCTTCATCAGCACGACGATGTAGACGCGTCGGACGACCTGCGGTCTCTGCTGGGCGCCCTGCATCGATCGGATGCCTGGGTCGGCCCGACAATCGACGCCTATCGGCACCCAGAGAGGCGGCCGGCCACAATCGAGCTGCTCGACCGGACGCTGGCAGCGGGCGACATCTCGGCGCGAGCTTACTACGGCGTGATGGTTCTGCTTGAGTCTCCGGCGCGCGCGCTGCGCGGCTTTGCGGCGTTGCCACACCGTGGTGGTAACGACCTCGAATTTCTGTTTTCCGTCGATGCCGCCGCGGTGCGCCGCGACCCGGCGTTCGGTGAGTTCATGCACACAATGGGCATCGAAGCCTACTGGGATAGGTTCGGATGGCCAAGGGCCTGTCGTCGCGAGGGCGCGAAAATCGACTGTCACTGACGCCGCTCCGCAGGGATCGACGCACAGAGCGCGGACGTTCCTGACCTGCAAACGTCCGCGCTGGGCTGAAACCCGGCGAGCGGAATGGTTCGACGCTAATTGCCAACGGACGTATTACAGCCCCGGCGATGCGTGGACGGAAGGCAGTCAGGTCCACTACTTCCGCAACGTGGGTGCGGTTCCCGTACACCTCATTGCGACGTTCGTCATCGCGCCGAATCACGCGCCGAGGATCGACCAGCCAGCTCCGCCCTGTGCTGCTGCCCTCGGTCTCAACTGATCGGCCACGGTCGGACGCTGTAAAGCGCGCCTGACGGCGGAAATGCGATGGGTGGTGAGATTACGCTCACCGCCCTCTCGCACCTCGGCAAGCAACCTTGCCGCCGGGCGGCCGCTACAAGATCCCCCGTTCTGCGAACGACACGCACACCCCATCGCCGATGATGAAGTGATCGAGCACGCGGATGTCGACCAGCGCGAGCGCATCCTTTAACCGGCGCGTGATGAGCTCGTCGGCGTGGCTGGGTTCTGCGATTCCGCTCGGGTGGTTATGGGCAAAGATGACTGCCGCAGCGTTATGCGAGAGCGCCTGTTTCACGACTTCCCGCGGGTGCACGCTCGCGCCGTCGATCGTGCCGCGAAACAATTCCTCAAAGGAAATCAGACGGTGCCGGTTGTCCAAATGCAGGCAGCAGAATACTTCGTAGGAGCGGTCGCGCAATTGGGTCATGAGAAAGGCACGGGTAGTCTCCGGTGCGGTCAATACGGAGCCGATGCACATGGCTTCGCGATAGTGGCGCCTGCCGAGCTCGAGGGCCGCCTGAATAACACAATAGCGAGTTGGCCCGAGCCCGCGCTGGCTCATGAAGCGCGCACGCTCCAGGCTGAAGAGTGCGCGCAGGGAGCCAAACTCCATGAGCAGATGGCGTGCAAGCTCAACGGCCGAGCGACCTTGCACGCCCGAGCCCAGAAGCACAGCCAAGAGCTCGGCTTCGGACAGGGCCTGGGCGCCACGCTCGATCATCTTTTCTCGCGGTCGCTCGTTCTTCGGCCAGTCACGGATGCTCATTGCTTACTCCTGTCGAGCGCAAGAGTGTGGGGCCGCCGCGGACGCAAGAGCGACACGCAAAACATGCGCAGATCATCGAAAAGGCGTTGAGACATCTTGCGCGGATGGCGGGTTGGGAGGACCACTCGTTTGGCGCAGTGCTGCGGTTGCGCATGGTTGTCCCGGGCATAAGGAAATAACCAAAGCGACGCGCCGACGCACTGGTGTAGCACGTCAAGACAGGCACCTGCTGCGGGAGCCCTGCACAAAGCGTGCACAAGTCACGGGAAATGCGGCGAGGTTGCAGAACCGTTTGCCTGGATGTGGACGGCCGCCGGATAATCGGAAGACTGGTGAAGGCGCACCCATGAACAGCAATCGAATTCTGCTCGGCGTGACCGGCGGCATCGCTGCCTACAAGAGCCCTGAGCTTGTGCGCCGCCTGCGCGAGCAGGGGGCGCAGGTTCAGGTCGTCATGACGGCGGCTGCACAGCAGTTCATCACTGCGCTCTCATTGCAGGCCGTGTCGGGTCGACCGGTGCGCACGGACCTGTGGGATCCGGCCGCCGAGGCCGCCATGGGACATATCGAACTTGCGCGCTGGGCGGAGCTGGTGCTGATAGCCCCGGCGAGCGCGGGCTTTATCGCACGACTTGCAACCGGCCAGGCGGATGATCTCCTGACGACCTTGTGTCTGGCGACCGAGGCTCCAGTTGCCATCGCGCCGGCAATGAATCGCGTCATGTGGGCCCATGCGGCCACGCGTGCAAATGTTGCGCTCCTCGAGCAGCGCGGGGTTCGCGTGATCGGCCCGGCTGAAGGGGAGCAGGCCTGCGGCGAAACCGGTGTGGGCCGCATGGACGAGCCGTCCGAAATCCTGAGTCGGGCGATCGCGCTCTTGCGGCCTGGCGGTCCGCTCATGGGCCGTCGCGTCCTCATTACTGCGGGCCCGACGCGCGAATGCATTGATCCGGTCCGCTTCGTCAGCAATCGCAGCTCGGGCAAGATGGGCTTTGCAGTGGCAAACGCCGCGCGCGAGGCGGGCGCCGAGGTGATTCTGGTCAGCGGCCCGGTGGCTTTGCCGACGCCTCCCGGGGTACGCCGGGTCGAGGTCGAGAGCGCAGCGGACATGCTCGCCGCGGTGCTCCGCGAGGTTGATGGCGCGGACATTTTCATCTCGACGGCTGCAGTTGCCGACTACCGGCCGACGCACACGTACGATCAAAAGATCAAGAAGACCTCAGACCGTATGGATCTGACGATGGAACGCACGACCGACATCGTCGGCACGGTGGCGGCTCGAGCGCCGCGGCCGTTTGTTGTGGGTTTTGCGGCCGAAACTGAGACCGTCGAACAGAATGCCCGCAGCAAGCTTTTGAAGAAAAATCTCGACATGATTGCGGCCAACGAGGTGGGCACCGACAAAGCCTTCGATTGCGAGGACAACCATCTCATCGTGCTATGGCGCACCGGCAGGAGAGAGCTCGGGCGGGCGCCCAAGTCCGCTCTGGCGGAACGACTGGTGGCTCTGATTGCGGAAGTCCTGGCGGAGCGAGCCAGCAGCGCTGAGCGCGGTACGGCGCACGCGTGACTCGCAAGCGTGCACCACTTCGGGTGCGGATTATTGATCCACGGCTCGGAGCGGACTTTCCCCTGCCCGAGTACGCAACTGCCGGCTCAGCCGGGCTGGACCTTAGAGCTTGTCTTGAGAAGCCGCTCGAGCTTGCGCCCGGTCGGGCGGAGCTCATACCGACGGGTCTTGCGATCTATCTTGAGGATCCGGCTTTAGCTGCAATGGTTTTGCCACGCTCGGGGCTGGGCCACCGTCACGGCATTGTGCTCGGCAATCTCGTCGGTCTGATCGATTCGGACTACCAGGGCGAGCTCATGGTTTCGTGCTGGAATCGAGGCCACGAGCCCTTCACTTTGAAGCCGGGCGAGCGTATCGCGCAACTCGTGATCGTCCCAGTCGTGCAAGTTGAACTGGAGATTGTCGCGAACTTCGAAGCTACGACGCGCGGCGCCGGAGGATTCGGACATTCAGGCCGGCATTAGCGCTTAGCGCGCCTGCACGCGCGCGCGCAGCATCTTGTAGCGTTGAATGTCGCTATCGAATTCCGTCCGCACCGCCGCTGCTTCCTTGTCCTTGGCATCGAGCGTATTGCGCTGGGTACGCAGCTCGCTCAGCGTTCTTACCAGGTTCTCAGCGAGCTCATCGGGCATTTTTCGCGCCCCCGCACGCTCGCTATAGGGCTTGAACAACATCGCCTGCGCCTGCAATGAGTTCAGGCGCGCGTTGAGATTGCCGACGTACTGTTCCGCGGCAACGTGCTGTCCGGTGAGTTCCGCAAGACGAGCATCTCGCAGCTCTTCGATGTCTTTCGCTGACGTGTAGGTCGTCAGCAGGAAACTGTCGTGCTGTTCCAGGCGCTCCTGTTCCTGCTCGCGCCGCGCCTGCTCGGCGATCTCTCCGGAGCTCTTCTGCGCATCAAGGCGCCCAACCTCGACGCCTTCGCGGTTGAGGATCGTGCGTTCCTTCTGGGTGTCCTGCGCCGGGATACGATCGCCGTAGTGCACGACCCCCTTATCGTCGACCCAGCGATAGACGGGCTTATTGTCCTTATCGTCAGCGTACGCATGCCCGATGCCGGCAGCCACCAGACTCAAGGTCAAGAGCCACTTCCGGACCGACATTTCCAGCATCATAGGACGATACATGGGCTCATCTTCTGGCCATCGGGGCCGCGTCGCAAGCCTCTAACGCACACCATAGCGCTTCTGATATGCGCGCAGGGCCGTGAGCTGTTCCTCAGAAACGGCAATATGTTCGCTCTTTCGCTGCCCGAGCGCCTCGACGAGGGTCGCCAGCGTGAGGATGCTCACACATTGAATGCCGTGCTCAGCCTCAAGTTCCTGCGCCGCAGACAGCGTGCCGAGCCCGCGCTCCTGGCGGTCGAGCGCCAGCAGCACGGCGACGGGCGTTGCGCCGGCGGCGCGGATGAGGTCGATGGCCTCGCGTTTTGCGGTTCCGGCGGCGATCACATCGTCGACGATGACCACTCGTCCGCCGAGCGGTGAACCTACGATATTGCCGCCCTCGCCGTGTTCTTTTGCCTCCTTGCGATTGAAGGCATACGGCACGCTGCGCTGATGAGCATCAGACAGAGCGATGGCCGTGGCGGTTACGAGCGGGATGCCCTTGTAAGCAGGGCCGAAGAGCATGTCGAACTCGATCCCCGATCGGATGAGAGCCGCCGCATAGGAGCGTCCGAGAATGGCCGCTGCTTCACCATCGCTGAAGAGGCCAGCATTGAAGAAATAGGGGCTTTCGCGGCCGGATTTCAACGTGAATTGCCCAAAACGCAGCGCATTGCGTGCGAGCGCAAGATCGATGAATGCAAGCTGATCATCGTGCACGACGTCTCTCCCCCGGCGCGCGACGGTGCCATCGGGTGAGCATGGCTGTCAATGACTGCGTCGGCGCGCTCCTGAAGTTTGCGGCATCGCTAGCGCCGCGCGGCTATCATGCACGTCGTGCGTATCACCACCGCGAATCTTGATTGCGGCAACTGCCCGGCGGCCGGGCGCAGCCTGCTGCGTGCCGCGCCGCTCATGACGGATTGCCACATTTGAAAGGATGGTCGGCGGCGCTCGGCGTCTATCGGCAGCCGCGCGTACTGTCGATGCTGTGCCTGGGTTTCTCCGCAGGACTGCCGTTCTATCTTGTTTTTCAGACTCTGTCGGCGTGGCTGCGGCAGTCGGGCATCAATCTGTCCACCATTGGGATGTTGTCCTGGGTGGGCATCGTCTACTCGATCAAGATCCTGTGGGCTCCGGTAGTTGACCGCGTGCCCTTGCCCATTCTCAATGGGCTACTCGGCCGGCGCCGCAGCTGGATGCTGCTGGCACAGGCCGGAATTGGCATCGGCCTTTTGAATTTATCATTGAGCGATCCTGCCACCGGAGTTTTGCGGATCGCCTCCTGGGCGGTATTCGTCGCATTTTGGGCTGCGACACAGGACATCGCGGTGGATGCCTGGCGGATCGAATCCGCCGGGGTGCAAATGCAGGGCGCAATGGCGGCTGCGTACCAGATCGGCTATCGCATCGCGCTGATCGCCGCGAGCGCCGGCGCCTTCACGCTGGCCGACCGTTTCGGCTGGCACGCAAGCTACCAGGTGATGGCCGCGCTCGTCGCAGTAGGACTCGTGACGACGCTCCTCACGCGGGAGCCTCACCCGCTTGCACCGCGCGATTCCGCGGAGCGCGAAGGTCGTGTGATCGCGTGGGTTGCGGCGAGGGCGCATTGGCCGCGCCTCCTGCGCGAGAGCGGTGCGTGGTTTGTTGCGGCGGTGATCTGCCCGCTCATTGACTATTTTGTGCGCTACGGGCTGCGCCTCGGGCTTCTCACGCTGGTGTTCATGGGCACCTACCGCCTGACGGAATTCACGATGGGATCCATGACCACGCCGTTCTATATCGATCATGGCTATACGCTGACGCAGATCGCGACGGTGGTTAAGGTCTATGGGCTTTTGATGTCGCTCGTCGGCGTTTTCGTTGGCGGCGTCCTGATCGCAAAAATCGGTCTGCTGCGCTCGCTCGTGCTCGGCAGCGTCATGATCATGCTGTCAAATGCGGGCTTTGCGGCGCTGGCGAGTACGAGCACCTCAACGCTCTTAGGACTCGGCCTAGTCAATGGTCTCGACAATCTTGCGCTCGGGATTCACGGAACGGCGCTGATCGCCTTCTTGTCGACTCTGACGAGCCCCAAATACACCGCTACCCAGTACGCTCTGTTTTCATCTTTGTATGCACTGCCCGGAAAAATTCTCGAGGGTACTTCCGGGTTCGTCGTGCAGGCGATTGGCTACCCGGCGTTTTTCCTGTACACCGCCTCCTTGAGCCTGCCGGCGCTGGCGCTTCTGTATGTGCTGACACGCTCCAACCTCTATGCCCGATACCGAGCCGATTGACGTCGAACGCGTGATTTGCCGCTTCGCCGACGTGACCGATCCGGGCGCGCGTGCCTTCACCATCGGTACAGGGGATTGGCCGCTACGCGGATTTATCGTGCGCGTGCGCGAGCAGGTGCGCGGCTATGTCAATCATTGTCCACACGCCGGCCACCCGCTCAACCTCACGCCGCAGCGCTTTCTGACACACGATGGCGCGCTCATTCTGTGCGGATCGCACGGTGCGCTGTTTGACAAGCTTTCCGGGTATTGCATCGCAGGGCCGTGCGTCGGCCGCTCGCTGCAGCCGATTCCGCTGAAGCTTGCGGGCGGATTCGTGCTGCTGGCCGACGAGGTGGACGTCGCCGCGCTCGCGCATTCGACCGGCGCGCTTATCTGAAGCGGTCTATGCCCTCAAGAGGACTTGCGCGCAGATCGCGCTCCTGGGAAGTCGTGTCGGATCCTCCCCAGTCTTCCTCCGGGGGATCGACGTCGACCGAGCCGCTCCAGTCCTCGGGCGCTTCGCCCGCTTCAATGGTGCCGTCCTTCCACTGAGCGTCCCAGTCTTCGCGCTCCATTTCTTCGATGGTGCCGTCGAAATACTGAATCTCGATGGTGCCATCATCCTCGTCGTAGGCGACGACTTCGAAGAGCGCGCCACCAGGGTTGCGATACCAATCGCCGATTGTCGGCTGCGAAATCGTCGTCATGGCATCTCCTTAAATTTCCCGTGCGTTGCCGGCATGCCTTCTTCATGAACGCATGGCGCGCGTCGCGGATCCCACTGAGCACTGCTATGCTCGATCACGCAGCAGGCGGGCGCGAATTCATGTTGCTCCTCGCGTGTGCCGCTTTCAAGAATTTATTTTTCGTGCACAGACCATGGTCGAGCAACTCGTCAAGTTCTTCGTCGTATTCCT
>Ga0182024_10011416_pt1 | contig 17849 bp, 10 predicted proteins | sample P32metaG_FD_120480 | JGI IMG/M metagenome (GOLD analysis project Ga0182024, IMG submission 120480) | Permafrost microbial communities from Stordalen Mire, Sweden - P3-2 metaG (Illumina Assembly) | ecosystem: Environmental > Terrestrial > Soil > Wetlands > Permafrost | place: Sweden: Stordalen... | reverse complement strand
CGGATTCCTTTTGGAAATCGGTGCCGGGGAAACGCTTTTCAAGAGCGTCGTTCACCAGATCGACGAAGTACGGCGCGTCGCTCGATTCGGCCTGGCCGGTGACCACTTTGAGCGGCGACTCGACGGCCAGCGCGTAGGTACGGTCATCGATAAACTTGTTCTCGCGCATCAAGCCGAGCACGGTGTTGCGGCGTTCCTTTGCCCGGTCGGGATAGCGCCAGGGGCTGTAATAGCTGGCGCTTTTCAGCATGGCCGCCAGCGTAGCGGCTTCCGGCACGGTCAGCGATTTGAGGTCTTTGCCGAAGTACGACTGCGAGGCTTCGCCGAAGCCGCGGATCATGAAGCTGCCGCGCCGGCCAAGATCCACCTGATTGCAGTAAAACTCGAAGATCTGCTGTTTCGTCAGCTTTTGTTCGAGCTCTATGGTGATCATGAATTCCGCGGCCTTGCGCTTCCAGGTTTTCGAGAGATCATCGAGAAACATGTAACGCGCCAGCTGCATGGTGAGAGTGCTGGCGCCCTGTTTGCTGCCGCCGTTTTCCAGATCGACGCGGGCGGAACGCATAATGCCGATGATGTCGAAACCGGGATGAGTAAAGAAGCGCTTGTCTTCGGCGGAGAGGATGGCGTCGCGCAGAACCGGCGGAATATCGTCGTAGCGGACCAGCCGTTGTTTTTCGCGATTGCGGTCGTGCAGGTTGGTGACGAGCTGAGGCTCCAGATCGTAGCGCGGGCGTTCGGTGTTGTCGCGCAGGGAAACGATGCGGTCGATGTGATTGTGCGAGAAGCGGATCGCTGCTGGTTCCTGCCGGAAGTAGGATTCCACGCCGGGAAAGATATCGATCGAGTCCGGCTTGATCGCGTAGTAGCCGGTGGCGTTCTTGCTGTTCTCGCTGTAACCGGCGCGGCGAAGATCCGTGGCGATGACGTCCGGCGAGGATGTCTCGCCCACATCGATAGATTCAGGCGCCGCGTAGATGCGCGAAGTAGCGGTGTAGGCTCCGCCTTTCAGGCGATCGTCAATGACTTTGGCGTATTTGTTGTAGTAGTAGATGAACGCACCACCGCCGGTAATGACTGCGAGCAGAACGATCACCATCAGGATCTTGCCGACCGGGTGCATCAGGAAGCGGACAAATCCGGAACCCTGCACGATGCGGCGCTTATTGCCACGGCGGCCCTTGCCGGCCCGACCGGGGTTCCAGTTCGAGCTGCGGCGGTCGGGTGGCGTGCCCTGCGGCGGGCGTTCCGTGGTGCTCATCTCTTCTAAGGATAACGGGGCGGAGGCGCGCGGGGTTCCCGTGGGAATTGCAGAGGGGCCTGACTGCGGCAAGACCGCTCGGAATTGCAATGGTATGGGGCAGGTTATTATCAGCCGCTGGATTGCCGAGCCCGTTCGTCGAAGTGTGGCGAACGAATGGCCTCCGGATGTACTGGAGTTGTTTGGGAGCTGGAAACCGGAGGACTTTCCCGATGCCGCCGATTTGCGGGCCCATGGTGCAAAACTGACTTCGGACAACACACGCGAAACGGCCGGCCCGGTGACAGGAAAATAGTATGTTTCCAGCATTGACAGCCTTTCCGGCTGCGTGCCATAACGACGTTGAGGTATTGTGTGTCTCGCATGAAAACTGTGACTGCCGGTGTGATCTCTTCTCTTGTGTTCGCTGCCGCGATCATGCTTGCCGCGGATGCGAAGAAGGAAGGGCCTGTGGATCTCTCGCTCGCCAGCATGGAGGGGGGCAAGACTCACCTGAAGGATCTTCGCGGCAAGGTGGTGGTGCTCAATATGTGGGCTACGTGGTGCGGGCCGTGCCGTGAAGAGATGCCCATGATGGTTGAAGCGGAGAAAACCTGGGGTCCAAAGGGTGTCGTGTTCGTTGGCGCCTCGCTTGACGACAGCAAGAGCAAAAAGAATATACCGGGATTCCTCAAGGAATTCGGTATTACGTTCCCGATCTGGACTGGCGCGACTTCCGACGATCTGGCGAAGCTGCATTTGGGCGAGGCTGTTCCGGATACTGCTTTTGTGGATACCGATGGCGTCATCTTTGCGCGCGTGATGGGTGAGATTCACAGACCGGAACTGGATGAGCGACTTCAATGGGTTACCGGCGGCAAGGCGCAGCCCGCACCTCAGGCGGTTGTTGTGCATCTGGATAAATAGCCCGCGCTGATTCCTAATAGGTTTGCGTTATTGATCGTTTTGACGACTCCGACTACGATTGGAGCAATCTGGTCCAAAAGGGAGTGGTTATGAAGCGAACTCAGATAGTGCCTCTCGTTCTTGCAGCCGCGATTGTGGCGTCTGTTTGTGCGCCCTCTGCGCGCGCGCAGGGTTGCGTGGTCGCCCGATCCAACGGAGAAACCGGCGGTCCGGAGAGTGAGGGTGGTTACCTGACGCCCGGCGAATTCGATTTCGGCATCGGCTACCGGCACCAGTTCTCTTTCGAGCATTATGTGGGCGATTCCGTGGAGCGCAACTCGGCCGGGCTCACACGCACTCAGCTGGGCACGCAGGTAGAGAATAAGATCAATCTGGAGAACGTCAGCCTGACTTATCAGCTGACATCGCGCTTCAGCGTTACGGCAAATATGCCGATTCTGACCGCGAGCCGCCATTCCAACAACACGGATACTTTTCAGTTGGCGGATGGCATCGGCGATACCTCATTTATGTTTTCCGGATGGTTGTGGAATCCGAAGGAGAATAAGCGGGGAAATGTTCAGATTGGATTCGGCCTTCAGATACCGACCGGAAACGACGATGTGATCACCAATCTTAACGGTAAGCCGACTGTAGACGATTACTCGATTCAACCCGGCAGCGGCGGCTACGGCATTATCATGCAGTGGACCGCTTACAAGAACGTTCCCTTTGCCCAACTCTATTTCAACGGCAGTTATCTGGCGACGCCGCAAAATACCAACGGCATTCTGCGCAGCGCCACTGCGTCCAGCCAGCCCCTGACTGAATACAACTCGATTTCCGACCAGTATCTGCTGGAGGCGGGCGTTGCGGTACCGGTGAGGAAGGTTTCCGGCCTGACGCTGACCTTCGGGCCGCGTTTTGAAGGCGTGCCGGCCAATGACCTGATCGGAAGCAGTCTTGGTTTCCGCAGGCCTGGTTTTGCGCTCTCCATCGAGCCGGGCTTCCAGTACTACCGCCACGGTAATGTGTTTACGTTCTCGATCGGAAAAGCGATGTATCGCGACCGCACCAGAAGTGTTCCGGATGACTTAACCGGTAACTATAGTGGCGACGCCGCATTCGCTAATTACGTGTGGCTGGCGAGTTACTCATTCCGCTTCGATCCGCTGCACCATCACCAGAAGGGCAGCCACACCTAGTGTTGTGTCGCAGTTAAAAGAGTAATTTCCAATGTCGTTTAGTTTCGGGATGCGAACATGGGGCGCGAATTCCGCCGTGATGCTGGCCTTCTGACCGCGCAGGCGGGCTCAAGCCCGCCGCAAGCTGAAGCTTACCCTACAAATCCTGTGTAAGGAATTATCCGAGACACTAGTTCCCTGCGCAGCGGAAACCGACGACGTTGCTGCGGTTCTCCGGTTCGTTTCCGCTGCGTACTGATGCGCGCACGAAAGACGGACCGTTGCCCCAGGAGCCGCCGCGCAGGACCCGGATCTTTCCAGTTGCCGGGCCTTGCGCGGCCGCTGTATATGCGCCGTACCAGTCGGCAGTCCACTCCCACACGTTGCCGAGCATGTCGTAAAGGTTCCAGGCGTTCGGCTGTTTCTGCATGACTTCGTGCGTTTTATCGCTGCTGTTGACGCCGTACCAGGCAATCTGGTCGAGATCGCCATACCGGCTGACCGTGGTGCCGGCGCGGGCCGCATATTCCCACTCTGCTTCCGTCGGAAGACGAACGCCGGTCGCCTCGCAATAACTCTGCGCTTCATCCCAGGCGATGCTGTCCGCAGGAAACTTCGCGCCTTTAAAGTAGCCTGGGCTCTTGCCGGTGACGCGCTGGTATGCTTCCTGCGTTACGGGGTTCTGTCCCATCCAGAATCCTTTGCCGATGGTGACCTGGACGGTTGGCCTTTCGTCGCGGCCGCACTCGGAATCCGCAGGTGAACAACCCATGGTGAAGGTCCCCGGCGGAATCCAGACGTAGGTCAGGTCGTCTGTCGGATTGACTACACTCTGACCGGCCTTCGTGCCGGGGGTTTTCGGAAACGTGGATGGCGTTTGTGACAGCAGTTGGAGCGCGCCGCCGAGCGCCAGCAGGATTGCATATCTGGTCCGCATCTTCATATGGCAGCTTTCAGCCTTCAGCTTACGACAGGCCTTCCGGTATCGGAGTTGATACCATGGGCCATGGGTAGTGCATTTGCCTGGCTCGTGCGCTGTGCTGTTGCGGCCTGTTTCGCCGCATGGCTGCTTTCAGCCGCGCCACCGTCGTTCGAGCATGACGTGCAGCCTGTTTTGGCTCAGGTTTGCCAGAACTGCCACAACCCGCAGGTTGAATCCGGCAATCTGAATATTACAAAGTATCTGGAGCCGTCTTCTCTTAGTTCCGAACAGGCCGGGTGGGCGAAAATACTGGCGCGATTGAAGGCGGGCGAGATGCCACCTCCCGGAGTTCCTGGCCCGTCGCCCGCGGCCATGGCGTCGCTGATCCGTTTTGTCGAAAGCACGCTCGATCAATCTCAGAAACCGGATGCCGGCCGCGTCATCGCGCATCGTCTCAACCGGGAGGAATACGCGAATACCGTGCGCGATTTGCTGGGAGTCGATTTCGCCGCCGACGAAGAATTTCCCGCCGACGATTCCGGCTATGGCTTTGACAATATCAGCGACGTGCTCACCGTTTCGCCTGCTCTGATGCAGGAATATCTGGCTGCGGCGGAAAAGATCGCCGCGCGAGCAGTTGGAGGAGACGCGCTGCCACCGGCCGGATTCGTCAACCGGAGGGACCGTTTGCGCCGCGTAGGCCCCGGGGTGATCGAAACTAAATATCCGGCCGAATACGATGCCGAATACATAGTCAGGGTGAATCTGAACGGTTATCGGAGCGCGTCGACGAAGCCCGTGACCTTGCAGATATCGGTGGATGGCAAGCCGGTGAAGACGGTTGATATCGATGTCCGGATGAGCGCGGTGAATCGGCAGGGCGGCAACACGCAGCGGCAGCAGCAGGAAGTCCGGGTTTTCCTGACGGCGAACCAGCACGCTTTTCGCGCGGAATTTCTGAACGACGATTTCGTCAAGGACCTGGGTGAGAGGGCATTGACGAATCCGCACAGTAATATTTTCCCGGAATCGTTTGAAATCGGCGGACCTTATGCGCCGGCCGAACCGCATCCGGTTCAGAAGAAGGTATTAATATGCGACACGGCGACCGGGACTGCCTGCGTGGAGCGCATTCTGACCGCGTTCGCTCACCACGCTTACCGCCGACCGGCGACCGATGCCGAAGTTGCGGAGCTGATGGAGATTTACCGCAAGGCGAAGCAGTCCGGCTACACGCCCAAGGAGAGCCTGCAGTTTGCGATCGCCGACGCGCTGGTGAGTCCGCAGTTTCTGTTCCGCATCGAGCACGACCCGGCGCCAGGCACGACTGCACGCATCAGCGATCCGGAGTTGGCTTCGCGGCTCAGCTATTTTCTGTGGAGTTCCACACCGGATGACGAACTCTTGCGGCTGGCGGAAGCGAACCAGCTGCACCAGACGGAAGTTCTGGACGCACAGGTCAAGCGCATGATCGCCGATCCGCGCGCGTCTGCATTTGCCGGGAATTTTGGCGGGCAGTGGCTGCAGACGCGCGGCCTGGACGCAGTCAAGCCGGATCCGGCTAAGTTCCCTGAGTGGAACGCAACACTGAAAGATGAAATGCGCACGGAGACGCGTCTCTTCTTCGAGGCCGTCATGCGGGAGAACCGGCCGATCGCGGATTTTATCGATGGCAAATACACGTTCCTGAATGAGAATCTCGCGAACTACTATGGCCTTTCCGGTGTGGCGGGCAGCGAGTTCCGGCGCGTCGAGCTGAAGGATGCCGATGCGCTCCGCCGCAGTGGGGTCTTCACGCAGGCGAGCGTCCTGACTGTGTCGAGTTATCCAACGCGTACTTCGGTGGTGCTGAGGGGTAAGTATCTTCTGGAGACCGTGCTCAACGAGCCTCCGCCACCGCCTCCGCCGGATGTTCCTGCCCTCAATGACGCAACGGTCGGAACGATCCGGTCGCTTCGCCAGCAGATGGAGACACATCGCGCGGATCCGCTGTGTGCATCGTGCCACCTGAAGATGGACGCGCTGGGTTTCGGGCTTGAGAATTACGACGCTATTGGAAGATGGCGGATCACGGACGGCAGGTTTCCCATTGACTCGAGCGGAACTTTCCCGAATGGTGAAACGTTCCGGGGGCCGGCCGCAATGAAGGCGATCCTCCGGGAAAACATGCCCGACTTTGTTCGCTGCCTGGCTGAAAAAATGCTGACCTACGCACTCGGAAGAGGCCTCGAGAGCTATGATCGTCCGGCCGTGGATCAGGTGGTTCGCGAAGCGACGGCGGAGGAAATGCGATTCCAGCCACTGATCCTGGGGATTGTTCACAGTCTGCCATTTCAACAGCGCCATGCAGTGGCAAATGACGGGGCGAGTGTGGCGGGTCGCCTGTCACCAAAATAATTGCAAAAAAACTGACAAATCTTTTCAGTTATCGTGTTACCCTTGAACATCAGTTTAGAAACACGCGTCGCAGCGATTGTTTCCTCTTCCTCTGGCTCAACGCCCCGAGCCAATTTCTTCAGTTTTCAGTAGTTTCCGCTTTCGATACTGAGAGCTCTAATTACTAACATCCATCGCTGTAAGGTATCCGCCACGCATGGCCTTTCATGCGCCGGGCTTTCTCACGCTTCCGCGACGCATTGTCCGCGCGCGGATTTGTTCCCCCACGCTGGACTGATTTGCCTGTATTTGATTGCAGGCCCATAAAAACTCAAACAGGGAGACTTACTATGCGATTCGTGTGTTCATTTCTGGTATTTTCCGCGCTGGTATGGGGCCAGGCGTTTCAGGGCTCGTTAAGAGGACGAGTCACAGATCCAAAAGACGCTGTAGTTCCGCTCGCCAAAGTCACACTGATCGAAGAGGCGACCTCGGTTGCCAGCAGCACGGTAACCAACGATAAAGGCGAATATTCTTTTCCGATCCTCAATCCCAGCACATACACGCTGGACGTAGAAGCGCCCGGCTTCAAGAAGCTGGAACAAAAGGGTATTGTCATCGCCACCCAAACCGCCAATACTCAGGACGCCAAACTGGATATAGGTCAGGTTACGGAAACAATCAATGTCACCGCCGAAGCGGAATTGCTCGATACGTCGGAAGCTTCGACCGGTTCAGTCATCGATCGTCAGAAAATGGAAGATCTGCCGAACCTTGGCCGCGATCCATTCATGCTGGCGCGTCTGAGCGAGGGCGTAGTATGGACGGGTAACCCGAAGTTTGATCGCATGGAAGACCAGAGCGGACAGTCGGCCATGTCGATTGCCGGCGGGCCGTCGGGCGCAAACAATTATACTCTGGACGGTATCTCGATCACAGACTCCACTAATCGCGCTGTGATCATTCCGGATGAAGAAGCAGTTCAGGAAATGAAGGTTCAGGCGAACACTTACGACGCATCGATGGGTCGTACAGGCGGCGGTACATTCAACGCCACCCTGCGCGGCGGCACCAACCGGATGCATGGTTCGTTGTTCGGCACCATTCGCGAGACGAACTGGCTGGCCAATACATTTTTCTCCAATCAGGCCGGCATTCCGATCCTTTCACAGCCGTTCAAGAATTACGGCGACTCACTGGGCGGACCGATCCGGATTCCCAAAATTTACGACGGCAGGAATAAGACCTTTTTCTTTGTGACGACAGAAGGTTACCGCATGTTTGACGCTGCAACCACGGTTGAATCCGTGCCCACGGCGCTTGAACGGATAGGCAATTTCTCGCAGAGCCTGTCGTCAACCAAGAGCGGAGGCCTTGAGACCATGTACGATCCGATGAGCACGAACCTGACCACCGGCGCGCGCACTCCGTTTGCGAATAACATTATTCCGCCGAGCCTCCTCAGCCCGATCGGGCTGAATCTGGCTTCCTACTATCCATTGCCGACCTCGGTTGCCAGCTACTACGGGCAGCCGAATCAAACGGTCGCGGTCAACACGCAGGATCGCGCCGATCAGGCAACGTTTAAGGTGGATCACGAGTTCTTCCCGTGGCTGAAGGCGTCCGCTTCGTACATCCACTACGGCAGCACGGAGCCCTCGAATCAGTGGTTCCAGACAGTTGCGACCCCGAATCAGAACATCATTTACCGGCATGTGGATGGCGTGCAGGCCAACGCGGTCGCCACCCTGAGTCCAACGACGGTGTTGACAGTGCGCTTCGGGCAGAACCGATTTCCGGATTTCGAGCCGAATCAGAGCAACGGCTTCAAGCTGACCACTCTCGGCTTTCCCGCTGCAGTGGACGCGCTGACCCCGCAGTATCCCGATTTTCCGAGCATCTCTATGACGGGCGACTTCACTTCATACGGAGGCGGCACTGCCACCTGGACGGTTTATCATTCCCAAAGCGTCAATGCTGAAGTCTCGAAGTTCATGGGTAAACACAGTCTGAAGGCCGGCATGGAATATCGTCTGATCGCCGACGCGTCAGAAACCCCTGAAGGGCCGAGCAGTTTCAGTTTCAGCACCGGCTTCACATCGCAGACACCTACGAAGACAGTCAATGGTACAGGCGGTGCGCTGGCCAGTATGCTTTTGGGAGATCCGTCCGGCGGCAGCATCACAGTGGGGCAGCAATTTCGGGATTTCGTCCACTACTATGGGTTCTTTATCCAGGACGACTATCGAATCACCCCGAAACTAACGCTCAACTTCGGATTCCGCGGAGAACACGAGGGTAATCCGCAGGAAGTGAACAATAAGTACCTGATCGACGCCAATCTGAATGCCGCGAATCCGCTGCAGGCCAGTATTCCCGGCCTCACGCTTATGGGAGAAGCGCGGTTTGCAGGTGTGAATGGCAACCCGACATACGCGGGCAATCCGCTGGCCCTCAAAGCCGGGCCCCGCTTCGGTTTCGCTTACTCGATGGACACGAAGACCGTGTTTCGCGGCGGCTACGGAATCTTCTGGATTCCGCAGTCGTTCTCGGCCCAGCAGGCCACGGGTTACTCGCAGACCACCAGCATAGTGACTTCGACTAACAACAATTACACGCCATCGGCCAGTCTCTCGAATCCTTATCCGAATGGGCTGACTCCCATCGCGGGTAACACGCTCGGCGGCCTCACTGCCATCGGCTCGGGAATAACCGCCACGGACCCGGGTAATCGTTCGCCCGGATATGTGGAACAGCTGTCATTTGACGTACAGCGCCAGGTTACGAAAAACACCTCGCTTCAGGGAGGTTACATCGGATCTCATACGCTCGACCAGGTCTATTCGATACCTTTGGATCAGCTGAATCCGAGTTACTTTTCCCTCGGCTCGTCAGGCCTGAGCAAAGTCGTAGCCAATCCGTTCTTCGGCTATGCACCGAACACGACTTCGCTCGGAACCAGCACCACGCTGGCTTACGACAGTCTGCTGACCAAATATCCCGAATATACGTCAGTGGGTCTGAATACGGCGATGGGCCGCTCCACGTACTACGCCTTTTACGGCAAAGGCACGTGGCGGGCAAAATACGGGCTGACGCTCAACTTTGTCTACACCTGGTCCCGCCTGATGGGGCTGGCCGCAGTGCAGAACTACGATGCGCCAATCGTTCCGCAGGGATGGACGAGAGGCTCAACGGATCAGCCGAACAGCTATTCCATGTCTTACACGTATCAGCTTCCCTTCGGCAAGGGTCAGATGCTGATGAAGAACGCCAATAAGTTCGAAAACATGTTCTTCGGAGGATGGCAGGTGCAGTCACAAATGCTGATCCATTCGGGCGTTCCGCTCAGTGTCACGCAAACCAACGCCAATTCGGGATGCAACGGTTGTGGTCAATTCCCGACTGCCACCGGAGTATCCGCGCAAACCGCCGGTTCGGCCGACTCCCGTATCACCGACTGGGTGAACATAGCGGCATTTTCGCAAACGCCGGCTTACGCATTCGGCAATATATCGCCCAGGCTGAATGTGTACTCACCATCCTTGTTCAACATTGATGCTTCTATGTTCAAGACGGTGACGTTCAAGGAATACTACAAGGTGCAGTTCCGGGCTGAGGCGCTGAACGTCACCAATACGGTGTTGTTTTCGTCACCGGCCAGCCTGAGCATTAGCAGCCCCGGAAGCTTCGGTCAGATTACCAGCCAATCGAACTTCCCGCGGTTATTCCAGATCTCAGTGCGCATCACCTTCTGAATCGGTCTGATCACATGGAAACGGGGCCGTTACCGCGGCCCCCGTTTTGTCTAAAGTTCGCGCGACCGATACCATGGCATGGCCGCGCGCGGGAGGATACACGGATGAAAGCCGGACGCCCTATCCCATCGCTTTTGCTAAGTAACGAAGAACGTGACGCGCTCCAGGCCTGGACCCGCCAGGCGAAATGCCCACAAGCTCTGGCTCTGCGCGCTCGCCTGATTCTGCTCTGTGCCGCAGGCCGCTCCAATACCGAGGCGGCGGCTGACTTGCATATCACGGTCCAGACGGTTGGCAAATGGCGCCAGCGATTTATCGATAAACGGCTGGACGGCCTGCTCGATGAACACAGGGCAGGCACACCGCGCAAGCTGAGTGTGGCCGATGTGGATCGTGTACTCGGACTTACTCTCGACTCGTCGCCGGCGCATGCGGCCACATGGTCGACACGATCGCTCGCCGAGGCCAGCGGACTCAGCCGGGCCAGCGTTCACCGTATCTGGAGAGCCTTTTCCCTGCAGCCGCATCATCCCGAGTCATTCAAATCTCTGCGCGCTTCTCTGCTCGTCGACAAAGGCACTGCCGGGGCCGGAGGGAGTTAAATAACAGGGTTGCAATAAGATACCAGCTCGTTCCATGACTCCGCCGCGATCCGGTCCCAGGCGGAGCTTTTCTGGCTCCAAAAATCCTAAAAAAATATATAGCATCGTGTAACGTTCTGTGTTAGTGTTAAAAACATCAGTTTAGAAACACGCCACGGTGCTGCTGTTTCCTTTCCCTCGGCTCAACGACATGAGCCATAATCCTCTTGATTAGAGTAGTCGGGCGATCAGGTTCCATCGCTGACTGCTAAACATTTCGTCCGCAACCCACTTCACGCTTCCGTTGCGTCTCGTATCGCGCGGCGGGCCTGACTTCCCACGCCGGACCAACTCGCCCTGCAAATCGCCGGGTAAAGGAAAACTCAAAAATCCAGGAGACTCATCATGCGAAGTGTATGTGCAGTTGTCGTATTTTCCGCGCTCACCTTTTCTCAGATGGCTTGGGGCCAAGCCTTCCAAGGCTCGTTGAGGGGGCGCGTAACCGATCCCAAAGACGCCATAGTACCGCTCGCTAAGGTCACAGTTGTTGAAGAAGCGACCAATGTGTCGAGCAGCACAGTTACTAACGACCAGGGTCAATACTCATTCCCAGCACTGAATCCAAGCACTTACACGCTGGTGATTGAAGCGCCGGGCTTCAAGAAACTGGAACAGAAAGGAATTGTAATCCAGACTCAGACCGCTAACACTCAGGACGCCAAACTGGATATAGGCCAAGTCACTGAAACTATCAATGTTACGGCTGAAGCGGAGTTACTCGATACCTCCGAAGCTTCCACCGGCACGGTGATCGACCGGAACAAGATGGAAGAGTTGCCAATTCTCGGCCGCGATCCGTTTCTTTATGCGCGCTTGAGTGAGGGCGTAGTCTGGACCGGAAATCCGAAGTTCGACCGTATGGAAGACCAGAGCGGACAGTCGCAGATTTCGATCGCAGGCGGCCCGGTAGCGAAGAACAACTATACGCTGGACGGCATCTCGATGACAGACTCCACGAATCGCGCGGTTATCATCCCCGTGCAGGATGCTGTCGCGGAAATGAAGGTTCAGGCCAACACTTACGATGCATCCATGGGGCGCACGGGAGGCGGCATTTTCAACGCGACCCTGCGCGCAGGCACGAATCGCATCCATGGTTCGCTGTTCGGCATTATCCGCGAGACTAACTGGCTGGCGAACACTTACTTTTCCAATGCGGCGGGTATTCCTATCCTGTCGCAGCCGTTTAAGAATTATGGCGATTCGCTTGGCGGACCTATTCGCATCCCCAAACTCTACGACGGGCGCAACAGGACATTCTTTTTCGTAACCACCGAAGGTTACCGCATGTGGGACGCAGCAACTACAACGGAATCCGTCCCGACCGCTCTCGAGCGGGTTGGAGACTTCTCGCAGAGCCTCTCTACAACGAAGAGTGGCGGACAGCAGATCATGTACGATCCGATGAGCACGAACCTGACGACCGGCGCACGCACGCCGTTCGCCAACAACGTCCTGCCGCCAAGCCGTATCAGCCCAATCGGACTGGCCCTGGCGTCCTGGTATCCGCAGCCAACCCTGGCCGCGAGCTATTACGGCCAGCCCAATCAGGCGGTTGCCGTCAACACTGAAGATCGCGCGGATCAGGCTACTTTCAAAGTGGATCACGATGCTACTAAGTGGCTCAAACTATCAGGCTCTTATCTGCACTATGGCAGCACGGAGCCTTCCAACCAGTGGTTTGAGAACATTGCGTCGCCCAATCAAACGGTCATTTTCCGGCACGTCGATGCGGCTCAGTCGAACGCCGTGGCTACGCTGAGCCCAACCACGGTACTCACTGTTCGCTTCGGGCAGAACCGCTTCCCGGACTATGACCCGCCTTACAGCCGCGGATTCCTGCTGCAATCGCTGGGTTTCCCTGCGGCGGTCGATGGGCTGACGCCTGCAAGTCCGTCATTCCCGAGCATTACTATGACGGGCGACTTCGCTTCCTACGGCGGAGGTACGTCTAGCTGGACAGTCTATCACTCACGTAACATAAATGCCGAAGTCTCTAAGTTCATGGGTAAGCACAGCATCAAGGCCGGCTTTGAATACCGCACGATTGAAGACGCTTCCTCTACGGCTGAAGGACCGAGCAGCTTCAGCTTCAGTACCGGTTTCACTTCGCAGACTCCCACTAAAACCGTAAACGGCACGGGTGGCGCTCTGGCTTCGATGCTCCTCGGTTATCCTGCCGGCGGCAGCATCACGGCAGGGACGAGCTTTAACGATTACGTCCATTACGAGGCGTTATTCATTCAGGACGACTGGCGCATCACTCCGAAGCTGACGATTAATATCGGCTTCCGCGGCGAGCATGAGTCCAATGTTGCCGAGAGCAACAACAAGTACGCCGTGGACGAGAACCTGAATCTGCCCAACCCGCTGCAGGCTTCGATCCCTAGTCTGAACCTGATGGGCCAGTTCGAATACGCAGGCGTTAACGGAAACCCGAATCACGCGGGGAATCCGCTTGCCGTTAAAGTCGGGCCCCGCATCGGCTTTGCCTACTCGCCAAATACTAAAACTGTATTTCGTGGCGGATGGGGCATCTTCTGGATTCCGCAATCGTTCTCAGCTGGCAGCACGATCGGTTATTCCCAGGCGACGAACATTGTTACTTCGATCAACAACAACTACACTCCCTACGCGACGCTGGCGAATCCGTATCCGAACGGGCTCACGCCCATCTCGGGCAATTCGCTGGGCGCGGCGCAGGGCATCGGACAAGGCGTTTCCACCACGGAAGCGGGCAACCGTTCGGCCGGTTATGTGGAACAGATGTCGCTCGATATTCAGCGCCAGATCTCGAAGAATACGGCAGTCTGGGCAGGCTACATCGGGTCCCACACGCTCGACGTGCCCCTTACTGTCGCGTTGGACCAGCTGAATCCCAGCTACTTTTCGCTGGGGTCTGCGGGCCTGAGCAAGGTGGTCTCCAACCCGTTCTATGGTTATGCGCCCAACACTGTTTCGCTCGGGACCAGCACTACGCTTGCTGAGTCGAACCTGCTGACGCAATATCCGCAATATACTTCCGTCAGCCTGTCAACAGATATGGGGCGTTCCACTTACTACTCGTTCTACGGCAAGGGCCAGTGGCGGATGAAGTACGGCCTGACGCTGAATGCTACTTATACATGGTCCCGCAACATGACGCTGATGGCCCCGCAAAACTACGACGCGCCAATCGTGCCGCAGGGATGGACGCGCGCGACCACGGATACGCCGAACAGTTACTCCGCGTCCTTCACTTATCAGATGCCATTCGGTAAGGGTCAGCACTTCATGAGCAACAGTCCGAAGGTTGTGGATATTCTGCTCGGCGGATGGTCGGTAACGGGCACTCAGCTGATCCATTCCGGATCGCCGCTGAGTGTCTCGCAGACGAACTCGAACACCGGCTGCAATGGCTGCGGACAGTTTGTCACCGCGACCGGTATCCCGGCCGTCACGTCCGGATCGCCTACCCAGCGCCTGAATGACTGGCTGAATCTCGCAGCCTTCGCGCAGACGCCGGCCTATTCATTCGGTAACGTCAGCCCCACGCTGAACGCGTACGGGCCGTCTCTCTATAACATCGATCTGGCGATACACAAGATGGTGACATTCAAGGAGTACTACCACGTGCAGTTCCGCTGCGAAGCGCTGAATCTGACGAATACTCCGCTGTTTGCGAGCCCCTCGACTAACATCAACAACCCGGGAACGTTCGGCGTCATTACGAGCCAGACCAACTTCCCGCGGCTGATTCAGATGGAGGTTCGGATTACGTTCTGAAGCCGGTTGTGAGGCGATAAAAGGGGGAGCCGGGCGTTTTCAGACACCGGCTCTTTCTGAAATCTCCGGGAGGATACTGGGATGAAAGCCGGACGTCCAACACCCGAATTGTTATTGACAGACGAAGAACGTGAAACTCTCCGCGCCTGGACCAGGCAGCCCAAATGTCCGCAGGCGCTGGCGCTGCGGGCTCGCGTCATTCTTCTCTGTGCGGACGGTCTCTCGAACACAGATGCAGCCGCTGCGCTGCACATCACGATACAAACGGTGGGCAAATGGCGGCATCGATTTATCGATAAGCGACTGGAGGGTCTGCTCGACGAACCGCGGCCGGGTACACCGCGCCGGCTGAGCCAGGCCGATGTGGATCGGGTGCTGGGACTGACGCTGGAATCGGTGCCCGCTAAAGCCGGCCACTGGTCGACACGCACACTGGCGGAGGCAAGCGGACTGAGCCGGGCCAGCGTTCATCGCATCTGGAGGGCGTTCTCGCTGCAGCCGCATCGCGCGGAAACGTTTAAGCTGTTGAGAGATTCTCTCCTTGTCGACAAGGGCTCTTAACGCCCTGATAATCTGAAGGAATGGCAGACGAGGATGTACAGGCAGAACTGGCCCGCCTAAGGGCCGAAAATGAATCTCTCAAGAAGAAGCGGAATGCCGCGACTTCCATGAAAGTCAGTGAAAAAGGAGCCGTTTCGGTGTACGGACTGGGTCGCTTCCCGGTCACGTTGTACCAGGAGCAATGGCAAAAGCTGCTCCTGATGGCCGAGGATATTAAAACTTTCATCGCGGAAAATCAGGACCGCCTGAAAGTGAAAGAATAGCGGCTTATTCGAGCGAAAACGCCACATACCCGAGCGTCCCGTCGTGCTCCACCAGGAGCGCGACCGGATTGCCGGGCTTCAATCCCGACAACGCGTCGCGCAGTTCGCCCAGCGTTCGGATCTTATTGGTATTCATCTCGTAAATGATATCGCCCGGAGTGAGCCCGGGATTCAATGCTGCGAACTCGATTGGAATGGCCGCCACCACCACGCCATAAAGGCGCCGCGTATCGGGGAGTTCGGGCGTAACTTTCTCATCGAGCGTCATGGCCAGTATGCCCAGTTCGCGCACCAGATTGGCCTGCCCGTTGACAAGATCCGCCAGACCAATCGGTGAGTTGGGCCGCTCCAGCACGGCGACTTTCATCTGCATCTTCTCGCTGCCGCGCTGAATGTCGAGAGTGATGTCGTCGCCGACGGCATGTTGCATGACTGCGACCTGTACCTGGGCGGACTGCGTCACCGGTTTCCCCTCAACCGCGAGCACGACGTCGCCTTGTTGCAGACCAGCCGCTTCGGCCGCGCCGTGCGGAACCACGTCCGACAGAATGACGCCGGGATGGCGATTCAGGCTGAGAGCCTTCGACATGACCGGATCGATATCCTGCACCACCACGCCAATGGTTCCGCGATGGATGTGGCCATCTTTGCGGAGCTGTTCATAAACGTGACGCACGATGTTAGCGGGAATCGCGAAACCAATCCCTTCGCTGCCACCCGATTGCGAATAGATCATCGTGTTGACGCCGGCCACTTTTCCGTCCATATCGAGCAGCGGGCCTCCGCTGTTTCCGGGATTGATAGGGGCATCGGTCTGGATATAACTCATCGGCTGGTCCGGTTTCAACTGACGCGCGGTAGCACTCACGTACCCGACCGTCAGCGTGTTATCCAGGCCTAACGGACTGCCCAGTGCGAACACGATCTGGCCCTGTTTCAGCGTGTCGGAATCGACGAAGGACAGCACCGGCAGATTCGTTGCCTCAATTTTCAGGACGGCCAGATCCGTTTCTTTGTCGATGCCGATAATGGTTGCCGGATAGTGCTTATGCGCATCCTTTTTCGCCGGATCGGACGTGTCGGCGACGCTGACGTTGATGTCTTTCGACTCCGCCACGTGAGCGTTGGTGATGATATAACCCGAGGGGTCCACAATAACGCCGGAACCGCTGGCCGATTGTTTGGCGAAATAACCCGTCTCCTTGTTGTTGGCGGAATCGACAGCGGCGCGGGAGCGCACGTCGATCTGCACGACAGCAGGACTGACGGAGGAGACCAGTTCCTCGACGGCGTCGCTGAATTGCTGCAATACAGCTGCGCGCGGGCGCTGGGTCTGTGCCGGCAAAATTGAGGAACAGGCAAGAAATAGAATCAGGGGGATGTTCGGAATCCGGATATGCATCTCGTCAGTTACTCCTGTCTTTAAGTTACGCGAAATACCGCGCAGGTTCAGAGACTTATGTACCGATCCGCACTTCGATCAGGACGAATGCCAGTTCGCGGTCATCGTTAGAGCTTACCAGGCGCGGCTCGCAGTCAATTGCTATGGCATACGGCAACGTCGTCGGTTGGTCGATTGCGAGGTGTACCTCGAATGACTCCGCGTCGGGCGTTGCGGTAACGGATTTGCCGTCCACGGTAAGCGTTATATCGGGTGGACTGCCAGGCTGAGCCGGACGCCACCCGCGAATTGTGATGGAGGTGGCGGCCGTCAGAGGGCGCACGCTGAACCTGACGCGGCAGGCAGCCCAACCATCGGCATACAGGCCTTCCGAAGGCCCTTCCTGCAGAGCGAACCCCGTGATCGGCGCGCGCACTCTTGCAAGCAGATCGACTATATAAGCGTTCTTGCGCTGCAGTTCGCGTCCCAGGTCGAGTTCCATCTGCTGATACTTCTCGATCCACTTATCGCGGCGATCGGTCTGGAACAGCAGATCCTTTGCGTCCGCCCCGGTCAGCGTGTAGCCTTCACGGAATCGCGCATCGAGCGGGCGGTGCACGTAAAAAGTCCCGTGCACGGGTGCGATCTCCTCCGCAGGACGCTCGCGTGTATAGAGGTAGATGGAAATGGATTTTCGCGAACGGTGACGCTCCGCTTCGGGCAGCTCGATTTTGGGGAATCCATGCCACGAGTGCTCGTTCGTCTCGAACATCACCGCGCGGTTGAACAGCGGCTCAAATGAACGGACCTGGTTCTCCGCGGGCCTTCGCGGATTCGAGTGGATTTCAATCG
>Ga0182024_10011415_pt1 | contig 17849 bp, 12 predicted proteins | sample P32metaG_FD_120480 | JGI IMG/M metagenome (GOLD analysis project Ga0182024, IMG submission 120480) | Permafrost microbial communities from Stordalen Mire, Sweden - P3-2 metaG (Illumina Assembly) | ecosystem: Environmental > Terrestrial > Soil > Wetlands > Permafrost | place: Sweden: Stordalen... | reverse complement strand
CTCGATACGCTCGGTGTTGTCCGGTCGCCACGGGTGATGGCGCGATTCGTAATATAGGCGGGTCGAGGAATTTATCGACTGAGTAATCCAGTAGATCATGATATTGCTTAGCAACTGATCCTTGCTGAAGCTCTTTTCAACCTCGCCGCCGCAATCCGACCAGGTGCGAAACTTCTCCACGATCCACGCCGCCAATCCCGCCGGCGAATCGTTGAGTCCATAGGCCAGCGTCTGCGGTTTGGTCCCCTGTATCGACTGGTAGCCGGTTTCCTCTCGCCGGAAATGATCCATGTCGGCGAGAAAAACTTTCTCCTCATCGGTAAGCTCGGACGATTGGTCGCGGCGCCCCCCGACGAACAGCAGGTTCAGATGGATGCCATAGAGCTGGTCGCCGTGGACCTCACCCAGGCGCGAAGTGATCGCGGCGCCCCAGTCACCGCCCTGCGCACAATAGCGATCGTAGCCGAGCACGCTGGTCATCAACTGGTGGAAGAGTTCCGCGATCGACTGGATATTCATCGCGCGCGTGCGCGGATGGTCGGAAAAGCCATAGCCGGGCAGCGACGGCGCAATCACCGTGAACGAATGATTGGGATCGCCACCGTGTGCGGCCGGATCGGTGAGCATCGGAATGATGCGCATGAATTCGTAAATTGAGCCGGGCCATCCGTGGCACAGCAGCAACGGCTTCGGATTCGGGCCGCGGCCGGGTTCATGGATGTAGTGAATCCCGAGGCCGTCGATCTCCGTGCGAAACTGGGCGAACCGATTGATCTCGGCTTCGTGCACACGCCAGGCATATTGCGAGCGCCAGTATTCGACGAGTTGCTTCAAATAGGCGAGATTGGTGCCATACTCCCATCCAGTATCGGGAACCTCATCTGGAAAGCGCGTGCGCGCCAGGCGCTCGCTCAGGTCCTTTAGAACTTCATCTGATACATTAACTTTGAAGGGTTCGACTTTGCTCGCGATCATGATCCCTCCTGGGTAGGAAATCTTGCGCCCACCTTTACTTGCCAATCGCCTCTGAGGCAAACGCAACGGGCGGCAGCACTCGACCTTATGAGGCGAAGCGCAACAGTCGGCGTCGCCGGTCGGAGCAACAATCGCCTGGAAGCCACGATCGCCGGGACTCGACGGTAAGCCGGTATCGTCTTCGCAATTGTTGGAGATCGTTTTGATCATATCGTTTTGATCATGGGGGTCGGCGGGGATCGTGGAGAGCGACGGGGATTATGAGGGGAGGCGGGGATCGTCGGGAGCGTGGACGACGGGCGGAACTTGATTGGGCCTTCGGCCAAGTGGGACAATCAGCAAAGTCGGCAGGCATCAACTGTACGGCCCCGCGCCCGCCGCTTTGCTTCAGTCTTCGCAATCTGGTGAAGCAAATCCGGACGGCAACAAATGGGGTCTCGAATGATCGCGGAGGGATCCTACTCCGCGACTGGAGCCAATGTGGCACTCGCGTCTGAACACACCAATACCCAATCTGAACTCGATCTCCTTTGCATCAATTCGCTTCGCGTGATCGCGATTGACGCGGTGCAGAAGGCCAACTCCGGACATCCGGGATTACCGATGGGGATGGCGCCCGTGGCCTATCTCCTGTTCACGCGCTTCATGCGGCACAACCCGAGGAACCCACACTGGTATGGTCGCGATCGCTTCGTGCTGTCGGCCGGACACGGCTCGATGCTGTTGTACGCCTCGCTCCATCTTAGCGGCTATGACTTATCGCTCGACGAGATAAAGCGCTTCCGCCAACTTGGCAGCAAGACCCCGGGTCATCCGGAGCACGGAGTTACTCCCGGCGTCGAGACTACGACGGGACCGCTGGGGCAGGGCTTTGGTAATGGCGTTGGGATGGCGATTGCAGCCAAGCATATGGCGACACGTTTCGAGGAAGGCGGTGGCTCGCCATTGTTCGAACATCGGATTTTCGGGATCGTGAGCGACGGCGACCTGATGGAAGGAGTTTCGAGCGAGGCCGCGTCGATCGCGGGCCATATTGGTATCGGTAATCTCATTTACCTGTATGACGACAATCACGTGACCATCGATGGCCATACGGACTTGTCGTTTTCCGAGGACGTGAACCGGCGCTTCGACGCGTATGGATGGCATACACAGGTGGTTGAGGATGCCAACGATTTGGCGGCGCTTTCGATCGCGATCGAGAATGCGATCGCAGAAGAAGGGCGTCCCTCGCTGATTCGCGTGCGCAGCCACATTGGCTACGGCAGTCCGCATCGGCAGGACACCTCGGAGGCGCACGGCAAGCCGCTCGGTGCCGACGAGATAAAATTGGTCAAGAAATTTTATGATTGGCCGCTGGAGCCGGCTTTCTATGTTCCGGACGCGGCGCGTGACGAATTTCTGCAGTGCGTGAAGCGCGGCGCCGAATATGAGTCCGATTGGCAGCGCCACTTCGATGCTTACGCCAAAGCGAATTCGGCCAAGGCGGCAGACTTCAAAGCGATGCTCGCGGGCGAGTTGCCCGCGGGATGGGACAAGGATTTGCCGGTCTTCACGCCGAAGGATGCGCTGGCAACGCGCGAATCGGCGTCGAAAGCCGAGGCTGCGATCCAGCCGCATGTATGGAATCTCTTTGGCGGCGCAGCTGACCTCAACGAATCGACCTTTACCAATGTCAAGGATGGCGGCGATTTCGAACGCGGAAATTACGCCGGCCGCAATCTCCATTTCGGGATTCGCGAACATGGCATGTGCGCGATCCTGAACGGCATCGCATTGCATGGCGGCTTTATTCCGTACGGGTCGAGCTTCTTCGTTTTTACCGATTACTGCCGGCCGTCAATCCGGTTGGCGGCGTTGATGGAGATCCACGTGGTGTTTGTTTTTACCCACGATTCAATCGGCGTCGGTGAGGACGGCCCGACCCATCAACCGATCGAGCAGATCGGTAGTCTGCGCGCGATGCCGCATCTGACGGTAATTCGGCCGGGCGACGCCAACGAGGCGGTAGAGGCGTGGCGTATCGCGATGACCCATCGGCAGGGCCCGGTGATGCTGGTGCTGTCGCGCCAGAAGATGCCGACGCTGGATCGCAGCGTGGTGGCGCCGGCCGCGGGCCTCGCGCGCGGCGGTTATGTGCTGACCGAGACGGCGGGCAAAACTCCGGAGCTGATCCTGATCGGGACAGGCTCGGAACTGCATCTGGCGGTCGAGGCGAAGGCGGAGCTGGAGAAGCGCGGCCATGCGGTGCGGGTCGTGAGCATGCCGAGTACGAATCTGTTCGAGCATCAGGACGCGGCATATCAGGAATCGGTATTGCCGACGGCAGTAAGGCGGCGGTTGGCTATCGAGGCAGGCGCACCGGATTCGTGGTATCGCTGGGTCGGGCTCGATGGGGACGTAGTCGGAATGACGACGTTTGGCGCATCGGGGCCGGTCGAGGCCGTGATGAAGCATTTCGGTTTCACCGTCGAGAACGTGGTAGCGCACGCGCTGGCATTGATTGGGCGCTGAGTCCGGTTCGCCCGTGAGTTCGTGCTAAAATTAAAAGCAGGAGTTATCGCTATGAGTGAAACGAGAAATCCGCTGCGGCAACTGGAAAGCTTCGGCCAGAGCGTGTGGCTCGACTATATTCGGCGCGACCTGCTTTCGTCCGAGGAGTTCCGAAGGCTGATTGATGATGACGGGCTCGACGGCATGACCTCGAATCCGACCATCTTCGAGAAGGCGATCGATGGCTCGAAGGCCTACGACGATCAGCTTACGCAACTTGCGCGGGCGGCGAAGAGCGTTGAAGAAATTTACGAGGCGCTGACGACCGACGATATCAAGGTCGCGGCAGACAAGCTGCGGCCGATTTACGATCGCAGCCAAGGGCGCACCGGGTATGTCAGCTACGAGGTTTCGCCGCTGCTGGCGAACGATACCGACGGCACCGTCGCCGCGGCTCATCGCTACGCGAGCTTGATCGGCCGGCCCAACCTGATGATCAAAGTGCCGTCCACGCCCGCCGGTATTCCGGCGATCGAACAGCTAATTGGCGAAGGGCGCTGCATCAACGTAACGCTGATGTTCTCGCTCAAGCATTACGAGGACGTTGCGAACGCGTATATCCGCGGGCTCGAACGGCGCGCGAAGGCGGGACAGGCGCTTGATCGGATCGCGTCGGTCGCGAGCGTATTCGTCAGCCGGGTTGAGACACTGGCCGATAAATTGCTCGATGCGAAACTGAAATCGAATCCGAACGAGGCCAACGCGGCCCTGCGCGGAACCGCGGCGGTGGCCAATGCCAGGTTGATCTACCAGCGCTTCGTCGAGCTTTTCCACGGCGAAGGGTTCAAGGGACTCGCGGCCAAGGGCGCGCACGTGCAGCGGCCGCTATGGGCTTCGACCGGGACCAAGGATCCGAAGTACAGCGACGTTAAGTATGTCGAGGATTTGATCGGACCCGACACCGTCAACACGATGCCGCCGGCAACGATGGACGCGTTTCGCGATCATGGCAAGCCGCGGCTGTCGGTGACCGACGGAATCGAACAGGCGCGCCAAATACGGGAGCGTTTCGCGGCGTTAGGAATCGATTTCAACGAGGTCGGCGAGACCCTGCAGAAAGAGGGCGTCGAGTCGTTCAGCAAATCGTTCGAAGAGTTGCTCGCGGCGATCAAGAAACGGCACGACGCCATGTTGTCGAAATAGATTTGGGCGATCGATCTGCGCGAAATCGACGACGCCGGCCGGATCGTTAGCGCCAGCCCCGCGTTTGGATAATGTGGGACATTGAGACAATGCTCGCGCCGTTTTCTCTGGCCGCGATCTGGCGCATAGAATAGATAGGAGCATTCGCGAGCCTGGCGCGACACGGATCCATTCGGAACGGAACCTGATGAGCGAACCTAAGATCGTAATCCTGGACAACGCCACGGCGCTCTGTGCGCATGCCGCCGAAGAGATCGCCTATTTCGCCGGCGAGGCAGTATGCACTCACGGTGAATTCACGCTGTGCCTGTCTGGTGGCACGACCCCGGCGGCGATCTACGAGATGCTCGGGAGCAAGTTCCAATTCAGTATCGCGTGGAAGGAAATCCAGCTCTTTTGGGGCGACGAACGCTGTGTGCCGCCGGACGACCCCGCGAGCAATTTCGCGATGACACAGCGGACGCTGCTCTCGAAGTTGACGCTGGAACCGTCGCAAGTGCATCGGATACCCGGCGAGAAGACTCCCGACGACGCGGCGCACGCGTACGAGGATGAACTGCGCAGCCATTTCGGGTTAGGCGAAGGCGAGTTCCCGCGCTTCGACGTGATGCTGTTGGGACTCGGTGAGAATTCACACACCGCTTCGCTCTTCCCGGGCAGCGCGGCGATTCATGAGAACGAACGAATAGCGCTGGCAGTGGATGTGGACGATCCCACGCAGCGCCACCGCGTGACGATTACGCCGCCCGTGATCAATAACGCAGCGAGGATATTTTTCCTTGCCTCTGGCGCATCCAAGGCACAGGCGGTTTGGAATATCCTCAAGGGTCCGCGCGACGTCGACAAATTTCCCGCCCAAGTGGTCGCGCCCGACAACGGCGAGGTTATCTGGCTGCTGGACAAGGCGGCGGCCAGCATGATCGCCTGAGCATCGTCCGCAGCAGCGGATTCGTCGGTGGCGGGCATACCCGCACTTAACATCAGGCACCGGCCTCGTCACAATATCGGGTATGGCTCGCTTTGCCCTTCGCCATTGGACGTCGATCCTGATTGTGATTGCATTGGCCGCGTGGGCGGTTTTCTATCTGCCCGACACGCCCTCGTATGCAATCTTTCAACTCAAACAATCGATCGATGCGCGGGACGGTACCGGTGCCGCACAATACGTCGATTTCCAGAAGGTGGTGCGCAATGCCGGCTACGAGATGGTCGATGAACGCAACGCCGGTTCAAGCGATCCCAGCAACATCCTGGGCCAATTGATCGGCAAGGGCGCGATTGACCTGTTCTCGGGCCCGATGGCGGCGTTACTTCAGTCGTGGGCGACGCAGCAGGTCGATAACGGTGCGAAGGAGGTGCAAATGCCGCCGGTGGCGATCGCGGGCGCGCTGGTCATGCTCCATCGCCGCGGCGATGCGGCGTTCACCCGCTGGCACGACAATAAGGGCCAGGTATGGGAGGTGCGAATGGCGCGCGAAGACGGTCAGTGGAAGGTCGTCGAAGTCAAGAACGTCAAGCAATTGCTGGACAAGCTCAAGCGCCGGCAGGAGAAGCAGTTCGGCAGTCCGCTAGCGGCTCCGCCGAGCGTGCCCGGTCCGCCGACGGGATCTTCTGACACTCCGCCGACCGCGCCCGATGCGAGCGGCAGCAGCGGCCGGTTCGGCGTCGTTCAACGATAGAGATGAAGTGGCGGCTAGCCTGAGTATGCGGAGCTATAGGTGCCGCTGGCAACGAGGCAGGCGCTAAATAACAGTTCACGCTGCTGAAATCGTGCCGCGGTATGAGTGCGTTTACTCCCTGTCATCGGAGGGGTAAACTGATGGCAGCGCGGCCATAGAGCTCACGCGGCTCCGGCCGCGTTTTAGTATTCCGTGCATAAAATGCGACGACCAGATATTAGAAACCTTGCGATTGTAGCTCACGTCGATCATGGGAAAACCACCTTGGTCGATGCACTTCTGCGTCAATCCGGTGTGTTCCGCTCCAACGAACAGGTAGTGGACCGTGTGATGGACTCCAACGCGCTCGAGCGCGAACGGGGTATCACGATCATGGCCAAGAACACTTCGATCACTTTTGGCGACACGCGGATCAATATCGTCGATACCCCGGGCCATTCGGATTTTGGCGGCGAGGTCGAGCGTACATTGTCGATGGTCGATGGCGTGTTGCTGCTGGTAGACGCTTGCGAAGGGCCGCTGCCGCAGACCCGATTCGTGCTCAAGAAAGCGCTCGAATCGCGGCTGCCGGCGATTATTTGCATTAACAAAATCGATCGATCGGACGCGCGACCGGAGGAGGTCCTCGACGAAGTCTACGATCTCTTTATCGATCTCGAAGCGACCGACGATCAGCTTGATTTCACGGTACTCTACACCAACGGGCGCGCCGGGACTGCGGTGGCGAAGCTGGGCGAAGTGGGCCGCGACCTGCGGCCGTTGTTCGAGGCAATAGTCGCGCACTTGCCGGGGCCGGAGGTCGATCCCGACGCCACGTTGCAGTTCCAGGTCAATAATCTCGACTACGACGATTACGTCGGGCGACTGGCGATCGGGCGAATCATCGCGGGATCGATGACGGTAGGCGAGAATTATTCGCTGTGCCGGCCGGATGCCACGCGAACAGTGATCAAGGTCGCGCGGCTCTACGGATGGCAGGGGCTCAAGCGTACCGAACGCAACGAGGCGCGGGCGGGAGATATCGTGATGGTCGCGGGGAGCGACGATATCGAGATTGGCGACACCATCGCAGACCTCGAGAATCCGCGGGGGCTGCCGGGAATTAGAATCGACGAGCCGACGGTCGCCATGACCTTTTCAGTCAACAATTCGCCATGGGCAGGACGCGACGGCGAATACGTCACGTCGCGCAAACTCGGCGAGCGGATTCTGTTCGAATCGCGGCGCAACGTCAGCATTCGCATCGAGCAGATCAGCGCCGATTCATGGCGCGTACTGGGGCGCGGCGAGCTTGCACTGGCGATCATCCTCGAGACTATGCGGCGCGAGGGCTACGAGCTCCAGGTCTCGAAGCCGACGGTGCTGACGCGCCAGGAGGATGGCGCCATTCTGGAGCCGATCGAGTACGTCGTCTGCGATATTCCGGAGGATCACATCGGCACGGTCACGCAGATTCTATCGGCGCGCAAGGGCCGGATGCGCTCGATGGAGACTCACGCGAGCGGCCGTGTGCGCTTGGAATATGACGTTCCGGCGCGCGGGCTGATCGGATTTCGCGGGCGCTTTCTGGCTGATACGCGCGGGCAAGGCGTAATGCATTCGATTTTCAACGGCTACGGGCCATGGTCGGGTACGATCAAATCACGGCAGAACGGCGCGATGATTTCGGATCGTGAAGGCGTCGCGAGTGCGTACGCGATCTTCCACTTGCAGGAACGCGGACGCTTCTTCATTGGCGCTGGCGAGCCGGTTTACGAAGGAATGGTCATCGGCGAATATTCACGCGAGACCAACCTCCCGGTCAACGTCTGCCGTGAAAAGAAGCTCACGAATATCCGCGCCGCGGGACATGACGAAGCGATTCGGCTATCGCCCCCGCGGATGATGACGCTCGACACGGCACTCGAATGGATCGACGAAGAAGAGTTGGTTGAATTGACGCCGAAGACCGTGCGCATGCGCAACCGGATTCTGAAGACGGCGCTGCGCAGCAAACATCGCGCGGGCTGGTCGGACTCAATACAACCGGAGATTGCCGAAAGCGATTGATCGCGAAGCAGCGCGGCTTTGTAATCGTCGCGAGCCCAGCCGAAAATCTCACACCATGACGGTCGGATGAGATTTCTCCGAATCCTCATTATCGGCCTGTGCTTGGTCATCGCCGTGGCGGCCGGCACTGCTGCTCTGGCTTGGCATAATCAGGACCGGTTGATTGGGCTGGTGCTGTCGCGCATCCATGCGGAAACCGGCTACAAGATTGTGCCGTCGGGCGCGCGTCTCGAATTTCGCAGCCGCCTTGTCGTACTCCTGGAAAGTGCGTCCATCGATCTGAATGGAACCGAGGTCGCTCGTGTTCAGGACATGCGCGCCGTCATCGGGTATCACAGAATCTTCTATAGCAACGGCCTCCCGCTCTACGAACTCGCGCTGGACCATCCGCAGGTGCGCGTGCCGGCGACCCTCGCCGGTATGACTCCGCACGGCTTCCCGAAGCCCGATATCGCGGTGGTGACGAAGCTCAAGTGGATGCTCGATTCGATCTCAGACGTGGCGCAGAGAATCGAGATCGTCGATGCGGCGCTGGCGGATGTCGATGGGGCGCCGCTGGTCGATCACGTTACGCTCACTGCGTACCGCCAGCATCGCGGTCTCGGCGCGTGGCCATGGATCGTGAATTTCGACGCGGGCTGGACGCATGTACCGTTCGACGGAGTGGTGGTTGACGGCAAAGTCAGGCTCGGGGTCGCTCCGGGCGTCGTGTCGGACATGGCGGCGAGCGGCCTCGTACACTTTCACGGACTGGAGCTTGAGCCGTTCAAGGGTCCCGATGGAATCAATCTCGCGGGCCGGCTGGCCGGTTCGCTGAATTTCGCATTGCGGCACGACGGCGAACTCTTTGGCGACGCGGATTATAACGTCGCGCAGCTGGTGTTGAAGGGCAAGCCGTTCACCGCGCCGATCGCGCTGGGCAACTTGCTGCTGCACACGGCTTACAAGGCTTCGATCGAGCAATTCGAATTGAAGGAATTCGCGCTGATGCAGCATGGTGCGACGGTGCTCGCAGGCGGTGTCGCAATCGACCGGCCCTACGACGATTCGCGTACCGCGGCGGTGCACGTCGAGGGCGTACGGGTCGCGTTGACGCAAGTGGCGGCTTGGATGCGCTTGCTGCGCTTCATTCCTGCTCCTGTCAATGAGTTCGCGCACCGCTTGACCTCCGGCCAGATCGCGTTGAGCGAGGCCCGATTCAATTCGCTCGTCGCAATTGAGGATTGGAGTGCGCAAACATTGCGCGATAGTTTGACTGTGCGCGGGAATCTGACTGGTGCCGGTTTCGATTTGCCGGCAGATTTGAAACTTCCGCCGATTCGCCGCGCCGAAGCCGCAATCATGTACGCAAACGGCCTCGCGACACTCACGCAAGGCTCCGCGGCTCTCGGCAAATCGGCGCTCACAGGAATTTCCGCAGAGGTCAACGTCAAGCGTGCGCCGTCGCTGATTTCGTACAAGCTGCGCAGCAAGGGCATTTTGGATGCAGGCGAGCTCAATTTGGCGCTTGACGGAATAATCGGGGCCGTTGAACCCGATCTTGAGGCGCGGATCGCGGGGGTGAGCGGCACCTCGGCAATCGAGATTGATGGCGCGGGAAAGGTTGCCGGCATGAAGTGGTCGGCCCCCGCCGACTACACACTGAGGGTTTCGCCGATCCGCGTGGAATTGGCAATCAAGGGCGCGCCAAGCGCGATCGCGGTCAACGGCGGCACTGTGCAACTGCGGCCCGGCGTAGTGGATATCAATCAATTGACGGCTGCTCTCACTATGCCCAATGGCGGCAATGCCACGCTCAACGGGACTATCGTGGAGGCGCAGCCGAATCCGATCTTCCGCAATATCGTCGCGGAGTTACGTGAATTTCGCGCCGAGACGTGGTTGCCAATGTTGCTCAATCCGCAGCAAGTCGGTGCGCAAGGTCCGGTCAGCGGCCGTTTGACTGCGCAAAGCGATTCGAAACATTTGGCGGTCCCGCTGATTACCGGGCGGTTTACAATGGGACCGGGAGAGCTTGAGTTCGGCTTTTTGCGATCGCCAATCAAAGTGCAATCGATGACGGTCGCGCTCGATGGCCAGGGGATGAAGGTCGATGTGCCGGGCGGCGAACTCGAGGGCTATCCGCTGGAGCTGAAAATCGCCGTGGCCGATTTCGCCCATCCGTTGTTGCGTCTCGACGTCAACAACAACTCGCTCGATTTCGAAGTGATGCGCTTCATTCGGATGCCGTGGTCGCCGAAAACCCCGACTGAAGTTTTCGATTTGCCGATCGAGGGACACATCGCCGCCAATCGTGCGCATTTTAGTAAGCTCGTAATGAACAATGTGAGCACGGATTTCGATCGGATGAACGGCGAATGGCACGTGCGCAATTTCACTGCGAAAGCACTCGACGGGCAGTTGCAACTCGATCTGTCCGGGCGCACCGGCACGGACAATCGGATTCATATCAAGGCTTATGCCGATAGTATCGACGCCGGAGCCTTGTGCCTCTTGATGGGCCAAAGTAGTCCGGCGCTGACCGGGCGGCTAAGCGCGACGGCGGATCTTGGGGGCGACACCGATATCGACTTTTTCGCCTCGCTGATGGGCAAAATGTCGATCGCGGCGGTAAAGGGAACACTGAATCGATTCGCGCTGGTGACGCGCGGTTTGAGTTTTATCGATTTGAAGAACTGGCTCACTGCACATCTGCCCGATCCGCGTGTGACCGGCATTCCATTCGATAACCTATCCGCAACGCTCAGCGGCGTCGATGGCGATTTTCATACCAACGATTTGTGGCTGACAGGCCCGGTGATGGAGATCAATGCGCGCGGCAACGTGCGCCTCAGCGACAGCACCATCGACATAGTAATCAGCCTGATTCCGTTCGACACGATGAACTGGCTGGTGCGGCATATTCCGATTATCGGAACGAATCTGGCGGGCGGAAGTCATGGTCTGATTGCCGCCTATTTTCACGTGACCGGGCCGATCAATGATCCGAGGGTGGTGCCGAAACCGATCACTTCGGTAGCGGAATTTGTCGCCAAGACTTTGAGCCTGCCGATCAATATACTCGCGCCCAATACGATCAAACCTTGAGCCGCGAGATCCACCACCGCGATGCCATGCCGGGTCCCCAGCGATAATGGATCGAACAATAGATTTCGGCAGCGCCTGCGTGATGGGTAAAAAGTGGGTCGCCGCCCCATCTCGCGCTGTCGCGCGGTAACGGATAAATAACAGCCGATGTTTCGCGAAGCGATTGAACGGATGGCGCCGTACGCGCCGGGGGAGCAGCCGCGCCCGGGACAGCGCCTGATCAAACTCAACACCAACGAGAATCCCTATCCGCCATCGCCCGGAGTCCGTCGTGCGATCCTGGCAAGTGCAGGCGCCGCACTGCGGCTTTACCCGCCGCCGCGGGCCGACGCGTTCGTCGCCGCGGCATCGCGCCTGTACGGGATTCCAGCCAGCCAGATTCTCGCCGGCAATGGTTCCGACGAACTGCTCTCGATGATTTTCCGCGCGGCGCTCGGACCCAGAGATCGCGTCGCCTATGCGTTGCCGACGTACTCCCTCTACGACACACTGGCCGCGATCCAGGAAGCTCGGATTGTCGCTGTGCCGCTCGGACCCGGCTTCGCACAACCGCTCGACGCGCTGGCCCGCGAGCACGCTCAGCTCACGGTGGTGTGCAGTCCCAACTCACCCTGCGGTACGCTCGCGATGGCCGATGATCTCGACGGCCTGGCACGGCGGCTCGGCCCGCGTCCGCTGGTGATCGACGAAGCCTACGTGGATTTCGCCGAGAGCAACGCACTCAGTCTCGTCCGCAAACATCGCAATGTGATCGTGCTGCGAACGCTGTCGAAATCCTTTTCGCTGGCCGGGATGCGGCTCGGGCTGCTGTTTGCGCAATTACCAATCATCGACTCGCTACTGAAAGTTAAAGATTCATACAATCTGAATAGAATCGCAATTGCGGCCGGCGCACAGGCCCTGGAAGATTCCGGCTGGATGCAACGCAACGTCGAGAAAATCAAGAGTACGCGCGAGATCGCGCAGGCGCGCTTGCGCAAGATGGGCTTCGAGGTTCCGCCGTCGTCATCCAACTTCGTGTTGGCGCGAATCGCCGGCCGCGATATGGGACCGGTTACCGCGGCGCTGCGGCGGCGCGGAATCCTGGTGCGGCATTTCCCTACGTCGGTCTTTCGCGACGCGATCAGAATATCGATCGGTACACCAGCTGAAATGACCGCGCTGTTCAAGGCGCTGGAACCCCTGATCAAACCAATCAAGCCCGTCGTTGCGCGCCGCGTGCGCAGCGTTGGCCGCACTTAGAATCGGCGTACGCGCATGAGCCGGTTCAGCCGCCTCTTTGACCAATTCCGGCCCGCCAGTGGCGCGGCCGCTGATGCTGTCTCGCCGAGCGCCGGCGAGACCAGATGGCTCATCGTGGGCCTCGGAAATCCGGGCGAACAGTATCGGCGCTCCCGCCATAACATTGGCTTCATGGTGGTCGAACGGCTGGCCGCGGCGCGCGGCGCCGATCTAATTCGGCGCAAGTTCAATGGCTTCTATGGCGAAGCGCGCAACGACGGCGTGATCACGATGCTCGCGCTGCCGCAGACCTTTTACAATCGCAGCGGCGAATGTGTCGCCGGAATGAGCGGCTATTTCAAGGTGCCGTTGGAGCAGGTGATCGTGGTCCACGACGATATGGATTTGACGACGGGCCGTATCCGCATCAAGCGCGGGGGCGGCGACGCGGGCAATCGCGGCGTGCGCTCGATCGCCGAGGCCCTGGGTAAGGACTTCATTCGAGTGCGCGTGGGCATCGGCCATCCGGGCGACAATCACGGCGATATCGACTACGTGCTAAAGCCGCTCGGGCGTGACGAGACCCGCGAGTTCGAGCCGATTCTGGATCGTGCCGGCGACGCCGCGGTCGCGGTAATTCGCGACGGACTCGAGCGCGCGATGAATCAATTCAACACGCGCGCTTGAGCCACGCGACGCCCATCGTGTGCAATTTGCCTATTCCCGCGTGATGCCTATTTCGCGGGACCCGCACCGAGCCCCCGATGTCCCCAGATGCTTGGCGCCTCGTGGCGCTCCACCTTCCAGATGCTGTCATCGATAGTGCGCGCGCCATAGCCGTATTCGACTTCGAAGCCCGCCGGCGTGCGCATGTAGAATGACACCATGTGATCGTTGGTGTGGCGTCCGAGCGAAGCCGCAATCTCGGTCCCGGCGTCCTGCGCGGTGTAGTAGGTCGAACCCACGTCGTCGATCGATTTAACCTGCAACATGAAATGTAGCAGGCGCTTTTGCACCGGGATTGCGCCAAAGGCGATCGAATGGTGGCGCGGATTGCAATGCATAAAGGTGAGTCTCAGGTTGTCGGTCGGACGCCCGCGGCGCGCCTTCAACTCGATAAAATCGCTGATTCGCATGCCGAGCACGTCGCGATAAAATTGCAGGCTCTGCTGCGCATCATCGATCCGTATCACGATATGGCCGAGGCCCATCGTCCCGGTATCGAAACCGGAAATGGCGCGCGGCGACCTGAACGGATTCTCGAAGCTGATGAGCGGGCCGTAATAGGCCTCCATCGGGGTGCCACTGGGGTCTGCGAATTTGATCACTTCGGCGACGCCGCGCAGGGCTGCCTCCTCGGCGCTGCCAGTTTGCACTTCAATTCCGGCCGCTTTGATCTGTGCGGCGAGTTCCATCAGTGCAGGTTGATCGGAGACCTCCCAGCCGGCGAATGCGAGATCGTCGTCGGCGCCCTCGCTCACGATGAAGCGATGGTGGTACTCATCCATGCGCAGCAAAAGCGCGCCGTCTGCGGTCTTGCCCGCGAGTTGTAGTCCGAGCACTCCCGTGGCGAATTTTTCCCACTCGCCCAGTTTGCTGACGCTCAGACCCAAGTAGCCCAATTGTGTGACACTCACCATCGTTGTTCTCCTTGTCGCGGATTCGTCGCTGCGCCGGGGTTTGCCATTAGCCAGTACACTAGGACAACTGACTATTGATAATCCGCTACTAGCCGCCAAAAGACTTCATCCGGCTTTCTGTGCGAGATTTCGATCGAGCAATTTCATCAAGGCGTAAACCGTATCCATATAAGGCGTTGCGATCTGATGGCGGCGGCCCGCGCGCGCGACCGCTCCGCATAGCGCCTCGTATTCAAGCGGCTTGCCGCGCTCGGAGTCCTGCAGCGTCGAGGGCCGCACCATCCGGAGATAGGCTTGCGAGCGCGTGATTTGCGCGTCGACGTGGGCGTCCCTCAGGTCGACGCCTTCAGCGCGCGCCACAACGGCGATTTCCTGCATCAGAGCGCGTAGCAATTCGACGCCGCCGGCATCGTCGATAACCTCGCCGACGTTGCATCGCGTCAGCGTCGTGACCGTATTGAAAGCGGCGTTCCACAGCAGTTTTTCCCAACGAATGGTGCTGAGCCGCATCGTCAACGAGCCGAAGATCCCCGCTCGCCGGAATACCTCCGCGAGCTGCTGGGCGCGTTCGGTATCGCCGCCAGCGAGCTCGCCGAATTCGATTACACCGCCGGTCCGATGGACGATCACACCAGGCGCGACCAGTTCCGCACCGACGCGCGCGTTGCCACCCATCACCGCGTCCCGGCCGAATACTTCCGCCAATAGCAGTTCGTTCTCGACTCCATTTTGCAGGGTCAGAATCGCGCCGCCCGGGTTGAGGCACCCTTCGAGCGTACGTGCAGCAGCGGTGGTATCGTAGGATTTGACGCAAAACAGGATGAGGTCGTACGGCGCGAAATCGTGCGGGTCGCCGATGGCCGTGACCGCGAGCGAGAAGTCCCCTTGGTAGCTCTTGAACTCGAGGCCCCTATCTTTGAGCGCCCGCAAATTTTCACCACGCGCGCAGAAGGTGACCTGCTCGCCGGCCTGCTGGAGGCGTGCGCCGTAATAGGCGCCGATCGCGCCCGCGCCCATCACGAGAACTTTCATCGCGCTATCCTTCATCCGTTGCATCCGCGCGTGTCCGTCACGCTGTCATTAGAGCATTTCGCGTCACGATTGGAGTAGGGCGTGGCGCAATAACAAACGCCGCCGGCCTGATGGCCGACGGCGTCATCGATTCATTCGCCGCGAACGCAATGTTCGTCAGATGCTGAGGTTATAAAGCTCCGCGACGTTGTCGTGCAAGATCCAGTTCTTCTCCTGCTCAGTGAGGTCCTTGGTGTGCTCCGCAAGAATGTCCTGCGACCACGGCCAGGTCGAGTCGCTATGCGGGAAGTCATTGGCCCACATCAGCCGCCGGGTGTTGCACAGATCCTTCATCGCAAACGCCACCCAGTCATCCTGAAAGGTCGTATAGATGTGTTCGCGGAAGTATTCGCTGGGCTTTTTCTCCAGCTCGCGTCCTTTCATCATCCACGCCCGATGGCGATTGTAGGCGTGATCCATTCGGTACATGTAATGCGGTACCCAGCCGGCGTCAGCTTCGACGCAAACCAGTTTGAGCTGGGGATGACGCTGGAATACGCCGCCGAAAATGAACGTTCCGATCAGGTCCTGATTGCCGCGAATGATTGACAGGAACCCGTTGATCCGCGGGCCACGGGTTCTGACGTTGTCCTGCTTGCTGGTCAGGATGTGAAAGCTCAACGGCATCTTCATGTCGATGGTCGCTTCCCAGAAGGGTGCGTAGATCGGGTCGTCGTAATCGGAAACCTGCGGATTACCCGGCATCATGACGCCGCGCAGTCCCATCTCCTTCATTTTGCGCACGTCCGCGATACCTTCTTCGACCGAGCGCATGGCGGTCTGACCCAGTCCGATCAGGCGATCTGGATGGGCCGCGCAATATTCGGCTAGCCAGATATTGTAAGCGTCGAAGCAGGCCTTCTTATAATCGAAGTCGGGATGATTGCAGAGCAGCATGCCGACGGTGGCATAGATGACTTCGCACGCCACGCCGTCTCGGTCCTGGTCGGCCATGCGGGCCTCGGGGTCCCAGCCGCCGCGATGAAGATCTTCAAACTTCGCACCGAACATCTTCAAGTCCATCGCATCGACGCCGGCGGCCGCCACCAAGCCCATCGGGATCGGCTTGCTGCTGCCCTCGATGACGAAGATGTCACCCATTTTCTCGTCGCGCACCATGTGCGGCGCGGTGTCCTTGTACTTGTGATCGATACGATCGATGTAACAGCCCGGGGGCTCAGTGATGTGGGAATCTGCGGAAATGATCGGCTTTTGCATTAAGGGTTCTCCGTTTGCGGGGTCCACCGCGTTCATCGCTGGCAGCCCCCAAAGCTCTAAGGTTGTCCTTATACGTAACAAATATGCGCGAGTTATTACAATCGAAACGCAGTTTTCGCATTCTGCAAGGAGAGTTTGTTTTGTAAAAAAAAGATTTTGCGGCTGGCGCTCTCGCCCGACCGGGAATTTCATCGCGGAAACTTTTACGTTAGCGCAGATTGCGGACTTCAAATCAGATGGGCACCTCGCAGACTCGTTTCGCTTCCCTAGTGGGCAGTATACGCCCTTTTTTGAAGGGGAGTGCGGGGCGCGAAGGGAAGGCGCCTCAAGCAGCGTGATCGATTTGAAATCGAACGAGAAAGGGTTTGGTCTAGTGCGATGATATCGAACCGGGCGGCGTATAACCTTCATCCATGATCGATTATTATTCGCTTGCGCCGCTGAACTCGATCCTCAACGCTATCGCCGCGGTGCTGCTGATGGCCGGTTTTGTCTTCATCCGCAAGCGCTGGGTGCGGGCGCATCGGGCATGCATGTTGAGCGCAGTGGCGGTCTCGACAGTCTTTTTCATTTCGTATGTGACCTACCATTACCATATCGGCGACGTCCGCTTTCAGGGCCACGGCATCGTCCGCCCGATCTACTTCACGATTCTCATTACGCATATCATTCTCGCCGCGGCGATCGTCCCGCTAGTGCTGATCACGCTGTGGCGGGCGCTCAGGGGTAATTTCAGCCGGCATCGGCGGATCGCACGCTGGACCTGGCCGATCTGGATGTACGTCTCGATCACCGGCGTAGTAGTTTACGTGATGTGCTATCGGATGTATCCGCCAGGCTATAGCGTCGCGCCGCTGGCCAGTACGCCGGCGAGCATTAAGATGCCCGATGCCATCGCGGCGAATACCGCATTGAAGTAACGCGCCTGATGCGTGGTGACTTCTAGACGGCGACGGCGCGGAGCCACTTTCGATGGGTCGGCGCGGCTTGTCATCCGGGGGCGATTGGTCGTACAACTCAGTATAGAGGCCAATTGAGATCAGGCGGGATGAGCGTGGCCCGAGCGCGTGACGCGGCCCCTGCCGTTCTGAATCCGATGGACGCGAGCGCTACGCGCGAAGTGCCGCATACCAAATTCAAATCCCGAGGAGGATTGCCGATGAAGGTTGGAGCTTCGTTCTTTTGTCAAAACTATTTTCGATCACAGAAACCG
>Ga0182024_10011414_pt1 | contig 17852 bp, 14 predicted proteins | sample P32metaG_FD_120480 | JGI IMG/M metagenome (GOLD analysis project Ga0182024, IMG submission 120480) | Permafrost microbial communities from Stordalen Mire, Sweden - P3-2 metaG (Illumina Assembly) | ecosystem: Environmental > Terrestrial > Soil > Wetlands > Permafrost | place: Sweden: Stordalen... | reverse complement strand
GGCAGAAGGCTGCATCGCATCAGAGGTGGGTGGGTGCTTCGAGGCTTCGCCCGTCAGAGGCGTAGGTGTGATGCCTATAGACCGAACCGTCGCTCCGGAACTTCGGACTTCAATCGTAGCCACGCCCGGAATGACATTGGGTGTGCGGATGGTAACGAAGAGCTTGTACGGTCCTGCACTCACCTCCTCGTAAACGTCCTTGCTGCCGATATGGGCATAGGCGGGCGCGGCGACCGACAGGGATATGAAAAACGCCAACAACCGTGGGACCCACTTCATCGCTGCACGCCGCGCATCCACCGGCCGAATTGCAGCCCGATCCAGGTAGAGATAGACGCGTAAACCGAGGCCCTCGCCAACCCCGCAAAGAGCGCAACCCCGTGATCGGGCTGGAGCCATTGACGCATGCGATCCCAGCTCATCGGCCGCGAATTGTAATCAAAATAAATGGTCCCGAAAAAGCGGTTCTTGCTCGCGTCCGTCATCAGGAAGTTCGCAAACGGCCATTCGACCGCCGTAAGCACAACAATGAAAACCACACCCGACACCAATGCGATCTGCCACGGTTTCCAGTTCTTCACCCGCTGCCAAAGCAAATCAAGGGCCAGGGCCGGAACTATGATGAGAATCGGAAACTTCGCCGGGATCATGTGCGTGACCGGGTTGTAAACCGGCCCAAGCTTCGCTTGCGCGGGGAACAGCGGAAGAATCAATATTTCGCCAATGATAAAGACGGTATAGACCGCGGCCATGGAAGTGGCCGCCCAGCGCCACCGTGACCCCCAGGAGAGCGCGGCGAAGATCACCGGCAGTCCGATCCCCATCGCGATGTAAGCCGCCGCCTGATGCAGCTTTACATCCCAGGTGTACTCCTGCACAAAGAACATCTGGCCCACGACCGCCAGGCCCCCCACATAAACAAGAAGCATTTGCAGCCGTTTGAAGGTAGTCTCATCGTTTTCGGCGGCCCGGTTCATGGCGGCGAGGATGAGGAACATCACGCCCGTAGAAATTCCGCGGAGACCCAGGATCAGCAAAGCGTGAGGCGGGCTGACGATCTTGACGTCGAGGCCGTAGGCGTTGTGCCACCAGTTATCGAACGGAGCCGAGGTCAGCACCGCGACACACCCCCAGCCGGCAAGAAAAATACCCAGCGGGGCGCGTAGCCCAAAAACGCTCACCGACGCAGCCGAAAGCTCCGGATCTCGCCGAAACGTAGACTCTACGATCAGCCAAGTGCAGATGATGCCCGCGAGCACACCGCACGCGTAGATCGCCATGTGCGCAGGCGTCCAGAAAGTGTCTCGGCCAATAGACCGGTGCCAGGAGACATCCCAGGCGCCCCCGATCGAAGAGGACGTAATAGCCACGACGCCAAGCCAGATGTACCACGGGATCGCGGAGGGGTGGCGAGAGGTGAGAACGGCCGGATAACGAGCGGCTGTGGACAAGCTTCCTCCAATCGAATCACTAAGCCGATGATAAATGACTGCAGAGCGGCATCCTTTGACACTGCGTTTCCTTATTGGTAGTGTTTCCAGCGTGAAGCTGCTTTCTTTTGTGCTGTTCTTGAGCGTGAGCGCTTCTGCGCTGCACGTCGCCTTGGGCCAGTCAACCGAGGCCGCGGAGTGGCCAACCGGCAGCTTCGATCAGCAGCGCGACGGCTGGCAAAGAAACGAAACCAAATTAACCACCGATAACGCGAAAAACATCCGCCTGCTCTGGAAGCTCAAGACCGACAACAAGCCGATGGGCATGCAATCCTTCCGCGAGCCGGTGATCGTCGCCGGTGTACACACCCCGGCAGGCGTGAAGACGCTGGCCATCTTTGCCGGCAGCTCAGACGCTGTCTTCGCCATCGATGTCGACAACGGATCCCTGGTTTGGCAGAAAGACCTGAAATGGTCTTCCGAAAAGCCTCAGGAGCCAGGGCAGGGTGCCGGCTTTATCTGCAACAATGCGTTGACCGCAACCCCCGTGGTTACACCCGCAACCGCGGCCCAGCGCTTCGTCTACGTTCTCTCCAATGATGGATATCTGCACACCATGGACCCGGCCATCGGCGAAGAAAAGGACGCACCCATACAGATGCTGCCCGGCGTCTATGGCAAAGCGTACGGCCTCAACCTGGTGAACAATGTGGTCTACACCGTCTCCGGGCAAGCCTGTCACGGCGTTCTCAATCAGCTGTACGCAGTAGATCTCACCACCAAAAAAGCATTCTCTTCCACTCCCGGGCAGGGAGGAATCTTCGGCACCGCCGGTCCCGCGGTCGGCAACGATGGCACCATCTATTTCGAGACCGGAGACGGGGTCTACGACGTTGCCGCCGGAAAGCTATCCACCACCGTGCAGGCCTACACGTCTGCCAACGATCAACTGACCCTCAAGGACTTCTACACCCCCACCAACCACGCCTGGCTGACCAAGCGCGACCTCGATATGAACACCACCCCGGTCGTCTTTCCCTACCAAGGGAGGGATCTCCTGGTGGGCTCTGGCAAAGAAGGCCGCTATTTTCTGATGGACAGCAAATCGCTGGGCGGGGCAAACCACGAGACCCCGCTCTATCGCACCCCGCTCGTCTCCAACAAGAACGTGAATTTCCAGACAGAAGGCAGCTGGGGTAGTTTTGCCAGCTGGGAAGGGAAGGATGGCGCCCGCTGGGTGCTGGCACCGATAGGCGGGCCCGTTAACGTAGACTTTCCCGTTAGCTACCGCCCCACTCCCAATGGAGGCATAGTCGCTCTTAAAGTGACCGAAACGGGTGGAAAGACCGAGCTCACACCCGCCTGGGTGTCGCGAGACATGATGAGTGTCGAGCCTCCCGTGGTTGCGAATGGCGTGGTCTATGTTCTCGCTGCGGGTGAATTCACCGCGCAAGCCAATGACGAAGATGGCGGACTCTATAGCTTTGAAGAACGAGTCAAGCGTTCCATCCCAGCCAAGCTCTATGCACTCGATGCCGTGACCGGCAAAGAACTGTATTCCAGCGGAGATCAGATCGCTTCCTTCCTACACCAGGCCGGGATCGCCGTCGCCGGTGGACGCGTCATCTTTGGCACCTTCGACGGCACAATCTACTGCTTTGGTGTGGAGTGAACCACTCTATGAGATTTCTCCTACAGCCGGTGGCTCTCTGTCTCGCGGGCGCATTCGTACTGTCGGGCGCAGCGCGCGCCCAGGGTCCCCCGCGTGGCTTTTGGCCCATTGCCAATCACGGTGCGTCACATGACAACTGGCAGAAGGCCGAAACAGAAATCAGCACCGGCACAGTAGCCAAAGACTTCAAATTTCTATGGAAGCTCAAGCTGGGCAAAGCGGGTAAGTCCTCGTCCTTTAGCGAACCGCTTCTATTCCCCGGTCTGATCACCGGCCGCGGGTTTAAGGATCTGGCGCTCCTGGCCGACACAAGCACCTTGTACGCCGTCGACTCGGAATTGGGCGAACTGGTTTGGAAGAAAACATTTGCTACCCCCTCAACCTGTGGAAACATCCAGGTCGTCACCGAGCCGCCGCAAGTCATTCATTTCGGAGCCCGGCCTGCTGCCAAGCCCGGCGCTCCCGCGCCTCCGCCACGTCCTCCGGATGAACCTCTACCTCGTGACCAGCGTCGCGTAGGCGCCGCTGCCGGTGGCGGATACTTCGGCCTTCGCGGAGTCTATGCTGTGACCAGTGATGGTTACATTCATGAGCAGATCATGGCGACCGGTCTCGATTACGCTCCGCCGGTCAAGTTTCTGGGCCCGCAGAACGGAAGCTCCTTTGGCCTGAACATGAACGACAAAGTGGTTTACACAGCGACGGGGCAAGGTTGCCGTAATGTACCGAACGCGGTTTGGTCCATCGACTTGAATACTCCCGACTATCCCGTGAACAGTTACAAAACTCAGAAAATAAGCCTCGCCGGCTTATCCGGCCCGGCCATCGGGAGAGACGGCACAGCGTATGTCGTGACCGGAAGCGGCCCTGCGGCGCCTCCCCACTATGCCAACAGCGTCGTGTCGCTTACCGCAAAAGAGTTAAAGGTGAAGGACTGGTATACACCCTCCTCGAGCGGTAAGGAGTTGAGTGCCAGCCCAGTAGCCTTCGTTGATAAGGAGAAGGAGCTGATCGCGGCTCCCGGGGCAGACGGCGGTCTGGTCTTATTGGATAGCGCCTCCTTAGGCGGAGCCGATCACCACACACCTCTGGCGCAAACTGGCAAGCTAAGCAAAGGTACCAAGCGTGGCGCGTGGGAAGGCTTGGCCACATGGCAGGATAAGTCCGGAGCCTTCTGGATTCTGGCCTCCATCGATGGCCCCGTGGAACCCGGCGTGCAATTCGCCAATAACAGTGGTCCTGCGACGCACGGCAGCATCGTAGCCTTCAAGATGGAAGAGCAAGATGGGCACACCATGCTGACACCGGGCTGGATCTCGCGCGATCTCATCAACCCGGCGCCTCCCGTCATCGCTAACGGAGTGGTCTTTGCCCTCGAAGGAGGCAATGCTTCAAGCCACGCCACTCTCTACGCTCTTGATGCCGCTACCGGCAAGCAACTGTTCGCCAGCGGAGACGCAATCCAAACCTATAGTCATCTAGCCGGCATGTCCGTCGGCGACGGTCATGTGTTCTTCACCACACACGACAACACGCTGTACTCCTTCGGCATACCGCTGGAGCATTAGTCCTAGTTCAGGAAGGGCAAAACCCGTCAATGCGCACCAGATCCCAGGTTAAAGAAATAATCGACGCAGGTAACGGCATTCTCAGACTGGAGCCCTGCTGGGTTCCGCGATCCTTCATGATTCCCGGGCGCAGGCTCAAGCTCCACCCAGACGATCTTTACGCTTTAGGTGGCCATCGTGGCGGCATCAACGAGCGCTGGTTTTCTTCCACCACGAAGGCGTCGAACGGGCCCGACACCCTGCCAGACGAGGGGCTGAGTTATGTCCGGCCCAAAAGTGGCGAAAAGTTCCTGCTGAAAGAAGCGGTCGAGGCTGCCGGAGACCTGTTGCTGGGCGCTGACGTGATGGAGCGCGAACGCGGATGGAATCTACTCAGCCAAGGAGCTGACCGTGCTGCCGGGCCGATCTGTCACCATCAAAGACGCCGCTGCTTATGGCGTGATCGTGACTCAAGGCTACGGGACCATGGGCAAGCAGCCAGTATCGACACCATCAATGATCCGTTTCGGAGAGATGACGGAAGACGAAGTATTCGTCACCGCCTCCATTGCAAAAGAAGGGGTGCGCATCGAGAATCCCAGCGCATCCGGCCCACTCGTCATGCTCAAGCATTTCGGACCTGGAAATCCGGAAGCGCAACCACTGTTACGGAAATGATCCTGTGACCAAAGCCAATCAGCATCAGCACCCGGCAATTCACAACGCCATGTGGCCCGGGCTCGTCGGTAAGGGCCCGGACTCGGAACCCTTCATAGAGCTTGAAACCATGCTCGACCTTACGGCGCAAGCCGAGGTCGATGGTATCCGCTTCGATGGCGTCGATTTATTTCTATCGTTGCCCCACACCAGCATCGACTCCACAGACGACGAGCTGAAGCATCTTGCCGACAGCATCGCCCGGCGGCACCTGGTCGTGGGCTCGCTCGTGGCCCCGGTCTGGCCTCCCACCGGTGGAGGCTCCGCGATGGGGTCCGAGCAGGAGCGGGCAAGTTTTCTGACCCAGGTGAAAAAAGCCTGCGCCATCGGCAAAAAACTGCGTGACATGGGCATCCGCCGCTACGGAGTCATCCGTATCGACTCCGCGGCCTCTCCGGCAGACTGGGCCAAAGATCCCACCGCCAACACCAAGCTCATCGCCAGGACATTTTCCGAAGCCTGCCTCATCGCCGAAGATTACGGCGAGCGCCTGGCCGCTGAGGGAGAAATCTGCTGGGGAGGCATGCACAGCTGGAAGCGGATGGTCGAGCTGCTGGAGATGGTGAACCGTCCCAAGACTCTGGGCTTCCAGGCCGACATGGCCCACTCGCTCCTTTATACCCTCGGCTACAACGCCGCCGAAGATCGACTGCTACCCGAAGACTTCGACTGGTCCAATCAGGATGTTCTAATGGACGCTCTACGCAAAGTGACGCATGCTCTGCGGCCCTGGACCATCAACTTCCATGTAGCGCAGAACGACGGAACCGTAAGTGGCTCCGGCTCGCACGACAAGACCGGCCGCCATTGTATAGTCGGCGATCCAAAAGGAAAGATGGATATCGTAGCCGTCGCCGGTCTCTGGATGCGCAACGAAGCCGGAACCCCAACCCGGGCCTACGAGCACATCTGCTGGGACGGTTGCATGTTCCCCAACTCCGTCATGCTGGCGCCCAGGACCTGGAACGACATACTAGGAACTCTGATCGCCGTCCGCAACGCCCAAGGCTGGGACTAAGTGATAGCCACAAGGCACGGCCCTTCGGGAGAGAAAATTTTGGACGAAGGGCACGCCTTCACAGGCTGCGGAAAAACTCGCTTCTATGAAGGGTACGGCCTTTAGGCCGTACATAACTGTTGTGTAATGAATTCGGCTTTAGCCGCTGAGGGCTGCTTTCTTCACAAAACCGGCATTTTTCCGCAGCCTGTTCGGCCGTGCCGTAGAGATGTGAGCTGATGAGGGCTGTAGAGTCTGCGCGAGAACCCTTCAAATCTGCGGGAATGCGCGCGTTTCTGATAGTCACTGCTCTCATGCTTTGTATCAGGGCACGGCTTCAGCCGTGCCGAAAAAGACAGCCCGATGAGGGCTTTAGCCAACCGGAAGCCTCTAAAACGCCAACCGATCCTTCTTGGCATCCAGCTTCTTACCATCCACATCAGGAACCTTCTTCAAGTCATCGATAGTCTTAAAATCCCCATTCTTCTTCCGGTAATCAACGACCGCCGCTGCCTCCGCATCGGTCAACCCCAATCCACTTGCCAACCGCGGAGCCGTAGCCTTATTCACATTGATCAAGCCAGAATCAGCCGGAAAATTCTTCACCAAATAATCCAGAATCTCCGTGAACTCATCATCCGTCCCAACCGCTCCAAATCCCGCCATTTTGGTGATGGTACCTTCCCAACCCGCCCGATCCTGGCCATTCGCGATCACGTTATCGGGGGAGTGACACTTGCTGCAGACCCGAACCAGCGTATCCTTTCCCGCGCCCGCCGGAAGCTCAGGATACTGTTCCTTCTGTGCCGGTGGCTGCTGCGCATAAGACGGCGCGAGCATCATGGAATAAGCGCAAAAGCAAACCGCCCATGTCGAAATCTTCGTCAATTTGGTGGCCAGCCGTTTCACAATCGCTCCTTTGCACTCAGTATATTCCGCAAGCCTTGCCTCTTCCCGCGCCATTCGTATTGGTTGTGCAACCAAGCCTACTCCAGAAGCAATCGAGAAATCTGAATGGATGATTCCGGCACTGCTCTCTCGCAGCTTACCGCCCACCAAAAAAGGTCCGAATCAGAATCTTCGACATCTATCCAATACAGGTCGAGCGTTTCGGCGGTCTGACATGGATGTGGAGTGATGGGAAAGCTGTCCGGTAAGGTAGCGGTGGTTACGGGCGCGTCAAAGGGCATTGGCGCAGGCATAGCACAGGAACTCGCGGCACAGGGTGCCTCGGTTGTCGTGAACTACGCCTCGAGCAAAGAGGGCGCTGAGAAGGTCGTCGCCGCCATCACCAGGACCGGCGGCAAGGCAATTGCAGTCGGCGGCAGCGTCGCGCATGCCCGGGAGATAGACAACCTCTTTGCTGAGACCAGCAAGGCTTTCGGCAAGGTCGACATCCTTGTGAACAATGCCGGCGTCTATGCATTTGCTCCCCTGGAACAAATTACAGAAGACGACATCGACCGGATGTACGGCACCAATGTAAAGGGGCTGCTCTTGGCCACCAAAGCTTGTGTGCCGCTCATTCCGGCTGAGGGCGGTAGCGTGATTAACATCGGCTCAGTTGCCAGCGAGCAGACGCCTCCGATGTCCGTCGTCTACAGCGGCACCAAGGGCGCGGTGGATGCGATTACGCGTGTGCTGGCAAAGGAGCTGGGCCCTAGGAAAATTCGCGTCAATGCGGTGAACCCCGGTCCCGTCGAGACCGAGGGTTTTAAGGCATCGGGTGTCGAGGGAAGTGACTTCGAAAAACAAATGCTGCAGAGCACTCCACTTGGCCGCCTCGGCAACCCGCAAGACATCGCCACCGTCGTAGCCTTTCTTGGCTCCGAAGACGCACGCTGGGTCACCGGCTCATTAATTCAAGCCGCAGGAGGCATGCGCTAACCTTTCACCACAACCCCCACTCGGTAGTGTCGGAAACAAGCGAAGGGTGCCCCAGGTCTCGCATTTGAGACCTGGGATCCTCCTAGTAGAGGCCCATCAAGTCCCCTGTTATAACTCCAGGTCTGCCCAACCCTCGTTTACCAATTTGAAGACCAGTCTCTCCTAATCAACCCCGCGCAGCAACCGCCTTGCGGGCAACCAACATAAACCCCTTCTCCCGAGCCGCCCGCTCCAACGAAGCAAATTCCTCCCGCGCGATCGTTGCGTGGCCCGATCGCTTTTCCAAATCCGCCATAACCAACCTGGCCTCAAATTCAACCCCTACAAAACCATGCGCGCGAGCATCACTCAGCGCCCGTTCCAACAGCGCCTTAGCCTTTTCCGGATGATCCGACGAAAGCAGAACCCGTGCCGAGGCGACGTCATACTGGAGACGATCGAACAAGTTCTGGCACTTGGCCGCGAGCTCTCGCGATCCTTCAATTTCTCTCTGCGCCTCGACCTGCTTCCCTTGTGCCACTAACGCCTCGCTCAGCCCAATGCTGGAAAGCAATTCATCATCCGCCTGTTGTTCCAGATGGAACTGCTCTTTCCATTGCCGCAAGATGTTTTCACCCGCGGCAGCCCGTCCCTCCTCAACCGCTAACCGCGCCAATTGCACCTGGCTCTCTCCCGACATCTGTCGTTCCCCAATCTGTTTCCGGAACGTCAGCGCACCTTCATACGACGCGCGAGACTGGGCCAGATCTCCGCGGTCCATGTACACATCTCCCAGCCCACTCAACACGTAGGCCACGGCACTCTTGCTTTCAATCTCCTCCGCAGCCGCTTTAGCCTGGCGATAGTGCATTTCTGCGGCGTCAAGTCTCCCGCTCTGCCGGGAAAGATCTCCCAGGTTGTTCAGCGTGAGCGCCACTCCCTCCTTATCCTCGATTGCCTCGTAGTCGGGGACCGATGCCTCCAGCATCTTTTCTGCCTCACCCAACTTCCCTTGACCCAGTCGCAATGCGGCCAAATTCCCCATGGCCGTAGCCAGGCCCTCCGGGTTGCCGACTGCACGGAACTGTTGGATGGCCATCATGAACATTTGCTCGGCGCGCACCATATTCCCTTGCTGATAGTGCATCCCGCCAAGATCGGTCATCATCGTCGCTTCGCCATTGCGATCGCTCGTGGCGACATCACTCTGAAGGGCGCTTTCGCAGTCGCTGAACACTTGCTGCGTGGAGGCGCCCATACCCACTCCCTGTTGACAGAGAAATCCGTAAGTCCGCGCCACCAGAACTGGACGCCCTTGGCTACGGCCTTTGTCGATAGCAGCTTTCGCCGCGGCGCGCGCTTTACCAAAGTCCCGGCCAATCCAGGCCGAAGCCTCTGTCATGTCAATGCGCGCATCATCACCCACCGGCGCAGGCAGCCGGCGAAGAGTCGCAATCGTCTGCAGGGCAGCCGACGGCTGGACGGTTATCTGCGCATTGGCCAGCAGAAGACCGTAGTCCAAACTGTCGGGAAACATGTGGAAGAGTTGCCCATAGGTCTGCACCGCCTTAGCCGGGTTGTTCATCGTCCGCCAATACTGGCCTTCGATCAGGAGCCGATCTTCCGGCGCCAGATCCTGGGCCAGCTCCTGCGCTCGATGCGCCTCCGCCCGAGACTTGTTGGTATAACCCAAATGCCACCACGCCTCAGACAAGGCCGAATGGGCCAGGGGAAATTGAGGGTCAGCGGCCACCGCTTGCACCAGCAGATCACGTGCGCTCAGAAAGTCGAAAGTCCAAAGCTTTTCCCGCCCATCCACATAAAGCCTGGCGCTGTGTTGGTCGGCAGGCAACGCAAGTCGGGCCGCACTCGCGTCTCCGGAGGAATTAGCGGTTAGGCCTAACCTCTGGCGTAGCCGGGAGCCGGCCTGGGCCGCCAGGTCAAACAAGTCGTTCTGGTTGCCGGAAATGGCGTCTTCGGCAATCGTCTCGCCGTTCGCCGTATCCTGCACGCGGAGATCCAGCCTGATCCGCTTGTTGTTATCTCCCGGCAGAGGCGTATACGAACCCAGCACCACCACGTCCGCACCCGGATTGGTCCGCAGGCGATCCAGAGTCTGTTTCGACAGAGTGTCGCCTTCGCCGGGTGGCAATTCATGCTTCACCCGCGCGATGTCTTCGCCGGAAATCATGCGCAGATCGCCCCGGGTACCCAGTTCTGTGTCCAGCATTTCAGACAGCACCGGCGAGAGCCAATCGTCTTCCTGGCGGCCCGGCAAATTGCGGAATCCGAGCACCGCCACCGATCGCCGCAACTGTACATCCGCCGCTACGCTGGACTCCGAATTCGGTGAGACGTAGGGTGGTTTGCCATGGAACCGGAAAGATACGGCAGCAACCCCTAGCACCACCACCAGCCCAGCCCCTGCCCAATAACCCCAGTGCGGAGGGCCCAAGTGCGGAGGGAATGTAGGGCTCTGCGGCTTTGCCGGCGCGCTGGTTGCATCCGCCGGCGCGAAGGTTGGCTCCTCAGAAGGTGGACTTATCCCAGCCCGCGCCTGCACGCCCTCCACCGTTACAGGCGCTAAAAAGCGATATCCCCGGCGAGGTATCGTTGCGACATAGTTGGGTGCCTCGGCGTTGTCATTGAGCGATTCCCGCACTTTGCGGATCGCCACCCCAAGGCTATTGTCGAACTCCACGAATGTGTTTTCCGGCCACAGCCGTTGCCGCACTTCCTCCCGGGTAACGATCTCGCCGGCTCTCTCCACCAGCATGAGCAACAGCCGGCACGGAAGATCCTGGAGTCGCACTCGGATTCCGTTACGCGCAAGAGTGCCTTCCTCCGGGTCCAGCTCGAAGGGACCGAAGCGGTAGCGAGTCACGTTTGTTGACACTCCTGTCATGTCCTCCCCGGACACATACCCCACCGCCCTCGCCCAACGCCATTGTATTCAGTTAATGGAAGGTTGCAAGTGACTCTAGAACAATGAGTTTGCGGTTAATGCACACTTAATCGCCAGTTCTGTTGACCATTTCGGAGTTATCCCTCAAAGTCGCGGAGAAATCCAGATACGGCCTCGCGAAACGGGAGCGATGTTTGGGGTCGTTGATACTAGGTAGCAACACCAGGGGGTAAGTGATGGCAAAGTTTTGCGGTCAATGTGGTTCGCTCTTGAATGATACGGCGTTGTTCTGCGGAGGCTGCGGCGGAAAGGTGCCCGTTGCGACCGTCGCGCCGGCGCCCTTTACGCCGCAGCCTTCGGCAACACCGGCTCCACAGCCGGGCGCCTATGAACCGGTAGCATCGGCTTACACCCCGGTCGACTCAGGCTGGAGCGACGTGACGCCACCGGCGTCGCCATCAGCGGCAGAAACCGTGGCCTTTGTCCCGATGGCTTTTGACCCCCTCCCGGCGACACCTCCACCACAGACACCCGCGCCCCTGCCCGGGGGTTTTGCGCCGGTACCGGGGTACACACCGGCTCCGGCCGCGTACACACCTCCGGCCCCGGCCTATACGCCTCCGGCACCCAGCTACACACCTCCGGCTTCCAGCTATACGCCCCCGGCAGCAAGTTATGCGCCGGCTCCCGTCGCCTATATGCCGGGGAATGCTTACCCGGCAAAAAAGTCCAACACTCTGGTCAAAGTGCTGGTTGCTCTTGTGCTGGTCATTTTTGTCGGCGGAGCTCTGGCGGTGGGCGGACTTTGGTACGCGGCGCAACAGATCAAAGGAAAAGTGGATGCGGTGAAGGCAAAGGTACTGGGAGGAGCGGCTCCGTCAACCCCAGGCGGGCTAGCCGGGCTCCTGGGTAATTCCTCCACTAGCGACGACAGCGCAGGTGGTTTCAAGGGAGATCCCTGCCGCTTCCTGAGCAAAGCGGAAGTGAGCCAGGCCGTCGGGTTAACCGTCATCCGCACCGAAGCCACAGACGCCGGCTGCAGTTACATCGCCAAGGGTGATCCGGCGGACGTGACCGCCAAGCATTTGTCTTCGATGATAGGCGGCATGGGAGCGGACGCTAAGACGCAGCAGATGGCGCAGAAATTTGCTGGCGCCCTTTTTTCGCAGCAGCAAGCGAGCGATAAATCCCTCGCCGCACAGGCCGCTACCGGGGAGGTCCCTGTGTTGGGGCTTAGTTTCACCGCAGGCAACGCCGCCCTGGAAATGAAGATGAACCGGGCCGCGTTCCAGCACATTACAGCCGGTTCCACCGCCAATGCGGCCAACAGCGCTACCGGAGACCTGACCGGGATTGGTGACGAAGCGTACGTGGCCGGAGGGGGCATGATGTTAGTCCGCAAAGGCAATACGGTGGTTCATTTCATGTATGTCAGCTGCCCGTGCAACACAGACAATATCAAGCCACTGGCGCGGATCGTGGCCAGCCGGTTATGAGCACTTACCGAATTCCAGTTCAAGAAAGGACCACACTATGAGTTTCTGTCAATCGTGCGGAGCCGCCTTTGCAGACGGCACCACCTTCTGCCCCAAATGTTCCGTGAGACCCCAGGCTATGACGGCGCCGGCCGTCGCCAACTCAGGTCTCCAGGCCAACACAGCAGGCGCGCTGGCGTATCTTGCCGGTATCGTCACCGGAATTCTCTTTCTCGTGATCGACCCTTATAAAAGCGATCGCTTCGTCCGCTTCCACGCGTTTCAGTCCATCTTCTTCAACGTGGGTTGGATAGCGTTGTGGATTGCCTGGATGATTGTCGGCCTGGTACTGGGCGCAGTCACCAAGGGTCTCTTCTTCATTATCCAGCTGCCCATCGATCTGGTGATCATGGTCGGCGGCTTTGCCTTGTGGGCGTTTCTTACGTACAGCGCTTATCAGGGCAAGACGATCAGACTGCCGGTCATCGGCGCGCTCGCGGCAAAGCAGGCGGGGATCTAATGTTCACCGGCGCCAGGGATCGTAGAAGATGAGCTACTGCACAGTGTGTGGCAAAGCTCGTGCGGCGGGGGGTGCATTTTGCACCGTCTGTGGCGCCCCCCAACCACTTGCGAATGCGGCGCCTCCGCCAGTCGGTGCCGCGCCGTCGCCCCCTGCCGCCTTTGCTCCGGTCAGCGCGCCCGCCGCCTTGCCACCAGTAGCCCCTCGCGGCGGGAGCGGCCTGCGTACGTTCCTCATCGTTGCCGTCGTCATGCTGCTCATCGTTGTCGGGCTTGGTATCGCCGGTGCCATTTACGCCGTGCGTGCGGCAAAACAGAAGGCAGAGGCAGCCCTCAATAGCATCACCCAATCAATCTCGAAACCAGCTTCCGGCCCACGCAGCAACAATCCGGGGGCGCCTGCACCGAACGATGGCAACGATGTATCAGGAATATTGGGTAACCTCAGCAACCTGCTCGGCAATGGAGATAAGGTTGACGACGGGATTCCGGCCATCTCGGCGGACGACCCGTTGACACCCTGTGCGCCAGCGCCGCTCCCTCCGCAGAGCACGGCCAGGATTCCGTTGCAGGCGGGCACGGTCGTCACCACTGCCTGGGGCTTGAAGAACGGAGACGTGGAAAACCGTGACTCCGTTACCTCCACCGACGCAACCTCCGTTTTGTTGCTGGCGAGCGATTCGAAATGGAAAGACGACGATGGTCACGACCGGCATGCTGACGCCACCATGCCGATCGTGTGCAATGCAGATCTTCGCTCGTCTGACACTTACATGACCGTTGAAGGGACCCGCATCCCGCGCAACCTTCACGGCGTGATCCGGCTCAGGCTGTCGAGCAAGAGCTTTGACGAGGTAACGGCCACCGGCAAAACCAATCTCCGTTACATCGACATGTGGGACACGCCTGCCGGCAAGAAACCGATGTATGAGAGTGGTTTGCTCACCCGGGTCGAGCCGCAAGACGTTCCTTATCCCATGATCGTCAACGATCAACGTGTCAGCCTTCCGGCAATCCACCTCGCGGGCATCATGGCCTCTGTGGGAAAAGACCCAAGGCCAAAAGAATGGCTTCCGACGCACAGCGAAGCCGATGTGTATGTCATCGACGACCCCCTGGATCCACTCGTCCTGTTGTTGAAGTTGAAAGACCCCGTGCTTCACTACGGCAAATTCAGGATCGAGACCGTGAAGATCGACTACACGGTTGCAAAGCCCGTCAATCAGGTCGAGAAACAACTCACCGAACAGAAACGCGCAGTCACCTACGGCATCTACTTCGATTTCAACAAAGACACCATCAAGCCTGAATCCGAGCCGGTGCTCAAAGAAATCGTGCAGGCCATGAGCGATAACCCTGATTGGAAATTGACCGTCGAAGGCCACACCGACAACATCGGGGGTGACACCTACAACCTGGACCTTTCCAAACGCCGTGCCGCCGCGGTAAAAGAGGCGCTGGTCACGCGTTACCACATTGCCCCGGATCGTCTTGCCAATGATGGCTACGGTGCCTCACGTCCCGTAGAGACCAACGACACGCTCGAAGGGCGTGCCCGCAACCGGCGCGTCGAGCTTACGCGTGAGTAGAGAACGATGAGCTATTGCATAAAATGCGGCGTACCACGTACGGCCGGTGGGGGATTCTGTACCGTCTGCGGCGCTCCCCAGCCTCCGGTAGCTCCTGCACCTCCACCGGCGGTAGCATCGCCGGCGCCTGCGGCCTTTTCGAACGTCAGCGCGCCGCCGGCCTTGCCCGCGGTTCCACAGAAAAGTGGAAATGGCCTGCGCACGTTTCTGATCGTCGCCGCTGTCTGTCTGCTCATCATGATCGGGCTCGGTGTTGCCGGCGCGATCTATGCCGTGCATCTCGCGAAAGAGAAAGCGCAAGGTTTGCTCAAGCAGATCGTGCCTTCGTCTGCGTCCAGCGTGGGCAGTCCGTCAAACGACCGGGAGCCTGGCGCGTCCGCCGCCAATGCTCCGCTGCCCCCACCGGCGGCATCTTCCTTTGCTCCATGGCAACCAACCTCCTCTTCTGCGCCGAGTGGCAGTGGTCCCGCTCCGCTGAAGGTGGGCATGTTAGTGGTCACAGCAGTCGCCGATGAGCGAGGCGACTACGAATCGATGAAGCAGATTGTGAGCATCGACGCTTCGGGTACCACGCTGTCCTACCACTCCGACAAGCCCAAAGCTGGGACCGGATCATCCGCATCTCAGCAAGAGACTTCGGTGACCCGCATAGTGTTGCCGCAGGACCTTGAAGCCGCACACGATTATGCGGAAGTATTCGGCAACACCGATCCTCGGTCGTTTCCCGGCACGACAGCGATTAGCGCCTCCCGGGAAGTATTTTCTGAGCTCCAGCAGAAAGGCGTCACCCCTTTCAGTTTTCGCCCGGACGGGCTTAAGGGTGCCCTCGGCAACCTGGTGAGTACGTTCTCTTCCATCGCCGGAATCGATACCAAAGACGTGGGCGGCGTTTCGCTCGAAAAGCTCTCAAAGGAGCAGTGCACCCTGCAAAAGGAAGGGAATGGTCTATTCGCATTTCCCGTTCTCTTGAATGCCCAACCTACGACCCTCCCTGCGGTGCGCGCCGGCTGCATGACCGATGACGGACTCGCCGAGTTCTACATCCTCGACCAGCCCGACTATCCGCTCATGTTGTCGTGGAAGCTGGGATCGGGATCGCAGTTGCAGGTGATCAAGATTACCTATCCCCAAGAGCCCCAGCCACGCAAGACAGAAGCCAAGCCCGCGCCAAGCGCGATTGAGGAGCAACTTAAAGAGAAGAAGAAGGTAGATATTTACGGCATCTACTTTGACTTTGCCAGCGATCATCTCAAGCCCGAATCCACCCCGGTATTGGAGGAAATCGCAGGCGTGCTCAAGGACAATCCGGACTGGAACCTTACTGTAAATGGCCATACCGACAACGTTGGGGGAGATCCCTACAACCTTGACCTATCCAAACGCCGCGCGGCCGCGGTCAAGCAGACCTTGATCACGCAATATCACATAACACCAGAACGCCTTTCCACCGACGGATTCGGGGCATCCCGTCCTGTCGATACCAATGACACGCTCGCCGGCCGGGCACGTAATCGCCGCGTGGAGCTCACACGGCAATAGATACATACATAGTTACATAAGGAGAAAGCAATGAAGACAACATGGATCGCCCTCCTCGCGGGGGGCGTGCTGATGCATTCCTTCGCCTTCGCGGATGTCAGCTATCAGGAAACCACACAATACACCGGCGGCTCCATGATGGGCATGCTCAAAATGGCCGGCGCATTTAGTTCCCAGGCTAAGCAGGCCACTTCGCCGGTCACGTCCACGGTCATGATCCATGGTGGCCGCATGCTGCGCTCCAACCCTCATACCACGGAGATTATCGACCTCGACGCACAGATGATTACTTTCATCGATCACGACAAGCGCACTTACTCCCTGGTCACGTTCAAGGAGATACAGGATCAGATGGCGAAGGCAGCTGCCAAGTCCAAAGGTGCGCAACCATCCAGCTCAAATGGTTCGCAGATGACCTTCAATGCACACATTTCCAACAGCGGTGCCACCCGTCAGATCGACGGCCAAACCGCCACGGAGGCTTTGCTTACCGTGACCATGGTTGCCAACTCCTCCGATCCCGGCGCCAAGGGTGGAATGGCCGCCACCAGTGAAATGTGGCTGGTTCAAGACGAACCCGGCCTGGCAGAGATGCGTAGCTTTAATACCCGTATGGCTAAGGAGATGTCCATCGACATGGCGTCCTCCGCCATGTCTTCGATGTTGGCGGCCGAACCAGGTGGCGCGCAAGCACTCGCGGAGCTGAAGAAAGAAGCTGCCAAAATGATTGGCCTGCCTGTGCTGCAAGTTACTCGCGTAGGTGTCACTGCGGATGGACAACCGTTGCCGCCGCCCTCGGTGGCCGCTCTGCCGGCCAGCCAGAATCATGGCTCCACGACCGGTGCGGTGGGCCAGGAAGTCGCCACCGGCACCGCCACCCAGGAAGCAGGCAGTCAAATCTCTCGCTTAGGCACCTTTGGCCGTGCGCTTTCCAGCTCAAGTATGGGCGCACTCATGCATCACGCTCCGTCGCCCGGATCGGCTCCGAGCCAGGCCCCTGCGGCTGCGAGCGCGACCGATGGAGTGCTGCTGGAGAGCCAGACACAGACCTCCGGCTTTTCCCAAGCGCCAGTGGACGCAAATAGTTTTCAGATACCACCGGGCTACAAAGCCGTCGCTTCGCCCATGGACCACAAGTAGTCATGCTTTGTATCAGGGCCCGACTTTTAGTCGGGCCGTCTGAAGGGTACGGCCTTTAGGCCGTACATAACTGTCTTGAATGAGTTCGGCTTCAGCCGCTGAGGGGACGGCTCCATCGAAGCAGAGACTTTTCCGCAGCCAGTTCACCGTGCCGACGGAATTTGTAAATTTCGGAGAGTGTGGATAGATCCAATCTGCGGAACGCACGAGTTTTTCCCGAGTCACGGCTCTGATGCTTTGTATCAGGGCACGACTTCAGTCGGGCCGTAAAGGAACAACAAAAATCCGGGCTTTAGCCCCTGAGGTCCCCTGAGGTACGGTTTCCCCCACCTTAAAAGGGTGCCCCAAAACGTCAGTCGGGCGTCCACGATTCGCGATCAAGACAGAGTTTCATCACCTGCAGAAAGGCCGGATCCATGAAAAGGCGAGTTGAGCAAAGACGCAGAAACGCTGGTG
>Ga0182024_10011413_pt1 | contig 17852 bp, 9 predicted proteins | sample P32metaG_FD_120480 | JGI IMG/M metagenome (GOLD analysis project Ga0182024, IMG submission 120480) | Permafrost microbial communities from Stordalen Mire, Sweden - P3-2 metaG (Illumina Assembly) | ecosystem: Environmental > Terrestrial > Soil > Wetlands > Permafrost | place: Sweden: Stordalen... | reverse complement strand
GACGGCGACCAGCCCGGCCTGCCCCGGACCCCGAACGCAGCCGCGAAGTCCTCATCATCTAGCCACTGGCCCAGCCGGTCGCGGATCTGCACCGCCAGCGGCCGCGGCCGCTTACCCCGGTATTTGGCCGCGATCGCCGCGGCGATCCGCGGGTCCGGTTCCGGCCAGGGGGCAGGGTGCATGGACATGACATACCCGATCCTGCGGCCGGGACGAAAGGGAAGGAACGACCGCACCCCGGATCATGGCCAACTGGATCGCCCGAACTCGAGCACGCTGACCGGCGTGTCGCTGAATTAACCACCAGGATCGTACTTGGCGCGTATCCAGCGCATCAGCCGACCCCATACGAAGTAGTCGACCGCGCTGAAGGTTGCCTTGGACGATCCGTGCCGGAAGTAGTTCGCCCACCCTGCCAGTGACCTGTTCAGGCTGAGGATCAGCTCGTCGAGGTCCATGTGGAGGGTTGACCTGTACGTCTTGGCCTTCGCCTTGTCCTTGATCGACGCGATGGCCTTCCTGGACGGCTTGGTGTAGACGTAGTACTTCGACGTGCCTCGTTTGCGCATCCTGCGGATGTCGAAGCCGAGGAACGTGAAGCCCTCGTCGACGTGGACCACCCGGGTCTTTTCCGGCGCCAGCCGCAGTCCCAGGGGGGCGAGCACGGCCGACACCTCCTCGCGCAGGGCCTCGGCGTGGTGCCGGTCACCGAACACCATCAGGACGAAATCGTCCGCATAGCGGACGAGCCGCCAGTTGCCCTGGCCTTTTCTCCTGCGCTTGGCCCGTTGCGGGCCGGTACTCATCTCGCTATGCCATTGCCGGTCGAAATGCTCGTCCAGCGCCGACAGGGCAATATTGGCGAGCAACGGGGAAAGAATTCCGCCTTGCGGGGTTCCGGTCAGTGTCTCTTCCCTGTCCCCGAGTTCGGTCAGGACCCCGGATTTCAGGAACGCCTTCACCAGCGCACAGCTACGCTTGTCCTTGATCCTCGCCCGCAGGCGATCCATCAAAGCTGTATGCGAGATTTCATCGAAACAGGCTTTGATATCGCACTCCAGCACCCACTGGTAATTTCTGGTGTTGGAGACGAAATAGTGGATCTCGGTGATCGCGTCTTGCGCGCGCCGGTTCGGGCGGAACCCATACGAGCACGGCTTGAAATCCGCCTCGAAGATGGGCTCAAGCACCAATTTAAGGCTTGCCTGGACCACGCGATCGGCGATGGTAGGAATACCGAGGCGACGGAGTTTCCCATTCGCCTTAGGTATCATCACCCGCCGTACTTCAACCGGCCGGAACTCGCCAGCTTTCAGCGAGTCCCGGATCTGTCCCAGGAAAACCCCGGCCCCGATCCAGGTTTCGACCATGGCCACGGTGGCCTTGTCGATCCCTGCGGTCCTGGCGCCCTTGCTGGCGGACACGCGTTCCCACGCGGTCACCAGGAACGCCGGGTCGTAGACGAGGTTGAACAGGTCACCGAACCGGCGACCAGGATCTTCGGTCGCCCAACGGTGCAACTTGGCCTGCATCCTCCGTACTATGGAGGCCGCCCAATCAGGTTCTGGCCACCCCACAGCACCCGTATTCACCGGTGCGTCTCCGGACATTACATCTCCTTCATTGACTGACACGCTGCCGCCCTTTCCCATGTACGCGGCTTTCCCGCGCTCGGAGTACTACGGCGGCTCCGCCCCACCCGCGCCTTCGGCCGGCGTCGCGCCTATCCAGCCTCTGAGTCCCTGGAATGGGGCCTAAGACGGGAACGTACGCGGGTGGTTCCCACGTTCACTGCTGTCCGGTCGACGGGTTAGGTATCCGGCTCTACCCCTGCGGTCTCGCCACGGCTACTGCCGTAGGCAATTCACCGTGGCCTCCAAGCCCAGGCAGATGAGACCCGACCCGAAGTTCCCCGGCCTCCCATAGAAAGCGAAGAGCGGGTGCGCACCGCGAACCAGCCCGAATCCACCGGGTTAGAGCTGGCGAGCTGTCAAGAGGCGTAACGTAACCGGTTCCTCGCGTATACCTTCCCGTCTCGCTCACCGCGCCCGGCCCATCCGGCAGTACTGAACCGACGCGACTTTGTCGAGGCTGCTCCCGCCCTCCCCGGCGACCCCCGGATCAGGCTTCCTCCAGCTTTACCCCACCGCTACGACGGCGGAGAAATGGACGGTCTTTCACCTCCATCCGGAACACCAGCGCCTCGTGGCGCACCATCGACCATCTCGAACGGAACGATCTGGGTCAGCTCACCCAGGTGCCCCGGCGCGAACAGCCCTTCGGCTACCGCGACTTCACGCGTGATGACACACTGTCCGGACAGCGGAGCTCCTCAAGAAGAGCGATCTTGGTCGAAAGCCCTTCTACAGGAGCTCCGCTGCTGCTGTCCGGCGACTTGCACGATTGGCCGCCCATCCTGCGACCAGGAGCTACGCCCTTAACTTCACGGTCTTGCCCTTTAGCGGGCAGACGCCGCACTCTAGGCGGCGATCCAGCTGTATGACGGCTGGCCCGTAAGCGCCGGTCAGAACCGGCGGGCCGACGCTGGACCGACCGGCAGGTAGTCCTACTGGCCGTGCGCCAGGTGCCGAGGCCCGATGCCGCGATCAACGCTGGGCTCCATGTCGCGGCGCCCGGGCGAGCGCGCCATGGACGAGCCTGGATTGAGCCTGCGCCCCCGAAGGCGCAGAACAGGCGCAACCCGCGGCGCACCACTCGAGCATGCGCCCACGCTGAGCCCGCACCGGGTCCACGAACGCCCTAGCGCAGCGCGCCGGGTCACACGGCTGACATCAGGCCATTCCGCTCCCCCGGCGCACTCCATAGCCAGAAGCTCACATAGCGGTAATCCACACCCGGCAAACAGGCCGCACAGCCTGCCCCGCCGCTCACCGAGCGACGCCTGACCTTCTGGGCGCCAGCAAAGCCATCACCTGCTGGCCGCAACTCCCGGCACGGATATCACCGCAGGTCGAGACACCGAAGTGACGACCGGAATTGCCCCTCGAGCTGCCCCTCAAAGGCCCGGCAATTCACCGGTTTGCGTGTTCGAATTTATGCGCATTACCAGGAGTGGAGCTACGGGGATTCGAACCCCGGACCTCTTCATGCCATGAATCACTCGCCAGTCCCGCGACCAGGCACTACGTGGCTTGACCAGGCCAGACGCCAGCTGGCGCTAGCTGCGGCATGCTCGAGCGAGCCCTCCCCAGCGACATTCTGCCCCTCGGATTGCCCCTCAAAATGCGCACCGACCGCCGTCCTTCGGCTGACGAGACGTCCATCGAACACGGATTCCCGTTACTGACCCCTTGCAGTGCAGCGGCGGCCAACATGGACCCTGACGGTGCTGTGCCCCGCGACCGCTGCCATGACCGCATCGCCACCAGCCCGCGACAGCGGCGGCGGCTACACTGGCGGGGTGAGCCAGCCCCTCGCCGAACCGCCGCACCTGCCGCCCGCCACCGAACAGCAGGTCCGTACCCACGCCCGCGAGCTCGTCAATCTGGCAGCCCGGCATGGCATCACCGACCTAGCGTTCGCCTCCCCCGGCCGGTTGCGCGGCCACGTCGCCGACGACCGCGACCTCTTCGACATGTTCGAGTTCCAGCGTGCCGCCGCCAGCCTGCTCGGCGCCGAGATCACCCTGTACTCCGACGGAGCCCTGAACAACGCCCACGTCAGTTCCGACCTCGCTGCCGCCGCTCCCCTGTGACCGACGATGCCCGCCCCGACCGGCACGCACTCCTGGAACTCCAGGCCCTAGTGACTCAGATCGGCATCCTGCGCGGCGAGGGCGACGCCGACCGGTTCAACGCCGACGACCGCTACCGGTGGGTCCTGCACCGGCTATGGATCGCCGCCGGAAACGAGGCCCTGGCATACACGCAGGCCATTGATCAGCCCGTCCGCGCCGACCGGATCTGGGCCAACCTCTACGACCTGCGCAACCACCTCGCCCACTCCCGCCTCCCCGACATCGACGAAAGCCTCGTCCGCCGCTTCACCTGGACCCGCCTCGACGCCCTCCAGGCCACCACCCAGCACCACCTGCGATCGCGACCCTAACCAAGACCCTCGGATCGACCCGAGGAGCCCGGACACCGCACTCGGGGTGTCTTCTCGGGCTGCCGCAGCAGGGTACGGCCGTCTGCTGCTTGTCCCGAGACCACTAATCGTCGTCGGCCGTCCTGCGCTGCGATTCAGCAGCTCAGCAATCTCATCGGAGGGGCCGGGCCGAACGATCACATGTCCTGCCCTGGCAGCGCGCAAATCCGGGTCGATTGTCAGTCCCCCCGCATACATTGTTGGCCGGGCGTTGCCGCGTCGGCGCCCTGGGAGGTCCGAGACCGTGAGCGACATCACCGGCCACCTGAGCCGGGTACGTGACGCATTCAAGAGACCTACCTTGTCATTGCTGACCCGGAGGCGGGCGTTCGTGCTGGCGATCCTGATGGCGTCATTCTCCCGTGACCGGGAGCCGATTGCTTCGGAGCGCTTTCACATCCAGGTGGGCGGGTATCTGTCCGAGCTGGCGGGAGCGGGTGAGGACGTGCCTGGCGACCTACCCCGCGCGCTGTGCCGCAAGTGGGTGACAGAGCAGTGGCTAATGCTGTCCACTAACGAGGATCACGCTGAGGAATACACGCTGACGTCTCACGCCCAGGAAGCCATTGAGTACGTCAACCGCCTGTCGGGCGAGCGGTCCATGTTCAGCCAGTCCCGTATCCGGACCATTCTGGAAACTGCGCGGCGCTGTGCGAGCGATGCGAATCCCAACCGAAGCGAGCGGCTGCGGCGGCTAGATGCCCAGATTCGTGAGCTGACCGCTGAGCGGGACCGCATAGCCGCTGGCGGCGAGATCAGTGGCGTCCCTGACGACCGGATCTTGGAGGAGTACCTCAACCTGCGTGACCTGATCGGACAGCTGCCCGCTGACTTCCTGCGGGTTTCGGAAGCGGTGAAAGCTATCCAGCGTGTTATCTCTGGAGAGTTCCGGGCGGAGGGGAGCCGCGCTGGGCAGATCCTGGACCTGTACCTGGAGCGGTCAGCGGACCTAATGTCTGAGTCAGCGGAGGGCCGGGCGTTCCTTGGCGCGGTCGAGTTGCTTCGTGACGATCGACTGCTCAAGGATCTCCGCGATGATCTGAACACGATCCTGGATCATCCCTTTGCCGTGGCCGTGACGCCTGCAGAAGCCCGCGACTTCCGCAATACGGTGATCGCCATCCGCCACGGGATGGGTGTGGTGCAAGAGCAGCGCAGGCGATTGTCTGCCACGTTGCGGGCGTACATCGCGCGGCACGACGCGCTTCGCGAGCGCGAACTTGATGAGGCCCTGCGTCGATGCCAGGCCAGCCTGGCGCGGTGGATGGAAGCCTCGGGCCCGCGCGCCCGGACCACCGTGGCTCTCGATCTGCCCTCACACGCGGTCGGCCATCTCCGGCAGAAGTTTTATGACCCGAACGACCATATTCCGCCGCCGCCCCTGACGAACAGCGAGCCTGAGGCGGCCGACCCGGTGTCGCTGGAGCAACTGCGGCAGCAGGGCGGCCCAAGCCTGGAGGCTTTCCGTGACCGGATAGCCGCGATGTTGCATCCCGACGCTGGCGGGTTCACCGCCGGCGAGGTTTTCGCGTCCGCGCCCCCGGGCCTGCGGCGGCCGGTGGAAATACTGGGACTGGTTCACATCGCCGCGGTCGCGGGAGCTCAAGAACCGCACGACCGAGACGGCACCGAGCTCTTCGAGGCCACGCGGCCAGACGGAACCCAGCGGTCATTCCTGGTGCCAGCGCTGACGTTCACCCAGCCGGAGCGGACCGACACGGAGCCGGACGGCAGTAACGGGGACACTCAGTGACTGACACGAGCACGGCCATGGATGAGGGCGCCGAGCAGGACGAGACCCAGCTGTGGAACAGCGATGGGCCTGCAGACGATGAGAGCTGCTCCCTGTTCGAAGGAGATCAAGGTCAGCTAGCGGCCGAGGTCCGGCGAGCGCTCGTCGTCATCCTCAAGAGGCGCTACGTGTCCGCTGAACGTGATCCCGACGTGTGGCGCATCCTGGTGGAGAACCGCACTGCTCTGGAGACCCGGCTGAACGACATGTTCCTGCAGCTCGCCGTGGACCGGGATTACGGTGTGGCCTACAAGCGCCAGGCCGTGCCGGACGGCGGGGGGACATTCCCGACCCTGCTGCACAACGCGGCCTACAGCCGCGAGCAGACGATTCTCATGGTCCACCTGCGCGGCGTGTTCCGCAGCGGACTCAGCGACGGCGCTGAAGTCGTGTTTGTCGACAGCCAGGAACTGATCGACGAGGTCGCCACTTATCTCCCCGAGGGCACGACCAACAAGGTGGACGCGGACCGCGCGGCCCAGCGAGCGGTCGAGGCGCTGTGCAAGAGCGACATCCTGCTGCAGACACCGGAGTCGGGCCGCTACCGGATCTCCCCCATCATCGAGGTCCTGCTGCCCGTAGGCCGGTTGCAGGAACTAGCGGAATCCCTCAGCCAATCCTGGGCGCCCCCGGGAGATGAGCCTGAGGAAGACGTCAGCCTGTCGGCGGAAAGGGAAGCGTCATGACCGTGGCCGAACGGGCCGCCCCTGCCGTGCTGTTCAAGCCGGATCCGGAGCCGTCACCGCAGTGGCGCGCCGAGTCGATGCAGCTGGTGAACTGGGGTGGATTCGAGGGTCACCACACCATCGTGTTCGCCGATTCAGCGACGTTGCTCAGCGGGGCCAGCGGCACCGGCAAGTCGACGCTCCTGGACGCCTACATTGCGCTGATGATGGACAGCAACACGCCGTTCAACGGAGCCTCGAACGACAACGTGACCGGCCGCGCCCGAAGCGGCGAGCAGCGCAGCATCCTGTCCTACACGCGCGGGAAGACCGACGCCAGCCGTGAACCGGGAACAGGCCGGCTCCGCGACGACGTGATGCGCGGCCATAGTTCCGCTACGTGGTCAGCTGTGGCGATGACCTGGCGAACCGGTACCGGAGAGCGGCTTACCGCGCTGCGCCTGTATTACGCCCCGGTCAGCGCCCAGCTCTTCGCCGATGTCACCATGAAGCTCGCCACCATCAAGCATGCCTTCGACCTGTCTGACGTGGCCGAGTTCGCCGCCGACGCATTTCCGGCTCGGCCGATGGAAGCAAGGTTCGCCGATCTTGACGTCCACGCCTCCTACGCCGCGTTCGCGGCCACCCTACATAGCCACCTGGGGATCGGCGTCAACAGCGACGGCGCGAAAGCCCTGAAGCTGCTCGCCCGGATCCAAGGAGGCCGCCAGTTCGCCACCGTGGACGGCCTCTACAAGGAAATGGTCCTGGAACAGCCACGAACATTTCCGGCCGCCGACCGCGCCGTCGAGCACTTCGCCGACATCCAGGCGGCCCACGACATGATGAAAACCGCCGAACAGCAGGTCGAGGTGCTGAAAGACATCCCGCGCTCCCACGAGGCGCTCATGACCGCCCGTGCCGAGGTGGAACTCATCGACACCTTCTGCATCCGCTCAGCAGCCCTGAACACCCCATTCGCCCTGTGGCGCTGCCGCACAGAAGCCAGCCTGCTCACCGATGCCATCGACGCCAACCGGGATGCACACCGCGCGGTGACAGACACCGCAGGCGCCGCCCGCGAGCGGCACGAGATCCTTAGCGGGCAGCTCAAGGACGTCCTGGAGCAGAAACGACTCAACGGCGGGGACGCGCTCGAAGCCTGCGAGCGATCCATTGCCGGGCTCAGCACTGACCTGGCTAAAGCAACGGGCGCCCTGGGGCTGTTCGGCCAGCGGACCGAGGTACTGCAACGCCCCGTGGCAACTCGCGATGAGTTCGAGGCGCTGCTCCGCGACAGTCACGCCTTCCTGGAGAGCTTCCCCGATCGGCGGGAGGGGCTGCGCGATGCCCGTGACCAGCTCATCAGACAGGCTCAGCCGCTGCTGTCTGAACGAGACGATCTGCTGAAGGAAGACGAATCACTCGCAGGGCGGCGCGGGCTCGTCCCCCACGACCTGCACACTGCTCGCCTGGAAGTCGCTCAAGCGATGGACCTGACCGCAGACGACCTTCCCTTCGTCGCCGAGCTGATCGACATGCGGCCGGAGTTCGATGCCTGGAGAACAGCCACAGAACTCGCGCTGGGCGGGTTCGCGCTGACCATGCTGGTCGACCAGCAACTGCTCCCCTTACTTCGCCGCAAGATCAACCCGCGAGAGATACGCCGACGCCTGCGGTTCGAGGGAGTTCCGTCACACAAGGCACCTGGAGAACAGCCCGACATCGCCACCATGCCAGGGCGTCTGCAGTTCCGCGACAGCACGTTCACCGGCTGGCTCACGAACACGCTCATGGCCAAGTTCGGCTATGTCTGCGTCGAGGAGGCAGCTGACCTTGACTCGGCCGGCTTCGGCCTGACCATCACCGGGCAGACTCGCCAAGGACAGCGCGGAGCGCATGGCGGGCACGGCGCACCACATGTCATCGGCTTCTCCAACGAAGGCCGACGCCGGGAGATCTCCGCACGGGTCAAGGCCATCGACGCCCGGCTGGGCCAGCTGCAACGCAAGACAGGCAAGCACGACGAGCAGGCCAGGAGCCTGGAGAACAAACGCGACGCCCATCTCTTCGTGACTGCGACCATCTGGGCCGCAATCGACGCCGCCACGGTTCAGGAAGCCCTCGACGAGCAAACCGCCATCCGCGACCAGCTCATGCAGAACAGCGACGTCCTGCAGGCACTGCAAAAGCGCGAGAAAGGGCTTCAGGGCGCGCTGGATGACACCAGCCGGGAGATGTACACGGCCGAAGCAGAACAACAGAGGCTGGATAAAGCCCACGAGCAGCTACTGGCCGACCAGCGCCGCACCGCGGCACTCCATGACCAGCTCGAAGGTGACCCGTCCGTCACCCTGACAGACACCCAAGACACCCGGCTGCGCGCGGAATACGAGCACCTCGGGCGGCCCTGGAAGCTCACCGACTTCCGCAGCTCCATACCGACCGTCAGGGACGCTCTCTCCAGCAAGACCGAACGTGCCCGCAAAGACGCCGAAGCCCAGGAGCGCCTTCTCAGCTCCGCATTCCAGCGATTCCAGGACCGATGGGAACGTCCCAACCTGGGTACCAGCGCTGACTCCTACGACAGCTATCAGGAAATACTCAGTCACCTGCTGGCCGAAGGACTGCATGAACGACGCCTGAAATTCAGCCGCCAGGTCAGCGACTGGACCGGAGTCGACCTACTAGCGCTGCACGGCGCCTACGAGGAATCCATCGAGGAGATCGAGGCCCGCATGCTGCCCGTCAACGACATCCTCGCGAGCCTGCCGTTCGGAGCCCGCGGCGACCGCCTGCACATCAACTTGCGGCGCGTGGAGTCCAAGGACATCACCCAGTTCCGCCGGGAACTGAAGACGCTCGCCTCCGACACAACCCAACTAGGCAGCCCCCAGGAAGTCGAAGCACGATTCGCCCGACTGAAGCGCTTCATCGACCGCATCAAGAAATCGGACAAAATATCCCAGCGAGAATACTTTATCGACGTGCGGCGCCACGTCGAGATCGACGCAGAACGCCGCGACACCGCAGGCCGCCAGCTCAGCGTCTACACCAGCATCGGCGGAAAGTCAGGAGGAGAATCACAAGAGCTCGTCGCGTTCATCGTCGGAGCCGCTCTGCGCTACCAGCTCGGCGACGCCGACATGCCCTGCCCCCGGTACGCGCCGGTGTTCCTCGACGAAGGGTTCGTCAAGTCCGACTCCGAATTCACCGGCCGCGCCGTCCGGGCATGGCAGGTGCTCGGGTTCCAGCTGATCATCGGGGCGCCGCTGGACAAGGTAACGGGCATCGAACCGCACGTAGATGAGATCTACCAGGTGACGAAAAACGCAAGGAACCAGTCCCACATCAAGAAAATCCACCCGACTACCAGCGCCAGCCACGCGCACAGCCCTCAATGAGAACGCCCGAGCAGGCAACGGATGAGGCCCGGACACGCCTGGAGAAACGATGGCACCTCGCCATCACAGGCACCGGCTCTCCGGACTGGCCCTTCCGCATCTTCCTCGGAGATCCGCCCAAGGCAATGCTGGAACGCGACTTCAGGACGGCGCTCACCTGGGCACGCACCTGGGAGGAATGGGCCGCAGCCCGGAAATTGACCCTCGACTGGCGCACCCGGATCGTCACGGGAACAACCCAGCCGCTCCCCACGCATGTCACCATCCCAGACACCGACACTGCCGCCCGCCTGTGCGGCGGTCGCTGGCCCGAGCGCCTCGCCGAAGCACGCCGCCGCCTGGCCCTAGTCAGTAACGCGTTCCCGGATGCCGATCACCCGCGGGTTATCCGCGGCGCGGAATCACTCTCAGACGTGGACTTTCAGTTGCTGCTTGACGCGGCCCGATGGTTCAGCACCAATAGCGCCACGGGCCTGACCCCCCGGCAAGTCTCGCTGCCTGGGTTCCACGGCAAGTGGCTCAACAAGAACCACTCACTCATCCAGGCCTTGTCTGGCCGCAAGGATCTCGGCCTGTCCAGCCGTCCCACCCGTGTGCACTTTACCTACCTTGACCCCAGGCATCACACGAACGGCAGGAAATACGAAAGCATCACCATAGGCGACCGTGCCGAGCCCGCCTACGAGCCAGAGGCCGTCATTATCCTTGAAAACAAAGACACTGCGGTCTACTTTCCTCCAGTTCCAGGCGGAATAGCCATTGAAGGAGAAGGCACCAAGGCACCCGGAATCTTGCCGCTCATTCCATGGATCAGGCAATGCCGCGACGTTATCTACTGGGGCGACATCGACGCGGCCGGGCTGAGCATTGTGAATGACCTGCGAGTCGCGGGGGTCAACGTGGAGACCATGCTCATGGACTGCGCCACGTACGAGGCGTATGAACAGTTTGGAGCTTGGACCGACGAGAAAGGCAAACCCGTCCCATGCTCCCGGCGGAGGAAGCTCCCGGCGCTCACCCCCGCTGAAAACGACATGTACCAGATGCTGACCGACCCATCGTATGCACGTGTACGCAGAGTCGAACAAGAACGCATCCCGCTAGAAGTCGCAGCCGAATGCCTTAGCACACTCCTTAGGAAAAGAAGGGGACTGCCCGGGCTCAGCCTCATTCCACCGTCTGAGTTCTGACGTTCGCTTTGCTGTCCCGGTTCGGCTGCCAATGATCGTGGTGGCGTTCGGGGCCTGCCGTCATGCCGCGTAGGTATTCTGCGGCTTGTCCGGGTCGTTCTGCCGAGGCTGAGATTGGCGGCCACTGGGTCGCGCGAGAGTCTCGTGACCGACCTGGCTGATCAAGCTGAGGTGGGCGATGTGGGTGGCGACGCTATTGACGTGACAACGGATGGACGTGCCGCGAACCTTTGCGTGGAAGGGCCTGGCCGTCATCGGTTAGTGAGCGGCGTCGTATCTGGTCATTACCTCGGCGCTGATACGGCCTCGCTCGGATACCTTCAGGCCCTGCCCGGCGGCCCATGCGCGCACCGCTGCCCGGTCGATCCTGGATCCCGCGGCCCGGGGTGCCTTCGCCGTCCTGCGAACAGCGGTCCTGCGGCCGGCCTCCATAAACGGCTGCAGCGACTTCTGCAGCCTGGCGCGGTTCTTCTTGCCGAGGTCGATCTCGTAACTGCGGCCGTCGAAGCCGAAAGTCACGGTCTCGGCATCGGGCGATCCGTCCAGGTCATCGGTGACGACCACGCTCACAGTCTTTGCCATGTTCGGGATCGTCCAGGTTCAGGGCCTTCCTGTCAAAAAGGACTCGTTACCTTCGTCGTTCTTCTGGCCGTGGCTTTCCGGGAGTGTCCGGGTCTCGCCATCAAGATGCCCGCCGGCCACGCGATGCCGGGCGGGGATCGATAGTGCCCGCGGAGGCGATCGCACGACTGCCAGCGGCGTGCGTCATGAACGACGGCTTCCGTCAGATGGCCGTCGCGCCGGGATGTCCTGAAGCCCCGCAGAGTCTGCGGAGCACTCCCATCTCGGTCGCGGCATGCCACCGTCTACCGCTCAATCGGCAAGGCAGGACGACCGTCATCGCGGCAAGAGCGGACAGCACCGCCACCTGAGTCACGCTGCGTCAGCGCATGACGATGAGGATCGAAGCTGTCCAGATCCGCCCTATGAAGTTCAGGCGCGCCAAACGGCATGTTAGCGGGACATTACGCGGACCGGGTAGTACCTTTTGATCTCTGTGGGTCGTTATGAATATCCGCTATCGAAATTTTCTGGGAGTTCCGCCATGTCTCGTTGGTATCGGTGCGATCTACAAGTTGCGACGCCGGCCTGGAATTTCAAGATTCCGTCAGGAATTGAATATGATTTCGCCAAGAAATCTGAAAAGGAAAAATTTGCCGACTTGTACATGTCCCGTCTCGGCGAACGCGGTATCGAAGTTATCGCGCTTGCAGACCATCATACTTCGGCCTGGCACGATGTAATGCGCACCGCCGGCTTACGAGCGGGTATTACAGTATTTCCCGGCGTTGAGATCACCACAAGTACCGGCGCAGATGGGATCCATGTCCTTCTCGTGGGCGACCTCGTCAAGACTGCTCAAGATATCGAGGTCCTCCTCGCGAAGACATGTGGATTCGATGACCAAGATCATCCCAGGTTCAATCCTCTATCGGGTGAGCCAGCAGCTTCGCCGCGATCAATAACCGATATCCTGGACGGCCTGCCGGACGGCTGGCTTGCAATAGGGCCTCACGCACTCAACGACAACGGGATCGCTTCCGCTAATACAGTGAAAGGAAGCAATCGCTGGAAAGCTCTGCATCACGATCGCCTCGTAGCGCTTGACGTCGGCGAAAGCAGCGAAAAGTATGCCGCTAATACGGGGAGCAAGAGTGCGGGCTTTAATTCAGCTTTCCGTAGCCGGACCCTGGATAACTTTCCTTGCCTGGATAGGATTGCCTTTATCAGCACATCCGATTCTTATTCGTTGGACAGCCTGGGTAGTCGCTACACTTGGATTCGGATGGCAGAACCGTCCTTTGAAGGCCTACGCCAATCCTTCCTGGATCACGAGTCTAGAATTATTCGCGATTCGGATCAGAAGCGCACGAGCATGGTCGATCCAAACGGGATCGACCATGGCTGGATCGAATCAGTCTCCCTCAGCGGTGCGATCACTAATTCCACGACAGCGCTTTCAGTCGAATTTGATCCGCGCCTGAACGTTATCATAGGAGGTCGAGGATCAGGAAAGTCCACTGTAGTTGCGGGGCTGCGGCAGCTGTACGGCTCGGTCTCCGCTCTCCCGGAATCAATCCGCGCCGAGGCTGCTGAATTCGTCCAACAGGTCTTCGGCACGGCCGCCGTCACCTCCGCTCACCACCTGCCTATCTCGGGAGAACGGCAGGAAGCCCATTGGACCCAAGATCAGGGATCTATCACCGACCGTGGTGGCACCAAGACACTGACAGCATTTCCCGTGCGCGTCCTGGCGCAGAAGGAACTCTACGAACGCACCAAGCCCGACCCCGACGACCCGTACCTTGCATCACGGAACCTCTTACTGCTAGTCGATGAGGCAATCGAAGCAGCAGGCGATGGGGCACGGTCTACCTTTACGGCCCAGCAGACCGCCGCTGAGTATCACTGCCAGAACGCGGTCCAGGCCAGGATGCAACTTGAGAGTGCGCTCAGCCGACGAGACGAGGTCGTTGCCCGCAGAGCAGAAATCACCAGGCAAGTTGAGGTCCTTGACGATCCGAGCCGCAAGGCACGGCGCGAGCACAACGAACGTCTTATGCGCGAGCGCGCCGATCTTGAGGCAGCGGCGACTTCGCTGAACGAGACAATCAGCAGGATACGAGAGCAAACTGAGACGCTAATACCTACCTTAGTCGACGCTGATTCGCATGTGACTGCAGAAGCCGGCAGCGTAGTGGCCCATCGGCGAGAACTCGGCCAGATAGGTGGCGAACTCAAGCATGCGATGATGAGCGCCCTTTCCAACGCGGCGGCCAGAGCACTGCAAGCCGAGGCCACACGACTCAGCGGCCCGTGGGCCGAGGAGGCGCAGAGAGCAGTGGAGGACGATGCCTTGTACCAGGCGGAACTTTCCGCGCTGGGAGTGAGCCCAGAGCAGTACAACGCGCTCAGAGAGGAACTGTCAGCGACCGAGGCTGCACTCGCCGATCTGGATCGCATGCAGCAGGAAATCACCCAGGCACTGCTGGCCGAATCGTCTGCCTGGGATGAGTTGGCGGCCGTCTACGCGGCCCGACGCAGGCGACGGTCTCATTTGACCGGGACTGTAACCCACCGCAGCGGTTCGCTTCGATTCGAGATTTCAGGCCATGCAGACTGGGTCGGTTGGGTCGCCAAAACGCGACAATTGCTGAATCTCAGGTCAGATGGCTATATCTCCGATGTTCAGGCTCTCGGCCGCTGGCTATGGTCAGGCACCACAGATGACCTGGATTCACGCCTAAATCTGTGGCGTGATGCCCTCATTAATGGCAGCAGAGCTGCGTACCAGCAGCTTGCAGCGGCGATCACTCAGGCAAGGAGAAACTGGTGGGACCGCATCAGTTCTCTCGATGCGGCAGTGCGACTAAGACTCGCCACTCTTACTGCCGATGACGTGATCACAATGCGCTTCCTGAAAGATGGTCAAGATCCAGACGATGATGATAGCTGGCAGGAAGTAGTACAGGGGTCACCTGGCCAGCGAAGTGCCGCAATGCTCAGCTTCGTCCTGCACCACGGACAAGAGCCTCTCGTACTAGACCAACCAGAAGATGACCTTGACACGGCCCTGATATCTCAGCTCGTCGTTAAAGAGCTCAGGAAAAGCCGGTGGGAAAGACAGATAATCGTTATTACTCACAACGCTAACATCCCTGTACTTGGCGATGCTGAACGTGTTATTGCATTGGAGAATCACGCAGGCAGCTTGCGCATAAAGAACACTGGCCGCCCTCACGTAGGTCCTCTGGAGATCGCAGAAGTACGGCAGGAAATCCAAAATATTATGGAAGGAGGAGTGCCCGCCTTCATCACACGGGAACAGCGATATGACAATGAACTTAGCACCTACCGGCGGGCTCTCTCGCTTGCGCCACCAGGCAAATATAAATGAGCGGCCCGCAGTGACCAATCGGTGTCTGAGTATGCGTTTGCAGCGTACCGCGGACACCCTCTAGCCATGATGCCCGTAGCATGTATGACCTCGATGCACCGCCAGCCAACGGTCAAAATTCGAGGATCTGTTTCTGGGTAGGCCTGGAGCGATGCCGCCGCACTACTGGGCTGGTATTTCAGTCATTGGCTCTCCGCTCGCTTGAGTTGGCAGACGACCGCTCATCGGCTACTTGTGAGTGAGGCACCGAGCAGCGTCCCGCAGCCCTGGTTGTCCGGGGAACGCGCCAGCGGACGGGGCACACAGGGCCTGACTGAGTGCTTGATATGGCGCGTCGCCGTGCGGTGCGCCAGGTTCGCAGGCGCGCAGCGGCTACGCGCCAGACCGCGCCGAGGGCCTGCACGGCCCGGGGCTGGCCGATCCTGTGTGAAGTTCGCGACCGGCAGTTGTGGTCCAGGAGCCCGGCGTCAGGTACCGCAGCGATGCCTGCGGCGAGGCAGTGACCGGGTACGGGATCCCTGCTCCCCGGCCGCGGCCTGGAGGTCCGCCGCGTCCGCGGCCTCGGGCATCAACGTCAGCGACAGCGGGCCAGCCGCGCCGTTGCCTCATCACACCCGGGCTACCGCGGCCCAGGACGCTCCTTGCCAAGTTACCGGCCGGTCATGGCATGGGTCACAGGCTGCCGTCCATGATCCGGTCATAGGAGCGGCGCGCCCGCGCGCTGCGCGCTGGCGCCGTACCGGCGCAGCATCTGCGGGGGGGTGTGCACTCGAGCCTTGGATCTGCCGCGGGCGCGTTGACCTGAAGACCTCTCGTATCCAGGAAACTCAGGCTGGGCGGATGAGGCGGCGGTCGTGCTGCCGCCAGTCCTGCGTGCCGTCCGGCCACCTGATCAGGGCCGCCCAGCCGGCCTGGCACCGTGCCCACGCCAGGATCTCCGCCGGCCGCCAGCCCTGGTCGGTGCACAGCACCTCTGCCTGGCGATGCCGCGGCTCGTGCCTGGTGCTGCTCATCATCACCCAGCCGGGATGCGCCGCGGCATGGGCTCAACAGGATCGTGGCTGGTCATAAGTATAGTACGCTAACATGTTCGACTCTGACACGGAATAGGCAGGTGGGACTGGTGTCAACAGATTCCGGGCACCTTCATGCCAAAGCCATGCTCATCATGCGGATCACGGCCATGTAAGGGCCACGGTCTCGGAACCGAGCGCTAGGAGTCGTCCGGCTACCCAGGGGGCAGTCGGCCTAGGGCCAGCCTCGCTTCGCCGGGTAGGGCCACTGTGCATGGCGGCGCACCGGTCATCCGGACGGAGCGGGCAGGCGATCGGTCACGGCTCGGCTTCGGCTTCTGCTGCCTTGGCGGGCGCTGGCGGGCGGAGGATGGCGGCGGCGCGGGGGTTGCCGGAGGCGAGCATGTGGTTGATCAGCTCGGCGGTTCCGGTGGATCTGCTCAAGTCAGCGAGAGCAGACCGCCTGCCTCGAGGGCCTGCCGCGGGGCCGTTTTCGAGGATGATCTGCTCGCCGGCCTTGTCGATCGCGGCGGCGCGCAGGAGCACCGACTGGCTAGTGACTCCAAGATCCTGCAGGATGCGCTCGACGGGACCGGACACGTTCCGGGACCAGCGTCGCACTCTTGCCTGCTCGGCCACGGGCAGCCTTTCGTTTGCGGCCAGGCCGGCACCGGCCTGGACGGCGGCACGCGCGGCGGTGAGCATCCGGCTGGGCGCCCGGATGGCCGCAGCGACCTCGCCGACGGCGGTGGTGGCCCGGGTGCTGGCGGTGCCGGCGTCGCGGTAGTCAGCGAGTACCTGGTCAACGCGGTCGCTGGGCGCATGCGCGAAGGGATGCGGGATGTCGAAGGTGTCGGGGAGGCTGCGGGTGGGCACGAGCAGCCGCCCGGCTCCGGCTGCCGTGCGTATCTGCTCCTGGTCGGCGGCGGCGATCTGGGTCAGGGTGTGGCACGCGTGATGGACAGCCGCGACGACGCCCTGGAGATCACCGGGCCCGGGGGCGAGTGCCCCGGGCGGCCGGGGGACCTGGGACGGGCCGAGATCCAGGGTCCACCGGGGGTCGGCGTAGGCCAGCCGCCCGGTCCACAGCGCCAGGTCCGCTGCCTCGGCCGCGGCGGGTGAGATGACGCCGCGGGTGTCGGTGGTCAGACGGCTCCATCCCATGGCGGCACGCAGCCAGGCGCGGCGGGCATGCCCGCAGGCATCAGCGGACTCAACGAGCCCCGCGATGACCGGGGCGTCGCCCTGGCCGGCGGCGCGGGCCGCGAGGGATCGCAGCAGGATCTCGCAGTGGTGGCCGATGGCGGTGCCGCACCCGGCGGACTGGCGCAGCGAGCCCGCGGTCAGGCCGCGGGACCAGGCTGCCTGCGGGGCGAGGAGCCTGGCGATGTGGCGGACTCGCTCGGCGCTGCCCAGGGTGCCCTGGCACAAGCCCGGGATGGTCTCGGTGCCGTCCGGGACGCGGCGAGCCGGAGGCGCGTTCACCGGGACCGCCTGCAGCAGCCGGGCATCCTCAGCGGACACCGGGTGCTCGCGGTGGGCGGCCTGGACGGCGGAGTCGAGTACCCAAAGCCACTGGCAGGCGGCGTTCAGCCGGCGCCGCGCCTCCCCCGTGTCGCGCTGCGCTGGTTCCCGGGACAGCGCCAGCGCGGCGCCCTGGGGTGCGATCTGCCGTGCCCATGACGCGACTTCGAGCAGCAGTGCCCGGGTGACCGGCGCGGAG
>Ga0182024_10011412_pt1 | contig 17854 bp, 13 predicted proteins | sample P32metaG_FD_120480 | JGI IMG/M metagenome (GOLD analysis project Ga0182024, IMG submission 120480) | Permafrost microbial communities from Stordalen Mire, Sweden - P3-2 metaG (Illumina Assembly) | ecosystem: Environmental > Terrestrial > Soil > Wetlands > Permafrost | place: Sweden: Stordalen... | reverse complement strand
TGACGGCAAATGAAGTGGCTCTGAAACTTAGCGACCACAACAACAGCACGACGTTTGAACACGAGACATGGGTATGCCTTTACAGCGCTGGACGCGTTTTTTTCAATGAACCTCTGATCGCGGTGGAAGGGTATGGCCAGACCGCATTCGGGCACCTCACGTTGGCGCCTGGAGCCACCGACACGTATACGGTTGTGTACTACGCCGGTCAGAGTGAAAATACTGGTTGTGGACAAACCTTTTCTAGCTTTAGCTCGGTGCCCTATGACGGGTACCCGGGACAGTACAACGTAACCGAGCCGTACCCGACGGGGACAACGAACTCGGCGGCAATTTCGCTTACGAACTCGGCTGAGGGCGGGATCGTCACTCCGACCGTCACGCTCAGCTTCACCGGTGCTGCGGGAACGCTCACCCAGATTGCACCTTTTGACAAGACCGTGACCACGGTCAATTCGGGCGGTTCCTTTATCGACCAGTTGGCCGTCAGTGGTTCGAGCGGGGGCACCACCTACAGCGTCACCACACCGAACACCCACCTGAAGGTTTCGAACGGCGGCGCGATTACCGCAGTTTCTGGACCCTTGACCGTTGGCCCTTATACGGTCTCGGGCAAAGTTACCGACTCGCTTGGCGACACCGGCACTTGGACCTACACGCTTAACGTCATCAAGGGAACGCTCACGTGCACCTCGCACAAGGAATGGAACGTGAAATGGCCGAACTCGGGCGGCGATTTTGATGATCAGCTCACCGTCAGTGGTTCGAGCGGGGGCACCACCTACAGCGTCACCTCACCGAACTCTCACCTGCGTGTTTCGAGCGGTGGGAAAATCACCACGTTCGGTGGACCCCTGGGGGTTGGCACCTACACCTTCTCCGGAACTGACGCCGACTCTCACGGTGACACCGGAACTTGGACTTACACGCTGACGGTATCGCACTAGACGGAGCCCTAGGTGAGGCGTCGTTACGGAAAAAAGGGACGGCGACGCCATAGATAGACTCGCGTACGATGTTGCCATAGGGGAACGAATAATAGTGAATGCCCACATCTGCCTTCGAGGGCACGCGGCTCAAACCGACGACAACCCGGTTCATGACGCTCGTCACTGAGGGAGAAGTAATGGCTAGAAAATCGGAACGTAAGGAGAAGACCTCAAGTGCGGATGCAACGGCGTCGATAGAAGACGGTGGCGAATCGAAAGGTGTGGCGCGACGGGGCTCGAAGTTATTAACCGTGGCTCGGTGGTTTCGAACAATTATCGCGACAGCATTGGTACTGGTCGTGCTAGGTGCGGCCGGAGTGGCGGCCGTTTCTCTGGTCCAGGGCACCTGGCAGATGAATCCGGTCGTCTCGGGCAGCATGCGTCCAGGATTTGCGGTCGGCGGCGTGGTAATCAGCGAGCGGATCCCCGTTAATCAGCTCGTACTTCGTGACGTGATCGTGTTCAAAGATCCGGAAAATCCTGCCGATCTCATTGTGCACCGTATCGTCCATATGACCGTGAATAAATCGGGGCAAACCTTCATCAAGACTCGGGGCGATGCGAACAACACCGAAGACCCATGGACGTTTACGATACAAGGCAAATACGCATACGTAGTGCGCTGGTCGGTTCCCCTGCTCGGTTACGCCGCTGTTGCGTATCAGAACCACCGGGGCTTAGTCCTGCTCGGCGCCGGAATTCTTTTGATAGGAATCGCTGCTTCGACCACCTTTGGAATACGCCGACGCGGAGAGGAGCAACCCAGCGCCGGCGAACCGGACCCGCCAGACTCGACTCCCTCAACGACATCAGTTTCAACTAATGGGGCAGAGAGGCCTACCGTTAACGGGGCAGAGAGGCCCACCGTCGCCGTAACCCCCAAGGTCAGTTCTACGGTCTCAAGGAAAATATCATCGTTTTATGACGATGAAGAAAGGCTCCATTCGAAAGATCCGCCGACGTTGGAGGAATATACCGAGACTCGTGACTGGAACGATAGATAGTGAGCCGTTCTCAGTGGTTTACAGAGATGAGATGGCATGAACAGGCAATGGGTTAGCGGGCAAATCACTGCCGCCATGACTGGCGGGGCTTGTCGAACTAGGCTGACTTCGGTCCCTGGAGAGATGTCAACTTAAATCATTCCCGGAGGCGGACCTCGGTGGCACTTCGGCCAGAGCACACGAGCCTTACAACCTCGCTTTAGAACCGCTAACTTTGACATTTCGTGACGCACGCGACACCATTACCGCTGCTGAAGCTTTCATAGCAAACTGAGACTCCTTGTAGCGATTAGCCCGCCCTTTACGGTGGCGGTAAGGGTTTCGCGTACCGGTGTGGTGGGTTTAGCTTCAGTCAGTACGTTTCGGCCCTCGGCGGAGAGCGCGAGCGTTAAGAGCTCGCTCTTGCCAGTGGCGAGTCGGTAGGACGCGCTGGCCAAGACGACCTTGGTGACCCTGGTGACTTTCTTCGTTACGGTGAAGGGCCCTGCCTTAACGCTGACGTCCCTCGTTAGAGAGATTTGTCCGATGGATTTGATCAGCCCGGCACAAACGTCATCGCGGCAGGCAAGTTTCACCGTCTCACGAAAGGTCGCGCCGGATTTCGTCAAGGTATTTTGAATGATGACGATTCTCGCTCCCAATTTGACGGGCGTCACCGGTGGGGGTGTCGAACTGGCCGTAATGATCGTCACGCTCTGCTGGACCTGGGGGGCGGCCGAGTAGCTTGAGTTGGCCGCCTGATTGGCGTCAATGAGGCAGTTGCCTGCCGCGACGAAGGTGATTGTCGATCCCGAAATGGTGCAGGCCCCCGTCTTCGAAGTCGCGTCGATCGAGAACGTGACCGGGTTGGTTGATTTGCCGCCGGTCGCCGTGACGACGTAGGTCTTGCCCACGGCGGGCGAGGTGGGGACCACCGAAGTGAAGACGATTGCCTGGGCTCCGAGCGTATTGATGCTCACACTCTGTTGGACCTGAGGGGCCGCCAAGTAGTTCGAGTTGGCCGCCTGATTGGCGTCAATGAGACAGTTGCCTACTGCGACGAAGGTGATTGTCGATCCGGAGATCGTGCAGGCCCCCGACGTCGAGGAGGCGTCGATCGTGAAGGTAACCGGGTTGGACGACTGACCACCGGTCGCCGTGACGACGTAGGTCTTGCCCACGGCGGGCGAGGTGGGGACCACCGAAGTGAAGACGATTGCCTGGGTGCCCGCCAGGACCGTGAGCACATTGGAGGTGGACTCGGAGTAGTTGGCGTCGAGGCCGTCGGCGTTGTAGGTCGCGCTTACGGTCTCTCCCGCAATTTCGGTGTCGATCGCGCAACTGCCGGTGTAGGTGGTGCCGGTACTGGGCGTGAGCGTCGCATGACAGACGCTGTTGGCGCTGTCCTTGACGGCCACCGTCTCAATGGGGGTCGGTCCTCCCGAGGGCACCGTCAGGGTCACGTTATAAACATTGTTTCCGGTGACTGGAGAGCTCACCAGACTGAGCGAGGTGGTTCCAATCTGGTCTTCGAAAGCTCCGGCGTCGCAACTTGCTCCCGGCGCCCCCGGGCGGGTCTCGCCCCGTTCGTCGGTCAGGATCGTGCAATCTGCGACGGGTACTTCTTCGAAGGCCGAACTATTGGTGCCAATGGCCAGGGTCTCGGGTCCACTAGAGCCGTTGGCCGCCAATGTAGAAGCGAGGTTGATGGTGGAACTACTGACCACGTCGCTCGACCCGAATCCGCAGGTGTTGTCGGTTTCCACGTTGTGGCCCCCGTCACCAATCGCTGCATTGCAAGGAGCACTATTTAGGATCGAATTGGTCAAGAAGGTGGAGCCACCGGCCGCGTTGTACACTCCTCCGCCCGTGACGCCGGCGCTATCCGCGGAGAACGTGACGTTCACGGCATTGACCGAACCGCCATTGTTAAAGAGCCCGCCACCGTTGTTGGTGGCCGTATTGCCCGAAATCGTGTCGTTGGTCAAGGTAGTGGTGATGCCCGCGGCGTTGTAGACGCCGCCGCCGTCGTTGGAGGCCGTATTGCCTGAAATGGTGTCGTCGGCCAAGGTGACCGTGCCGCCATTGTTGAAAACCCCGCCGCCAAGGGCCGCCGAACCCCCGCTAATGCTCAACCCGTCGAGGGACGTCGTTCCTGCGAACGTCATTCCACCGGTAATGGTAAAGACGCTGCCGATAGTGCCGCCATTGGCCGTCGCCAATCCCGAACCCTGGAGGGTCAAGGTGTCACCGGTCGGTACGGCGATGGTGTCGTTCTCTGTATAGGTGCCGGCCGCGACTTCCACGGTGACGTCGGAAGCCGTCATGGCTTCAGCCAACGTGATGGCCTTTTGAATGGTGAGACAGGGGCTGCCTTCACTTGTGCAGCTGTTCGAGTCCGATCCCGAGGGGCTGACGTACAAGGAGACGGTCGCGGCCCCGGCCGTGGTTGCGGGTAGCAGCAGTGAGAATAATCCGGCCGAAAGTAGGGCGCTCAGTAGAATGGTTCGGCGGCTTCTGTTCATTTGGGGGCTGAAAGTCATTTCTGACCAAACGCTTCGCCGCTGAAGGAAGGCAACCAGAGACAACAAAGGGTCAAAGAACTCGAATCCCGGCGTCTTTTCAAGCCGGTCATTTCTTCCCCTTGATCAAAGTCAACTGTGGGCTTTGATTTTATCAGCGGCACCTGGACCTTTTATGGCGTCTGTTTTCTAGATGAGACTAGATCCGCTTCAATTCGACCTGCATTTCTTGGCGAAGTCCGGAAAGAGAGTATTGGCGCCTCGCTGGTAGGGGATCGTAGTGATGGACACAGCCTTTGCGGAGCAAGTTTCCGGCGTTACACCCAATTTGCCAGTTCAGCTCGATACCTGTGACCAGTCTACGAATGCCGAATTACTTAGTCCGAATGTGCCTAACGAATTCGCTAGGGCCATGATGGCGGCGAAAGCACAGCAGTTTCTCAATATCGCCGGGCAGGCAGCCTCAAAAGACACAACGAATACCGAAACTATCGAATCGTACCTGTCGTCAACGCTTCGACCCTCTTGTTGGCACGAGTAGAGCGGGACTATCGATTCCGAAACACGATTACGAGGCGCCGCGACCTCGGAAGACTGCAGCCGGCGTCTGCCAGAGGATGTTGATGTCCCACCAGAAGGACCATGACGCCACGTAAAGGTAGTCAAGGCGGGCCAGTTCCATGTGCGAGAGCTCGTTACGACCTGACACTTGCCATAGCCCGGTCATGCCGGGGCGCGCTTCGAAGCGTTTGCGCGCCCATCCCTCGATCATCGAGGATTCGGACACGATGAATGGCCGTGGTCCTACGAGTGACATGTCACCTTTCCAAACATTGATCAGTTGGGGAATTTCATCGAGGCTGGTCCGGCGGAGGAAGGGACCTATCTTCGTGACCCGCGGATCATTCCGCATCTTGAACAATGGCCCATCTGATTCGTTGAGTTGCTCCAGCTCATGGCGCGACATTTCGGCGCCGCGATTCATGGTTCGGAATTTCAGCATGGAAAACGTGCACTCGTTTCTTCCCGTGCGGACTTGACGGAAAAACACGGGACCCGAACTCGTCATCTTGATCGTGACGGCCACAAGTGCGATGAGGGGCGTGAGAATTAGCAGAATCAGGCTCGACATCACGATGTCAAAAGCACGCTTAAGAAATCGAGCACCGGCGCTCATAGATGAGGTCGGAAAGTCAAGCATCGTCTGGCCCGAGAAGTCTTCAACGTGAGAGCGGCTCGTTATTAACTCGTAATAACGGGGAACGATTGACACTCCTACTTGACCGGATAGCCCTTTAAGGATGTCCGTCAGGTGTTCGGGATGGGTCTTTGAAAAGCAGACCACAACTCGCGACACGCCATGTGCGCGACACAACTCGGGAAGATCATCCAGGGTGCCGATGACGTCATCATGGCTGAGAGGCTTATCGTCGACGAACCCAACGAACTTCACATATGAGTTAGCGCGAAGATGCCCGGCCATCGTCTGGGCGACTTTTCCGGTCCCCACCACAATTATGGGAACTGTTCGACGACCAAATACGGAGAAAGATGCGAGGCGAGACGACGGGACAATAATCAAGGCCACGAGACACATGGCGATGACCTCGCTCACGCCCACGTCCGTGAAGTCAAAGCCCCGGGTTGCTACGTACGTCGCGAAGGCGTAGAGAACACCGCCTACTAAAAGGGCGTGCAGAGTGTTCAAAAGATCGAAGAAGACGTTCACCGAGATGCGTCGGGTCGCCCCACGATAGAGGCCATATATTGAGAACGAGGCGAGGAACGCGGGGATTACTGCCAGATTGAAGACAAAGATCGGGCCGAGATGATCGAATGAGTCCCGGAGATTGCCCAGTACGGCCGAGGCTATGAGCGGACCGGCGAACGCCGACATTATCAGCCCAACGGAGTCCGAGATTACGAGTCGCCTCAAGGCGTGGCTCCGAACCCGCCTTTTTATTGCCATGGGGTGTCGGTCCGAGAAAACATCGTTGCCCTATTCCTATCCTAGATTGTTGCAGTGCCTACGCGGGAAAGTCGGAAGGTGTTAGCACGCCAAAACGCACTCACAACCCGCCCGACCTGCAATTTTCCTAAAACCTAGTCGGAATTCAGCGTCATAAGGATGTCGGGATGGGTTAATTCAGAGTAGTGACAGTTCCGTTACTCGTTTGCGGAGTTCTTCAGTTTGTACATTTGTTATCTTTCTGCTCGTTTCGATCGCCGCCGCCCTTCTCTGAAGGCTTAGATCGTGGTCCTCCTCAATAACTCCCATCAGAGCAGCAGTAATGGAGGTTTCAGTATTTTCCGCATGTAGCGCGTAAGGGAAATATTTAAGCGTGGCCTCCGTTTTTGAGACGACAAGGGTCCTTCCCACCCGAATCGCTTCATAGGCGGTGCGCATCACAGACTCGCGTTCAGTGCTCAACACAATGACGATGTCCGACTTTTTCATTTCGCTTAAGAACTGCTCCGGACCAAGAAATCCCACCAGTGTGACGTTTGGGGGAATTAGGGTATCGTCGGGTAGCCGATCTGGATTTCCCGTTACGCGGAACTCAATGTTTCGAAGACGTCGAGCGACGGAAAAAAGCACGCCGACTGGCTCGTCTCGGGCAAAAATAAATGGAACGCACACCCGGATGGGATGCGCTGAGCCTGGGAAGTCGGTCGGAACAGATGGTTCTTCGAATTCTTGCCAGCGGGCGAAGGGCTCGTGGAAGATCAACGCGTGACCTCCCCCGGCGTTCACTGTTTTCGCCAGTTCTTCAGTCGTCACGAGTACCAAAGTGGCTCGACGCCAAAGCCAGCGATGGAGGATTTGCAGCTTTCTTGAACGGGCATCGCCCATTAGTCCAAACGCTCCTGGATGGCTGTCGAGTATGAGTGGTTTTCCTCTCCGTCGAAAAGCTGCACAGATGAGCGCCGTCTCAATGGGTGGCGCCGTCACGATCAGGACGCGATACGAACCCCGTCGCAAAAAAATGATGGTTTGTACCGCGGAAAGTAAAAAACGTACAATTGTGTTGTTTGTCACGCGATCCGGAAACACGATCTTGGCTTCCCCAGAAAGTTGGTATGCCAAATCTACTTGCCGCTCTGAGATTTTGGTCCACGCCAGTACCACAACACCTGATTCGATTTCACTCAATGGACCACGTCACTTTCTGGATTCAGACTCAATACCTACACGAACCAATTCTGTTCCCTGGTGGCGGGAAACAGGACTAGGGACGGGGTTTAATTGAATTCTGATTACGAAACCATAGATCTGCGGGCGACGATTTTGCTGAATTTTCGGAAAGCGTGGGCCGTCTCAATTCTGCGGAGTGCGCGAGTTAGCGCGATCTCAAGTCTCCATGCTTTGAATCGTCCCGACCAATAGCACAGAGTCATCGCGATCGGCGAAGCGAGCGGGCGAATCCACGGCAGGCTCAAGTAGCGTACAACGAGCTTCCCCCTCGATGAAATATCGAGGAGCGGATTCAGTGTCGGGGCCAAATCGGGATATTCCCAGAGGATCTCAGCGCGAGCTATTCCACTTCGACCAGCGTCCGCGGCAAATTTGCGGAGACTGCGTTCATGCCAATGTCGCGAAGCGAGTGAACGATCAAATACCGCGGTTAGCCCGGCCGTTTCGCATTGCAGCCCGAATCGGAGGTCTGCGTGATAATCCAGGCGAACCTCGTTTTCACCGCCCAATCTCAGCGCGTCGGCGCGCCGTATTGACATATTGCCTCCCCACAAATGGCGAAAGATTTCGGTGCGGTCCTTCTCGTAGAGTTTGCAGATTTTCTCGTACTCCTTGGCGTAGAGAATGGTTGCTGCCTGGCCGCCCTTCCGTCGCGAAGAGAGGATGACCGGCATATATCCAAGCACGACCAAATGATCACTTCCGGAGTGCAGTCGCGCGTGACCCGTCACCAGTCCCGGTCCGGCTTCGACGTCGTCATCTATGAGCAACACCAAGTCGAACCTCGCTTCATAAATTCCTCTACGCCGCGCGAGTGCCTCGCCCGAGTTTTCCTGATAGATCGCGCGGATCCGTGGTTCGGAACTAGACCAGTCGGTGAGAAATTCGAACGTGTCATCGCTGGCGCCGTCAATCACAACGACGATCTCCCCTGCTGTCGGATCGTCGAGGAGTGGCGAAATGACTTTATCTAGAGACTGCCTTCGGTTGAACGTCGGGATCACGACACTGACGAGAGGAGAATTCATTTTCATCTTCCTTCATGGGTCGGACCGGACAGATAGGTGAAGAATCAGCCAGGATCTCCACAGGCGACTGTGATCGACTGTCGAGACGCTACCGGCCTGAGCATTTCTCGCCACTGCCACATAACTTTAAGGGGGAGCGGCACTTCGAATGTCGCGCTGAGAGCCCCGGCACCTTTGGCAGTTCGACTGTCCGAGATCAACCAACGATCCAGATGTTATCTCCAGTTGTGCGGACTTTGTGATTATCACAATCAGTTTTTGTACTAGGTCTGCATAAAATCTCACTAGCAATCGAAAAAGGCAAACCTCTCGCGAGAGGGGGACGCAAAGCTACGGAACTCCCAGTGTTAGCCGGGCCGCCGAAATGGTACTCGTTTGATACCATTCTTGCGCCGGGGAGTCCATAAAGGGCAAGAGACAAATGAGTAAATCGCGATTATCACGCTGGAGGCAGAAGTATGCTTTGGCCCTCGGGTTTTCGGCGGTGGCAGTCCTTTCGACAATGACACTCAGCCCCGCAGCAGTGGCGTCAGTGAGCACAAATGTAATTAGTTCTCTGGGCGTCTACGGTGGGGATGGGCCGGGTGCAGACGATGCACTTTGTCAGTCCACTGGACCTCAATGTGGTTATGCCATGTCCTTCTTGGACGATACGTCGTGGCAGAAGATGGAAAACCCTTCATGGTTCATCTCCCAGTTCGCTGGTACGAAGTATTCCATGATTTGGGGCGTTCCTATGCTCCCGAACACCGGCAATTACACACTGGCCGCGGGGGCTACTGGCGCTTATGACCAGTATTTTGTCACGCTGGCCCAGGGTTTAGTGTCTGGTGGCCAAGCCAATTCCATCATTCGCATGGGCTGGGAATTTAATGAAGGCTGGGCGCCCTGGGCGGCCTCCGGGCAGCCAGCGAACTTCGTTGCCTACTGGCGACAGATCGTTACCTCCATGCGTTCAGTCCCTGGAGAAAATTTTAAGTTCGAATGGAACCCGAACATCGGTGCTCAAAGTGCGGGCAATTTGGCCGCCTATTACCCGGGCAACGATTACGTCAACCTCATTGGCCTCGATGTTTATGACATCTCCTGGGGCAGCTATCCTGGCGCGGCGAAAATGTTCTCGGCAATGTTGACAGAGCCTTTCGGTCTCAACTGGCTGGCGTCATTCGCTTCGCAGCAACGAAAACCTATGACACTCCCCGAGTGGGGACTCGGCTGGGGAGACAGCGACGGCGGCGCGCCAGTCTCCGACCCAGGGACCGAGACGTCAGGTGGAGACGACCCAACCTTTATCAATGACATGGCGGGCTGGATCGCTACCCACCACGTCTTCGAGACGACACTGTGGGATGTAAATCAGAGTGCCATCAGCACAACTGAGAACCCGAACAGTTTCGCCGCCGCGGTCGCCGATTTTGGTTCCCGTACGGCTATGGCGAGCGCGCTCAATGAGACAGCGCTAAAGCCGGCAGTGTCGGTGCATTTCTCCGGTTCAAGTGCGTCCATCACGGCGTCCTCGAGGGACAGCCTCGTGGCACTCACTAAGGGCCTCAGGGAGGGAGCCTCTCTCACGGTTGTGGGTCGCTCGTATCGCGATGCGAGGTTGGCAAAGGTCCGGGCCTACTCGATAGTCCGCTTCATTTCGAGTCGGGGGAGAGTCCACGTGGTCGTAAAAGTGTCTACTAATACGCGAACCGACGCATCGACGGTGACGTCATAGGCAAGACGTCATTGAGCCCTGGCTCCTGCCGATAACTGCATCTCACGAGACTCATTTTCATCGTATCGAAAAGCCGGCGAGGATTCGTGATAAAGGCACTGGTTTCTCAGAACTCTCGCCTCAACGGCACAGTTCAACGATCTTGGTCTTGAACTCCGGGGTGAACGACCGACGAGGTCGCTCCCTTCTCGGTTCTCTGGTTTCCATGATGAACATCCTTCCCGGGTTGATCCTCCAGATTATGGGTGTCCACCAAAACGGAGGAAGCCCAAAGTAAAATCGTGTAGCAAGGGCAGTTAGGGGCCGGATAGAAATATGTCGGTAAACAATGTCGTTCTCGCCGGAGTGCGGATTGACAACTTGGACGAGAGGGCGGTGGTTAATCACGTCCTTAATGAACAAGCCGCCGGACGGGGCGGACGGATCGTCACTCCCAATGTTGACCATCTGCGCCAGATATATGCCGATGTCGATTTACAGTCGCTCGTAGGCGAGGCGGACCTCGTCATTGCGGACGGAATGCCGTTGATTTGGGCGAGCCGCATACTGAAGACCCCTCTAGCTGAGAGAGTCACGGGAGCTCAGTTGATTTGGAGCCTTAGTGGGGCGGCCACTGATCGTGACGTTTCAGTGTTCTTGTTGGGTGGGGCCGCCGGTGTCGCAGAACGTGCTGGTGTCGCGATCACCAACAGATATCCCCGTCTGAAATTGGCGGGGACGCACTGTCCCCCGCTCGGTTTCGAAGACGACAGCGACCAGATGCGAGAGATTGTCTCAAGGATTGAACAGACGTCGCCAGGGGTGATCTTTTGCGGACTTGGGTTCCCGAAGCAAGAGCGGCTGATGGCAATACTTGCCGGTCGCTTCCCCGATGCGTGGTTGGTTGGATGCGGAGCCAGTTTAGCCATGGCGGCGGGTGACGTACGGCGTGCTCCCAAATGGATGCAGGCAATGGGCCTTGAATGGCTTTGCCGCCTCGTCCAAGAGCCCCGGCGGCTCTTCTCTCGTTACATCGTCCACGACATACCGTTCGCGCTTCAATTGATGTTTTGGAGTGTGCGTGATCGTAAAGCTCGTGCTCCTCAAGAAATGCGATCGCAGATCGGGTCTGGCCTGTTAATGGGACGACCGAGTGATCGCGAACATGAGTCAGACGCCGCTTGAGACTTGATTGCAGACTCGAGTTCGCAGCTTCGATTAAACGTGAGTCGGTTTAGGGACTTCGTTGACCAAAGCGCCGTGCCACTGCATTAAGTGTTGCGCCATCTTTGCGAAAATCGTCTCTACTGTCACGAGATTGTGTTCCCCAGCGAACAGTCCGATTCGCAAGAGAGTGCGAGCGGCTCTCACTGGCGTCCATCCCATCTGACTGATCTTCGAAAGGACAACGTAGACCGGATAAGGGAGAGCGCTGACCACCAGCCTTGGGCTGAATGGGCCGAGACGGTCGGGATAGAGGCTGTGCAACGTCCTGAGACCAGAGCCCTGGCGCTGCGCGTATCGGAGAAAGGCATCGGGCGTCTGCGAGTGGAGATGCACCGCACGCAATGAGGGATCGAATACACCCACCATCCCGGAATCCGCCAGGCGATAGCCAAATTCTCGGTCCCTGAAATAGTGACCCACGAAAGAATCTGAACTGATGCCAACAGCTAGGCACTCGTCGCGCCGAATCGAGACATTGCCCAGCCAGAGATATTCGAGGACCGAAGCATCACCGTCGAGGAGAGCCTGGCAGTGCTTTTCGTAGGAGTCTGAATAGATCCGGCTCGCCACTCCTGCACGACCTCCGTTGACGGTTATCACCGGCATGCTTCCTACGACTACGAGGTTGTAAATGTCACGGTGCCTGAAGGCGTGCCCCGACGCGAGATTAAAAACTGGAAGCACATCGTCGTCGAGTAGTAGGACCACTTCACCGCGAGCCGCCAAAACGCCTCGCTGGAGCGCTTGTAGCTGTCCTCCCAGCTCCTGACAAAAATACGACAAGGAGGGGTGGACACCGGACAATTCTTCGAGCATTCGCTCCGAATCGGGGTCGTCCAGCCCATCGACGACCACGATCACTTCCAATGACCCAGGGTCGGAGAGGGCTGATTCAAGCAACGGTTTCAGAAGTTGCGGTCGTTGCCGCGTGGCGATGATGACCGAGACTGTCGGATCACTAACGTTCGCAGAGGTATCACTTTCCCAGCCTGACGGGGATTCTTCCTGAGACTTACGCGCCTTAGTGGCCATAGTTAGTTTTCGAATTATAGGTGTGGGAAAAGTCCGAAGCCGACCTCGAGAACTGGCTTCTCTTTTCGCACGGCACTGAGATGCGCCGGCGTCTTCGCCGGTGGCGTTCTTGGGGGGAGGGCTGGGTAATGGGTAAAGGTTAGGCCGTCACCTCTCGTTTTACCCGTCGGCCGGAGCATTCAATTCCCTTCAATACGTTGGAAAACCATATACGGTGTAATAGGATAAAAATTATATTCGTGTGCGTGTGTATCTGACCTAATTGAAAGAACGAAACGATTCGACAACCCTTGAGAACGACAAGCGTGAAATCTCTGGAGCACCATCAAGCGACTAGGTCAAAAGGGGAAGATGTCATGGCACCCGAAGCGGGCTCACTGGTGGAGGCTCCCCCCGACGGGACGAAGATTCCGGCTCGAAAGATATGAGCAGTCCCGTAGAAGCCTCGGGGGCGGAGCCGTCCATTGTCGAAGAGACCGTGGTCAAGCCAGGGGCGCGTCTGTCGCGTCCACGATTCCGCAGGATTGTCCCACCTTGGTTCAGGCGTCGATGGTGGCTGCTCCTACTTTGTCTCATGGCGGGAACGGGTGGAGGATATTTTGCTCGCTCCTCCCAGTCCTTGATGTATTCGGCCTCTGCGGAGCTCGCGGTTGTGAGTGGAGCGTCTGGGGCTGGCCCCGGATCGGCAAATGACGCGGACGCTCTTGCCCTGACGTACGCATCCATAATTCCGCTGGACCAGTTAGAGATGCGGAAAGTGGCCGACTCGACAGGTCTCCCACTTCATACAGTCACGAAGAGCGTGAGTGCTGTGGCGGTGTCCGGCACGTCTGCGATCGTCCTCAGCTTCAAAGCGGCGTCTGAGGCGCAGGCTATTAAGGACGTCAACCTATTTGCCGAAGTAGTTACCCTTGGCGCAGCCAATTCCGCAATTCCGCGCAAGTCGCTGGCGGAGATAAAATTGGCAACTTCGGCCAGTCGCAGTGGAGAACTCCGCAAGTTCGGAATACCGCTTGGCATCATCCTCGGACTCTTAATAGGAGCAATCGCCGTCCTAGCCATCGAACGCGCCGATCCTCGCGTCGACGATGTGGAAGACCTAGCGGCGATAACGGGAACTGCCGTCACTTTATTTCCGGGAACAATCCAGCAGATGGAGATGGCGCGAGGCATTGTGCTCGCCGGCAGAGGATCGAGCGACGTCACGCTCGTTCCCCTTTCGAAGTCGGAGGAGGCTCAGACAGAGTATTTATGGAATTACCTCACGTGGGGCGTCCGTCAATCCGCAACAACGCTGAGATTTATTGGCGCTGGGAAAAGGAAGAATGCTCAACTCGCCGAGGAGACGGGTCCAACAGTTCTCGTAGTGAAACCGAATGCGCACTCTCGAGTCGTTCACGCTTCAGTGCTCCGTTTGCAAATGCTGGGGCGAGGCCCGGTGTGGGCGGTGCTGGTCACTGGAAAGTTGAAGCAAAAGAAGCGGACGTGACCCGGTCCACAATTTGGCGTGAGCCGTCATGGCCGCCCCCGATCGCGGCTCCTCAGCGGCTACTTCCTGGGTCGGATCCTGCGAGTTGGTTCACGGCCCGTGCACGGGGCGTACAAATATCCCTTGGTGGCATTTTTTTCTCAGCTGTCCTTGGATGGCTGGCGGTCCGGCAGCCACATTACGCGGTCGCGCTGTGCGCAGGAGTCGTATTGATCGTCGTGGTTCTCATCCGGCCCGTAGTGGGAGCTCTTTGTCTTGTGTCTCTGGTTCCCGCGCTTTCGGGGCTTGTCCCGGGGACGCTCGTGCCGAACGTTCGGATTGCGGAACTCTTGATTGGGACCGTCGGCGTCACGCTCCTTGTTGTTGCCCGGCGCTCCTCGGTAACGAAGTGGGGCCCGCTTGATTGGTTGTTGCTCGCGTATGGACTTTTATGGGCAATTGACGGCGTGCTCGGCGCGTTGCTCGTCCACGAAAGACTTTCTCTGTCTGAGTGGGGAACTGTTGTAGGACAACTCCAGTTCTTCGTTCTCTACCGTTCTTTGAGAGTCACGCTTCGCACGAGAGAACAGCGCCGTCTCGCCCTGCGTTGGCTCTTCATTTCCGCTGGGGTAGTTGCTCTCCTGGCAGTCTTCCAGGAAATAAGGGTGCCGACGGTGGCCAGTTTCATTTATCGGCTTACTGGTTCAGTCTCTGCGCCCGGTGCGGGAGGCATTGTTCGCGCTACGGGACCCTTTGCTAACTGGGCCGCGCTCGCCGGTTATCTTGTGCCACTTGTGCTCGTCGCGCTTTGCTTGGGACTCGGAAATGTGGTGAGAAGTCACAGGAAGTCAATATTCGCCCTCGCACTTCTCTTACTTCTGGCCCTGTTTTTCACTGCAGAACTATCCGTCATTATCTGTTTGCTCATAGGCGCGTGCGTTCTCGGTTTACGATATGGGCGGCGTCGCACCGTAATGAAGTGGCTCGCCCTTGCTCTCGCGGTCACCGCAGTCGGAGCCGGAAGTTTTCTGGCTCATCGCCTCGGAGCGCAGTTCAGCACCACAGCGGGGACGGGACGTCCCGCTTTTATACCGCAGACACTGGGATTTCGATGGCTGATTTGGACGGGCCAGTACATTCCGGCCATTATGCAGCGACCATTCACCGGTTGGGGAGTCATACTGCCCGCCTCCATCAGGTGGCCCGATTCCGAGTCTCAATATATTGGGTTCCTCATTGAAGGTGGCATACCGCTACTTGTCATGTTCGGATTTTTGTTCGACGGAATGTTACGCGAGGCGAAGCGAGTTACACGCAGTCTCGATCAAGTTGACCGAGCGCTCGGCGAGGCGCTCCTCGTGACCGTTGTCCTCTTGGGAGTCGTGAATTTCATTTGGCCGTTCCTGAGTAATGGCGGCATGCCGCAAATGCTGTGGTGCCTGTTTGCCCTCCTCCCTCCGGACCTTTCCAGGGACAGTCCACGTGCCCTGTTGGCTATTTCGTGAATGGAAAGTTAGCGAGCTCTATCAGTGGCTCTCCATGGGCTTTGATCAGGTCCGATTACGGGTCCGTCGTCGTAATCCGAGGAAGAAGGAATGGGACCCAATGACGATGCAGTTCAGAAAATTGACCGCCGACAGCGCCGGGTCGTAACCTCTCTAAAAGCCTCCGCTGTAATTCCCACTCGTATCCACTGGAACGTCCGTCATCTCCCGGAAATAGTCCGGCGACCCATCTACTGAGAGCCTGTGAAACATTGTCATTCGCTGCTTTCATAAAACGAATAGGCGTAAGAGTTAAGACGAACATGCGCGCAGTAGTTCGTCGAGAAGAGACAGAATCTGTGTCGCTCCAAGAAAGCAATCGTTCTCAGCCGCTGCGCCAACTTGCGATACGTGGTGGTGCGTATCTGCTTGTTCGCGAGGCGGTGGGAATGGTCATCCGCTTGGCGGGCCTGGTTATCACGCTCCGCTTGATCGGACCGTCCTCCTATGGCATCTACGCGGGTGCTTTAGCGTTCACCTTGGTGGTCACCACAGTGGCGCAGATGGGCGGAGAGATCTTTCTTATCAAGATGACTTCCATCCCAGATCGATCTCATTACAACCAAGTATTCACGTTCCTATTGGTCACTTCCTTAGTCGCGACTGGATTGGCTCTCGCGGGCACTTGGGCTTTCAGCGGGTTGATTCGCCCGGTAGGGGTCCTGTTGCCACTGCGCGTCTTGCTCCTTTCGGTTCCGATCAACGTGCTTTGGGCTCCGGCGCAGGCACGAATAGAACGGGACTTCGGATATCGAAAGATGGGGCTGTTGGAATTGGGTGGTGACCTCGTGCTTTACGGCACGGCAGTTCCACTCGCGATCCTGGGAGCTGGAGCATGGTCACTAGTCATTGGATTCTTAGCGTGGCAACTGTGGCTGCTTGTAGGCAGCTATCTTCTTTCGGGGCTGCGCTTGCGACTCCGGTGGTCAAATTCAATGACCCGGGAGTTGACGAGCTTCGGATTTAGCTACTCATTGCAGACAGGAACCTCTCAATTGGGCGGATTGGTAAATCCGATCGTGGTGGGTACGTTCCTCGGGGCTACGGGAGTGGGGTATGTCGCGTTCGCGCTACGCCTAGTCAGCACTTTCGGATTCGCACAGCGCGGAGCGTGGCGGCTCGGCCTCGTTTCCCTCTCGAGAGTTCCAGACGGTGACAAAGATCGACTTCGGCGAGCCGTAGAGGAAGGCTCCGAGTTCCTTCTCATAGCGATGGGCGTACCGTTTGCGATTTTTGGGGTGATGGCTCGGACAGTGATTCCGTTGTTCTTTGGGCAGGAATGGACTACGGCAATTCGACTGTATACAATTCTGGCGCTGGTAGCCGTGGTGGGTGCTTCCGGTTTCATCCAGGTCTCACTTTTGATATCTCGAGGTCGGAACTACACGGTCGCGATTGCCGGTGCGATTCAGGCAGTCATTTTGGCTATCGGCGCATATTTTCTGGTACGGCGCTTCGGTCTCAATGGATTTGGCTACGCGTCTATTTTGACGTTGGCCGGACTTATTTACGTTGATCGGGCGACGCGTTCAATCGTTTCCTTTAGGTATCGGGCATACCTTCTTTGGTTGCTGGCTATTGCGCCGCTGGTGTCATTCTCACTACTGCCTTTTCCAGCGTCCTTGGTCATGATTGCGCCATTGGTTGTCTTGACTCTGATCCCATTCACTCGTCGAGAAGGACAACGCCAATTCGTGGTCGTCAAAAATGCGTTGTCCCGCGGTCGGTCCGGGAAAACGTCCGGATAAGGAATTAGAACTTCAGTAGTGAAACCGGGGCTTGGGGGTTGCCGACGTCACCAATCTCCGAATTACGCCTTCAGAAGTGAGGTATGGCTTAATCCGGCCATGGCTTTCGGCGCAGAGTGCAGACGTTTGAAAGAAGTGATCAATTCTTATGAGGAGATCCTCAAAGCCAAAAAGACGCCCGCGTACTTATTCATGGCTCAATATCAATTCCGTAACAATTAGGTCATAAGTATCACCGGCGTTAGCGGTGCAGTTGGACCGCAGTCAGACATGCCTGAATCGCGTCGGCTTCGGCGCAAGGCCGGAACTGATCCGGAATGCCGCTGCCGAAGGTCTCTCGATAATTGAACTCTTCCAACTCATTCCCTAAAGGTTCGGAGATCGTCTCACCAGGTGTTCGGCGCCACACGAGGGTCTG
>Ga0182024_10011411_pt1 | contig 17854 bp, 14 predicted proteins | sample P32metaG_FD_120480 | JGI IMG/M metagenome (GOLD analysis project Ga0182024, IMG submission 120480) | Permafrost microbial communities from Stordalen Mire, Sweden - P3-2 metaG (Illumina Assembly) | ecosystem: Environmental > Terrestrial > Soil > Wetlands > Permafrost | place: Sweden: Stordalen... | reverse complement strand
GCTTGCCGAACGCATGCGCGCCGCCGGCGCGGGAATTCCCGCGTTCTACACGCCCACCGGGGTCGGGACCCTAATCGCCGAAGGAAAAGAAGTGCGCGAATTTAACGGGCGTAAATTCATCATGGAGCGCGGCCTGCGCGGCGATTTCGCATTCATCAAGGCCTGGAAGGGCGACCGCTGGGGCAATCTCATTTACCGCATGACGGCGCGAAATTTCAATCCGGTGATGGCCACTGCCGCGGATTATGTGATCGCCGAAGTCGAGGAAATTGTTGAGCTGGGCGCGCTGCCGCCGGAGTCCGTGCACACGCCGGGAATTTTCGTGAACGCAATTTTTCAGGGCGTGAACTACGAAAAGAAAATTGAAAAGAGAACGGTGAGGAAACGCGCATGACGCAAGCAGTGTCGAATTCGGAAGGAAAGAAGACGCATCAGTCCGAGGACAGCAAACGCGAACTGATCGCGCGGCGCGTGGCGCAAGAATTGCGCGACGGTTTTTATGTAAATCTGGGCATCGGCACGCCAACATTGGTCGCCAATTACATTCCCGCGGGAATGGACGTGGTGCTGCAATCGGAGAACGGCATGCTCGGCGTCGGGCCGTTTCCCTATGAAGGCGAGGAAGACGCGGATTTGATCAACGCCGGAAAGGAAACCGTCACGGAAATTCCCGGCACCAGTTATTTTTCCAGCTCCGATTCGTTTGGAATGATTCGCGGCGCGCATGTGAACATGACGGTGCTGGGAGCGCTGCAAGTGGATGAAAAGGGCAACCTCGCGAATTGGGCCATCCCCGGCAAAATGCTCAAGGGCATGGGCGGCGCGATGGATTTGGTGGCGAGCTCGCCGTACGTGATTATCGCCATGGAGCACTGCACCAAGGACGGCCAGCCGAAGATTCTGAAAAAGTGCACGCTGCCGCTGACCGGGCTGGAAGTCGTGGACTTGATCGTGACCGAGCTGGCGGTCATGGCCGTCACGCCGGAAGGTTTGGTGCTGCGCGAAGTTGCGGCGGGCGTGACGCCCGCGGACGTGCAGAAGCTGACCGAGCCGAAATTGATCGTTGCCGAAAACTTGAAAACTTTTTCGCAGTAACGCCTGAAAAAGTAAAGCTCCGCGAGCGGGGAGCGAAACGAGCGCATCCGTGGAACCGAACTCCATCGTCATCGTGAGCCTGCACACGCCCAAGGAAAAATTGTGGGGCTCGCTTGTCTCCATGAACGCTTCGGGAGTCACGTTGCGCGCCATCGATCTGAATTCGTTTGACGATTTCATCCGGCAGGTGATGGATCCTGAGGGCGAGCGCATCGGACTGCCCACGCTGTTTTTCCCCATGCAGCGCGTGGAACGAATTGCGCTGGACGAGCCGCACGGATCGATTCCTTCTCTTTCGGGAAGGTTCGAACAGCGCGTGGGGCGGCCCTTGCGCGACTATCTCGCGCTATTTGTGTAAGCGGAATCGAAATCCAAAAATGGCCTCTCGCGTCTTCACGGTCCCCAATCAGCTCACCTTTCTGCGGCTTGGATTTTTGCCGTTTTTTATTATTTCCATTCACTACCACCGCTACGGATTGGCGCTGGCGATCCTGATTGTCGCGGGTCTTACGGATGGGCTGGATGGAATTCTGGCGCGTTCGCTGAACCAGAAGACGGCGCTGGGCGCGTACCTCGATCCCATCGCGGACAAACTGCTGTTGTCCTCGTCCTTCATTATGTTGGCGCTGAACCAAAAGATCGGATGGTGGCTGGCCACGCTGGTGCTCAGCCGGGACATCATCCTACTGACCGCAGCTTCTGTAATCTTAGTGGTGATCGGCTACCGCTCGTTTCCGCCGAGCATTTACGGCAAAGCCACCACGGCGCTGCAAATTCTTTTGGTGTTTGTTGTGTTGCTGCTGGCGGTTAAAAATTGGGGTTGGCTGCAGCATGTCACAAAAATTATTGTTTTTCTGGTTGCAGGATTTACGGTGTTCTCCGGCTTCCATTATTGCTTCACGGTTGCTCGACGTATTGGAGAGCAGCCGCCCAAGTAGCGCGGGCTTCAGCCTGCGGGTTTTCAAAACGAAGCCGACGCACAAAATCCACAGGCTGAAGCCTGCGCTACTAAAACCCCTACGCGTTCTGCAAATAATTCATGATCATAAATCCGAAGCTGACCACGATGGCGATCCCCGCGGCCCATCCTTGAATATTTGCCAGGCGCCGTTCGCTCAAGTCTGCGGGCGTGCGGTCCGGCATCAGGCGGCCCAGCGCGTAGCCCGATGCCACTCCGCCGAGGTGCGCGAAATTGTCCGTGCCGCTGGAAATGAAGCCGAGCACCGCGATGTAGATTAGCCAGCGAATCAGCGAGCTGCGCAGAGCTTGCGCCGCCATGTTCTTTCGGCCCGTAGTCGCCGCAAGAAGCACGCCGACGAGGCCAAGCAAAGACCCCGATGCGCCCACGCTCAAGTGGCCGAATGAGGAACTGAGTAGGTACCCCACAACGCCCGTCACCACATACAAAAACAAATAGCGTGCCGAGCCGTACAATTCTTCGACCATCGGTCCGATATCCATCAGCACCCACATGTTGAAGCCGATGTGGATGAGGCTGCCGTGAAGAAAGATTGCTGTGACGAATCGCCAGGGCTGGCCGATGTTATAGGCCAGCGGAAGCGAAGCCCCGAGGCGATAGCTGACCTGCGTGGCAATTCCTCCGAGATTCATCAAACCGCCGCCCGCGCCTTCGCCTCCCGAAAATTTCATGGTGATCACAAATGAGAGTGCATACATCACGCAGCAAATCGCCAGCATCGCGTAAGTCACCGGAGAGGTTTGCGGCAACCAGCGGCTGAGCGAGCGGCTAGCGGCGGCCAGTGAAAAGGTCATATTCGCGCCGCACATATGGCACTTTGTGGCCGTGGAGCCGACCAGCGTTCCGCAAGCCGGGCAGAGGCGCGGACGCATCTGCTTGGGCTCGGAGTGAAACATCTGCTCAATCTGGCTGCGCCAGCGATCTAATTTGTAGCGCCATCGAACGGGAAGTGGCACATCGTCTCCTTGCTCGTTGCCCGGAAAATTTCGCACGCCTATAATAGCCGGAATCGCGCGTGGACGCGAAATTGGAAAGGAATCTCATTGCAATTCCCCAAAAAATGCCGGTGCCAGGATTGACTGGTCGCCCGTCCTTGCGGCTGCCATTGTTCGCGCCTTCGAGATGGCTCATTGCCCCGTTATTCGCGGCACTCCTTTTGGGGGGTTGCGCAAGCCGGCGCCCAATCACCAGCGCTCCTTCGGCGACTCCTCCCGCTCCCCCTGCTGCGCAACCTGGCACGGTTCCCGCTTCCGTTCCTGCTGCCGCGCCCACACGCCTGCCCGGCGCTCAATCCGCGCAGCAGCCGCCGACTCGTTCCACGCCGTTCGTGCCCGGAATTTTTATCGAAGAGGGGACCGCGTCATGGTATGGAATCCCATTTAACGGGCGCCACGCGGCCAACGGCGAAATTTTTGATATGAACTCGCTGGTGGCGGCGCACCGCACGTTGCCGTTCGGAAGCATATTGCGGGTCACAAATCTCAATAACGGGCGCGACGTGCAAGTGCGGGTCATCGATCGCGGCCCGTTTGTTGGCGATCGCATTCTCGATCTGGCGCGCGCCGCGGCGGTTTCCTTGGACATGATTGGAACTGGCACGGCCCGCGTGCGCATCGAGTTGCTTTCCGGCCCGAATCCGTCGGTGGGCGAGTTCACCGTGCAAGTGGGAGCGTTCGCGGACCGAGCCAATGCCGAGCGGCTGCGCGACCGCTTGCTGGCACATTATCAGCCGATTTTTATTCAGGATTATGATGCACCGACAGGCCATTTTTACCGCGTGCGCGTCGGACGCGTTGCAAATCCGGATGCCGCGCAGCAGCTTGCCGTGCGGCTGAAAAATAGCGACGGGTTCCAGACTTTCGTCATGCGTCTCGACCAGCCCAATGATCCTGGAATCAAATAGGCGAAATGGGCGAGAAGAAAAACTTTCGACTCTTGACCCCAGAATAAAAGCATTGAATTAGACTCTCTGTGTTCTCGGGTTTGCTCTGTGTTCTCTGTGTTAAAGTTTTTTGCGTTGTCGGGCAAAACTTTTAACACAGAGAACACCGAGAAAAGCCGAGAAAACCTTGATCCGGGGTGTTGCTTATGGACGACTGTTTGTTCTGCAAAATCGGAAAGAAAGAAATTCCCTCGAAAATAGTGTATGAGGACGCGGATATTTTCGCGTTTGAAGATATTTCACCGCAGGCGCCCAGCCACATCCTCATCTGCCCGCGTAAACATTTGGTTTCGCTGACGGAAGCCACTGCGGAAGACGCGGCCCTGCTCGGCAAGCTGCAGCTCGTTGCCGCGAAACTTGCGGGTGAGCGCAATCTGACCGCCGGCTACCGCACCGTGTTGAACAATGGGCGCGGGGCGGGGCAGTCCGTGTTTCATCTACATCTACACTTGCTCGGAGGCCGCGATTTCCGCTGGCCGCCGGGATAAAGTAGGGCAGCCTGTGAAGCCTGTCCTACTTGTGCGTCATTACGTACACGCCGTCCCAATTTTCCTGGGGCGCGGCGACCAGATATTCCTTGCAGCGATTCAGGTACATTTGCGCGGGGCCGTCTTGGGGCCAGCGGTCCAGCAATTTTTCAAAAATAATGTGCGCGTCCTGCCAGCGGCGTTCGCAATAACATGCGCGGGCCTGCGCAAAAAGGTCGAGGCGCACTTCGAGGTCTGGCGCATCTCCCTCCGGCGTTCCGCGTGTGGCGACCAATTCGTAGAGCGTGACCGGCTTCAATTTTCCCTTCACGCGAATGAGATCGAGTTCCCGGAAAATCAAGAAGGGATCCTCTACGGCCGCGTAGGTTGTATCGCTCAAGAGGATGTGCGTACCGTATTCTCTGTTCAGGCCTTCAATGCGCGAAGAAAGATTTACGGTGTCGCCCAGAGCAGTGTAGCCGTAACGCAACGTCGAGCCCATGTTGCCTACCGACGCGACGCCCGTTGAGAGCCCCACGCCGATATCGAGCACCGGCCTGCCTTCGGCTTCCCATTTTTTCTGCATTTCCTTGAGCCGGGCAATCATTTCCAGCGCCGCGTGGCAGCTTTTGGTGGGATGGTCCGGCTCTTCAAATGGCGCGCCCCAGAAGGCCATCACCGCGTCGCCGATGTACTTATCGAGCGTGCCGTTATGCCTAAATACAATCTGGGTCATGTCGGTCAAATATTCGTTGAGCAGAGCGGCCAGTTCCTGCGCGTCCAGCTTTTCGGAAATGCTGGTGAAGCCGCGCACGTCGCTGAACATCACGGTGATATTGGTCCTGCGCGGCTTCACCAGATCGGGGTTTTCGAGCAGGCGGCGAATGACTTCCGGACTCAGATACTGCTGGAACGCGCCGCGCACGCGGCGCTTTTCCTTTTCCTCGACCAGCGCGCGGTACACGGCCACAAATCCCACGTTGGCCACCAGTGTCCCTGAAGGAACGATGAAGTTCAGCCACCATCCATGCAGGAACGCGTACCACACGCCGAAACCAAAGGGAGCCAGCAGCAGCAATCCGAACAACATCGAGCGAGGCTGCGCCAGCGCCAGCCATAATCCCAGCGGCACGCCGAACAGAAAGACCAGCACAATATCCACCATCACCTGATCCCCACCGCGCAGCAGGAAATAGCGGTTCAAAATGTTGTCGATTATGTTGGCGTGAATCTCGACACCCGGATAATTGATTCCGCCGAATGGCGTCGAGCGCAAATCCCCGATCCCTGTCGCAGATGCTCCCACCAGAACAATTTTTCCCTTAAACCTGCCCGGCGGAAATTTATGGCGGACCACGTCGGCGATGGAAACATAGGGATAGGTTGCCACGTCGCCCTGGTAGTTGATCATCATCCGCCCGATCACGTCCGGGTGGACGATGAGCGAGGGGCCAAACTCCAGCGCCGCTACGCCTGGCTCGCTGAAGTCGAGGATCATCTGGTCATCGGGCACTTCCTGAAAGAGGCGCACGGCTTGCACGTCGAGCGAGCCATAAAGGTCCCAGCCGTTAAGATCTGTAGTGCGGCCGTAGGGAAGTACCAGCAGGGAATGCCGCACGATGCCGTCCGGGTCCGCCGCCACATTGAAAAACCCGGTTGCGCCATGCGCCGTGCGCAGCGCGTGGCTCAATATTTCGATATTCGCCTGCGTCCCCTTCGGCATTAGTCCATAGGGATAGTCGAAGCCCTCGATGAGATGGTTGAGATCTCGTTGCCCAGTTTGCGGATTGGCTGGGCGAAGCTGCGGGAGGATGAAATCGGCGAGGATATTGGCGTAGCGGTCCAGGGTTTTGTCATCGACGCCCTTCAAATCAGACTCGGAATAGAGAAAGAAATTTCCCAGAACTACCTTTCCAAAGCGCTCGATGGCGCGGGCAAATTGTTCGTCCCCATCATATTCCTTGGACAGGCGGTCGAGGTCCGCGATCACGCGCGGGTCCATCTTCCCACCCTGCTTTTGCCGTTTATGGACGGTTTCCATCAGCTCGCGAATGGGCGCAGCGGTTTCGTCGGGCTTGTCAAAGGTAATATCAAAGGCCGCGACTTTGGCGCCATCTTCGCGCAAGGCATCGAGCAGTTGAGCGAAATACGTGCGCGAGAACGGCCACCGGCCGAGGATTTCCTGGGAGCTCTGATCGATGTCCACAATGATGATGCGCGGATCGGGATGCTTGTAGCGGTCCGGCCGCAGGCGGAAGCGCAGGTCGAGCGCATCCAATTCCAGCCGGCTGATGAATGAGAATAACGCGTTGGGCCGGTCGCCGATGAAGGTCAATGTATAAATCGTTAGCGCAAATGCGGTAAGCCCAATGCTGATCGCAAAGGGAACGCGCCGCTGCCACCACGACCGGAGCCATTCGCGCGGGAGCTGCAAGGCGCGATGCGATTCACCCCCCGTTGGATTTCCTGGCATGATCCGAGGATTGTATCCGAGGGCGCGGCGGGAAGTTACTCGCGATACAGGAAATTCAGCCGCACTCGGCCTACTTCGATTACATCTCCGTCATTGAGTTTTGTCAGGCCGCTGATACTGATCCCGTTAATTTTCGGCACGCGGTCGCCGCGGCCAAGGTAGTAGCCGTCATCATGCTTGTTGATTTGCGCGGCCACATCCGGCGTGAGCCATCCGCGCAGACGCACCGTGGCTAATTTAGAGCTGCCGATGACGGTCAGCTTGCCGGCAATGCGATATTCCTTTTCATCGGTGCGGCCGCTGATGACGATCAGCGTCGGAACACGCAGGCGATCGGGCGAGAGCTGGGACCGTTCGCCAGCGGCGACGGCTGCATCCAGCAGCATGCGCCGTTGCTGGGTATCCAGGATCATGGTTTCGTTCACGCGCGGAACGGGAGCTTTGCGCCAACTTTCCTGGGGCTGGACGGCATCGTTCAATTGATCCACCAGGATTTCATGCTTGCCGATCAGAATGGAGTCGCCGTCCTTGAGCATGGCGCGTTCAATGCGAATATCGTTGAGGAACGATCCGTTCAGGCTGTTCAAATCCTCGACCACCAGGGATCCGGCCTCCAGATACACCCGGGCGTGATAGTTAGAAACAGCTAAATTATCTATTTGAATATCATTGTCCGGAGCGCGTCCGATGGTTACCGGGCGGGTCCCCAGTGGGACCTCCTTCATCACGGCGTGCTCAAATTTCAGGACCAGTCTGGACATTGCGTTTCCCCTCCGGCCAAAGCCGGCGAAGCCCTATGCGGAGTATCGCTTCCAAATTTTCAGGCGCTCGAACACACTTTCCGATTTCTCGGCCACACGCAATACAATCACGCTGATGTTATCCACGCCGCCGTTTTCATTGGCCAGATCGACCAGGCGGTCGGCGGATTCCTGCGCCGAAGCGCTGGTCAGGAGTACGCTGGCGATTTCGGGATCGGTAACCATTCGCGTGAGCCCGTCCGAGCAAAGCAGCAGGAAATCTCCCACCAGCAGAGCTTGCTCGTCGGTGTCCACCTCCACGGTGCCGTTTGTTCCCACGGCGCGCGTAAGGACGCTTTGCATTTCGCTGGCGTCGGCTTCCTGCGGGGTGAGAATGCCGACGCGCACTTTTTCAGCCACCAGGGAATGATCGGCCGTAAGCTGATCCATGGAGCCGGCGCGAAGCAGATAGGCGCGGCTGTCTCCCACGTGAGCTAAGGAAAGCCTCTGCGAGTCGATCCACGCTGCCACGACGGTTGTTCCCATGCCCTTCTGCGCGGCATTGGAAGCAGCGGTTTCAAAAACCTTGCGATTGGCCAGATGGATGGCGCTGGCTAAACGATTGGTGCGCTCGCAAACATCCGGGCTGGACTCGCCGAAGATGGGTGTGGCACGGCTGTTCTCGGCCTGCCTGCAGTGCGTCAAGACCGTTTGCACGGCAAGCTGGCTGGCCACTTCGCCATGCGCTTCTCCGCCCATGCCGTCGGACAGCACGTACAATTGCAGCGAGGGATCGATCGAGTAGCAGTCTTCGTTGTTTTTTCGGACGCGCCCAAGGTCGGTGCGCGCGCCGGCTTCGATGTGCAAAAAGGGCCTCATTCGGCTGGCGGTGCGGTCCTGCACGTCTGAAAGCGTGGACCGATTGCAGCACTAACTTAGAGCACTTCCAGAATTGTTCCCAACTCGGCGCGATTGCCTACTAAATCCCAGACTAGCAAAGGGATTTCCAGTCCGCAATAGCGTGTGACGTAAGTAGTTACATCCTTTCACGACAACTCGTGTGTTAACTTTTTATCTACCTAGTATCGATTACGATATAATTCTCTCAGCGGAGAGCGCCCGCAAGTTGCACGCTGCTGCTCCCCGCACCCTCTCACATGTTGCAGCGCGCGGAAATTCTGTATTTTGAGCACTCCCAGGCCGCCTCCCTGGCCCGTTCCTTGAGCCGCAAGTATGCGGTTCGAGCGCTGCCGGCCCCTACGCGTGGGCACAAGGCTTCAGCGCCAAGCCTGGGCGATGACCCCGTGGTCTGTATTGCCGATTTGGGAACTGACGATTTGGCCGTCTTTCAGCGACTGGTGCGTCGGGCCCCGCGGGTCCGCGTAATTGGCATTTCCCGTAATGGATCGGGCGAGATTGCGCCCGGCTGCTTTGCAACTCTTCCGCGCAAGGCCAAACCGACGCTGGTTCGCAAGACGGTGGACGCCGCCATCGCCAATATCGATTTGGTGCAGAGGGAACGAATAGCGCGGGCCGATCTGGCGCGCGCGGAGCGCGAGATGGAGGAGCTGAACCGCATTGGCATAGCCCTCTCGCAAACTCACGAAGTTGCCGCGCTACTCAATATGATCCTGTCCAAGGCCCGTGAGATTACCGGCGCGGACGCTGGCTCGCTTTACCTTGTCGAAGAAGGCAGCCAAGACGCGCTTTCCGCAGGTCCAGGCGACAGCCGGCTGCGCTTCAAACTGACCCAGAATGACAGCGTACAATTTCCCTTTGCTGAGTTCGAGCTTCCTCTGCAGGAGAACTCCCTGGCCGGGTACACGGCGCTGCATGGCGAAGTGATCAACCTGGCCGACGCGCGGAAGATCCCTGGCAATCGCCCCTATCGATTCAACCCGCGTTACGACCAGGAAACCGGATACCGCACGCGATCCATGCTGACGCTCCCCATGAAGAATGGGCGCGGCGAAGTCATCGGCGTGTTGCAGCTCATCAACTGCAAACAGCATCCGGAAGCCCGCCTAACCAGCGAGCAAATCGTTGCCAGCGAAGTGCGGCCGTTTTCCGAGCGCGCGGTTCGCCTGGCGCTCTCGCTTGCCTCGCAGGCCGGCGTGGCCTATGAAAATAGCCGTCTATATCAGGACATCGAAAAACTTTTTGAAGGCTTTGTGCAAGCTTCGGTCAAGGCCATTGAGCAACGTGACCCGACGACCTCCGGACATTCGCTGCGTGTTTCTGACATGACCGTCGGGCTAGCGGAAATTGTGGATCGCGTGGAAACAGGGGCCTATGCCTCGATTCGTTTTTCCCCCGAGCAGATGAAGGAAATCCGCTACGCCGCACTGCTGCACGATTTCGGAAAAGTCGGCGTGCGCGAAGAAGTGCTCGTGAAGGCCAAGAAACTCTACCCGGTGCAAATCGATCTCATCGCTCACCGCTTCGATTATCTCTATATGGAAATGGAAGCGCGCATGGAGCGCGAGAAATTTCGCATCCTCCTGGAAATGGACCGCCCCGAGGCCCTGGCCCGCATCGCCGCGCTGGAAGAGGAGTATCTGCTCCGCAGGGCTCAGATGGAAAGCGGCTTCCAAGTCATCCTTCAATCCAATGAGCCCACCGTGCTGCCGGAAGGAAAGTTTGAGCGGCTCGCGGAAATCGCGCGAGAGACCTATCGCGATCCGCGCGGAATCGAGAAACCCATCCTCACGGCGGAAGAGGTTCGTTATCTTTCCATTCCCAAGGGAAGCCTCAGCTCGGACGAGCGCGCGCAGATTGAATCGCATGTGATTCACAGTTTCAATTTCCTCCTTCAAATTCCCTGGACTAAACAAATCCGCGAGATTCCGCGAATCGTGCGCGCGCACCACGAGAAATTGAATGGCACCGGGTATCCCTACAAATTGCGCAGCGATGAAATCCCGGTGCAGGCCAAGATCATGACTATTTGCGATATTTTCGACGCCCTTTCGGCCTCGGACAGGCCTTATAAAAAAGCAGTGGCATCCGACCGCGCCCTGGGCATCCTGGAAATGTCGGTCAAGGATCAGGAACTCGATCCGGAGTTGTACCGCTTATTCCTCGAAGCAGGAATTTTCCGCCTGGCGGATAAGAATTAGCTTTTCTTCTGTTCAATCCAAACTTGCAATTGTCCAGCGGATTTTGTGGCGCCGGCGTCCCGCCGGCGGTTTTCGCAATTGCGCCGCAAGAAAAGCCACCGGCGGGACGCCGGCGCCACAAAATGCACGGCGACCCGATCTTGCTTCTCCTCCTGCCGATTTCATTCTCTTACCCCAACCGCGTTAGAATCGATGTCATGGTTCATCGGTTGGCTTATCACAAATTTCAGCACTGTTACCTGGCGACATTGGTGCTGATGGGCGCCTGCGCCGTGGTTGGCAACGCGCAACAGCCGCCGAAAAAGCGGCCTGGCCCCATCCCCCGGATGATCATCTTGCCAGCCAAAGTAATTGCCGGCACCCAGGCCACGCTCGCAGTTCTCGATTCCCAGGGCCGCCTTTTGCCCGATATTACGGTGGAGCTTTCCGGAGGCCAGAAAGTGACGACGGACGTCACAGGGCGGGCCGTATTCAACGCTCCCGGACAACCCGGAGCGCTGGTTGCAAAAATTTCTGGCCGGGGAATCAATGCATTCGCGCCAGTGGCTGCTGCCAATGGGTCTGGCCCGCATCTGGAGCCGGGAAGCAGTCCAGGGGAATTGAAAATAATTTCCTATCCGCACGTTTTGGCAATCCACGACCGGTTTACTTTGGAAGGCGCTGGATTCCGAAGCGCCGCGGATTCCAACCGTGTCTTACTGAATGGCGATCCCTGCCTGGTGGTGGCCGCATCGCCGGTATCGCTCGTGGTTCTTCCTGGACCGCGCGTCCCTGTGGGAGATGCAACGCTGAGAGTTTCCGTTGATGGGACTGACGGGGGTTCCTTTCCGGTCTCGGCCGTGCTGTTGGAATTCAGCGGCCCGGCGGAAACGCCCGACGCCGGTTCCACCGGGAGCCTCATTTTGCGCGCCCACGGGACGACGGAGCCGCTCATGGTGGAAGTTCGCAATGGTTCGCCGGGAGTGATTCAGCTTTTGGGCGGGAATCTGCAGCGCGTCAAGACGACCGGAGGCGATCAGAATACTGCGCCTCTTGAGGTAAAATTCCTGAGCAGCGGAAATTACTTCCTGACGGCGAGAGTTGTTTCGGCGGATCGGCGCTGAACGCAGGAGCGTTTGTTATTTGCATGCGGCGGGCTTTTTGGAGCACAGGCTTCAGCCTGTGGATTTTGATTCTTGTTCTGCAAAGTAAACCCACAGGCTGAAGCCTGTGCTACTTTGAAAGCGACTTCATGACAGCTACCGGAATAATGATTGCCATCGCGTGCTTTGCGGCTGGTTTTGCCGTCGCTTGGGCGTGGGCGAATTCCTCGGGGGGAGCCGCTCGGCTGGAACTGGAAAAACGCGCGGCTGGATTGGATAGCACGGCCACGGAGCTTAAAAAGCAGAACGATTCATTGCAGCAGGATTTGCGAGTGTCGCAAAAGAGAATCGAAGACGAACAGAGGCTGCGCGCCACGGCGGAAAAGGATGCCGAGTCGCAGCGCGCCAACCTTGCCGAGCAGCGGCGCTTGCTGGATGACGCGCAAGTAAGACTCCGCGAAGCTTTCCAGTCGCTGGCGGGAGAGGTTCTGAAATCCAGCAACAATCAATTCATGGAGCTGGCCAAGTCCAAATTCGATTCACTGCAGAAGGAAGCCGAGGGCGACTTAGAGCAGCGCAAGATTGCCATTCAGTCCATGGTCGACCCGCTGCAAACGGCCGTGAAAAACCTCCATCTGGAAGTTTCTCGCGTGGAGTCCGCAAGGCAGGAGGCCTACGGCAGCCTGCGCAGTGAAGTGCAACTCCTCAACGCTACCAGCAAGGAATTGCGTGAGGAAACGGGAGGGCTGGTCAGTTCCCTGAAGCAGCCTCAGGTTAAGGGCAAGTGGGGCGAGCTGACATTGAGGCGCGCCGTGGAACTTGCGGGCATGTCTCCGCATTGCGATTTCGAGGAGCAGCAATCCGTCGACACGGAAGAAGGGCGCTTGCGCCCCGACCTGATCGTGCATCTGCCCGGCGGCACGCAAATTGTAGTGGATGCAAAAGTGCCGCTGCATGCCGCTCTCAAAGTAGTGAGCGCGAACTCCGATGTGGAATATCGCGAAGCCCTGATTCAGCACGCCGCCCTGATTCGCAATCACATCAACGGGCTATCGAGTAAGGAATACTGGAAACAATTCGAGCCAACGCCTGAATTCGTGGTTCTCTTCGTTCCCGGAGAATCTTTTTTCAGCGCCGCGCTCGAACAGGACCGCACGCTCATTGAGGACGCCATCGAAAAGCGCGTTGTCCTGGCCAGCCCTACAACGCTCATCGCGCTACTGCGAGCGATCGCCTATGGGTGGAAACAGCAACTCGTGGCCGAGAATGCCGAGCGCATCAAGGATTTAGGAAAGGAATTGTACGACCGTGTGGTGAAGTTCGCCGAGCATCTTTCCGATATCGCCAAAGGCCTGGAACGCGCCAGCAAAGCATACAACAATGCGGTTGCTTCTTTTGACAGCCGCCTGATTCCCTCCGCGCGCAAGTTCAGGGAAATGGGAGTGGGCAGTGAAGATGTCCCGCAAATCGAACCCATCGAGACGTTTCCTCGTCCTTTGCTTTCCACTCCCGATCCTGAGGAACAATAAGGCAATCCTTGGAATCTGCGCTGGCAAAAACGGAAGAGAAAAGCTTCAACACAGAGAACACAGAGAAAAGAGGAGAAAACCGGAGAGGTTAAATCTCATTGCCATCCGGGGATTTCAGTGCAAACCAATCGCCACGCCTTCTCCGCCTTTCTCCTCTTTTCTCTGTGTCCTCTGTGTTAAAGCTTCTGGAGTGCAGCTTACTTGAGCAGCTGAGTGATGAGGCGCCACAAGAGTTCGCGGTCGCGCGGCTTCATGTGCACGAATTCCACGCCGGCTCCTGTAGCCGTGATATTGCGGACAACCGCGGTCATTTGAATTTTGCGAAGCCCTGTGCGAATTTCCAATTGCAAGGAATCGCCGACCGCCAGCCGCTGGTCGGTTTCCACGAACGCACCGCCAAGGGCAATGACGCGAACTCGCCCGGCGCCGTTGCGTGTTCCCGAGATGACCGCCTGCAACGGCGGCTGCACGCGCGCGCGAAGGTAGCGGCGAGGGCGCGTGTGGGATACGCTGGATTTCACGCGAGCGCTTTCCGAAATGCGCGCGCGCGCGGAAGAGGGCCGGTTTTCAAGCAATCCAAGGGCTTCCTCGGCGGCCGAACGCAGAGCAGCCGGTTCGTCGTGCGCAAGGCCGTTACGCAGCCGCACGATTCGCAATAGCACCGGAGCCGCCTCAGGAACGCGCATTCTGCCAAGTGCTTCGATCGCCTTGATGCGGAAAAAAATGTCCCTCAGCGAAATGTGCTCACCGTCGGCAATCTGCAGCAACGTGGGAATTGCAGAGGTCTCATGCGAAATGCCAAGATGGTCGATCATGCAGGGCACAACCATCGCGTGCGCCTCTGCAAGAGTGGCGTGGAAGGCTTGAGCCGTCGCTGCCACTACCGGCGGATTGGTCCACTTCATGAGTTCTGTCGCGGCCAGGTCCTGCAAACTCCATTCCCAGCTTGCCAGCGCTTTGGGCAACGCGCTGGCCAGGCGTTTGGGGTCCGCGGAAGCAAGCAGATGAATCGCTGTTGCCACACGCTGTCGCCGCGCTTCGTACAACCGAGTTTCCAGGGCGCCCAGCACCGGCTCGCCCGTCCCGTGAATCAAACGCACCATCGCGGGAAGGGAATCCAGCCCGTTGGATGCGGTCAGCAGCAATCCCAGTCTGTCGATCAGCCGGTCCGGGCATCTTTTTAGCAAGCGAGGAATGACCGGGTTGAGAGGCTGGCTGGAGAGCGCTTCGTCCACCAGGTATAGCCACTGCTCGTCGCCCAGGATGCGTCCAACGAGTGTTGCCACATGCGCGTGCTCATCGTCATGGGGCGCGGCTTCCAGCGGTTCCAGGATTCGCTCAAATTCGGCATAGTCGTGCTTCTGGAGTGAAATGCGCCCCATGTGCTCAACCACTGCGGAGAGCAATCCTGCGATTCCAGGCGAATTTTCCAGCAGCAGGGCGTGCACAACTCCCCGCCCAAAATCGGCCATCGAGGCATGAGGCCACAGCCGTTCCATCTGAGGAGCGAGTTCCGCGAGGCCCGCGGCCACGGCCCGCCGGGGTTTGCTTTCCTCCGATTCCAGGCACCTGGCATATGCCATCAGGATGGAGCGGCCCTCTCGCCCAGCCATATCGGATTTCTTTTTTTCTGCCGCCTCCGCTAGAGGTTCCAGAAATCGGGCCACCACGGACGCGGGAACGCACCAGGCGTTCTGGCTTCGCAAGGCGATCGCTTTCACTCGCGCGGGCAGGGAGTTCCAGAATTTTTCGCGCAGGATCGACACGCGCAATTCATCGTGTTGAGAACCGCCAAATCGCGTGGTTCCAGTGTTGTCCGTCTGGCCGCGTTCTTCGTCCAGACGGATCAGCAGGGGCACCAGCGATGGAGGTGTGATCCGGCCCGCGTTGAACTCCTGCTTCACGAATGCCAGCATCAGCTCGTCGGTAAGCCTCTCCAGATACGGTGCCAGGGCTTCGCCTTCGCGCGGCCTGACGTTGGAGACGCCGTAAACAATCAGGGAGATGCAAGCTTGATCGCTTCCCGACACAACGGAGTGAAAACGCCTCGCAATCTCTTCCGTCGAGGGTTTCATTTCGGGATCGTTGGGCGGCGCGAGTCTTGCCAGCACGCGCAAGGTGGCCACGATCTGCTCGAAGCCGGCCTCCGGCATGGCGCGCATAGCGCGAGAGTGGGAGGAATGCTGCGCTGAATTTTCATACGCCAGCACTGCGGACATCAAACTTGCCAGCAGCAGAGAATCGCGCCGCTCCGTGGGGATGTTGATGCGAATTCCGACTACGCCGCGAAGCTTGATCCAGTTGTCCCACAATTTTCGCGATGCCGTATCGCCGGGCGACCCGCTGCGCGGAACCAGGCTGATTTCATGCGCCAATAGATCCAGTTCTCCAACGTTGATGGGCTGCGTGAACAACAGCGAGCAAATGCCGCTGCGCGTAAGGTCTTCAGCCAGGGCGCGCAATTCGCCGCGCGGATCGTGCAGAATTTCCGATCCGCTTCCTTCAATGCCCGGCAGCAGCATTCCATTGGGTTCCACAGCAATGACCAGTGGAGTGCGCGCGGCCAGCGCGATCCGCAACTGCTGCTCCGTGGACGCCAGAATCTCCATCAGCCGCGGGTGGTTGCGTTGATAGAGCCGCGCCGCGCCCAATAGCACTTTGAATTGCCGCAGGAAAAAAATAACCGCATTTTCGGTATTCGAAAATGCAGGCCGAACTGGAACAACTTCGGCAAGCGCCGGCTCCGCCTTGCGTGAGGCCAGCGGCACGGCGTTTACAACCGGCACATCCTCCATCGGTTGCAGTTTCGAATTGTCGAGAACTTTCATTCGGAAGATGGTTCCTAAACGATTTAACGCAAGGTTCCTGGACTACACTAAAGACAGCGTATTCCGGATCTTAAAGGCGGTAGATCTTTTCAAGCTGGGTTCGAAAGGGCACACGCGCCTTCTTATACGAGAGCACGCCGTCTGCCGTCAGGATGCGCCCGCAGGCCATTGAAATACAGGGAATTACTGAGTGGTAGGAGCCAATGCATCAACCCGCCGGAAAATGATGGATAGAATCGTTACAAGCGCGGGAGCACCATCTATAGCAAATATTTACTCAACTTAAGTGACTTCGCACACGTCCACCCATGGCGGGAAGCCTCTTTGATTTCTTTGATTAATTGTTAGAAGGGCTTTGTTGTTCGGGGAGCGTTTCCGTGAGTTGGATGGTTTGCCCGGACTCCACTGTCACATTCCTGTGAGAGGTCGCGAATCCGCGGCGGATCAATTGGACTTCGTGGTCGCCCGTTTGCAATTCCAATCGTGCCGGAGTGCGCAGGCCTGTCTCCGCTCCGTCCACGATAATTCTTGCCGCCGGTGGAGTGGAGCGCACCCAGATCCAGCCCGCGGAAGCGGCCGCCAGAGCAGGAGCTGCTGCGGGAGTGGACGCGGGCGCGGGAGTCGCTTTCACGTCTCCGGCAAGATCGATATCGTCGACGACTCGGACGCCCGCCGGAACCGTGCGCAGGTGCCCCATCAACTCGCGATGTTCGGCGATGGTCATGGAACCCGAGAGCGTCAGGGCGTTCGCGGTAGCTTGAATGTTTACTTTACCATTAAGTGGCTGTCCATTTAATTCATCTCGTAACTTCAATTCGAGCAGGCGCGCCGGTGAAGGTCCAGCGGCGGGAGCCGGTTTTTGCGGCGCGCTGGATTTATCGGAGTTGACGGCTGCAGCAGGGGCCAGTTCGGGAGCTTTCACGGAAGCCGCGGGCAAAGCCATGGGCTGCGTCGCGGACGAAGGCGCGGAAGGCACCAGTGGCGCGGTGTTGGTTGCCGGCGCAGAAGGCTGAGGCGCGTCGCTCGAGGCTGCTTCCGGCCTTGCTTCGGAGTCCTCGGGTGTCGAAGCCTGCGGCGCGGGGTCGACATTCGCTTTATTCCGCGGCATCTTGATCTGTTCATGTGTGCGCTGCCATAAGTCCAGCGCCGGTGGATAAACGCGATATCCCGCGTAACCAATGATTCCAAGCAGGACCAGCGAAAGCAGCAGGGCGCCGCCCTTTTTCGGGGCTTCCGCTTCCATCACAACGGGAGAGAACAAAGTTGCTGGTTCCGCAGTCTCGTTGCTTCTCGGAATCAATGGCGTAGCGGCGATTCGAGCAGGCTGAGGTCCGGGGCGATTCCCTCCCGCCGCCGATGGCGAGGCGGCTGGCGCCATTCGCACCGTTGCGTCGGGACTCATCAATTCGTGGTAATTTTTCAAAGCTGTCATCAATTCGTGGCAGCTTTGGTATCGTTCCGTGGGCTCTTTCGCCAGTGCCTTCGAGATCACCGCGGAAAGGCCCGGGTGAATGGAGGAATCCAGGGAGCGCGGCGGGATTGGCTCTTCATTAATAATTTTGTAGATAACGGTAGTGATGTTCTGCCCGGGAAAGGGTTT
>Ga0182024_10011410_pt1 | contig 17855 bp, 8 predicted proteins | sample P32metaG_FD_120480 | JGI IMG/M metagenome (GOLD analysis project Ga0182024, IMG submission 120480) | Permafrost microbial communities from Stordalen Mire, Sweden - P3-2 metaG (Illumina Assembly) | ecosystem: Environmental > Terrestrial > Soil > Wetlands > Permafrost | place: Sweden: Stordalen... | reverse complement strand
GGACCCGGATGTAATCCTGGTCGGCGAAATGCGCGACAGCGAGACCATGGCAGCGGCATTGACCGCGGCGGAGACCGGGCACCTGGTACTCACCTCGTTGCACACCAACGATGCCGCCCAGACAGTTTCGCGGATTTTGGACACGTTTCCATCCGGCTATCAGTCTCAGATACGTCAGCAATTATCCCTGGCGCTGCTGGCGGTGATCTCGCAGCAACTCCTTCCCGCCGCAAATGGAATTGGGCGCTACCCCGCCGTCGAAATTCTGGTGGCAACCAGCGGAATGCGCAACCTGATTCGCCGCGGTGATGACCACCAGCTCCGGGCTAACATCGAGACGGGACGTTCAGATGGCATGTTGACCATGGAACAGTCCCTGGCCGAACTTGTTCGCGTCGGGCGAGTATCCCTCGAAACTGCATCCGCCCACTGTAACCACCCGGAGGATTTGCGCCGGCACCTGCACAGCTGAAACTGCGCATAAGGCGCCGACTGGATAAACTTGTACCATCGAAGTCTGAAGCGACGATTGAGGCCCCCTTTTGATTCTCTTGACTGCTTATTCCCCACGAAAGCTTCTCCTTCTGCTTGCGTTCCTTGCTTTGGCACTGGCCCCGGCGCTCGCACAGGCGCCAGCGGCAGTGGCCGTCGATCCGGCCTTGTTGGCCAAAGCCACCGCCGGCGATGCAGCCTCTCAGGTCCTGGTGGGTGAGGCATACGCGGCCGGCAACGGAGGCCCACGCGATTCCCGGCAATTGACAGAGGATTACAAGCAGGCCTTTGCCTGGTATCGCAAAGCCGCTGACCAGGGAAACACCGTGGCCCAAATTCATTTGGCAGATCTCTATCGCGATGGCCGCGGCGTGGCGCGCGACATGGCGCAGGCAGTCGACTGGTACCGCAAGGCAGCGGATCACGGGGATGCCGGCGCGCAAGGCACTCTTGGGATTCTTTACTCCGTAGGGATGGGTGTCACTCGCGACGACGTGGAAGCGTACTACTGGCTGTGCCTGGCTGCGGATGTAAAAGGACTGAACCAAGCCAAGTGGATCACGAACCGTCAGAGTGTAGGCGAACACATCACCACCGACCAGCAGGCCGCAGTCGAAGACCGCGTCGCCGCCTGGAAAGCCGCTCACCCGCGGCCTGGCGCTGCCCAATAGCTGGGCAAAATCGCCAGTGCTCGGTCTCTTGCCCTTGGTTGCCGGCCTTTCGTCACCGCGGCAGCTTTGCAAAAAACATCAATTTGCGACCGCCGCTTTGGGCAAGCCACAGAGTATTCGGGCAAGATCGGCATGGTTGCGCGCTCAGGAGTCCAAGACCAGTGCGCCGACGTCATCCGTGACGTCGGCTCTTAGCGGGAGAGTTTCTTCCGGCTGGCCGGTCGCTCGCACGGAATTCAAGTCTTATCTCTCCGGGACGAAATGGAGTTGCCAACCGTGCACGCACCAGCGCGTCGAGGACTCAACGCGCATAAAAAGGACAGGCAATGAACTCTCTCAAGAGCCTACGTGCTAATGAATGCTGCAGGCACCATTGTTCCTCTCAAGACGGTGATGTCGTCTTCTTGGCCAAAGGACCGGGCAGCTTCAGCAATTGTTTGAGCGGATTCTCCGCTAATGGCGCGGGTTCGCTCAAAGCCGAAGAGTTCGCCGGCGTGATTGCGAGCCTCAACCACGCCGTCGGAGAGCAGCGTTAGTGTGTCGCCGGGAACAAGCTGAAGGACGGAACCGATGTATTCATTATGGGGCATCAGCCCGAGCGGCAGGCCGGAGGAACACGGGATCTCATCGCCGTTGCAATATGGTGCCAGGTGGCCAGCGTTGGCGAATACGCCTCGTCCCTCTGGCGTGAGATGCAGCACGAGACACGTTGCAATACTTTCCCCGGAGGAGGCCGTCAATTGCAGGTTCAGCCGCCCGAGAATCTTCACGGGGGAGAATTCTTCCTGCGCGAGTGCCCGAAATGCTCCAACGATAAGCGTCCCATGCATCGCTGCTTTCAACCCCTTGCCGCTCACGTCGCCAACCATAATCAAGAGGGCACCGTCTGTCTGCGGCAGCACCTGGTAGAAATCGCCGCCTACCTCACTGGCTGCGTAATAAGCTGCTTCAAAGCAGAAATTCGGCGCGGTTGGAAGGCGGGTGGGGACGAGCAGAGCTTGCACCTGGCGGGCAGATTCCATTTCCGTTGACAAGCGCTGTTCCTCTTCAGCGGAACGAGCGAAGCGCAGCACAAGCACAGCGGCGATAGCGAGGCAGGACAGAAGTGTGAGCACGTTGGCCCACGTGATATCTTCGGCCGTTGTGTGGTACAGCAACAGACCGCTCTGCGATCTGAGCGCTCCCATATAGAAAAGGCCGCCACGCACTGCATCGATGGCGCGTATCACGCTGACGAGCAGAAATGGCACCAGAAACATTTGCGCGTCGCGATTGCCCTGCCGTGCCAGACGTACCAAGCGAAAAAAGACGAGAATGCCGAGAAGTAGATACTGCGCGGCCCTGACGACATACGAATCTGCGATGGGCATTAGACCCACGGTTGCCAGGCAGGCTGCCAAGGGAGATAGGAGCGCCAGGACAATGCCTACCACGAAAAGCCGGTCGGGTTTCGTGTGCACGAAGCCCCAGATAAAGAGAAGCCAGCAGACAAGCTGGCCGGCCTGCAGGCACACCCAGATGAGCGCCGCTGGCGACACAAGTAACTGATGGAACTGCCGATAAGCTACGAAGCCATCGATCAGTGTGACTCCAAATAGCCAGATGGCGGCCCAAACGTACTCGGTGTCTCGTGGGCGCAAAAGATAGAGCCCGAGACTGAAAAGGCCAATCACGGCGGCTACCACGTCCACAACCCAGGTTGAGCCCATCGCGACGATCGATCGAAGGACTGCATAAGAGCGCGACCGCTGGATTGCCTGCACCGTGCCCACCTGGGGCAGTTCGACGGTGCCGGCAGAAGGCGCAGCCAACGGCGATTCCCAGGCACGGAGCGCTAATACGACCGTTTTCCCGTTGAACGCGGGGGGCAGAGGAACAACATCATTTGCCTGCACATGGCTTCGCCAACGTGGGGTGGGACGCATCTGACCCAAGGTGGAGAGCAGTTGTCCATCGACGTAGACGTCTTCGGAGTTGGCGACACGATCCAGGCCGAGCGCCAGCGGTTCGGTTGTGGCGGGCAGCTTCAGCTTGATTCGGTACCACGAATAACCGGCATAATTCCGGTATCCCTGCTCGCTGCGGGAAAGGTCGACGCGGAGAACGGGCCACTGCGAATCGTCGAAGTTGGGCGATGCCCATTGCGGATCATCGCCTGTGTGGAACCGCCAGGGAGCCTGGATGATGGCGGTCCCAATCGTCCGGTGGCTCAAGTCCGCAACCTGCGCATTCGCCGCGTGGCCAGGGCTTAAAACCAAAAGCATCGCGAAGAGACAAGAGAGTCCACGCATGCACCACCAGCTCTCACCAGCGCTAGCCACAAGACCGTGAAGTCGAATCAGTTCTGAAACTCGGTCTGCGACGATTCACTTCAAGGGGCTTTTTGCGGCCGTAAATGAGTTCCCTCACGCTTGGCGTCCGGACTGGAGGAGCCCCGATTGCAAAGGAAAGGGCCTTGAGCGCAAGTTTCGCAGACCTGCCGCGACAATTGCGAGCAGCCGAGAATGCTCCCTACTTCCTATCCCCTAGTCCCTGTATTTTTCCTGTTGACATTCTGCCTATAGAAGCGTCACTGTATGTGTAGAACGGCTACAGGAGAACGCGATGGGCGACAAATCGGACGTGCTGCAGGGCACGCTGGACCTGATGGTGCTGAAAACTCTTGAATCCATGGGCCCGCTGCACGGCTACGGCATTGCACGGCGCATCGAGCAGGTGAGCGGCAACGCCCTCACCCTGAACCAGGGAACCATCTACCCCGCGCTGCTGCGCCTGGAGCAGCGCGGCTGGATCAAGTCCGCGTGGGGCACCTCGGAGTCCAATCGCCGCGCCAAGTTTTATTCCCTCAGTCCGCGCGGACGCCGGCAGATCGAAGAAGAAACCGAGAACTGGGAGCGCATTGCCGCAACCATGTCGCGCTTTCTCGCCTCATCCAACTAGGAGCCTGCCATGGAACTGTTTCGCATTTTACTAAGCCGTAGTATGGCAATGTTCAGCAAACAAGAGCGCGACAAAGACCTCGACGAAGAGTTGCTCTCGCACATCGATCTTGCAGTCGAAGAGAATCTCAAACGCGGCATGTCCGCGGAAGTGGCGCGCAGGGCAGCGCTCAAGGAGTTTGGCGGTATGACACAAACGAAGGAATCCTATCGAATAGTGCGTGGGTTGCCCATTCTCGAAACCCTCGCTCATGACCTGCGCTTCGGACTTCGTCAACTGGTAAAATCCCCGGCGTTTGCTTTGACAGCCATACTCACTCTCGCACTGGGGATTGGCGCAACCACCGCTATTTTCTCCGTTGTGAAAGCGGTCCTTCTGGCGCCGCTCCCTTACAAGGAACCTGGCCGAATCGTAGCAGTGTGGACCGCGAACCCTGTCCGGGGCGGCCAACCGCTTTCAACCAGCCCCGGGGATTTCGCAATCTGGAAACAACGGAGTGGCGTTTTCGAAGATCTGGCACCGTCCTACGATAATGAACAGACGCTGACCGGGCAGGGAGCCCCGCAGTTGCTGATTGGCTACGCGGTGTCGGCGAATTATCTTCGCATTCTCGGAGTTGAACCCCAGCTTGGGCGGCTCTATACCGATCAGGAAGACTCGGCCGGCGGCCCCAAAGTAGCGCTCCTCAGCGATCACCTTTGGCGCACGACATTTCATTCCGACGCCAACATCGTGAACAAAGCGATCACGCTCGATGGAATCGCATACACAGTGTTGGGAGTGATGCCGCGCGGCTTCGATTATCCGACCACCGTTGAAATCTGGACTCCGTCCGCATTAGCGCCGTCGGCCTATAACGACTTCAACAACCCATACGTGCGCATTCTCGGACGGCTCCGGCCTGGGATCACTCTGGAGCAGGCACAGAAGACGTTGAACGACATAGAGACGCAAGTCGCCGCCACTCATCCGCAAACAGACAGCGGCAATCGAGTGGTGCTTGTTCCGCTCCGTGCGCAACTTGACGGAGACATTCGCAAGCCGTTGCTGATCCTCATGGGCGCTGTTGGTCTTGTGCTACTGATCGCATGCGCGAATACTGCCGGATTAGCATTGGCCCGCAATGCCGAACGGCAAAAAGAGATTGCAGTGCGGCTGGCTTTGGGAGCCACGCGGCCGCGGTTACTGCGCCAGTTTGTAACCGAGAGCCTGCTGTTGGCGACGATTGGCGGAGCAGGTGGAACCCTGCTGGCGGTGGCTGGGACCCGTTTCCTTCTCAGCCTCTTCCCCAGCGACGTGGCGAATCTGAATATTCCTAAAGTGACGCAGATTCCCATCGACCTGGGGGTCTTTCTGTTCGCCCTCTCCATCACGTTGTTTACGGCATTTCTGTTCGGAATCGCCCCTGTGTTGAAAGCCATGCAGACTGAGGCCGGCGCGGCAATGAAAGATTCAGCGCGCGGCACTACGACAACCCGCCGGTCAAACCGCTCGCGTAGCGCGGTGGTGGTAAGCGAAGTAGCTCTGTCGCTGATGCTATTGACCGGCGCAGGCTTGGTGGTGGCGAGTTTTCAGAAGGTCATCAATGCAGACCTGGGATTTCAACCGGATCACCTTCTTTCTCTGCAGGTTTTCCTTCCGCCGGACCGTTACCCGGAAGCAAACTCAACGAAGAGGCGTCAATTTGTCGAGGAGGTTGAAAAGCGATTGAGCGCGCTGCCCGCCGTAAAGTTCGTGGGTACGACCAACTTCCTGCCTCTGAGCGGTTTCTGGGGAACAACCAGCTTCCTGCTTCGTGGGCAAGCCCCGCCGAAGGAGGGTCAGGCTCCGGAAGCCGATAATCGCATTGTTACTCCAGGCTATCTACCCGCTATGCGGCTCCCCTTGCTTCGCGGGCGCAACTTTACCGATGCGGACCGCGCTGGTGGACTGCAGGTGGCAATGATCAACCAGACCATGGCAAAGCAGTTTTTCGCAAGCAAGGACCCGGTGGGCGAAGAGCTGAACCTGGGGTCATCGGACAAACCGGATTGGTGGCAGATTGTCGGCGTAACAGGCGACGTGAAGGCTTTTGGCCAGGATCAGCCCACGCACGCGGATATCTACCGTCCTTTCGATCAGCTGCCATTCCCGCTCGTGGCCTTCACGCTGCGCACGGAGACCGATCCTGCCTCGATGGTGAAATCCGCCGAACAGGCAATGTGGAGCGTCGATCCAAATCTTGCTGTGCTCAAGGCAATTCCGATGGACGTGCTGGCCCGCCAGACCCTGGCCGTTCGCCGCGCCAGTTCGGCGCTGATCTCCGCATTCGCTGTGCTGGCATTGGTACTTGCGTGCATCGGGATCTACGGAGTGATGGCGTACGCGGTTGCGCAACGCAGGCAGGAGATTGGAGTGCGGATGGCGCTTGGAGCGCGCCGCGGCCATGTGCTGCGCATGATGATGGGCCTCGGGGTCCGGCTCACTCTATTGGGTGTCGTCATCGGGTTGGCTGGAGCATTTGCATTGACTCGATTGATGGCAAGCCTGCTGTTTGAAGTGAGCGCGATCAATCCGCTGATCTTCTCAATCGCGGCGTTGGTGTTGGTTGCAGTCGCGATGGCCGCGTCCTACCTGCCGGCACGTAGAGCTGCTTCCACGGACCCCATGCGCGCCCTCAGGACAGAATAGGAGATGGAACCGATGCGGACTCTTATCAACCGATGCGCGGCGCTGTTTGGCAAACGGAAGCTCGACGAAGACCTCGACGAGGAACTGCGTAGCCATATTGATCTGGCAATCGAGGAAAACGTGAAGCGCGGCATGTCGGCGCAAGAGGCGCACACGCTGGCGCTGCGGGAGTTCGGCGGGATGACTCAGACGAAGGAGCAATATCGAATGCAACGCGGATTGCCTATTCTTGAATTATTGGCGCAGGACATTCGCTACGCGCTGCGCCAGTTGCGCAAAAGCCCCGGCTTTACCTTCATCGCTCTGCTTACACTGGCGCTTGGAATCGGCGCCACGACAGCGCTGTTCAGCGTAGTGAATGCCGTGATGCTGAAGCCGCTGCCCTTCCCCACCGCCGCTCGCCTGGTCCGGGTTGAATCGGTCATTGCCACCAACGGCCATGGCGGCGTTGCCTCCTATCCGGATTTCCTGGATTGGCGCGAGCGGAATCATGTTACCGATGGAATGGCAGCCTTCGACACGGAAGACTTTACCTTGATCGATCAACGCGAGCCCGAGCATTTGCAGGGAGCCGTGGTTTCAGCGCAGCTGTTTTCTCTGCTCGGTGTGACACCTGCGCTTGGGCGCATTTTCCTGGATCAAGAGGACAGGCCGGGCGCAACCAATGGCACCGACGCGCTCATCCTGAGCTATGGATTGTGGCAGCGCGAGTTCAGTTCCGACGCCTCGGTGCTGGGCCGGGTGGTTGAGCTCGGGGGCCGGCGATTCACCGTGGTTGGGGTCATGCCGCAGCGGTTCCAGTTTCCCATTCAGGCGGAGCCCATTGAGCTGTGGACCACAATCGCAGTCGATTCGCGAGGCGGCGACAATGCGATGACCGCTCAGCGGGGCGCGCACTATCTCGACGTCATCGGTCTACTGAAGCCCGGCGTCACCATTCAACAGGCGCAAGCTGAGTTGGCTACCATTGCCAGCTCGCTGAACAAGGAGCATCCCGAAAACAAGCCCCGCACAACACGAATCGTGCCGGAACTCCAACTCCTCACCGGCGACCTGCGCACACCAATGTTCGTCCTTCTTGGAGCAGTGGGTTGCGTCCTTTTAATGGTCTGCGCCAACATAGCCAACCTGCTGCTGGCGCGGGCAACCGGCAGGCGCAAGGAAATGGCCGTGCGGATTGCGCTCGGCGCCAGCCGTCGTCGAGTCACCTGCCAAATGTTGGTCGAAAGTTTGCTGTTGGGGCTGCTGGGTGGCGGCCTGGGGCTTGGCCTTGCATTGTTGTCGTTCCGCTTCCTCGTGCGAATTGTTCCTGCCGACATCCCGCGGCTCGGCAACATCGGCCTCGACGCGCGCCTTCTCGGTTTCGCTTTGCTGGTCTCGTTGCTGGCGGGTCTGTTGTTTGGTCTTGCTCCAGCATTGCAGGCTTCAAAGGTGAGCCTCACTGAATCGCTCAAGAAGACTGGCCGCGGCAGTGGCGGCGAAGACAAAGCGCGCCTGCAGTCAACGCTGGTTGTGAGCGAAATCGCCTTAGCCGTTGTTTTGCTGCTCGGCGCAGGACTCCTGCTGCAAAGCTTTCTGCACCTTACACGGGTCGATCCAGGATTCGATCCCCATAATGTCCTCACGTTCCAGCTCGATTCGCCTGCTGGGATGCAAAGTACGCACTTTCCAGGATTCTTTCGTGAGGCTGTTTCGCGAATCGGAGCGCTCCCCGGTGTCAGCTCGGCCAGTGCGGCCGCGTCGCTGCCGCTGACGGGAGACAACATCGCGTCAAGCTTCGAAATCGAGGGCCAGCCGACTCCAATGGGTTCTCGACCCTCGGCCGATTTCAACGCCGTCGAGCCTGATTATTTTCGTACTGTGGGTACTGCGCTGCGCAACGGCCGGGACTTCACCGCCCACGACGATTCGAGTTCGACGCCCGTTGTGATTGTCAACCGGGCACTGGCCCGCGCTTTCTTTCCAAACCAGAACCCGATCGGAAAGCACGTGCGTCCCGGCATTGGCAACGGCTATGGCCCCGGAGAGCTCCCGATGCGCGAAATCGTGGGTGTAATCGAGGACATAAAACAAAGCCGTCCTGGCGCTGAGGCGGCTCCCGAGATTTATGCCCCTTTAGCGCAAAGCCCATTCGACACCATGTTCATTGTGGCCCGCACCGCGAACGATCCGGCGAGCATTGTGAAGGCTGCCCGCCAGCAGGTCGCCTCGCTGAACAGGAATCTGCCGATCTATCACGTGAAGACCCTCGATCAGTACTTTGCGGATTCGGTGGCAGAACCGCGTTTCGGCTCGCTGCTGCTTGGTTGCTTTGCGGGCCTGGCGGTGCTGCTCGCCTGTCTGGGCGTGTATGGCGTAGTTTCTTACGCCGTCGTCCAGCGCACACGCGAGATCGGGATTCGCATGGCTCTGGGTGCTGGCGGCGCCAGCGTCGTGCTCTCGGTTCTCTTGAGAGGAATGCTGCTCGCGCTTATTGGCGTCACGATTGGGCTGGCCGGGTCATTCGCACTGGTACATCTGCTGTCAAGCATGTTGTTCGGCGTACAGGCCACCGATCCCATCACCTTTGCCATGGCTGCGCTTGCGATGTTGGGTGTTGCCGCGCTTGCCAGCTACATTCCAGGCCGCCGCGCCGCTCGCATTGATCCCATGCAGGCCCTCAGAACGGAATAGGACAAGAGAGTAGGAGGCGGAGATGGATTTCGTCCGTATCTTAATCAGCCGTTGCGCAGCGCTATTCCGCAAAGACAAGCTGGACGAGAGCCTCGATGAAGAGTTGCGCGCGCACATCGACTTCGCCATCGACGCGAACCTCAAGCGCGGCATGACGAGACAGGAGGCGCGAACAGCAGCCCTGCGGGAGTTTGGCGGAATGACACAGACAAGAGAAAAATATCGAGTACAGCGCGGGCTGCCGTTCTTTGAGGTGCTGACCCACGACATCCGCTACGCGTTACGGCAACTGCGCAAGTCGCCCGGATTCACCGCGACTGCCGTCGTCACGCTGGCGCTCGGCATTGGCGCCAACACCTCCATCTTCACACTCGTCCAAGGGATTCTCCTCCGCTCTCTGCCCGTGGCCGATCCTTCGCGCCTGTATCGCATCGGAGATTTGAGCGATTGCTGCTACAACGATGGATTTGAAAACGATAACGGCGACTTCGATCTCTTTCCCTACGATCTCTACCTGCATCTCAAGGAGTCCGCGCCGGAATTTGAGCAGTTGGCGGCGGTGCAGGCCGGCGGATCCAGCTTCAGCGTGCGCAGCGGAGCGTCCCCGGCCAAGCCGTTGCGAGCCGAATATGTTTCAGGAAACTACTTCACAACACTCGGCGTGGGCGCTTATGCAGGCCGTCCGCTGGTCGAAAGCGACGACAGACCAGGAGCCGCGCCGGCACTCGTCTTAAGCTACCAGGGGTGGCGCGCGGACTTCGCCGGAGACCCCGCCCTGGTGGGGTCAACAGTCTTTGTGCAGACGCATCCCTTCATCGTGGCGGGCATTGCGCCACCGGGCTTCTTTGGCGATCGGGTTGTCTCGCGGCCTCCCGACTTTTGGGTGCCTCTGGCCAATGAGCCCATGATCGAAGGCGCAGGCACTTCCCTTGAACCCCAGGGCGACGAAGACACCGCCTGGCTCTATCTCCTCGGCAGGGTGGGCGCGGGAACCAACATCGGCGGCTTGCAGGCGAAACTCTCGATTGTCCTGCGGCAATGGCTGGCCGCACATGACGGATACACTGCACATGGCGGCGCCGGTTTGATTCCCCGGCAGCATGTCGTCCTGGTTCCCGGCGGCGGCGGCATCCAGAAGCTGCAGCAGCAGACAGGCAAGGGCCTGCGCATGCTCATGATTCTCTCCAGCGTGGTGCTGCTGATTGCCTGCGCCAACATCGCCAACCTGTTGCTGGCGCGCGGTACCACGCGACGCGCGGAGGTGGCGGTGCGCATGGCGCTGGGCGCGGCACGGAAGAGGATCATCCGCCAGATTATTACCGAGAGCATACTGCTGAGCTTGATGGGCGGAGCAGCCGGACTGGCACTTGCCTATGCTTTGTCGCACATGATTCTGTCCCTCGCGTTTCCAGACGCCCGCAACATGCCCGTCCAGACCAGTCCATCACTCACGGTGCTGGGATTTGCGTTTTTGGTTTCGCTGCTCACCGGTGTGATCTTTGGAACAGGCCCCGCATGGCTCTCGTCGCACACGCAGCCAGCGGATGTGTTGCGCGGAGTCAACCGGGCCAACGGATTCGCCGGCGACCGCTCTTCGGTGCCGCAACGAGCGCTGGTCGTCCTGCAAGTGGCATTGTCGGTCGTGCTTCTGGCGGGAGCTTTTCTTATGGCTGAATCGCTGGCCAGACTGGAGCATCAGAACTTCGGCATCGCCACCGCCAACCGCTATGTGCTTGAGTTCGATCCGAAGGGCGCTGGCTATACGGTCGATCGACTACACGGGCTCTATCGTCAAATAGAAGACCGCCTCTCCGCGCTGCCCACCGTAGCCAACGTAAGCCTCGCCCGATACACACCGCTCGGCGGCAACGATTGGGGAACCTGCGTCATTCAGCAGGGCCATCCCGCAGCCGGCCCCAATGACAAGTGCTTCTCGAGCTGGGTCCGCGTGAGCGCAAAGTTTCTCGATTCGATCGGCGTGCCCATTGTGCGAGGGCGCAACTTCTCTGCGCAGGATACTCAGACCTCAACCCCCGTCGTTCTCGTTAATCAATCCTTTGCCCGGCACTTCTTCCCCAACCAGGACCCGATTGGCAAGCATTTCGGCATCGTGTCCCCAACAAACTCCAGTGCCTTCGAAATCGCCGGCGTTTTCGCAGATTTCAAAATGACCGACCCCCGTGGCGATGTCACCCCGCTCTTTCTGCGCTCGCTCGCACAGCAATACACGGGCTACACCGACCCCGAGGCGATCTCTTCCGAAAAGAGCTCCATGTTCGTCGGCTCCATCATTGTCCAGTTCACGCGCCCGCAGCAAGACGCCGAGGCGGTGGTTCGCCACACCATGGCCAGCATCGATCCGAATCTGACCGTGTTCCATTTTGTCTCATACGATTCCCAGGTGGCCGGGAACTTCAATCAGGATCGCCTGATTGCTCGCCTCACCAGCCTGTTCGGCATCCTGGCGCTCATCCTGGCCTCTGTGGGTCTCTATGGCGTGATGTCGTACTTCGTGGCCCGCCGCACGGGCGAGATCGGTATTCGCATGGCCCTGGGGGCCACAAGACTGAGCGTAGTCTCCCTGGTGCTGCGCGGCGCGCTGGGTCAGACTCTCGCCGGCCTGTGCCTGGGCATTCCGGCGGCGCTGCTCGCCGCTCACCTGATGGCCAGCCTACTTTATGACGTGAGCGGCTACGATCCATTTGCATTCGTTGGCGCGACCCTGGTGCTCGGAATCTGCGCCGCCGCGGCTGGATTTATTCCGGCCCGACGCGCAGCTTCCATCGATCCCATGCAGGCCCTCAGAACGGAATAGGTCAACTGAGCAGGAGGCGGAGATGGAATTCATTCGCATGTTGTTCAAGCGCTGCGCAGCGCTATTCAGCATAGACAAGCTGGACGAAAGCCTCGACGAAGAATTGCGCACCCACATTGAACTCGCCATCGACGAAAACCTGAAGCGCGGAATGTCGGTGGAAGAGGCGCGAACTGCGGTCATGCGCACCTTCGGCGGCGTGACGCAAACCAAGGAGGCGTACCGGATGCAACGTGGGCTGCCAATCGCCGAGACGCTGCTGCGCGATGGGCGTTATGCGCTGCGCCAGTTGCGCCGCAACCCAGGCTTCACGCTCACTGTGATCATTACCCTTGCGCTTTCGATCGGCGTGAATACCGCGATTTTCTCGATTGTGAATGCGCTGATGCTGAAGAGCCTGCCCTACGCGCACCCGGAGCGCATGGGCACGATCTACACGCGGATCACCGGCACAAAGGCATCCGATGAGCGACATCACATCAATGGCGAGCAATGGGAGCTGCTGCGCGACAATGTCCCCGCGCTGATCTCCGCTGTCTCAAGCATCAGAAACTCGGGCGTGAATCTTCAGGCAGGTTCGCGCATGCAATACGTGCAGGACAAGCGCATCTCCGCCCACTACTTCGACGTGCTGGCGATTCAACCCGCTTTTGGCCGCAACTTCTCTGATAACGAGGACCGCCCCAATGGCCCGCAGGCCGCCATCCTCAGCGATAGTCTGTGGCGCAATCTTTTCGGTGGGGACCGCGGCATTCTCGGGCAGCCCATCCTACTGAAGGGCGCGCCCTACACGGTGATCGGCGTGTTGCCTCAGGGTGCGACGACTCCTGCAAATGCAGATGTCTATACCGCGCTCCAGCCCGACAAGGATGGCGAGGGAGGGGGAACAAACTTTGAGGTCATTACCCGCCTGCGCGATGGCGCCAACTGGCAGCAGGCGGATGCGGAGATCAACCGGGCATGGTTGCGGCGCGCCCATCGCTATGAACTGGAGAACGACCCAGGCGCGCAGGTGAGCTACTATTCCGTTCCGTTGCAGAAGGGTCAGGCGGCTACGCTGCGTCCGCAGGTGCTGACGCTCATGCTGGCAGCGGGATTCATCCTGCTGATCGCCTGCGCGAATCTCGCCGGCCTGACCCTGGTGCGCGTGCTGCGGCGCACACCTGAAGTAGCCACGCGGCTTGCGCTTGGCGCCTCGCGCTGGCAGATCCAGAAGCAGCTCTGGGTGGAGAATTTCATGCTCGCGATGGTGGGTGGAACGGCTGGCGTTGCAGTGGGGCTCATCACGCTGCGCGGGTTGCTCCTGCTGCTTCCCGAACATTTTCTGCCCGTCGCAAGCGTCCCGCTCGATGATCGCGTGCTGGCGTTCACGCTGGCCCTTTCGCTCCTCACCAGCGTACTGTTTGGCGTGCTTCCCGCCCTGGCAATGCGAAGGCTCGACCTGCGCAGCGTCCTTGCACGGCACTCCGCGAACGGCGGCGGCCGTTTTCGGCTGCGGCAGGCGTTGATCGTTGGTGAAGTTGCACTGACAGTAGTGTTGCTGGCTGGTGCGGGCTTGCTCATTCGTATGCTCATCCACCTCGAGACTTTGCCGGCCGGATTCAATCCGACTGGTGTCATGACGGCGAGGTTATCGCTCGACGATGCGCGCTATCACGAAGCGGCCGCCTTCCAACAATTGCTGGATGAAAGCATCTCGGCCATGCGGCGGATTCCCGGTGTGCAGGATGCCGCTGTCGGCCTCAGCCTGCCCTTCGAGCGTTCGCTGATTATGGGAGGGATAGAACTCAGCGGCGGCAAAGAAGAAGGGCAAAAGGTGATGGCGGACGAGGTTTACGTCACACCTGATTACTTTCGTGCCTTGCAAATCCCGGTCCTGGCAGGGCGTCCGTTCACTAACGCCGACGGCTCAACAACGCAGCGGGTAGCAATCGTAAACCAGACGTTCGTGCGCAAGTTCTTCCATGGAGAAAACCCGGTGGGCCGCACCATCATGGAAGACATGAGAATTGTCGGAGTAGTCGAGGACGTGTCCATGGCGCCCGGCATTGATCCCGTCGCGCCGCTCACGGGTGAGGAAACAATGTATGTTCCCGCCAGGCAAATGGAAGGCAGGCAGCTTTCGTTCCTTCACATGTGGTTCCAGCCCAGCTGGATTGTCCGCACAGCCCATCCGGTGGAAGGGCTGACCGCCCAAATGCAGCGGGCGCTGGCCAGCGCTGCTCCCAATCTGCCTTTCTCCGGCTTCTACAACATGCGCGAATTGCAGGCAAAGACCCTGGCCACGCAGCGAATTGAAGTAGCGCTGCTGAGCGCCATGGCTGGCCTGGCTCTGCTGATGAGCGCGCTGGGAATCTTTGCGCTGGTGGCCAACATGGTGGCGCAAAGAACGCGCGAGATCGGAATCCGCATCGCGCTCGGCTCAACCATCCGTCAAGCCATGATGCATATCGGCGCATCTGGAGCGCGCGCTTCCGTACTCGGGCTTGTCGTCGGCTTGATCCTCTGCATGGGAGCACTGCGAGCGATGCGCAGCGTGCTCTACGGCATAGATGTTTACGATGCGCCAACCATCGTGCTTGTGGTGCTGACGCTGGTGGTGGTTGCAATGCTAGCAACGTCAATACCGGTGCTGCGAATTGCGCGCATCGACCCTGCGACGACGCTTCGAGATGAATAGGCTCCAACCTGGGACTCCACAGGCCGCGAGACGACGACAGGGTGAAAAGATTGCAGGTAAGAGGCGAGCCGGATTCTGACCGAGCGTAGCTGGCCGTTATTCTGGAGAAGATGCGACCTCGTCTGTTTCCCCGAAATTGCCGTGCGATTGCCTTTCTCGTTTGCGTGATCGCCTTGGGACTATGCGAAGTCGCCTCGCGCGCCCAATCCTATGCCGTCACACTCACGCCGGCTTTCGTCGAAGCCGGATCGCCAGAGTTGATTCGCGTTGATACACCGATTGCGACGACCCTTGAAGGCGAGTGGATGGACCGCAAACTCCAGTTCTTTCGCAGCCGCGACAACCGCGCCTGGTTTGCTTTGGCCGGCGTGGATGTGGAAGCGCCCGCAGGTCCGTCGCAGTTGAGGATCGTAGTGCGTTTCTCGCATGGAGCAGCAAGCGACCTGACCCGCGCCGTCGAAATCCACCCCGCCCATTACCGCACCGGCTCGCTCACCGTGCCACCGAGATTCGTCGAGCCCGACCCCGAAGCGCTCAAGCAGATTGAGGCTGAATCCCAGCTCAAGGCAAAAGTCTTCGCCTCCAGCGCTTCGGAGCCTCTGTGGAATGCAAGCTTTCGCGCGCCCGTCACAGCCACGCCGACTGACAGCTTCGGCACTCGCCGCATGTTCAACGGCAAGCTGGCCAGCATCCATAAAGGCATGGACTATCGCGCCGCAATGGGGACGCCGGTGCGCGCCGGCAACAGCGGCGTAGTCGTGCTGGCCCGCCCGCTCTACTACGAGGGCAACTGCGTCATCATCGACCACGGCCTGGGGCTGTTTACGCTCTCGATGCATTTCAGCCGCATAGACGTGAAGGAGGGTCAGCACGTTGCCACAGGCGACCGCCTGGGCTTGAGCGGCGCGACAGGCCGCGTCACCGGCCCGCACCTGCATTGGGCCGTCCGCTGGCAGGGCGCCTATCTGGACCCGGCCAAACTCCTGAAGCTGAACCTCGCGACGGTGCGCTGATTATTGACAGCTTCAAGGCTTTTTTGCTCCAGGCCGCCGAAAGATGCCGAGGATGTTGTTGTCTGACGGAAATGCTCCGTTTTCAAGCAATATTCTTATCACTGCGTTTATTTCTCTTCGGCAGGATGCGTTCGTCGTCTTCAATCTGATGCCGATCTCATCACGACTCTTCCCGTCATCAATCCACCCGTGCCCCGGGCGACGCCGCTTCGTCAGCCCAAGTCTCTCGAGCATTTCTCGCGGTGCTTTCATCTTCGGCGCCTCCGGGTAGATTGACCCCAAGTATGATCCAGAGAGCTTTCTCAGCGGTTTCGCAGTACTCGTATGAAAGAGAACGAGCTGCCCGATGGGCGTTCCTGGGTACAATATGATCGCCGTATCTGACACATTTGCAATTTCCAGGGTTAAGCATCCCCGGTAGGACGGGTGGATCCACGGCGCAGTCTCAATTGTGATGAACGTGCGCGCGATTGACGACTTCGTGAGTATTTCCCCAGAAATGTCGTGCGGGAGCTTTACAAATTCGAGCGTCGCGCCAAGAACTGTTTGGTGTGCCGGCAGCACAAAATAGCTCCCCAGCGGCGCATTCAGATGCAAATAGGACTGCGTCTCGCGCTCCTGGCTGGCCAAATCAACATATGGCTCCGGCGGCACCTGCGGCATCAGGAAATGGGTCCCGAGCCGAAGATCAAATGAATCCTGGTCGAAACTCTCGAGGTCGAGAAGTGGTGTGATGACGAGGCTTTCCTCGTTCTCTATCGGTTGCCACAGCCTATACGCAATCTCATCTTTCGAAAGCACAGCGAGTGATTTCAGGGACTTGGTTTTTCCATTGATCTTCTTTGATGGGGCCGACGGGAACTTTGGCTTACCGTTGAGCAGGCCTACATCCTCAACGGCCTTTGCAGCCCACATCTCTAGTCTTCTCGACCATTCCGAACAGTCTCCGACGCGATTGTTGCTTGCCTTCTCAATCTTCGAGATAAGGCGAGATAAGTTGCAGATATAGAATCGGTATGACGAGTTTAGAATGGCGATTGGGTCCGGGACTATGGGTCCGACCCCGCTGCCTGGTATTAGGGTGGAGGGTACGACGCCGTTTTCGAGATATTTCTCGATAAGGTCGCTCTGATTTTCCCATTGCGTTGCGACGCTCGGAATCTTGCGAGTTGCATTATTAAGCTCTTTGATCACGCTTTGGACGATATCTGCAAAGATAGCCCCCACCTCGGTCGGGCTAACTGGAGCAAAAATCTTAGGGTATATGAATTCGCGGTCCCGTAGGCCGTCGGCCGCCCGAAGGGCGGCTATGTATTGGAAGTTGGTGGCCTCTTTGATCAGTTTGAGCCACCAGCCATCAGCTTTCAATACGGACACCTGCAGCCTCAGTCGGAATAGATCGGGGGGGTATTGGCCGAAAAACAGTTGCTTGCCGGCCCGCGATCTCTCAAAGGCTCCGATTTCATCAAGAACGGTTGCGATATCGAAGAGCTCGACGAACGCCAATGAGAAACAGAATCCGACGAGGCGGACAGCGAAGACATCACAGAACAGTTCCTCTGCCCAGAAGGTCATCGTTTCTGCAAGCGTTCCTCTCTTCTCGATGTTCAGCTTTGTGTCGTATCGTTTTATGAGTCGAGCGTCTATCTCGGACCGACACTTTTGCGCGAGTTGCAGGTCGCCGAAAACGTAATGGCCCATTTCGTGGGGAATGAGGCAGTTAATGAACAGAGATGACGATTGTGAGTAAGGTATCCCGATTAGCCCAAGGTTACTCGGGAATGGAGGTCCACCTACAAGGTTCGCAATCGGGTCCGCGCTTTTCTTGAATTCAGCGAGCTTGACGTTGAAGTAGTTTAGTTTCGCTGAATGGTAGAAGATAAAGTCCGTTTTAGAAAACT